>ERZ1090861.216-NODE-216-length-38563-cov-12.460216_pt1 | contig 38563 bp, 25 predicted proteins | sample MGYA00478482_ERZ1090861 | MGnify/ENA primary metagenome ERZ1090861 (study PRJEB33644, sample SAMEA5815744) | chicken gut metagenome | biome: Chicken; feature: Gastrointestinal Tract; material: Caecum | place: Ireland | collected 2019-01-01 | study: A study of the... | reverse complement strand
CAACGCCGTCTTTGCCGGGGGCTCCGTCTTGACCGTCTTTTCCGTCTTCGCCGTCTTTACCGACAACAACGCCGAGGTTGTCGCTCGTCCCGTCGGTATAGGTGATGACAAGCTCGCCGTTGTCGTTGATGACTGCGGAAGCAATACCCTTCGTTTCGGAACAAGCCGCAAGTCCGAAGAGCAAAACTATCGCACAGCAAAGCGTCAGCAACAGCAGGAGCAGTTTACCAAACATGGATTTGCTTTTTCGATACATTTTATTTTCTCCTTTTGTCAATAATTTTTTTTGCAAATAAAACTGCAAAGCGGATTGCTTCGCTTTGCGGAGACGGATTTTTTTAGACTACGACACAAGGTGCGTTCCGCAACACCGCAAAACGGCAGTAATCAGCCTTTGACATGTCTACTTTAACTCATTTGAGTTTAACTGTCAACTATTTTGAGTTAAATTTTATCTTAATTTTATTATAAAATGAGAGAAGGTTGTAAGCACGTATATGGAAGTTTTAGAAAAAATAGAAAAGCTGCGCAAGGAGAGGGGCTGGTCGATCAACAACCTGGCTATGGAGGCTTTGCTGACGCAATCCACCCTGAACAATCTTTACGCGCGGAAAGCGGAGCCTAAACTTTCAACCCTGCGCGCCATTTGCAATGCTTTCGGCATTTCTCTGGCGGAGTTTTTCGCCGACGACGCCGAAGAAAAAAAGGAGGAAACTTTAAGCATCGACGCGGAAATCATAAGGTACGTCGTCTACCTGAACAAGGAGCAGAAAACCGCGCTTTTGGTTCTGCTCAAATCCATGCGCTGAACCTGTTTTGCGCGGCGGAACGGACAGGCTGCCTCCGTTGCGATTTTTTAACGCAATTGAGTTAATTTTTTCGCAAATGCGTTTTTATGTGTATATTCTTTTGAAACAAAAAACCGCGCCCCGAAAAAGGGGCGCGGACTTTTTTTGTTTTGGAACGTCACAGCTTGGAAAGGGAAAAAGCAAGCCGTCTGAGAGTTTCTTTCTTGCCGAGCAGCTCTGCCAGCTCGGTCGCGCCGCCGGGAGTGCTTTCCCTGCCGCTCAACGCCACGCGCATGGGCCACAGCAGCTGACTGTTTTTGACTCCCGTTTTTTCAGCAAGCAGTTTGAGCGCGGAGTAAAGCTCGGCGTTTTCCCACTTGTCGTCGGGTATGCCCTCCAACAGGGAAACAACGGCAGGCAGATTTTGTTTTGCGATTTCCGCGTCGGACTTCTGCTTGGCGTTGACGTACAGCGAATTGTCAAACTCTCCGAACTCCTCGAGGAAATTTACCTTGTCGGGGATTTCCGTCAGGGCGTCCACCCTGCCCTGAATCAGCGCGCACAGCTTTTTGTAATCGTATCTGCCCGCAACCTTGCTCTCGTCGAGATAGGGCGTCGCCGCCGCGAGAAACTCGTCGGGAGTCAGCTCCTTTATATAAAGACCGTTGAGCCACTTTAACTTCTGCTCGTCGAATATGGCGGGAGACTTGTTTATGCCCTCGATTGAAAAAAGCTCTTTCAGCTCCTCGAAAGACAGCTTTTCGCGGTCGTTTTTGGGAGACCAACCCAAAAGCGCGATATAATTGATGATTGCGGGCTTTAAATAACCTTTTTTGAGCAAATCCTCGTAGCTTGCGCTTCCGTCGCGCTTGCTCAGCTTGTGCCGCGCGTCCCGCATAATGGGCGGCATATGCACGTACAGCGGTCTTTCCCAACCGAAAGCATCGTAAAGCAGATTGTATTTGGGAGTGCTTGACAGATATTCCATACCGCGCATAACGCAGTTTATGTTCATCAGGTGGTCGTCGATTACGTTTGCGAAATTGTAGGTCGGCATTCCGTCGGATTTGATGAGTATGTTGTCCTCAAGCTCCCTGTTCTCGACGGAGATTTCTCCGAAAACGGCGTCCACATAGCTGCTCACGCCCTCGTCGGGCATTTTCTGCCTGATGACGTAAGGCTCCCCCGCCGCGATTTTGGCGGCAACCTCCTCCTTGCTCAGTTTCAGGCAGTGTCTGTCGTAACGGCGCGCGCCGTTCACGTCGGGCAGCGACTCCAACCTCTCCTTGGTGCAAAAACAAAAATATGCGTCCCCCTGCTCCACAAGCTGCAAGGCGTACTTCATGTAATCGTTTTTGCGCTCGCTCTGCACGTAAGGTCCGAACTCCCCGCCGACGTCGGGACCTTCGTCGTAAATCAGCCCCGTCTCCTTCATGGTTTTGAGTATGTTCTCCACGCTGCCCTCGACAAGACGCTCCCTGTCGGTGTCCTCTATCCGCAGAATAAATCTCCCGCCCGTCTTTTTGGCGTAAAGATAAGAGTAAAGCGCGGTGCGCAAACCGCCGATATGCAGATAGCCCGTCGGGCTTGGCGCAAAACGTGTCCTTATCATAAGAAACGACTCCTTTTTTCCACAAAATGTTTTCCGCCGAATATTTTAGCACACTTTAAAACTTTTAACAACGGATTTGAACGCGTTGAATCCGCGTAAAAAAACCTGCTCCTTTTCGGAGCAGGTTTTTCTTCAAAGCTCCTTGCCGTCGGAGCAAATACTATATGTTATTATTTTTAAGGAGTAAAACGATTTATTAATTTCAAGCTATTCGACGTACAAATAAAAATCCAAAAATGCCATTGTGTACTTTAAATATCCTCTGGGGTGGTTCCATTCAATATCTACAAAATACACGCCCTTTTGGGCAATTCTATCGCTCCTGACTTCATGGAACCCATCATCGCTTTGCAAATACGCTTTAATAGTAGCATAAGTTTGCTTTATTTCTTTTCCTGTGTCAGAATTGATAACCTTTATGTCAAATACCTCTCTTATGTCAAATACCTCCCCGGTATATTCAATGTGTACTTCCCTATCCCACATTTTTTGTATTTCTTCACCGCTGACAGGGTCTTTCGCGTAAATGCTTGCATCGATAATTTTGTCCCTGCATCCCGTAAAGCAAAAGAGCAGACAAAGCGTCAACAAAACCAAAATCAATATTGACAGTGTTTTTTTCTTCATTTTTTACTCCTTGTTGTTTATTTTATCTATATAAAGCCGCATTTGCGGGCATTGTTTTCAATCTTATTTATTGTTGCTTTTTTTGTATTCTCCGCTGAAAAATATTTTTATGTTTTTATTATCTGCTGCGGCAGCAAACAAATTGCCTGTCGGTATAACAAATCCGATTGCCAGAATAATTATCAGCACAATGGCAATAATTGTAATTTTAGTGCTTTTAGTCATTTTTTTTACCTCTCTTGTTTTATTCTTAGTTTAATTGTTTTTATTCTACATAAACATCAAAGCTAAAGTCATCAAAACCATAATTTGTTAATTCTCCTCGTTTATTCCATTCTACTTGAACGTAGTATCTCCCCTTATCCTTAATGCGCGTTTTTATAGATTCATATCCTATCTTTTGAGTAATCGTTATTGTTGGTTTTGCATTCTTGACAACTTTTTCATTTCTGGCCTTACAAACTTTAATATCCAATACTTCGTCTAAGTTTATGTAATCGCCTGTGTAAGAGAATGTAACTGAATCGCGATGTCTTATTCGCTTGCCGTCTGCCGGATTGATTATTTTTATAATCACTTTTGTGAAATCATCCCTGCATCCAGTAAAGCAAAAGAGCAGACAAAGCGTCAACAAAACCGAAATCAATATTGACAGTGTTTTTTTCTTCATTTTTTTTACTCCTTGTTTGTTTATTTTATCTATATAAAGCCGCTTTTGCGGCATTGTTTTCAATCTTATTTTCGTTGCTTTTTTTGTATTCTCCGCTGAAAGTTATTTTTATGTTTTTATTATCTGCTGTGGCAGCAAACAAATTGCCTGTCGGTATAACAAATCCGATTGCCAGAATAATTATCAGCACAATGGCAATAATTGTAATTTTAGTGCTTTTAGTCATTTTTTTTACCTCTCTTGTTTTATTCTTAGTTTAATTGTTTTTATTCTACATAAACATCAAAGCTAAAGTCATCAAAACCATAATTTGTTAATTCTCCTCGTTTATTCCATTCTACTTGAACGTAGTATCTCCCCTTATCCTTAATGCGCGTTTTTATAGATTCATATCCTATCTTTTGAGTAATCGTTATTGTTGGTTTTGCATTCTTGACAACTTTTTCATTTCTGGCCTTACAAACTTTAATATCCAATACTTCGTCTAAGTTTATGTAATCGCCTGTGTAAGAGAATGTAACTGAATCGCGATGTCTTATTCGCTTGCCGTCTGCCGGATTGATTATTTTTATAATCACTTTTGTGAAATCATCCCTGCATCCAGTAAAGCAAAAGAGCAGACAAAGCGTCAACAAAACCGAAATCAATATTGACAGTGTTTTTTTCTTCATTTTTTTTACTCCTTGTTTGTTTATTTATTTTATCTATATAAAGCCGCTTTTGCGGCATTGTTTTAATCTTATTTTCGTTGCCTTTTTTGTATTCTCCGCTGAAAGATATTTTTGCCCCCTATTATCTGCCGTGTTATGTTTCTCTATTTGCAATTTCAAGTTATTTTCCGACAGCAAAAAACGGATTTGATTTTCAGCTTCCCCCTCTGATAAAAACGCTTATTTAAATAATTGGATTTTAAACCGCGCACAACATAGATACATTAAGAATACAAGAAAATTAGCTTAATTAAAAAAACCGTCAAACTCATCAAAAAGACAAATCCGCACCGCTCGTGAATAAATATTCCCGCATAAATGTGGATAACTATGGGGGATTTTTGTGGATAAGTGGATAACTTCTCCGATTTTCGCACATTTTCGGGCTTTTTGCGGGGGGCGGCGCGGCATTTAAGAAAGCATTTTCACATAAGAAGCCGCAGTTATTTCAGACAAAGCAGGCGGCGCGAAACAGGTTGTGGACAAGTCTTGCGGACGGTTATGCACTGTTTGTTTTATTTTTATTCTTCACAAAAAAACGCGCCCCTTCAAAACGAAAGAGCGCATAAATTTTGAGACGGCAAAGCCGCTCTGCGGGCTAATTTGCGGACACGAAATCCGAGCCGTCGAAAATGTAAACGGGGCTGTCGATTTTTTCCGCGCTCCCTCCCGAAACTCTGCACAGATAAGGAAATTGCCCTCCCCAATCGCAATCCACGGCAAGCGCGGTGTATTTGGCGAGATAGTGGAACGCGCAGCTGTCCGGATTGTTCTCAATGTAATTCATCGTCGAGGGTATGTAAATCTGCCCGTGAAAAGTTTCCAAAAGGTCGGGATTGTCCGACACCTTCTGCAACGTTTCGACAAAACCGTTTACGAAAACCGAAGAAATGTTGAACAGCGGTATGGCGTCTAGCCCCAGCGCGCTGCGCAGCTTGTTTACGGAGCGTTTGCAGCGCGGCTCCTGATTGAGAAACTCGGCAACCGCCGTTTTGTTGGCGTTGAACAGTCTCAAACACATTTCGCGCGAATTGACGCGGAGACTTTCCAACCCGTCGACCTGCATTGTCATTTCTTCGGCAAGCGTACTGTAAGAAACCTTGCTTTGTCCGCCCGTGTCGTCGGCGGGGCGAGTGTAGATGTAAATCTCCGTCCTGTCCTTGCTTTCTCTGTAAAGCAGCTTCATTTTTGCGATAAACTCCGCAGTGTAAAATCCGCTCGGTACGTTCAGCTCGAACTTCTTTTCGCCCTTTCCGCCGTCGGTAAAAAACTCCAGCTTGTTGTCCGTCTCGTTGAAAACGGGCGCCAGATGAAGTTGATTTTCCAGATAAGCTCTGCCAAGCGAGATGTAGGCGTAAAGAAAATCGTAAACGCTTGCCCTTCCGAGGTCAAGCTCGCCGTTTACGATAAGATTTTCCTTGAATGCAAATTTGTCTCTTACTGCCGAGCGCACGGTGTTGACCATGCCCGAAAGCTGCTGCAAGTGCGACGAGGTGGGCTGCGCTTCCGAAAGAAGCGCAGCCACTCTCTGCACGAAATCCTCTTTGAAAGGCACGGCTTGCCCCGTGCCGTAATCGTAATCGGCTCTTAAAAATGCAAGAAATTCGTCTAAATCCATGTTATTCTCCCAAAATCAGATAATAGCCGTCGGCAAGCTCGGCGGGGGAAAAGCTTTCTTCCGACGAAATGCGCTCCGCACGAAATTTCTCGCCGTTTTGTTGAGAATCCACGACGGCAATGTCGTTTTCTTTGAGTTTCGACACATTGAGCAAAGTCAGGGACTGCGTGAAAAATAGATTGGGGCGGCTCCAAACGAGCGTGCCGTCGAGCATCAAGTGCTCCGCCGACTTTCCGTCGAAGCTTATGTTGTACGCTTCTTTTCCGTCAAACAATGCTTTCATTCCTCTCACCTCACAAAAGCGTCGTGTTAAGCGTTATCGACAGCGTCGAAGTCGTATCGTCAAAGGAAAACATCGATTTGAGCAGCGTCGCAATTGTTTCCACCCTGTCGAAATCGGCAACCTTTTTTTCTCCGAGATAGCCGTTTTCCGAAACCAGAGCAAAACCGTTCTGAAAGCCCGTCACGGGATTGCCCAGCGTCATGGACGCCGGCTCGCCTTTGGGCAAACTGAACGTAAATACGGGATTGAGGTCCGTGCCGCTCTTTTGAACGCTTGCGTTCTGATTGAAAGGCACGCTGACTGCCTCGACGGTTATCGAAGGAGTGGCTCCGACGTCGCCGGTGTCGCCCTTGTTGCCCTGAACGCCCTGCAATCCCCTTTCTCCCGTGTCGCCCTTGTCTCCTTTTTCTCCCTTGGGTATGCCTATCGTGACAAGCGGAGCGTCCGTGCTGCCGCTTACCGACACGGTAGGAGATGCGGAGGGAGGCAGGCTTGTCACCGCAAAGCTAAGCTGCGGCGTTGCGCCTGTGTCTCCCTTGTCGCCCTTGACTCCGTCCTCGCCCTTGTCGCCTTTGTCTCCCTTTTCACCTTTCGCGCCGTCCGCGCCTTTGGCTCCGTCCGCGCCCTTTGCGCCGCGCGGTATTCCGAAAACGACAACGGGGTTTTCCGCCGTTCCGCTCTGGTTTACCGACGCCGTCTGATTTGAATCCAACGTAACCGCCGAGACGGAAAACAACGGCGTGGCTCCCGTGTCGCCCTTGTCCCCCTTATCGCCTTTGTCGCCCTTGTCGCCTTTTACTCCCACAAAGGTGGAAACATACGTCCAGCCGTCCGTCAATTTTGCGAAAATTTTTCCGTTGTCCGCGTCGTCGCTTATTATTCCCGCAATATCGTTGAATTCTATTTCGGGATTGGAGAAATCAGCCTGCATTTCGGCTACGGAAAAATACCATTTTTTTACCGCGCCCGGTTCGCCCGTATCTCCCTTGTCTCCTTTTTCTCCCTTGTCTCCCTGCGCTCCGACGTCTCCGCGCTCTCCTTTGTCGCCTTTTTCACCTTTGTCGCCCTTGTCTCCCTTTTCGCCCTGCGCTCCCGTTTCGCCCTTTTCGCCCTTGAAAAGTCCGTCGGCTTTGTCCTCCAAAAGCCCTTCCGCAACCTGAGCCGCATACTGCCCCGCCGCGACCGCCGACTGCACGTGCGCGTCAAGAGACTCCGCCGTGCTTTCTAGCTCGCCGAAAGCGTCAAGCAGCTTGCCAAGCATATCCTCCGAGGCGTAAGGCTCTCCGTCGGCGTCTATGGACTTGTTGACGAAAAAAGAAGCGTTGGAGCTGCGCGTCGACTTGAATATTACCTGCTCCTCACCCTCCTTTCGCGCGCACAGCTGAATATACACCGTACCCGCGTCGGACAGAATACAGCCGTCCAGCACATATTCCAACTGATTTTCCACTACGGTGTCCGTGGCTTCCTCCAACGGTCCGACAATAAACTTCTTGTTTTTGGGGCAGAAAAATTCCAGATAATAATCAAAATCGGCGTATTCCTGCGGAACGTCCACCCTGAGAGCCGTCGCTCGGCTTTCCCCCTGATTCAGCTCGGGCACCTGCGTCAGCCTTAAATTTTTTTCCTTGTCGAGGCTGCCGACAATATAATGTAATGCCAATTTTCCTTTTCCTCCTCGTTGCGGCGCGCCGCGCCGCGTCGGTATGACCTTGTTTTGCGACCTTGCACCTTAATTTTAACGCGCCTTTCAAGTCTGTCAACAGCGCAGTCCGAAAGAAAATAAATTTTTTTTCGACTGTCTATAATAAAAAACTATTGAACAGCGTTTTTGGACGGCGTTAAACAATCGTCGCTTAGATTTTATTTCAGGAGAATTTGCCAGACAAAAAAGACGCCGCGCTTTTCCCTTTGCGGGCAACCGAGCAAAAACAGAGGTTTTCGGCAAACAAAAAAACGAACGGAGCTAAAAGCGTTGCCGTCAAAAATCATTGACTTGACTTAAAAACGCGCCGCGCCGCAAACGGTTGACAGAAAACGCCCGACGCGCTAAAATTTAATAAATAAAAATTCGGAGCATAAGATGAATCTTAACGAAAACATCGAAAGAATACTTGTCTCAAAAGAAGAAATAGCAAAGCGGACGGCAGAGCTCGGCGACAGAATCAGCCGCGACTACAAAGGCAAAAGACCTCTCCTCGTCTGCGTCTTGAAAGGCTCCGTCATGTTTTTTTCCGACTTGGTTCGCCGTATAACCGAGGACGTGGAATTGGATTTTATGGCAATCAGCAGCTACGGCAGCGGCAGCACGTCAAGCGGAGAGGTGCGCGTGCTCAAAGACCTGGGCGTAAAGGTTGAGGGCAGAGATTTGCTCGTAATCGAGGACATAGTAGACAGCGGTATAACGCTGTATTACCTTACCAACCTGTTGAAAACGCGCGGCGCGGCAAGCGTGGAGATATGCACGCTGCTTGACAAGCCCGAACGCAGACAACGCGATTTGAAGCCTAAGTACGTGGGGTTTACCATACCAAACGAATTTGTGGTGGGCTACGGTCTCGACTACGACGAGCGTTACCGCAATCTGCCCGACGTTTGCGTGCTCAATCCAAAAGCATACAGTTGAACGCCGATTTTTTAAGAGTTGAAAATTCAACTCTTTTTTAAAGTCGTCATCGATATAAAAGGCTGAAAACACCCCCGCGCATAAAGCGCGGGGGTGTTTTAAAAGGAGAAATGAATAAGAAACCTTCCGTAAAATCAGTTTTCGTCGCCGTCCAGCTCTTCCGCCTCGGGAGGAGTGTTGGCTACGCAGACCACCTTGGAGCTGTCGTCCTTGAATTTCATTATTCTCACGCCTTGCGTGTCGCGTCCGATTTTGGACACGTCGCGGGCGCGCATACGTATGACCACTCCGTTGTCCGCGATGACCATAATGTCGTCGTCGGGCTCCACAAGTTTGAGATTGACCAGCCTGCCCGTTTTTGCGTTGAACGTGCCCGCCTTTATACCCTTGCCGGCACGGCTTTGGAGGCGATAGTCTGTGATGTCGCTTCTCTTTCCGTAACCGTTTTCGGAAACGGTTATGACCTCGCAGCCGCTTCTTACCACGGTCATGTCCACGACGGCCTCGTCCTTGTCTATTTTCATGCTTCTCACGCCCTGAGCCTCGCGCCCCATAGCGCGCACTTCCTCCTCGGCGAAGCGTATGCACTTGCCCGTGCTGGACGCAATGAGTATCTCGTCATAGCCGCGCGTCAACGCCACACCCACAAGCTCGTCGCCCTCGTTGAGCGATATGGCAATTTTTCCCACCTTGCGTATGGAGTCAAACTCCTGTATATCCGTCTTTTTGACAAGTCCGCGCTTGGTCGCCATAAACAGATATCCGCGGGCGTTTTCCTTGCGGGGAATAACCGTCGTAACCTTTTCGCCGTCGCCCAGTTGAAGCAGGTTGACAATGGCTCGGCCGCGCGCGGTTTTCTGCGCTTCGGGCACCTCATAGCCCTTTATGCTGTAAACCTTGCCGAAATTGGTAAAGAACAGCAAATCGTCGTGCGTGTTGGTTATGAACATATTCTCCACAAAGTCCTCTTCCTTGGGCTTGTGGGCGGTCACTCCCTTGCCGCCTCTTTTCTGCGCGTGATATTCGTTTACCGGCAGTCTCTTGACGTATCCGAAGTGCGTCATGCTCACCACGACGTCCTCTTTTTCTATCAGGTCGCCTATGTTTATGTCCGAATAATCCAGACTTATTTCCGTCCTGCGCGGGTCGGCGTATTTTTCCTTGATTTCGGACATTTCCGTCTTTATTATGTTTGCTACCTTTGCGGGGCTTGCGATAATGGATTTAAGCTCCTCAATCAGCTTTTCCAGCTCGTTCAGCTCGTTGTGCAGACTTGTGACTTCCAGACTTGTAAGACGGGCAAGACGCATATCCAGGATTGCGCCCGCCTGCTTTTCAGTCAGATAAAATTCGTTTATGAGCTTTTCCTGCGCGTCGTAGCGGTCGTCGGACTTTTTGATGATTTCCACCACGCGGTCGATATTGTCCTGCGCTATGACAAGACCTTTGATGATGTGGTGTCTTTCCTCCGCCTTTTCGAGGTCGAACTTGGTGCGGCGGACAATTACCTCCTTCTGATGCGCGATGTAACAGGAAAGTATTTCTTTCAGCCCCATGATTTTGGGCTGTCCGTCGGCAAGCGCCAGCAGAGTTATGCCGTTTGACACCTGCAGCTGCGTGTGCTTGTAAAGCGAATTGAGCACCACCTGCGCGTTTGCCTCTTTTTTTATGTCTATGACTATGCGCATGCCGAAACGGTCGCTTTCCTCGTGAATGTCGCTGATTCCGTCGATTTTTTTGTCCTTGACAAGCGTGGCGATTGTCTTGATGAGCACAGCCTTGTTCACCTGATAAGGCAGCTCCGTCACGACAATGCGCGTGCGCGTGCCGTTTGCATATTCCTCTATTTCGGACTTGGCGCGCAGAACCACGCCGCCGCGCCCCGTCTTGTAGGCTATTTTCAAAGCAGCGCTGCCCATGAGAATGCCGCCGGTAGGATAATCGGGCGCAGGCAGATACCTCATCAGCTCTTCAAGCGAAATGTCGGGATTTTCCAGCTGCGCGAGACAGGCGTCTATAACCTCGCCCAGATTGTGCGGCGGTATGTTGGTCGCCATGCCGACGGCAATACCGTCCGCGCCGTTGACAAGTATGTTGGGATAACGGCTGGGCAGCACGGTAGGCTGCTTCAAGGTGTCGTCGAAGTTGGGACAGAAATCCACCGTTTCCTTTTCTATATCCCGCAAAAGCTCGCCCGCGATTTTTGAAAGACGCGCTTCGGTGTATCTCTGCGCCGCCGCGGGGTCTCCGTCTACCGAACCGAAGTTGCCCTGCCCGTCGACAAGCGGGCATCTGACCGAAAAATCCTGCGCAAGCCTGACAAGAGCGTCGTAAACGGCGCTGTCGCCGTGGGGATGGTACTTGCCCAGCACTTCGCCGACAATACGCGCGCATTTTTTCGTGGGCTTGTCGTAAGTGTTGCCCATGTCGTTCATGGCAAACAAAATGCGCCTGTGCACGGGCTTCAAGCCGTCGCGCACGTCGGGGATTGCTCTCGACACGTTGACCGCCATTGCGTAGGCGATAAAGGACTTTTTCATTTCCTCGTCAACCTTGACCTTGATTGAAGTCGCGTTGTCGAGGGCTTTCATATATTCTATGTTGACTTTTTCTTCTTTCTTCGCCATTTGCGCTCTCCCTTAAATATCAAGCTCCTTGACAAGCGTGGCGTTGTCCACGATGAACTGACGGCGCAGCTCGGGCTTTTCTCCCATAAGGACGGTAAAAATTTCGTCCGCCTCGTAAGCGTCGTCCATAGTGACCTGCAGCATAATGCGCGACTCGGGATTCATTGTCGTGTGCCACAGTTGGTCGGCGCTCATTTCGCCCAGCCCCTTGTATCTCTGGACCACTCCGCCGCGCCCCACGAGAGCCAGCTTTTCGTTAAGCTCCTTGTCGCTGTAAGCATAGTGGTCCTGCTTGTTTTTGGTGATTTTGTACAGAGGCGGCTGCGCGATGAACACGTGTCCGTTTTCTATCAAAGGGCGCATATAGCGGAAGAAGAAGGTCAAAAGCAAAATTCTGATGTGGCTGCCGTCCACGTCCGCGTCGGTCATACATATTATGCGCTTGTATCTCAATTTGCTTTCGTTGAATTCGTCGCCTATGCCGCAACCGAAAGCCGTAATCATGGATTTTATTTCCTCGTTTTCCAGAACGCGTCCGAGACGCGCCTTTTCCACGTTGAGAATTTTTCCCCTTAGCGGCAGAATCGCCTGAAAACGGCGGTCTCTGCCCATTTTCGCCGTGCCGCCGGCGCTGTCGCCCTCGACGATATAAATTTCGCTGTAAGCGGCGTTTTTCTCGGTGCAGTCGGCAAGCTTGCCGGGCAGGGTTGTCGTTTCAAACACACCCTTGCGCCGCGTAAGCTCCCTTGCGCTGCGCGCCGCCTCCCGCGCCCTCTGCGCCGAAATACACTTGATGATAAGCTCCCTCGCCTCTTTGGGATTTTCTTCAAAATAAGTGCCCAGCTCGTCGTTAACCACGCGCGCCACGGCCGTGCGCATGGACGCGTTGCCCAGCTTGGTTTTGGTCTGCCCCTCGAACTGCGGCTCGGTCAGCTTTACCGAAACGACGGCAGTCAAGCCTTCTCTGACGTCCTCGCCGGCAAGCTTTTCCTCGTCCTTTAAAAGCCCCAGCTTGTGGGCATAATCGTTGACCACCTTGGTCAGCGCGTTTTTAAAGCCGTCGAGGTGCGCGCCGCCCTCCTCGGTACAGATGTTGTTGGCGTAGGAATAAATAATTTCGTTGTAGCCGTCGTTGAATTGAAGCGCGATTTCCACCTCGCCCTCCTTGACGGATTTGTCGATGTAAACCGTTTCGGTAAAAATCTTTTCCTTTGTGCGGTTGAGATTGTCCACAAACTCGGCAACGCCGCCCAAAAAGCAGAAGGTTTCGCTTTTGGCGCGCCCTTCGCGGTTGTCGGCAAGGACTATGGTTATTCCTTTGTTGAGGTAAGCCACCTCCCTCGCGCGCAGTTTAAGCCTGTCGTAATCCCACAAAACGGTGTCGAAAATTTCCTTGTCCGGCATAAAGGTGATTTTCGTGCCCGTGCTTTCCGCCTCGCCCTTGACCGCAAGAGGCGCCTGAGGCACGCCACGCATATATTTCTGATAATGATGCTTTCCGTCCTGGTCAACCTCGACGACGAGCCACTCGCTCAAAGCGTTGACGCAGGACAAGCCCACGCCGTGCAGACCGCCGCTGATTGTGTAGCCGCCGCCGCCGAATTTGCCGCCCGCGTGCAGCTTTGTAAGGCAAACCTCGACGGCAGACACGCCCTCCGTCTTGTGAATGCCGCAGGGTATGCCCCTGCCGTTGTCCTCTATGGTCAGACTGCCGTCGGCGTTGATTGTGATGTAGGCGTGCGTGCAGTAGCCCGCGAGCGCCTCGTCTATGGAGTTGTCGAGGATTTCCACCGCCAAGTGGTGCAGACCCTTTTCGTCGGTGGAGCCGATATACATTCCCGGGCGCTTTCTGACGGGTTCAAGCCCTTCGAGCACCTGAATATTTTCTTCGCCGTAATGGTTTTCTGTCGTGTTTTTTACCATATAACCTCCAAAAGGACAACCGAAAGAGCGTTGCTTTGCTGTTTTTATTATTATACCAAATTCCGCCGCCAAAAGAAAGCGTATTGACGCGGATTTTCAAAAAAGTTTTGTCGAATACGTCGTTTAAGCCCTTTGTATTGCGCAAATTCCGTTGCAAACGGCTTTCCGCATATCTCTATCGATTTTGCAATTCGCGTTTATTTTTGCCTTTAAAGGCGTTTCCCGACAAAAAGGGGAAGAGCGTCGGCTCTTCCCCACTGCGTGTCCGGTTGATTTTCAAACATCTTTTTCAAGCCCGAAAAAACGCGCCGCGTTGTTTTCGGTAATGCGCTCCGCCTCCGAAAAGGCGATTCCTCTAATTGCCGCGATTTTTTCCAAAGTATACCTCACAAACGCGGGACGGTTGACCTTGCCCCTGAACGGTTCGGGCGTAAGATAGGGGCAGTCGGTTTCGCACAGCAGCCTGTTTTCGCCGACCGTGCGAACAAGCTCCGCACCGCCGTAGTTCTTGAAGGTAATCGCGCCGCCGAAAGCAAAATAAGCGTCGTACTTTTCCGACAGGATTTTCATGATTTCCGCACTGCCCGAAAAACAGTGCAGCAGCAGTCCGTGCGGAAAGCTCCCTTCTTCGCGGAGAATATCCAAAGTGTCCTTCCACGCGTCGCGCGTATGCAGAACTACGGGAAGACCGAGCTTTCGCGCCAGACTGAGCTGGCGGGAAAAGACCTCTTTCTGAACGTCTCTTTCGGACAGGTCGTAATGATAGTCAAGACCTATTTCCCCCATCGCCACAGCCTTGGGATTTTTCGCAAGGCGCACGATTTCCCTTTCAAAAGCGTCGTCGTAGCTTTTCGCGTCGTGCGGATGACAGCCCACAGTGAAAAAAACCTTGGAGCAACGCTCGGCAAGCCGCGCTCCCGCGCGCATGGACGTCAAATCGCAGGCCGCGTTTATCACCGCCGTCAGTCCGTCCCTTTCCAGATTGTCAAGAATTTCCTGCCGTTCCGCCTCGCCGTAGCGCGCGTCGTCAAGATGCACATGAGTATCCGTCATAGCCGCTCCATTTCTTTAAGCTCTTTGTTCACGTCTATGCGGTTGAAAAGATTTTCTCCTTTTACAACCTCCGTCCCCTCTTTCAGCACTCCGAAACGCGCGTCGGAAAAGTCCTGCGGAAGCTTCAAAGAAAACTTGGCGAGGATTTTTTCCGCCGTGTTCTTCAAAAAGGGCGTAAGCATAACGGCGCACACTCTTATCGCTTCGGCAAGGTTGTACAAAACCGTCCCCAGCCTGTCCCGTTTGCTTTCGTCCTTTGCCAAAAGCCACGGCGTAGTTTCGTCGATATACTTGTTGGCGCGGTTTATCAGTTTGAAAATTTCCGCAAGGGCGTCGGGCAGATTTAGCGCGTCAACGCACTCGCCCACCCTTTCGCAGAGAGCGTTCGTCATGGCTTTAAGCTCGTCGTCCTGCTCCGCCGAGGGACAGACGGGCGCAGGCATTTTTCCGCCGAAATACTGAGTTATCATGGCGGCGGTGCGGCTCACAAGGTTGCCGAGAGAGTTGCAAAGGTCGGCGTTGGAACGGTTGAGCAGCGCCGCAAGGCTGTAAACGCCGTCGTTGCCGAAGGGCACGTCGCGCAGGAGGTAGTATCTCACCGCATCCAGTCCGTAACGCTCGCACAGCACGTAGGGGTCTACCACGTTTCCCTTGGACTTGCTCATTTTGTCGCCGTCGAAAAGCAGCCAGCCGTGACCGTAGACCTGCTTGGGCAGAGGCAAATCCAGCGCCATCAATATGGCGGGCCAGATAATGCTGTGAAAGCGCACTATTTCCTTTGCCATCATGTGGACGTCGGCGGGCCAGTATTTTTCAAAAAGGCTCTCGTCCCCGCCCGCGTATCCCAGCGCGGTGATGTAATTGCTCAGCGCGTCCACCCAGACGTATATGCTGTGCTTTTCGTCAAAGGGCACGGGCACCCCCCACTTCACCGAACTGCGCGAAACGCACAGGTCGTTGAGCCCCGGTTTGATGAAGTTGTTGACCATTTCGTTGACGCGCGAGTGCGGAAGCAGAAAATCGGGATGACTTTGGTAATACTCCGAAATTCTGTCGGCGTACTTTGACAGGCGGAAGAAATAGCTTTCCTCCTTTGCCCTCGCAACCTCTCTGCCGCAGTCGGGGCACTTGCCGTCGACAAGCTGAGCCTCCGTCCAGAAGGACTCGCAGGGCGAACAGTACCAGCCCTCGTACTCCGCCTTGTAAATGTCGCCCTTTTCGTACAGACGCGTGAAAATTTCTTTGACCGCCTGCTCGTGATAATCGTCGGTGGTTCGGATAAACTTGTCGTAGCTTATGTCCATAAGCTCCCACAGCTTTTTTATGTCGGCGTAAAGCGCGTCCACATACTCTTTGGGCTGCATTCCCTTTTCCGCAGCGCGGCGCGCAATGTTCTGTCCGTGCTCGTCGGTGCCGGTAAGGAAAAACACGTCCCTGCCCTCCATGCGCTTGAAGCGCGCTATGGAGTCGCATATCACGGTTGTGTAGCAATGCCCCAGATGCAGCTTGCCGGACGAGTAATAAAGCGGCGTCGTGATATAAAATGTTTTTTTCTTTTCCATTTTTGATTCTCCGTAAATAACCGTTTGATTCAGATTAAAAGCTCCTTTTCCTCGATTGCCTCTCCGTTGCGGGTTAAAGAAAAGACGCGGCCGCCCGACGAAAGGGTTTTGACGGGCGCTCCGTCCTCGTACACCAAAGCGGCGTTGTTTTCCAGCGCGACGGCGCTTTCAAAGCCGCCTGCGGCAAACGCGCGCAAAAAATCCTCCCGCCTGTCGTCGTAATGCGGGCATACCGTACCGCGCAAAATCCCCAGACCGTCAAGCATTTTGTACTCGTTGCTTTGACCGCGTATGATGTCGAAGTCGGTATACATTTTGTCAAACCAGCAGATTGCCCCCGCCGAAAGCCCCGCTACGGGCACGCCCCTGTCGTAAGCGTCGAGCACAAGCCCGATAAGTCCCGTTTCCTTCCAGCTGTCCAGCATAAACTTTGTGTCCCCGCCGCCTATATACAAAAAATCCGCCTTTAAAAATTTTTCCTCTATGTGCGGCAAATCCATTTCTCCGTATACGGTGAGCGCCACGTCCGCTTTTATGTCAAACACCGAGGTGTAGGTTTTGCGGAAGCTGTTAAAATAAGGCATACTGTCGTGACTCGCCGTCCCCAAAAACAGACCTGCGGGACGCCTGCCGCCCGCGCGTTTGTATGCAAGCGAGGCAACGTACTCGTCGATTTTCAAAGTTGTTTTGCTTTTAATCTCTCCGCCGCCCAACGCGACGATTGTTTTATGCGTTTTTTCCATTTCCTTTCGGGCGTTTTGAGCTTTTTCGGGCAAATCCGCCTTGAAATTTATTTTAACAAAAAGCGACGATGTTGGCAAGATTTTTGGCGGGAAGTTTCAAACGAAAGCAATCAGGCCGCGACGGCATTCGGAATAAAGCGCTCGATTCGTTTGCATTTCGACGAAAAATACTTTATAATTCCTTTTCGGATTAAACAACCGGAGGTTAAAACATGATAAAAAAATTGACGCTGACATTGGTTGCCTTTTTGGCTGTCGTCATCGGCTTTCTGACAATCGCGCCGTCCGAGATGTCCTTCGACGACGCAGGATACAACTCCAAAAACGCACTCGAGCACCTTCAAGTGATTGCGGACAAGCCGCATTCCGTAACCGATTACGAAGCGCACGAGGAGGTGCGGCAGTATATTCTCAACGTCTCGAAAGGCTTTGTCGGAGAAGAAAACGTGCGTGAACGCAACTACTTCACGCCGAGCAACAAAAACCCCACGGACGGCATAGACTATGTGGGAGCGGATTTGGTCGAGGCAAACGAAATAGACTGCGAATACGATATACGAAACGTGTTGGCGTGTCTGAACGGAAAATCCGAAACAGGCGTGCTTTTGGTGGCGCATTACGATTCGAGAGGAAACATAAAGCGCTACGGCGAGCTTGCAAAATCCTACGGAGCGGGCGACGACGGTTACGGAGTGGCGACGCTGTTGGAGCTTATGCGCTATTTTTCGGAAAGAAAAGACGCGTTGGAAAATTCCGTCTACTTTCTTTTTACCGACTCGGAGGAGCCGAATATGTACGGCTCTCTTCTCGAATCCAAAAATACGGAGCTTATGAACAAGGTCAATCTCGTCATCAACGTCGAGGCACGCGGCATGAACGGCGCGGTTTATATGTTTGAAACGTCGCTCAAAAACAACAAGGTAATCAAGCTGTTCAGAAAAGCCGAATCTCCCGTAACGTATTCCGTCGCGCCTGCGGTCTATTCGGTTATGACAAACTACACCGATTTCACCAATTTTCTCGCGGCGGGAAAAAACGGACTCAATTTTTCCACCCTTAACGATATAAACGACTATCATGTTCCGAGCGACTGCTACGCCAACGTAAATACCGCAACCGTTCAGCATTACGGAGAACAGCTTTTGCCCATTGTGGAAGAATACGTTTCCGACACAGTATATTCGGATATGAATTACTTCGACGGCACTCACGACGCAGTGTTTTTCAATTTTCTCCCCGAAGTGTTTGTTTCATACAGCTCGGTGACTGCCGTCGTGCTTGCGGTTTGCGTGCTGCTTGCCTTGACGGCTCTGATTGTCGTCGGCGCGCTGAAAAAACAGTTCGATTTCAAAAGCTGGGGCAAGTATATCGGCTTTGTACTGATCGGGCTTGCGATTGCCGTCGCCGTCGGAATGGTCGTTTCCTTGGTTACCGCACGTCTCAACGGTTACCCGTGGAGTCTCGTAAACGTGAGGAGCGCTTGCAGCGATTGGATATTGGTACTGACCGCGGGCGCGATTTTTGCAGTCTTGCATTTCGCCGCCAAGCACCTGCTGCGTTCAGACGGGTTGAGAATGTTCAATTTCGCCGCCGTGACTGTTCAGGCAATCCTCAACCTGATTGTGGCAATAGCGCTTTCAGGAGCGTCATTTTTGTTCCTTATACCGGCGCTTGCGGGCGTAATTTATCTTGCGGCGGAGCATTTTGTGAAAAACGTTTGGGGAAAGAGAACGGTCGCTTACCTTTCTCTGTTCTGCATAGTCTGTATCTTCGTACCGCTCATTTTTTCGCTGCAATACGCTTTGACCATCGGCGGTCTTGCGGCGCTTACCGCGTTGGCGTATTTTCCTTTCAGCGTGCTGCTTCCCATGCTTTACGGAGAAATCAGGGAGGGCAAAGCACAGGAAAAGCCCGAAGAAGCGGCAACCGCGTCCGCACAATAACGGAAATTTATCGAAAAAGTTTTTCCTGTCACCTATGACTTAATTGAAAAAAAACGGGCTGTCAAGCCCGTTTTTTTCAGTCGTTTTCTATGATTCTGTACTTTTTTACAAGACGCAGCGGATAGTAGGACATTTTGGATTTTCTAAGCCCCTCTATTCCCATGTCCTCCTCTCTGTTGACGAATTTCACCGCGTCGGTGACGTGCCGCTTCAAAAAAGCGTTGGTCGTCGCCTCGTACACTCCCGAAATATCCCGCAGACATTTTTCCACGTGCACGAAAAGGGTGTCCCCCACAATGTCTCCTACGGTAAAGCCCACCGCTTCGCCGTCGATTTCCATATAGCCTGCGGGGTATTCGCCGTCGCGCCAGTTTTCCACAAGAAGCGAGACCTCGTTTTTGTCGTAAAAATAACTTGCCGTCAGGTCGTTTTTGCTGTATTTTTCAAGAAAAGCCAGCACCTTTTCCCTGTACGCCTTTTTGAAGTCCTTAAACTCGGCTTGCGGATAGGTTTTGCGGAATTTGTTTATATGATTGCGTTTTGCGTTGTACTTTTTCCCCACAAGCTCGGTCAACGCGCGCGCGTCGTAGAGATAATCCGCCCATTTTTCCAGCTCGACGGGATTTTTCGCATTGAGCCGTTTGCAAAAGAGTTCCACATATTCCTCGCCTACGCCGAAAAATTGCAGCTTGTCGCCCGTTTCGCGACAATGCTCGCGCAACAGCTCGACTCCGTTTTCGACGTCGCAAATCGGCATAAAAAAGTACTGCGCGCCGCTTTCGTCGCGCATTTTAAGAAAAAGCGTATCCCGGCAAAGCGCGTAGCGGTAGTCGAAGTAATCGCTCCACATGGTAAGCACCAGCGGCGAATAGCCGCACATCTGATGCGGACAGGCGTAGAGATAGGGTTTGAGTAAGTCGATGTTTTCCTGAGTGATTTTTTCAAATTTCATAACATTTTTTTGTCGGAACCGTAAAATCCGCAACAATCGCAAATTTTTTGTCTACCTTTTTTGGCGCAAATAATTTTTGATTGACAAACCGACGGTTGTCGTATAATATATTTAAAAAGTATTCGGTTTGCTTTCCGTTTTTTTGACTGCTACCGTATAATACCACGCCAAACCGAAATTCCGGAGTAAATTATGATAAAATTTTTTGCCGACAGCACAATGGACATCTCGCCCGAGGACGTAAAAAAATACGATATTACGCTCGTACCCATCACCGTTATTCTCGGTGACACGCCTTACAAGGACGGCTATGAGCTCAACCCGGAAAAAATTTACGATTACGTAAAAGAAACGGGCAATCTTCCCAAAACCTCCGCCTGCAACGCCGAAACCTACAAGGAGTATTGGCAACCCGCCTTGGACAGAGGAGACGAGATTATTCACTTCAGCTTTTCGGGAGACATGTCGACCAGCTGCGCCGCGGCGACGACGGCTGCGGGAGAACTCGACGGAGTTTCCGTGATTGACACCAAAAATCTTTCTACGGGAAGCGGTCTGCTGCTGATGTACGCCTGCGACCTCAGAGAGGCGGGAGAAACAAAGGAGGAAATCGTGCGCAAGGTGTCGTCGAGAGTTCCCTCCGTTCAGGCAAGCTTTATTATCGACAAACTCAATTATCTTTATAAGGGAGGCCGCTGCTCGGGAGTCGCGCTCTTTGCCGCAACCGCGCTCAACCTGAAGCCCTGCATAAAAGTCAAGGACGGCAAAATGATTGTCGGCAAAAAATACATGGGCAGGCTTAGCGGCGTCTTGGAAAAATACGTAAACGACATTCTCAACGAGTTTGACAATCCCGATTATACGCGCATATTCGTGACGCACACCAAATTCCCTCCCGAGTTGGTGGAGGCGGTGAAAGCCCGTCTCAAACAAACCCCTTTCAAAGAAATCATCGAAACAACCGCAAGCTGCACGATTACCAGCCACTGCGGGCCTAACACGTTGGGTATACTCTACATCAACGACGGCGGCAAGGTAGAATAAACAAGTTTAAAATCCCGCTTTAAAGCGGGATTTTTTTACAGATTGAGATTAACGATATTTTCCGTCATCTTTCCTATTTTTCTGTCAATCAGGTCCAATACTCCGCTTCTTCTGAAACTGAAAATACCCTCCTCCGACACAATTACGTGGTCGGAAAGCCCCATGCCCAGCTGTCTGCAAACGGCAAGCAGGTTTGCCGTGAAACGCGCGTCCTCCGAGCTTGGCTGCGCGCTGCCCGACGGGTGGGAATGGCATACCGCAACGGCTGCGGCGTTGAAGCCGAAAGCGCGCTCGACGATTTCCCTGACCGTAGCCGAAACGAAGGTGGGCGAGTTCTGCGAAATTTTGACCGTGCCGAGCAGTCTGCTTTTGACGTCAAGGCAAAGCACGTGCATTTCTTCGGTAACGGAGCCTTTCAGCAACGCCGACGCAATCTGCGGCAGCCTGTCTACCGTGCACAGCTCGTTGCGTCCTATCCTTTTGCTTCGCTCGTAATACCTGAAAAACTCGCGCCACATACTGAGCGTAATGGCGCTGCTTCTGCCCATGCCCTCCACCTTTTCAAGCTCGGTGTAAGGCGCTTCGAGAACTGCGGCAAAGCTGCCGAAACGGTCAATCAGGCGGTGGGCGAGAGCGTTGGTGTCGCTGTACGGGAAGGATTTGTACAGCATAACCTCCAATACCTCGTGCGGCTCGAAGTTTTCCATGCCCTCGTTGACGAATCTGTTTCTCAGTCTCGTTTTGTGTCCGATATTGTCGCTTTGGATTTTCATAATAAACCTCTGACAAAATGATAGCATATCGCCGCCTTTTTGTGTATAATAATCGCGTAAGTTTCTTTTTAATCGGAGGTTTCGATGGACAGAAAACAAATATTGGATTCCTTAAAAGCTGAAATGATAGAAACGCTTCAAAAGGTTCTGCGCTTTGAAACGGTCACCACGGACGCGCTGCCGGGTATGCCCTTCGGCAAAAACAACGCGGACTGCCTTGCATATGTTCTGAAAAAAGGCGAGGAAATGGGATTTAAGTCCTACAACTGCGACAACTACGCGGGACATCTCGATTTTGCCGCCGACGACAAAAACGCGGAGGTGTTCGGCGTTTTGGGACATCTCGACGTCGTGCCCGTAACCGAGGGTTGGATTGCCCCTCCCTTCGGCGGCGAAATCATAGACGGCAAAATTTACGGCAGAGGCACCATGGACGACAAGGGTCCCATGATTGCCTGTCTTTACGCCGCAAAAGCGCTCAAAATGAGCGGATTCCGTCCCCGCCGCACGCTGCGTCTGATTTTCGGCTGCGACGAGGAAAACAATATGGCGTGCATAAAATACTACAAAACCAAGGTAAAAATGCCCGACCTCGCCATATCTCCCGACGGCGATTTTCCCGTCATAAACGTGGAAAAGGGAATTTACGCCATGGAGCTTGACGTAGGCAAGGTGTCCGACGCGGTTTTGGACATTTCGGCGGGGAGCCGCACCAACGTCGTGCCCGACCTGTGCACCGCTCTGGTGGACAAAAGCCTTGACTTAAAGCCGCTTGAAAAGTTCAACGTCGAAGTCAAAGAAGCCGACGGCAGAATACAGCTTTTGACGCGCGGCAAATCCACTCACGGCGCCATGCCGCACACCGGTGTAAACGCAACGTGGGAAATGTTCCGCGCTCTGTCCGCCTGTCTGCCCGACGACAAAACTCTTGCGTTTGTCGCGGAAAAAATGTGCCGCGACGTCAACGGAAAAGCGTGGGGATTCCCGCTCGAGGACGAGGTGAGCGGCAAAATCACCCACAGCATAGGCGTGGTGAGCCTCAAAAACGGCAATCTCAAAATCAAGCTGGACGTAAGATATCCCGTCACCTACAAAGACTCTTTTGTCGCGGAAGCAATGAAGAAAAACAGCATAGACAGCTTCAAAATTGAAGAGGGACACATCAAGCAGCCTTTGCACGTAGACGCCGACAGTCCCCTCGTCAAAGGTCTGTTGGAGGTTTACAACAAGGAAATGAGCTGCGACGCCAAGCCCATCGCAATCGGCGGCGGCACCTATTCGAGAATGCTGCCCATGTGCGTGGCTTTCGGTCCGTCTTTCCCCGGCGACACGCAGGTGATTCACGAAATAAACGAATACGTGTCCATAGACAGGCTTATGCAAATGGCTCATATTTATCTCGAAGCCTTCGCCAAAATGTGCGGCTGAAAAATCAAAACAAACAAAGGGAGCGTTTTCCGCTCCCTTTTCTTAATTTTCAACGAAATTTTAAATCTTTACGTGCTTACCCTTTTTTGCAAGCAGCCAATTCATAAGAGTCATGAGCGCCAGCCAGACAACGCCTATTGCCAGCGCAAGCGGCACAGAGGTTCCCGAGCCAAGCACGGCCTCCATTGCAAATCCGAAAGCAAGACTGAGAACGTAAGTCAAAAAACAGCTGCCGCCCCACCAGGTGAACAGAGCGAATTTGCATTTGAAGCCGTCAAGCAGTCCCAGCGCGCCCCAAAGCAAACCGCCTATTCCCGCGCAGAACACGCAATAAACGGGAGTGCAGCCGCGCTTTGACGCGATAAAGCCCAGAAAAGTGATTAAAACTACGGAAACGAGCACGAAGCCCGCCGACAGCAGCCAGAACAAAAGCGTTTGTCCGTCCTCCTTTATGTCGCGGAAAACGCTGCCCAGCAGCAAAATTCCCGCCCAGCCGATGCCGCCGACTATGCCGCCTTCCAAAACCCATTCGCTTATCCCGAAGCCGTTGTGCTGATAGACCACGGTAAGCGCCGCGTAAGCCGCCGCAACTACGGCAAGTCTGCCCCATTTGCCCGTTTTGACAAAGGGAAGCGCCAAAAGTCCCGCAAGTCCTATGTTTTGAAGAGTGTCCCAGGCAAAGCCGTATTTAGACGTTTCGTACAGAATTTGCGTGCCGAAGGCCTGTCCGATTTTCTCGCCCAGCCCGCACAGCGCGAAAAACAGCGCCGCCAAGCCCAAAGCCGCCGCGATATATCTGAACACCGCGCCGCACACCTCGCCGAAACGACGGTTTTTGACAAACTGACTTACAAAAAGAACCAAAAGCGCGGCAATGAGCACAAAGGAAGCCACGCCGAAAAATTTGTCGGCAAACTGCATTTCGTTCCACTTTCCGCCGAACATATCGGGCAGGCAGGACACGCCGTCGACAACCGCGCCGAAGCCCGTCAACGCGGCGAACCGCACTCCGAGCTGAAAGCAGGCGCGCGTTGCGCCGTACATTTGTTCCCTGCGCTTGAAGCTCGAACAGAAGGTAAGACCGATGACGAAAATAAACAACGGCGCGAACACGTCCGCAAACGCTATACCGCTGTAACCGCCGTTGACAAAGTGCGCGTTGCCCGCTACAACCTGCCAGCCGGACGCACCGTGCCCGTACAGTCCCGCGATTGCCTTGAACGTGTCGCCGAACATGGAAAGCAGCACGGAACCCACCATAATGAAAATGCAAATTCCCCTCATTCGGTCGATTGACAAAACGCGGCTGTCCGCTCCTGTCGGAGAATCGGCGTTTTTCTCCGCCGACAAGACGTTTTCGTAAACCTCGCTGTTTTGTATTCCGTCGTTTTCATATCCTTTAATTTATCTCTCCTTAAAAAAATTTTATACCGACTGCGCCTTTTACGCGCAAACTCAGATTTTGTTTACCCCCGTTTTTTTCGCCGCAAGTGCGACTGCCTCCGCCACTGCGGGAGCTACCCTTTTGTCAAGCGCGTCGGGCAGGATATATTCCTCCGACAAGCCGTCCGCGGCAAGTCCGGCTATGGCGTGCGCCGCAGCCACCTTCATTTCCTCGTTTATTTCGCGCGCCCTGACGGCAAGAGCTCCCTTGAACACGCCGGGAAAAGCCAGCACATTGTTGATTTGATTGGGAAAATCGCTTCTTCCCGTGCCTACGACGCGCGCGCCCGCGGCTTTTGCCGCGTCGGGCATAATTTCGGGCACGGGGTTTGCCATTGCCATAACAATCGCGTCGTCCTTCATTGAGCGGACCATATCCTGCGAAAGAATATTCGGCGCGGAAACCCCGACAAAAATGTCGGCGCCTTTAACCGCGTCGGCAAGCGTTCCTTTGCGGTTTTCTCTGTTTGTAAGACGCGCTATTTCGCCGAAGCGAACGTCCCCGCCGTGCTGCTCCCTGTTGATTATGCCTGCTTTGTCGCACATAATTACGTCGCCCGCGCCCGCCGAAAGCATAAGTTTGGCGATAGCCGTGCCCGCGGCTCCCGCGCCGCACACCGCGATACGGCAATCGGAAAGACTTTTGTCCACGACCTTAAGCGCGTTGAGGCAGGCGGCAAGCACCACTATGGCGGTGCCGTGCTGGTCGTCGTGAAAAACGGGTATATCGAGTTTTTCTTTCAGCTTTTTTTCTATTTCAAAGCAGCGCGGCGCGGAAATATCCTCCAAATTTATTCCGCCGAAGCTGCCCGCAAAAAGCGAAACGGCGGAAACTATCTCGTCGACGTCCTTGCTCGACACGCACAGAGGAATCGCGTCCACTCCTCCGAACTCCTTGAACAGCACGCATTTGCCCTCCATGACGGGCATACCCGCGAGCGCTCCGATATCGCCAAGCCCGAGCACCGCGCTTCCGTCCGTGACCACAGCCACGGTGTTGAAGCGGCGCGTCAAGGCAAAGGACTTTTCGGGCTCGTCCCTGATTTCCAGACACGCCTGCGCCACTCCCGGCGTATAGGCAAGCGACAAATCCGTTCTCGTTGCAAGCGGCACTCTCGAAACCATTTCTATTTTGCCGCGCCACAACTCGTGCATTTTAAGAGACTCTTTCATGTAATCCATTTTTCGTTTTCCTTTTAAGGCTTAAAACGCGGTTCGGACTTGCGCCGCGCTTTTGACGTTTTATATTATACAACCGCTTTATTCCGAGGTCAAGCGCGGAAACGCTTTCTTCGCGCAAGCTAAAACGTGTCAAACCTTGACTTTTGGGCAATCATGTATTATCATAAAGTTTATGGACAATATAAGCGTAGAAAAAAAATGGAACAAAATCTGGCAGGAGTCCGGATTGTACAAATTCGACAAAAACGACACCGCGCGCAAGCATTACGTGCTGGAAATGTTTTCTTATCCGAGCGGCGCCAAGCTCCATGTAGGGCATTGGTACAATTACGCATTGAGCGACAGCTACGCGCGCTTCAAAAAAATGCAGGGCTTCAACGTATTCGAGCCTATGGGCTTCGACAGCTTCGGACTGCCCGCCGAAAACTATGCGATAAAGACGGGTATACACCCTCAGGATTCCACGCTTAAAAATATAGAAATCATGGAAGAACAGCTCAAAAACATGGGCGCAATGTTCGACTGGGACGCGGAAGTCAAGACCTGTATGCCCGACTACTACAAATGGACTCAGTGGATGTTTTTGAAGCTGTACGAAAAGGGGCTTGCTTACAGAAAGGAAGCGCCGGTAAACTGGTGCCCCTCCTGCAATACGGTGCTTGCAAACGAACAGGTTTCAGACGGCGAATGCGAGCGTTGCCACAGCACGGTCGTGAAAAAGAACCTTACTCAGTGGTTTTTCAAAATTACCGACTACGCGCAGGAGCTGCTGGACGGTCTTAACGCACTGGACTGGCCGGAAAAGACCAAGCTGATGCAAAAAAACTGGATAGGCAGGTCGGAGGGCGGCGAAATAGAATTTGTCGTAGACAATGCCGACAGGGACGCTTTCCGCGTGTTCACGACGCGCGCCGACACGCTTTTCGGCGTGACATACGTCGTTCTCGCGCCCGAGCATCCGCTTGTCGACAAGATTACCGCGCCCGACCGCAGGCAAGCCGTCGAGGAATACCGTCTTGAAACATCCAAGGTCAACGAAATAGAGAGACTTTCCACCGCAAAAGAAAAAACGGGCGTTTTCACGGGGGCTTACGCCTTCAACCCGATAAACGGCGACAGAGTGCCGATACTTATCGGCGACTACGTGCTATACTCCTACGGCACGGGCTGCGTTATGGGAGTGCCCGCCCACGACGAAAGGGATTTCGTGTTCGCCCAAAAGCACGGCTTGCCGATTAAACGCGTCGTTTGCGGCGCGGAGGGAAAGGACGACTTGCCCTTCACCGAATACGGAGTCATGACAAACAGCGGCGAATTCGACGGAATGACAAGCGAGGAGGGGCGCCGCGCGGTTGTGGAAAAGCTGGCGCGTAAAAATAAGGGCGAACTGAAAGTGAATTACCGTCTGCGCGATTGGCTTGTTTCGCGTCAGAGATATTGGGGCGCGCCCATACCCGTAGTTTACTGCGAAAAATGCGGTACGGTGCCCGTACCGGAAAAGGAGCTGCCCGTGCTGTTGCCCTACGACGTGGATTTTCGTCCCGACGGCGAAAGCCCTCTCAAAAAGCACAAGGGCTTTATGAATACGACCTGCCCCCGCTGCGGCGGCAAAGCCGTGCGCGAAGCGGACACATTGGACACCTTTGTGTGCAGCAGCTGGTATTTTTTGAGATACGCGGACAGCAAAAACGACAAAGCGCCCTTCGACAAGGAGACGGTAAACAAAATTTTACCCGTAGACAAATATATCGGCGGCGCGGAGCACGCCTGCATGCACCTGTTGTACGCGAGGTTTTTCACCAAAGCGCTTAGGGATATGGGCTACCTCAATTTTGACGAACCGTTTTTGTCTCTCGTGCATCAGGGCACCATACTCGGCCCCGACGGAACCAAAATGAGCAAGTCCAAGGACAACGTAATCAGTCCCGACGATTGGGTAAACCTTTACGGCAGCGACGCGCTGCGCGTTTATCTCGGCTTCGGCTTCAATTACGTCGAGGGCGGTCCCTGGAACGACGACGGCATAAAGGGCATAGTAAAATGGCTTGAAAGGGTGGAGCGCGTCGTACTCAACGCCTGCAAAAACCGCGACGCGGGCGGAAGCGGAAGCGGCAGCGACGACGGCGAGCTTCTCTACGTCCTAAACTCCACAATCAAGGCGGTAACCGACGACTACGACAAATTTTCCTTCAACACGGCTGTAGCAAGGATGATGGAGCTGGTAAACGCCATGAACCGCCTTTCCGACAAGGGCGGCGCGAGCGGCACGGTTATGGCGGACTGCGCCAACGCGCTTGTCAGACTGCTTGCCCCTCTCGCCCCGCACATAGCCGAAGAATTGTGGGAAAACATCGGAGAAAAATTCAGCGTTTTCAACGCGCCCTTCCCCGTGTGCGACCAAAGCAAGCTCCAAAAACAGAGCGTTGAGCTGGCAGTTCAGATAAACAGCAAAATCAGAGGCAAAATAAACGTAAGCGCCGACGCGGACAAAGCGGAAATAGAAGCTGCGGCTTTGAACAATCCCGAAATTGCCGCGCTTCTTGACGGCAAAAGCGTCAAAAAGGCAATAATCGTACCCAACAGGCTTGTCAATCTGATAGTTTAAACGATTTAAACTGCCGCAGGCAGCATAAAATAAAATTAACATACGGAGGTTTCTCAAATGAAAAAAGCATTGCAAAAAATCGCCACCGTAGCATTGGTCATCGTCGGCTTTCTCGTCACGCTTTTCCTGCTGTTGGTGACGCTCGGTGCGTTTGACTTCGCCGCCTACATAGACGGCAACCGCGTAGTGCACAGTTTGGTTATCGTGCTTGCAATCATCTACACCGTGCTCGGCGTTTATCTTGTAATAGAAATTTTTGCGGGCGACTCGGGACTTTCCACAATGGTGCTTTATTCCGACAACATGAACGCCGTTTCCACCACCTCCCGCGTGGTGAGGCGGCTTGTAAGAAAGGCGGCAAAGTCTTTGGACGTGGTAAGAGTCAAAAAGCTGATAATCACTCAGGACGACAAGCCCGGCTTCAAGCTTGGAGTTCAGATAAAAATCAGCGGGCAAGAGGTAAGCTCGACAACGGAAAAGCTGCGTTATCTCATAGCCACCGCCTGCAAGGACGTCTTGGGAGTCACGTTCAACTCCATACACATCAAGGTAATAAAACTCGAAAACTCCTACAAGCCCGACGTAGAGGGCGCGGAGAAATTCGCAAAGGCCGAGGAGCAGAAGGAAATGTGCAAGGAAGCCTGCGAGCTTGTAAGCCCCCCTCCGACGGAGGAAGCCGCAGACTTATTACAGGCGTCCGAAACGCTTGAAAACGCCGCAGTCGCCGCTTTTGAAAACGACGACGCCGAGCAGACGGAAGAAAGGGAGGAATCCCAAGCCGAGTCGGAAACGGAAGAAACGGGCGAATCCGAAACGGAGGAAACGGCGGACTGACCGCCCGACACTAAAAACAGACAAAAATCCGACGCGCGCCGCGTCGGATTTTTTAAAACAAATTTCCGTACCAAGCAAAACAGACCTGCCGACTCATCGGCAGGTCTGTTTTCGTTGCTCGCCCGAAAACTCTCGGGCAATAAAAGGAGTAGTATTATTGCGCTTTTTGCACCGTGTACTCCGCGAGCGAGTCGTCCGTAGCCTCCTTGCTCACAAACGCTTCGTAGCCCTTCGCCACAAAGCTGCCGCCGAGAGCGTCGTCGCCGTCCGCGGGGTTTTGTCCGACAAAGGTTCCGCCGTAGACCTTGATAAATCCGCTTGCTCCCGTCGTCTGCTGCACGTTGAGCACGAAATATTTGCCTTGATAGTCTTTTTCGCTTGCAAACCTGCCGCCGTAAATATTGACAGTGGAGTTTGTCCTGATTGCCACTGTGGAGTTGCCCTTGCCTTGCGCGTCGCCTCCGACGTTGTAATTGCCGCCGTAAATATCAAGCGTGGCTCCGCTTTCGACGCGCAGCGCCTGATTGTCTCCTCCGCTGCCGCCGTAAATGCCGCCCGTCTGTTCTTCCGACGAGTCAATCAAAGTGACTTTCGCGTCGGAGCCGCTGACAACAACGGCGTAACCCGTGCCGACGTTTGAAACGGTAAAGCCGTTGAAGTCTACGGTAAGCGTGCCTGAAACGACAAGTCCCGTCGCGGCGCTACCCGCCTCGCCTACCTCGACGTCTTTAAGCAGAACAACCGTTTTGCCGTTTGCTTCGGCGTTTTTGACGGCGTTTTCAAAGGTATCGAACCATGCGTTTGAAACGCGCGCCTCGTATGCGCCGTAAACGGCAGTTTCGTCCGCCGCCTCGCCGTCAACCGTGACAGACGCGCCTTCCGCCGTTGTGAAAACGAAATAGAATCCATTTTCTTCGGCGTCGGTTGAGGACGGCTTGCCGTTGTAGAACTTGCAGCCCGACACAACAACCGTGCCCGTCGTCTTGTCGGACGCGTTGTTGCCCGCCACGGCAAAGGCAAAGCCTTCGGTGCAGCTTCCGTTGCCGTTGATTTGCGACTTTTGCTCCGCCGCAGTGCTTATCAGCGTGCAGCCCGTGATTGTTGCGTCGGTGTGCTTTACTTCAATCGCGGTCGTGCCTGTCACCGTGCTGTCTGTGATTGTCAGCTTTTGTCTGTTTCCGGTGTTTACCGAATTGGAAACGTATATACCGACGTCCTTAGAGACGATTGTCGAATTGTTGATTGTGATTTCCGCAGGGGAGGTGCTGCCGTTCATGTAAACCGCACTGTAAACGCCCTCGATATGGCATTCGTCAAGGGTAAGGTAAATCTTGCCGCCCGCCGAAACGGCGCTCATGAACAGAGGAGAGTCCTCACTCTTTACGGTTACCTTGCTCATGGCAAGGCTGCCCGTGCCGTGCACTCTTATGCCCCAATAAACCGAGCCGCCCGCTTCGTCGTTCACCATGTTGACCGTTCCGTTTTTGAGGACGAGCTTGCCCGCGCTCACGGAAATCGCTTCTCCGTTCTGCGGATTGCTTCCCGTGCCGCTGCCCGTATACAAAAGCCTTTTTCCGTTGAGGTCAACCGTGACGGTTTTGCTTTCGTCGTCAAGCGTAATGAAATACTCCGCGCCCGAAGCCGACAAATCCTTGACGACGACGACCGTTTCGTCGTCCTCGGCGGCGTCCACCGCCTGTTGCAGCGTCATGTAGTAACGCGTGCTTTGGTCGTCCTCGATTGTCGCCTCCGCGCTGTCGACAATGATTTCTCCGTCATAAACAGCGCTCTTGCCCAAGGTAATTGAAATCTTTTCAAGCGCCTCTTTGCCGTTGTTTTGCAAATTTGCCTGATAGAAAGCTCTTGCTCCCTGCAACGTGCCGCCGTTGATTTCCACGCTCAAATCAAGCTTGGTTGTGTGCTGCACTGCCGCGACCGCCGCGCCCAGCGTGGTCGCGCCGTTGCCGTTGGGGTCAGACTCGAACGGGTCGCCGTTGCCTATCATTGTGCCGCTGTTGACAACCAGCTTGCCCGCGCGCATTTCGATTGCCGTTGCGCCTTCAATTTCACCGCCGTTGACGGTCATCTCGCCGTACTGCGGATGATATATCGCCGTGAGCTCTCCGCTGATTTTGCCGCCGTTGATTGTTATGGAAGTGCCGTGACTATTTCCGTTGCCCTGTATAGCAGCATAATTGCATTTTGAAGTGATGTCCGCTTTCGTCACAAGAACCGCATTCAAAACGTTGTTGTCCGTTTTGCTTTGAGGTACAAGGAAAACAGGCGCATATGTGTGGGAAATCACCGCAAGCCCGCTTCCGAGTTTAAGCGTCGCGACTTTGTCCTGAGACAAAGGCTCTATTCTAAAAGCGAATCCCTGACTCGTCGCATTGACGTCAATAAGACCGTTTTCCACCGTCAGGCTTCCCTCGTTAAGCCAGAAAACCTTTTGTGCGGAGCTGTAAATGCTATGACCGTTCATGTCAAGCGTCACAACCGCGTCGCGCTCCAAAGTCAGACTCATCTCCGACCTTGCTTCCTCGGTTCCGAAATCGGCGCCGAGTATGATTGTCAGGTTGGTCAGAGCCTCGTTGGCAAACAACGCCTTGAGCTGCTCCGCCTCGGTAACATTTCCGTAAACCCACTCGCCGTTGCCCTCGATGCTTGTTTGCTCGGCAAGCTCGCCGTAAACCTCGACTCTGCCGTTGTTTACGATTTTGCCTTCCACTACCGCGCCTTTTACCACCAAAGTCGCGCCGGCTTCAATCACAAGCGTATTGCCGTCGTTGAGCCAGAACGCTACGTCGCTTTCGACGGTCAGCGTAGCCCCCGCTTTAATCGTAAGCGTGCCTTCGGCTTTGACGTAAAAATCTTGGTCTACAATCGCCGTCAGGTCGCTTTCGACAGAGTAATTCTCGGTCGTGCTGTTTATGTCGTACCATCTTTCGTCCTGCACTGCATAGGTGCCCTCCAACGGCTCGCCGAAGTCCACCGTCAAAGTATCTATGCCGTCTCTGAGGACGAAAGGAGTTTCAAAGCTCTCGTCGATTTCCCAATTAGAAATACTGAACTCGTTGGCTTTGTCTTGGGGGTCGGCTTCCGTTTGCGCGAAATACGTATTGTACAAACTTACCAAAGCCATACCCATGAGATTTCTCTCGGTTATGTTACTGCTTTCGATATAACCTCCGCTGACGGAGATTTTGTTGCCGTACGAGCGGACGACAATACCGCCCTGCCACGCGCCGGTTTTGCCATCCTCGACGGTTGTCAGCATTGTGCAGTCGGAAAAAGTCAATTCCGCTCCGTTGTAATCCTGCTGCACAACGACAATGCCGTATCCCTCGTCGGAAATGGACCTGCCCACAAGCTCGGCGTCCTGCGCGTTCACAACCGCACCCTTGTTGCTCTTGATTCGGTCGACCGTCCAGCCGTTGGCGGTGAACATAATCGCCGCCCAGCCCTGAACCGTGCCGCCGTTGACAGACAGCTCTACGCCGCTTGCGCCGACAGTCACGCCGTAATAACGGGCTACGATTTCACTGCTGTTTATGACAACCGATGCGTTGTCGGCAGCAATCGAAACGCCTCTCTTGACGTTCGATATGCCTGTGTTGTCCAACGTGAGCTTTGCGCCTATCGCGGCGGAATCAAAGTAAATTCCGTTGTAATCAATTTTGCCTTTAAGAGCAATGTTTTTGAACGAAACCTCTATGTTTGCGCCTTTTATCGTAACAAAATGCGCGTCCGCATTTACCGTGAGGGTTACGTCCGCCGCCGTGCCGACAACGGAAACGGAGCTTGTGATTTCAAAGGGAGCGACTTCCAACGAAGCGCCGATTCTCCACTCGTCGCCGTCCTTTTGCTCTGCGACGGCTTGACCGAATTGCTCCGCGGTAGAAATCGTCTTTGCCTTTGCAATCTCCGCCATTTTCGCCTGCGCCGCGCTTACCTTGCCCTCGATTTGCGAGACGTCGGTCACGGTTGCAAGCTTGGTTTCAAGCGCGTCCAGAATGTCAAGGATTGCCTGCCAGTTTGCCGCGGAATAATCTTCCTCCGCATAATCCGCAAGACAGTTTTCCACTATGTTGACTACCGCGCTGTCGACAAAATCGAACCAGGCGATTTTGCCGTACTGCGAGTCTATACCGAGTGTGACGCTTTGCGTCGTCGTATTCCAGAGATAAATCGAGAAATACGTTCCGTCCTCGATTGCGCTCACAAACGTGCCGCCCGTCACAACGGCATTGAAGTCGTTGTTGCCGTCGCCCGTAGGTCTTGTCGTATTGTCGTTGACGTACATTTCCACGTTGAACAGCACCACGCTGCCGTCGTATACCGCAACGCCGCCGGGCTTTTTGGTAAGCGCTTTAAACTCTGTCGCAGTGGACTCCAACGTGCCGCCGGAAATTTCGATTTCGCCCATGCGCGCGTCGATTGCCGCAAGTCCCTTGATGTGTCCGCCGGACACGGTCAGGCTGCCCTGACTCGGCATATAAATCGCAACGTCCTCCGTGCTCGTCGCGGAACCGCTCTTGACGGTAATATCTGCCGCGGGAGCAAGGTTGTTGCCCGAAATTGCAAACCAGGTGGCGGTGATTTCGCCGCCGTCCAAGGTAAACGCACTGTTGTAATAAACCACAACACCGTAGGTATCGGACTTGATTTTGCCTGCGTGTACGGTCGCGGAGCTGCCGTTTCTCAGGTTGATGCCGAACACGGAGTCGTCCTCTGTCACGTACTGACCTTTGGCTATGATTTCGCCGCCCCACATTTCTACTTCCGCATTGTCGGCGTAAACGGCGTAACCCACATTGCTTGCGCCGTTGCTCCAATAAGCGGAGTTGTCAACCTCGATTGTGCCGCCGTTTATTTCTACAACGGCTTTGTCGGCGTCAGAGCCAATGGCTATTATGCCGGCGTAGTCGGACTTGATTTTGCCCGATTTGGCTGCGCTGCCGTCGCAAAGAGTGAAGCTCGCGCCTCCGTTGACCTTGACCGCCGCGTGGGTTCTGTCCTCAAGGACAAGACCGAAACCGTTGAGGTCTAGCGTCAGGTCGTAATTTACCTCTATGTATGCGCCGGAAATATTTGCCGTGAGGATAATCTTAGAATATTGCGCCTCGACAGCCGCTTTCAGCGAATCGGCGTCGTTGACCTCCGTTACGTCTGCTTTGACGTTGTCGAGCGCGGTTTTCGCGTTTGCAAGCGCAGTCGCAACGTCCGCAACGGACTGAGCAGCGCTTATCGCCGAAACTCCGCTGTCGTAAGCCGTCTGCAACGCTTGAAGCGACGTTTCGTAATAATAAGCCTTGTTGAACGCGTCGAAATACTCTTTAAGCTCGTCTTTCGCAGCGCTCTTTGCGGCTTCCAACTCCTCCGCGTCCGTTTTCACGGCTGCCATAGCGGCTATTGCCGCTTGCTTGGCGGTATCCACCGCGCTTGTAGTCTTGCTCGCGTCGATAGCCGTCAAGCCGTCGTTGTAAGCCTGTTCCAAAACGCTCCAATTGATTGTGTAGTCGCTCTGAGAATATTTGGCTTTTTCCGTTCCAAGCTCGGACTTGGCGGCTGTTTTGGCTTCGGCAAGCAGAGTTGCGTCGTTTTTGACCGCTGCCATTGCCGTGACAGCCTCCTCTTTGGCGGCTTGCGCAAGCTCTATTGTCGCCGCGTTTTCTATTGCCGTCAAACCGCTGTTGTAAGCGCTTTCGAGCTGACTCCAATTGGCGGTGTAATCCGTCTTCTTGTATTTCTTGTACTCCGTTTCAAGCTCGGACTTGGCAGTCGCTTTGGCTTCGGCAAGCAGGGTTGCGTTGTTTTTGACCGCTGCCATTGCGGCTATTGCCGCCTCGCCCGCTTCTGCGGCGACGTCGGTCTTGGCCGCTGCTTCGATTGCGGCAAGTCCGTCGTCTTTGACTTTGACAAGAGCGCTCCAATTGTCAACGGTGTAATCCTGCTCGTTGTATGCGGCAAACGCCTCGTTGACAGCCTGTTTGGCGGCTGCTTTTGCGTCCGCAAGGATTTGAGCGTTGGTCTTGATTGCCGCCATTTCGGCAACTGCCGTTTCAAGCGCGGTTTCTACCGCGTCGACTGTCCTTGCGCCGCCGATTGCGCTCAACCCCGCGTTGTATTTTTCTGTGAGCAACTCGTAATTCGCATTGGTATAATCCGTAGCCTTGTACTTTGCATACTCACTGTTCAATTGGTCGGTTGCCGCGGTTTTGGCTTCGGCAAGCAAAGTCGCGTCGTTTTTGACCGCAGCCATCGCATCCGTCGCCTTTTGCAAAGCGGAGTTCACCGCCTCGATTGCAGCGGCGGCATTGATTTCGGCTTTGCCGTCGTTGTAAGCCTGTTCCAGAACGCTCCAATTGGTTGCATAGTCGTCCTGAGAATATTCGGCTTTTGCAGCATCCAGCGATGCCAACGCGGCTGTTTTTGCGTCGGCAAGCAGGGTTGCGTTGTCTTTGACCGCCGCCATAGCGGTTATTGCCGTCTGCTTTGCCGTGTCGACTGCGGAAACGCTCGTCGCAGCCTCAACTTCATTAAGTCCCCTGTTGTAAGCTATTGTCAACTCCGTCCAATTTGCGGAGGCGTAGTCGTCCTCGTCGTAAGCCTTGAAAGCCGCCTCGATTGCAGCTTTTGCTTCCGCTTTTGCCTGTGTTAAAGCCTCGACGTCCTTGGGCACGCAGGCAGCCATAGCGTCAAGAGCCGTCTGTTTTGCAGTGTTGACGGCGGAAACATCCGTCGCAACCTCGATTGCAGCAAGACCGTTGTCGTAAGCCGCTTTGAGCGTTGCCCACGTTTGGGCGTCATAATCGGTCTCCGTGTATCCTTCAAATGCCGTTTTGAGCGCAGCCGTCGCGGCGGCCTTGGCTTCCGCCGTCGCTTCGGCTATTGTCTCCACAGCCGCCATGGCGTCGAGAGCCGCGTTCTTGGCGGACTGAATTGCAGCTTCCGTCAAGGCGGAGTCGATAGCCGCAAGACCGTCGTCCTTTGCCTTGGTCAGCTTAGCCCAATTGTCGGAGGTGTAATCGTCCTGCGAATATGCAGCAAAGCTGTCGTTCAAAGCCTTCTTTGCCGCGGTTTTCAAAGCCGCGTTTACGTTTTCTTCCGCGAGGGTGCCGTTGTTTACAATCTCGTCCGCAACGACGGCGCCGGTAACCGTACCGTTGTTTTCAAGCTTTTCGGCTACGACGTCGCCCGCCTGCGCGGACTCCGCTACGACAACCTGCGCGCCTGCGGCGTCAATCTTTTTGACCGTGCCGTCGGTAACGGTTATTTTGGTTTCCGCCTGAGACTCCAATGCGGTTACGTTCACCTCGGAGTTTTTGGAGGAAATTTCCACTTCGCCGCCCACCGCAACGTCGGAATGGGCTTCGACGCGCATTGCGCCCTGCGAAAGGTTTTCCACCGCCGCGCCGACAGCCTGCTCGGGTACGAGCACGGTTGCCGCCGAGCTTTCCGACAAATTGCTTATTTCAAACCTGCCGCCTTTGAGGGTGAGCATAATGTCCGCTTCGGCGCCGCCGATTTTGAATACGCCCTTGAACACAAAGCTGCTTGCGGAGGTAACTACCGTCATCGCGTCCGCGCTTGCGGCGGCGGATGCGGGCAGCTCGATGTTTGCGTTCCACTCCACGTGGCCTTGGGGCATATTTATATCTATTTTCTGCGCCTTGACCGTTTCGCGGCGGGCAAGAATCAGCGCCGTCGTGCCTACGACAAGCGTGCCGCTGCCGTCGGCGGACAGCGTCCCCTTGACCTCCAGCCCGAAGCCGTTGAGGTCTATTTTGTTGGGCGCGGCAACCTTTAAATCGCCGTTTACAACCACGTCGTCCATAAGGACTATCGTTTTTTCCTGACTTGTACCGGCAGCTTTGAGCAGCTCTTTTTCGCTGCGCACCGTTATAACGTCCTTGCCGCACGCGGTCAGCGAAACGGACAGCACGACGCCTACAACGGCTATGAGCAATGCCAAAACTATACCGATTGTCATCAGCCTTTTGCTTTTCATGTTTCTCGTTCTCCTTTTTTCTTATTTTTGATTCAAGGTTTCGCCCTCAAACAATTTTCTTTGTCTTTCCTCTTTGCGGCGCTGTCTTTCGAGCTTTTGTTCCAACTTGTCTCGACGCGCCTCAAAGCCTTCGTCCTTTTTGTCCGCTATGTTTCGGGAAATGGCAAGCTCGCACAGGCGCACCGCCTCCTGATAATTCTTTTCGCCCGCTTCTATTATTATCAGTCTTTTCAACGCGGGCACCTTGCAGTCCCTGACGTCGATTTTGTCAAAATTCAAAGACACGTCCTTTTTGCAAAGAGCCTTGCACTTGGCGAGATTTTCTTCGTCCGCCTTGCGATAAAAATACAGCACGTTAATCAGCTTGTTGTTCAGTTTTGTTCTCACGCGGTCGTCCCTGACCGTGCCCGCGTATCTGTCGTAAAGCTTTTCAAACGCGTCGGCGCTCAAAAGCTTTTTGTATTTGGCGTAGGAAACAAAAAAGTCTTTGAGAAAATCCTTTTCCTTTTCGTACAGCCCGAGCGGGTATTTCACCTTGGTTTTGAAAGACTCGGAGCCGTTGACTATGTAATACTCGAACGCGCGCGCGTCCTCCTCCGACAGCTCGGCGAGTATTTTTTTCGCAAACTCGGGCAGCAGGGGAACTTCGCGCGTCTCCTCCTCTTTCACCGCCGCAACCGTCGCGGCTACGGCAGCCCTGCTTTCGCAAACGGCGTCGACTTCTTCCGCAACGGCTTCCGCCGACGGGGAAACAGTCTCCTCTTGTCGGGCGGGCTGCTCCGCTTGACTTTCCTCCGTTAAGGCTTGGAACGTCTCTTCTTCCTCCGCGGGCGAAATCTCTTCCACCGCCGCCGCATCGTCCGAAACGCTTTCCCGTCCGTCGCTCACGGCAGGCGCGCCGACGTCTTGAACTTCCCCGTTCTCCGCCGCGTCGCTTTCGCTGCAAACCGTTTCCGCATCCGCCGTGTCGCACAGAGGCTCCTCCCGCGCGGGTTGACTCTCCCCGCCTCCGTCGGAAACGATTTCTTCCTCTTTGACCGTCGGCTCCTCCCGCGTCGGAGTCGCCGCAGCTTCTCTATCTTCCCGATTTTCCTTTTCGGCGTCGGACAAGCGCTTTTCTTCCGCAAGCTCGTCGCGCCTTACTTTTCTCGAAATGAAGAAAAACACAAAAAAAACCGCCAGCGCAACCACAACGGAAACCAGATTTCCTATCCACATCAACTGCGTATAATTCTTGTACTCAACTGTGGGCGCAAGCAGCAAACCGTGTAAAACAGACATTACGCTATTCCTCCTTTTAAAAAAATGCGTAGAATATCAAGTATGCAAGCCATGCCGGGTGTCTGAAAAGGGCGCTATCTCCCTATTTTCAGACAAATTTTAACACAGTTTTAAAAAATTGTAAACTAAATGTTAGGGGGGGGGGGTGAACAGTGTTTTAAATTTGCACTAAATTCCCGATTTTTTAATTTTTTTCGGGTTTCGCGCCGTTTTTGCCGGTTACGT
>ERZ1090861.214-NODE-214-length-38725-cov-16.477812_pt1 | contig 38725 bp, 45 predicted proteins | sample MGYA00478482_ERZ1090861 | MGnify/ENA primary metagenome ERZ1090861 (study PRJEB33644, sample SAMEA5815744) | chicken gut metagenome | biome: Chicken; feature: Gastrointestinal Tract; material: Caecum | place: Ireland | collected 2019-01-01 | study: A study of the... | reverse complement strand
CTATAAAAACACGGTGCTCCGCTGGTTTGAAAAGAAAGTAGAGCAGAAGGAATTGTCTCCTCTTTATGAGAGTATCCTCTGCGGAGATACGGAAAAGATGGGAAAAATCCTCTCAGAAAATCTTATGGAGACCATCAGCTTTTACGACTATCAGGAAAGTTATTACCATGGGTTCCTGGCAGGAATGCTGAAGAACATCGGAAATTATATTGTATTGTCTAACAGGGAGTCGGGAAACGGCAGACCGGATATTTTGCTGAAATATCCCAGTGTGAGAGGAAAGGCTGTGATCTTGGAGATTAAAATTTCCAAAACCTATCAGGGACTTGAAGCAAAATGTCAGGAGGCCCTGAGACAGATTGAAGAACAGAAATATGAGGAGGCTCTCCGACAGGAGGGATACGGCCAGATATTAAAGTACGGAGTGGCCTTTTATAGGAAGGAATGTATGGTTAAGAAATAAGGTAGTTTTAAATGGAGAAACAGGATGAATATACACATAGAAAAGGGAATCAGACAGGCTGATATTAAAAAGATCGTCAGATGGACAAACACAAGAAATCCGGAATTTTTATGCCAGTATGCAGGAGATAAATGGAGCTTTCCTTTATCAGAAATGCAGGTATCAGAAGAGCAGGACTCTATTTATTCTATCCTTCGGGACAAGGAATTTATTGGAATGATCCAGGTGATAAAGCAAGAGCAGGATCGAGCTCACATTGGAAGATTTCTATTGAATCCAAATAAGACAGGGAAGGGCGTAGGAACGGAGGCTTTAAAGAATTTTTGCAAAATTTTATTTGATGATGAAAAAATAGGTATAATCACGCTAAATGTAGCAGAGTTTAATAAATCTGCGCAGAGATGCTATGAGAAATGTGGCTTTACTGTTTATGGTGAAAGGCACAAAACTGGAAATAGAACTTTAAAAATGCGGCTTGTAAGAACAGAGTAAGGTGCTATAAAAAGTACTGTTAAACAACATAGATAAAATGGAGATGGCAGAGGTGGATGAAGTATGGTAATTCCTAAAAATGGAGAACGGATATCAAAAATTGATGCGTATCTGAACTGTGCAGAAAATTTTGCATATAGAAGTACCTGCATTAAGAGAAAGTACGGGGCGGTAATCGTCAAGGATGATGCGGTAATTTCCACTGGTTACAATGGTTCCCCGAGAGGTTTTGAGAATTGCTGCGACCTGGGAACTTGTCCCAGGATTCAGAAAAATATGCACCAGGGAGAGGGATATGGTATCTGCAGGGCCATACATGCAGAGGCAAATGCTCTGCTGAACTGCTCCAGAGAGCAGACCATCGGCGCAGACCTGTATCTTTCCGGGATCAATCCGGCAGATTCCTCTGTACACTGTGCCAAGCCTTGCCCGCTTTGTGCCAGAATGATCATACAGGCCGGGATCCACAATGTGATCCTTCGTCAGGGGGAAGGGGCCGATAATTATATGATAGTTCCGGCCAGAGAATTAAAATGGCACCAGTAAAATGTTTATAATGAGCATTAATTGTCAGCTATTAATAAACAAGGATAAAAACAAATAAAAAATAGTAAAAATGGATAAAACGGTTTAAAACGTATAAAAATATGATATAATCTCCTTAAGGACATTACTGTCGGTAGACTTTGAAAATAAGAGTCAAGGAGGTTACGATATGGCTTTAAAGTACGAAGATGTATTTAGACCAGGATCTTTTCCAGAATACACCTATATATCACGTAAGTCAGCAGTTTCGGATTTATCCTATGAGTTTCGCCTTGAACAGGCCATAAAGGTTTCTGGATTTTTGACCTCATTGGTAGGTCCTTCTAAAATGGGAAAAACGATTCTGTGTGAAAAAGTAATCGGATTGGAAAAAATCGTAGAGGTTTCGGGGGGTGACTTTGATGAAAATACAGACTTTTGGAAATTAGCAGCCTCAAAAGTAGGATTGGCTTATGAGGGACAGTTTTCATCGGAAAAGATCATTCCAGATACCAGGGATAAATATGAAAAAAAAGAAGTTTATGCCCTCACAAAAGATAAAATAATAGAATATTATAAGCAGGAAAAACTTGTTATGGTAATTGATGATTTTCATTATGCACCACCTGAAAAAAGAATGCAGATAGCCCAACAGCTCAAAGATGCAATCAGAAGAGGATTTAAAGCTATTGTAGTTTCTTTGCCCCATAGAGCAGATGAGGCAATTCGTCAGAATGCAGATCTTTCCGGGCGTTTAAGTCTGATTAATATGGAGGCCTGGGAAGTAAAGGATCTTAAAGAAATTGCTAAAATAGGCTTTGCAAAACTGGACATCGAAATTGAAGATGACATCGCAGAGAAAATTGCTATTGAGAGCTTAACATCTCCTCAGCTAATGCAATACATCTGTTTAAATATATGTACGATACTTGAATTATCACAAAGTGGGGAGAAAAGGGTATGTAGTGATATTCTGGAAACAGCGTACCGATACACGACAGCAAATTTTGAATATGGAGATGTTGTAGCCTTTTTGAAAAAAGGACCGAATCCCAGAGGCAAGAGCAGAAAGCATTTTAAAGCGAAGGACGGCAGAAGCTATGATCTATATGAACTGATTGTAAAGTCAATAGCAGAAAATCCACCAATCATGCAATTAGAATTTGAAGATGTTCAGGAACGCATAGTGAAGCTGTTGGACGATGATAGTGAAAAACCAAAGGCACAGGCTATAAGGGAGCATTTGACTAAGTTACAGGAATTAATAAACGGAAGAGAAGATATTTTCCGGGTTCTGGATTGGAAAGAAGGGACCCTTTATATTCTGGACCCATTATTTTTATTTTATCTTCGCTGGGGAGGTACGAAAAGTGCTCAGTGATATCAATAGTATGTCGGAAGCGGCAGAAAGATTTCAAACGGTCAGTAATCAACAAGAGTTTTAGAATATATCGGCCAGTTCACAAATGAAAAGCAGAAAAACTCGGAAATTGCAGAGATATTAGAAAATTTCTACCTTTTCCTTGAAAATTTTCTTGAAAGGCCTCCTCATAGAAAAGGAACAATTAAACAGGAGCAACTGGCCTGTATGAAGATAGGAAATGAATATGATGTGCAGCATTTTTTATATGCCTATCTGAAACCTTTATATCCTTTATCCAGATTGGAGGTCAGTGAGGATACTGGATATGGCACAGTTCGTACAGATATCTTGATAGATTCCGAAAATGTAATTGAAATAAAATGTACAAGAGTCTCTATGAGCCGCAAAAAACTTGTTGAAGAAATAGAAGCGGATATTGTCCATTATAGTGCCTCAAATATATACTTTTTTATATATGACAAAGAAAAGCTGATCGATAATCCGCAAGTGTTCAAGAATAGGTACGAAAGTATAGTGAAAGAAAAGAACATATTCATTACAATTCATCAGCCTAAAATTTTGTAAAAAAACGCTGGGTGCAGATCACACCCAGCGAAAATTTTCCTTTCCTGCCCCCAGTTCAAAATGATACTTGACGATTCCCAGATCTGTTTTGCTGTAGAATCCCAGCCCGGCTTTGGTTGAAACCTGATTTCCTTTACAGGTAAATGTGAATTTCTGCTGATTCATGGCGGTAGGAGCCAGAAGAGCAGCGTCGATGCCTCTCAGAAACCAGTCCTGGGGCGCTGCCTCTGGATTCATTACTTTTTCTCTGGGCTTTGAATTGTGAGAGACGCCCTGGGTCTGACCGTATCCTATGGCGATCACCAGACAGAGCTTTTCTCCCGGATCGATCTGAAAAGCAGACTTGACTTTACTGTAGGTCAGTCCTACCCAGCAGGTGTTCAGCCCCAGGGTCTGTGCATAGAGAACGATCTTTTCCCCATAGTAGCCGCACTTTTCTTCCAGATCATTTCCTTTCCGGCCAATAAGTGCAATGTAGTTTCTGACGCCGGAAAATTTTCCGTAATGGGCCATAAAACCCTCAAAAGCATGGGGCTCATCCAGGACAAGCTGCATATGAAGGCCGCTTTCTTTATTGCATTCTTTGATAAAGGACCGGAGCTTTTCCACAGTCCCGGCTTCTATTGATTTTTCTTTGTAAGAACGGACGGAATGCCGTTCTTTCATTGCCTGTAATAAATCCATTTTTCATGTCTCCTTTTTATGTTTTTATTCCTGCGAGCAACGAACCAGGCGGACATGCTCGCATGTCCATTTGACTCTTTGCACACTGAGCCTGTTAATGGTCCGGGAAGTTGTCGCCCTTTCTGTCAGGAGCCTTTTCCATACATTTCTTGATATCAGTGAAAAGGGCGATCAGATTATTGATCTCACTGGCCTCCGGATCCAGATAATAATAGATGCAGGTGCTTTCTTTCCTGCTTTTTACGATCCCGGCATCTTTCAGTATCTGCATATGATGAGATACTGCAGGACGGGAAAGATTGGTCTTTTCAGCAAATTCAATGACCCGGCTTCCACTACAGTCTCCCTGGAGCATGATACAGAGGAGATGCTGTCTGGTTTCATCTCCGATGGCGGTGAGGATCTTCTGGCAGGCCCGGAGTTCTTTTTCAAGTCTCTGGATATCTTCCCGTGTGTTTTTCAATGTAATGCTCCTTTCTGTTTAAACAGTTGAACATATTGTAACACGTTTTCCACAGATTTGTGTATCTGTAAAGAAAATCGAGACAGAAGACAGAACCAGAGAAGAAAAATTTTCGGATTCTGATAGATTTAGAATATGCACAGCGAAGTATTAGATAGAAGGAAGCTTCCGAAAGAGAGGTGAGGCGGGATGAGAAAAGTAGATCAGGATAATTTTCTCCAGGAATTATCCAGAAAAAATGAGAAAGCTCTGGAGTATGTGGTGGACGTGTACGGCGGATTGATAAAGACCATTGTGAAACGGCATTTGCGGGGGCTGACAGATTATCAGGAAGAATGTATCAACGATGTGTTTCTGGCAGTCTGGCAGTACAGCCGGTCCTATGATCCGGAAAAAGGCAGTTTTGAGAAATGGCTGGGAGGAGTGACCAGGTATAAGGCTCTTACCTATAAGAGGAAATATCTGAACCGGCAGCAGGCGGCAGGCCTGGAGGAGATCCAGGAGCCGGGGGAGGAGAGCCGGGAACTTTCCCAACTTGTGGAAGAACTTTCCGATGAAACCGAGGCTTTCCTGTCCTGCCTGAAAGAAGAGGACCGTTTTCTCTTCCGCCAGCTTTTCATAGAGGAACTGGAGCCGGATGAAGTAGCCCGGAAAAACGGGATCAAAAGGGAAAACCTTTACAATCGGATTTCCAGAGGAAAGAAGAAGATCCGCAGACATTTTCCCCAAACAGGCCAGAAGAAAGGAGGCGCTGATTATGAGAGATTTATATGAAGTATTCAATGATTTAAATCTGGAAGAAGAAAAAGATCTGGAAGTTATGAATGATCTGGAAAAGCAGAAGTGGAAGAAAAAGCTGAGAAAAGAGATCAAAAAGCCAGTGAAAACGGGAAGAAAAGTAGCTGTCAGCGCAGGCTGTCTGGGAATCGCCGCAGGGTTGTTTTTCACAATGTCAGATTCTGAAGTGATGGCAAGGGCGAGAAAGGCTGTAGAGGACAGCTATCGGAGCATTGCTATTTGGATTATTGGGACGCCTAGGGAGAATGACTATGTTCAGGAAGTTTACGGAAAAGATACGGCTAACGGGAGAGAAGTGACGATCGTAGATATGATCGCAGATGAGGATTTGCTTCAGATTTCTTATAAGGATCGGGACCTGACTATAGAAAATTTCGAGGCAGCGGGATATCTGGATGAGGATATGGAAAAAAGGACGGACAGTACGAAATATTCTTTAGACGCCCAGCTTTTGGTAGACGGAGAGCTTGTAGGAGAGGGATGGATTAATTCTTATAATCTGCGGTTTAATACAAACGCTATTGATAATACCTTTTCTATTTATACAGGAGATTATGGCTGTGATCTGTCCGAGGTGGAAGAGGCGGAACTGATTTTAAAAGAAAGATATTATCCAGATACGGAAGAGTGGAGATTTCATCTGAATTTACAGAAACGGAACTTGAAAAATACAACTAGGGAACAAGAATTAGATGAAACCTATACAATGCCTGATGGAAGGATTATTCACATTTATAAATATGCTGAGAACGAAGGGGGCAGAAAGCTCTATGTGAGAACAGAAAAGCCAGAGGGCTGGGATCCAAATGAAGACTGGAGCGGAATTTTAGACTTAACAGGAGTGACGGATAAATATCGGAAAGTAAAGTTTGAGCATGAAGCAGGGGACGTCTATCTTATAGATCGAAATATTGATAGTGATACCAGAAGTATTGCCATTACTCCGGGCGTAATTCCTCTGGGAGAACCAGGAGAGTCCCTTCCTGAGGACGGCACACCTATAGGCGAAAGCTTTACCATACAGGTAAATAATTGACATCCCCGGGAATCCAGAGGTAAGATGGAACCGGAACCCTGGAACGGTACCGGAAGAAATCTTTCTACTGGTATAAAGATGTGATCAGAACCAATGGAGATTGTTTAAATGAAGATTAATTTTGCAGTGATCGGTACAAATGTGATCACAGACCGGTTTCTGGAAGCGGCCAGACAGGCAGAGGGATTTTCTCTCAGGGGCGTTTACTCCCGGTCTATGGAAAAGGCTGAGACTTATGCCAAAAGACAGGGGGCAGAGCTGACCTTCGACAGCCTGGAAGCTCTGGCCGCCTGTCCGGAAATTGATGCTGTATACATTGCCAGCCCCAACAGCCTTCACGCTTCCCAGAGTATCCAGATGCTGAAAGGGGATAAGCATGTCCTCTGCGAGAAGTCCATTGCTTCCAACCAGAGAGAATTTGAAGAAATGAGGAAGGCAGCTTTGGAGAACCAGGCGGTTTTACTGGAAGCTATGCGGAGCGTTTACTCTCCCGGATTTCAGGCTGTACGGGAAAACCTTCACAAGCTGGGAAAGATCCGGAGAGTGTCCTTTCAGTACTGCCAGTATTCCAGAAGATATGACAACTTTAAGAAAGGCATTATAGAAAATGCTTTTAATCCGGCTCTGTCAAACGGGGCTCTGATGGATATCGGGGTGTACTGTGTACACCCTCTGGTAAGCCTTTTCGGTAAGCCGGAGAGGGTAGTCACCAGCAGTCTGAAACTTTCCAACAGCATTGACGGGGCAGGAACTATCCTGGTGGAATATCCGGAGTTTCAGGGAGAACTTCTCTACTCCAAGATCACCGATTCCAGAGTACCCAGCCAGATCCAGGGGGAAGAAGGAACGATGGTGATCCGGGAGATTCCAGACCCACAGGAGATTACTATTTATTATAGAAGCGGAAAAACAGAAAATCTGGAAATCCCCGGGGCAGAGAATAACATGGTCTATGAGGTCCGGGAATTTCTGAGACTTATAGAAGAAAAGGACTATAACCATAAATACCTGGAAAATTCCCGTCTGGAGATGGAGCTGATGGATGAAGTGCGAAGACAGCAGAGAATTGTTTTCCCGGCAGACGAAAATTAGGGACTTCTTGCTTTATATGGACAGGATGTCTATAATGGCGGTAGATGATTTTGAGAAAAGAGGAAGACAAAATGCTATATATCAGTCATCTTCTGCCAGACAGGGAAATGGCGGAAGTCCTGGAACAAACGGGAGCAGGAATAGAAAGTATAGATTTTTCTATTGCGGAAAATCTGGATAACCTGAAAGAGAATATTTTGGACTACAGAGGGAGACTGAGGGCCATGGGGGCAGAACATCTTACCATCCATGGCCCGTTTCTGGATCTGAATCCCATGACCTTTGATTCACGGATACGTCAGGCGACTATGCTGCGCTACGCACAGGCATACGAGGCGGCGGCAGAACTGGGAGCAGAAAAAATCGTTTACCATACCTGTTATCACCCGGATATTTATCTTCTTACAGGCTGGGCCCAGCGCACGGCAGAGTTTTATCAGGAGTTTCTGGAAAACAGAAAAGAGCTAAAAGTAGTCCTGGAGAATGTTTTTGACAGAGAGTGGGAGCCGATCCTGGAAGCCATTGAGGAGGTGGACGCTCCCGATTTTGATTTTTGCCTGGATATAGGACATGCCCACTGCTATTCTCCAAGACCGGCTGAGGAATGGGCAAAGGCTATGAAAAAGCATATTTCCCATGTGCATATACATGATAATCTGGGGGATAAGGATTCACATATGGCGCTGGGCCAGGGAAATATTTCCCTGGAAAGAACACTGAACCTTCTTCTTTCGGAAAAACACCCTCTTACCTTTACCATAGAGTGCGGAACAAAAGAGGCCGTGCTGACTTCCTGGGAGACCTTTCAGAAACTGTCTGGGAAGTCACCAGCGCTTATATGAATGACTGCTCATGATCTATGGCAGGTTTTTCTGTATACGGCGTTTCATACGTCTTTGCCGGAGGGCTTTCTTCAGGGTGAGATATAGTTTTCGGAAACCGTAGGTGATCGGATTACGCCCACGGATAAGAGGAATGGCCAATACCTCCTGGAAAACATGGATCAGGGGCCCTGTGAAAAACATGGTGATCACCGTTCCCAGACCTACCTGGGCCCCGAAGATAAATCCTACCACAACACAGACAACGTCGCTGCCAATGCGGCAGTACTGGAATTTTATGGGGGTACGTTCTGACAGGCACAGGGCTATGGCGTCATAGACGGACACCCCCATATTGGCGGTAAAATATAAAGAAGCGGCCAGACACATGATGGTTATGCCGATCAGCAGCATAATGAGCCGGAAGAAAAAGCCTCCGCCTGGAAACAGGGTGGCAAAGAGCCAGGAAAAAAACTCTGTAATATATCCCAGAAGGAACATATTGATCACTGTTCCCAGACCAATCTTTTTACGGTCCATGACCAGGGTAAATACGAAAAGCAGCAGGCTGAATATGGTATAGAAAGTTCCGTAGCCGATTGGCGTCAGGTTCCAAAGTCCGTGGGCCAGGACCTGGAAAGGATCCATACCAAAGGCAGAATAGTTGAAAAATCCCACGGCCACGCCGCTGGCAGTGACCCCCGCCACAGTCATCACCACACGTCTTAATTTCTCTGATGTAAATTCCATTGACATAACAATTCCCCTCAAAATACAAAGATATTTATAATCCGCTTACATCCATGCTAGAATAGAGTAAAGAAAAAAGAAAAAGAAAACTATTACAATACTTTCAAAAAATATTAAAATCGTACCAAAAGGAGGAGACGAAAATGCTTCTGATAAAGCCGGAGGAATTTTCTGTAAATGATTCAATGTTCGAGATCCAGGTCCATGGCACCAGAGATTTTCCTTTTCAGGGCTATATGAATGAGGACAGAACCCTTCAGGGGGAAGGATGGCACTGGCATAAGGAGGCAGAGTTTCTCCTGGTGCTGGAAGGCAATATACGGTGCGGAAGCAACGGAGAGCAGTATGTGCTGGAAAAAGGAGAGGGAATCTTTATAAACTGCGGAGCCCTTCATATGGCCGGAACCCACAGTGGTGACTGCAGGGGACGGTCTGTATCTTTTGTATTTTCTCCCAAATTTATTTCCGGGGAGGAGCGGGGCCTACTCTATCAGAAATATGTTAAACCCATGGCGGAAGATCCGGATTTTAAGGGCTGTGTGTTAAGATTGGAGACTGACTGGCAGAAAGAGGTTCTGGAGTGTCTGAAACAAGTTTATATTTTCTGTAAAGAAGAAAAATGGGACAGCGAGCTTATGGTGCGGAATGCCCTCAGCAGAGCCTGGGCCATACTGGCCCGTCAGGAGAAACCGGACAGCGGGATCTATGCGGAGAAAGCTTCTGACACCAAGTATGAGCAGAGAGTCAAGAAAATACTGAAGTATATAGAAGTCCATTATGGAGACTATATTACTATAGAAGATATGGCCCGACAGGTGAATATCAGCCGGACAGAATGCTTCCGCTGCTTTCAGAAGATCACAGGTCAGACGCCATTGGAATATCTGACCTTCTACCGACTTTCTCAGGCTGCCTATAAGCTGCACAATACAGACAGCAGCATCACAGAGATCTGTATCAGCAGCGGCTTCAGCCAGCCCAGCTACTTTGGAAAAAAATTTCGGGAATATTATGGGGTATCCCCATTAAAATACAGAAAACAACGTATAAATCAAGGAAAATAAGGAAATGTTAAATCTGAGCCTCGGAATGTAAAGCCCTTTATGTGAAATGTTAAATCTGTATTTTACATACATTTAACAGAAAGAAGATTGGTGATTTTACAAAACTTCTTTATATTTAATCCTGTCAAAAATAAATCAAGAAAGCAAAAAGCAAACACAAGGAGCGAGTATAATAATGAAGAAGAAAGTATTAGCAGCAGTATTAATGGGAGCAATGGTATTCAGCATGGCAGCCTGCGGTTCAAACGATTCAGGCAGCAGTTCAGACAGTACAACAACAGAAGACAGCGCATCTTCTGACAGCGGTTCTGATGCTTCCGCACCAAGCGGAACAATTTCCGTACTTTCCCGTGAGGAAGGTTCCGGTACAAGAGGAGCTTTTGTAGAGCTGTTCGGTGTAGAGGAAGAGAATGCTGATGGGGAAAAAGTAGATAACACTACCGTAGACGCCCAGGTAACAAACAGCACCGCCGTTATGATGACAGGTGTTGCTCAGGATCCTCAGGCTATCGGCTATATTTCCCTTGGTTCCTTAGATGACAGCGTAAAAGCTCTGAAAGTAGATGGAGCTGAAGCATCTGCTGAGAATGTAAAGAACGGTACATACAAAGTATCCCGTCCTTTCAATATTGTAACAGGTGACAGTCTCAGCGATGTGGCTCAGGATTTTGTTGATTATATCCTCAGCTCTGACGGACAGGCTATTGTAGGAGAAGATTATATTCCTGTAGATGATGCGGCAGAAGCTTATGCAGGAACATCACCGGAAGGCAGCGTAGTAGTTGCAGGATCCTCTTCTGTATCTCCTGTAATGGAAAAACTGAAAGAAGGATATGAAGCTGTAAATCCAAACGCTTCTATCGAAATCCAGACAAGCGATTCTACAACTGGTGTAGAATCTACTATCAGCGGTATCTGTGATATCGGTATGGCTTCCAGAGAACTGAAAGATACAGAGACATCTGAAGGCGTTACAGGAACTCAGATCGCTATTGACGGTATCGCAATTATCGTAAACAATGAAAACAGCATGACAGATATCACATCTGATCAGGTAAAACAGATCTACACAGGAGAGGTTACAAACTGGGAAGATCTTCAGTAATCGTAATCTGAAAAAGAGGAGTAGGAGCAAAGTACAATGAAAGATATGAAAGAAACAATTATGAAATATGTGTTTCTGGTATGTGCATGCGCTTCCATCCTGGCAGTAATTTTGATTTGTGCATTCCTATTTGCCAATGGCGTACCTGCCATTGGCAAAATAGGAGTTTTTAATTTTCTGCTGGGGGAGACATGGAAACCGGGAAATGATCTGTATGGAATCCTTCCCTTTATTCTGGGAAGTATTTATGTAACGGCAGGAGCCATCGTCATCGGTGTTCCTATCGGACTTCTGACAGCTATTTTTATGGCAAGATTCTGTCCGAAATCTATTTACAGATTTATGAAGCCTGCAGTTGACCTGCTGGCAGGTATTCCTTCAGTTGTATATGGTTTCTTTGGTATGGTGGTGCTGGTGCCTTTTGTCCGGAATTTCTTCGGACAGACTCTGGGATTCGGAGGAAACGGATCCAGCATGTTTACAGCTTCCGTAATGCTGGGGATCATGATTCTTCCTACCATCATCAGCGTGGGAGAATCTTCTATCCGTGCGGTACCTAACAGCTATTATGAAGGTTCCCTGGCTCTGGGGGCCACCCATGAGAGAAGTGTGTTCTGTACCATCGTACCTGCAGCAAAATCAGGTATCATGGCCGGGATCATTCTGGGAATCGGAAGAGCTATCGGCGAGACCATGGCAGTTATCATGATCGCCGGAAACCAGCCACGTATGCCAAAGGGAATTTTTGAAGGCGTCCGTACCCTGACTTCTAATATCGTTATGGAGATGGGATATGCCACAGACCTTCACAGAGAGGCCCTGATTGCTACAGCGGTTGTACTCTTTGTATTTATTCTGATCATTAACCTGTTATTCTCACTGGTGAAGAGGAGGAGCGCAAATGGATGAGGCAATAAGACCAATTAATGTGCAGACAACAAAGCAGCGTATCAAATCTTATTCCAGCAATCCCGGCTCTCTGATCCTTGCCGTGCTGGTGGGACTTGCTGCACTGATCACTTTCTTGACTTTAGTATTTATTATCGGATATATTCTGGTTATGGGAATCCCGAACCTGAAACCCAGCTTATTCCAGCTGGAGTATAATTCAGACAATGTTTCTATGCTGCCTTCGATTATCAATACCGTTGGTATGACCCTGCTGTCTCTGGTGATCGCAGGACCTCTGGGAATCCTGGCAGCTGTATACCTGGTAGAGTATGCGAAAAAGGGCAACAAACTGGTAAGCGTTGTCCGTGTGACCGCTGAAACCCTGACAGGTATTCCTTCTATCGTATATGGACTTTTCGGTATGCTGTTCTTTGTAACTGCATTGAAGTGGGGCTATTCTATGTTGGCAGGTGCCTTTACCCTGGCGATCATGGTCCTTCCGGTTATCATGAGGACCACAGAGGAAGCTCTGCTGGCAGTACCGGATATGTATCGGGAAGCCAGTTTTGGACTGGGAGCCGGAAGACTTAGAACTATTTTCGTAGTGATCCTTCCTTCCGCTGTACCGGGAATCCTTTCCGGTGTTATCCTGGCTATCGGACGTATCGTGGGCGAGACTGCAGCCCTTATGTATACGGCAGGTACCGTTGCGGAAATGCCCAAGAGCGTTATGTCTTCTACAAGAACACTTTCCGTGCACATGTATACCCTGGCAAGTGAAGGTCTTCATATTGATGCAGCCTATGCCACAGCAGTAGTCCTTCTGATAGTGGTACTCTTTATCAACTGGGTATCCGGAAGAGTGGCCAAAATGATAGAGAAAGGATAATTAAGAAACATGAGCAAGAGTAAATTTTCGATTTCCAACTTGGATCTTTATTATGATAACGGAGCCTTTAAGGCCTTAAAAAATATTAACCTGGAGATTCAGCCTAACGAGATTACTGCATTTATCGGTCCTTCCGGATGTGGTAAATCCACACTGCTGAAATCCCTGAACCGTATGAACGACCTGGTAGAGGGATGCAAGATCACCGGACAGATTCTTCTGGACGGAGAGGATATTTATGGTAATATGAATGTAAACCTTCTGAGAAAAAGAGTAGGTATGGTATTCCAGAAGCCTAATCCTTTCCCAATGAGCATTTATGACAACATTGCTTACGGACCCAGAACCCATGGCATCCGTTCTAAAGTAAAACTGGATGATATCGTAGAGCGCTCTTTAAGAGGCGCAGCCATCTGGGATGAGGTAAAGGACAGGCTGAAATTAAGCGCCCTGGGAATGTCCGGCGGACAGCAGCAGCGTCTCTGCATCGCCAGAGCTCTGGCTGTAGAACCGGAAGTCCTTCTTATGGACGAGCCTACTTCCGCTCTTGACCCGATTTCTACTTCTAAGATCGAGGAACTTGCAGTAGAGTTAAAGAAGAATTATACTATTGTCATGGTTACTCATAATATGCAGCAGGCAGCCAGAATTTCTGACAAGACCGCATTCTTCCTTCTTGGAGAAGTTATTGAATACGGTGAGACTGAGCAGATCTTCTCTATGCCGAAGAATAAGAAAACTGAGGAATATATTACAGGGAGGTTTGGCTGATGAGACCAAGATTCGACCAGCAGCTTGAAGAATTAAATCTGGAACTGATTAAGATGGGTTCTCTCTGTGAGAGAGGGATCCGCAAAGCGGTAGATCTTCTTATGGAAGAGAATACAAATGCCAGCATTAAAGATGTGGATATTATAGAAGAGGAGATCAATCAGAAGGAGAGAGACATTGAGACTCTCTGTATGCGGCTCCTTCTTCAGCAGCAGCCGGTGGCTACAGACCTGCGGAATATTTCTTCTGCCCTGAAGATGATCTCTGATATGGAAAGGATCGGAGACCAGGCCCAGGATATCGCAAATATGGCAGAGTTTGTGAAAGTACAGGAGATTGCTCACAAGATCCATATCGGCGAGATGGCAGAAGCTGCTATCAAGATGGTAACCGGAAGTATAGATTCTTTTGTAAAGAGAGATTTAGAGGCTGCCAAAGAAGTAGTGAAATCTGACGATATTGTAGATAATCTGTTCCTTAAAGTAAAAGGAGAACTTCCTGAACTTATGCAGAAGGATGCTAAGAACGCTGAATACTATATTGACCTGATTATGATTGCAAAATATTTAGAGCGTATCGGTGACCATGCAGAGAATATTGCCCAGTGGGTGGAATATTCCATAACAGGGGTACATGAGGCTCTTGGACAGGAGTAGAGGATACATGATTTACTTAGTAGAAGACGATGAGAGCATCCGGGAGCTGGTAGTCTATACCCTGAACAGCCAGGGCATGGAAGCAGAAGGCTTCGGGACGCCCTCTGACTTCTGGAAAGCTTTAGAGAACAAGGTTCCGGACCTGATTCTTCTGGATATTATGCTTCCGGAGGAAGACGGACTGGATATCCTTGCAAAATTAAGAAAAAAAAGCGATACAAAAAATCTTCCCATTGCCATGCTTACAGCAAAGGGCAGCGAGTATGATACGGTAAAAGGACTGGACAGCGGTGCGGATGATTACATCCCAAAGCCGTTCCGGATGATGGAGCTTGTGTCCAGGATCAAAGCCCTTCTTCGCAGAAGCGGAAAAACAGGACAGGCAGACAAAGAATACAGTATTGACGGTCTGTATGTTTCCCAGAAAAAACACCAGGTAAAGGTGGGAGACCGGGAAGTTGTCCTGACTCTGAAGGAGTTTGAGCTTCTGCTTCTTCTGCTTTCCAACCCGGGGATCGTATTTACCAGAGCCCAGCTTCTGGATAAGATCTGGGGATACCAGTTTGACGGGGAGAGCAGGACTGTGGACGTTCATATCCGTACGCTCCGGCAGAAGCTGGGAGAAGCAGGCCGTTATATTGAAACAGTAAGAGGCATGGGATATAAAATAGGAGGACCTTCATGACAAAAAGGATTTTTACATCGATTATCCTGGCGTCTGTGATCGTACTTCTGGCCAGCGGCGGGCTGACCATGGGAGTGTTATACAACCATTTTGGCAATCAGTTGGAGGAGGAACTCCGCACAGAAGCGGAGTTCCTTTCCATTGCTGTAGAGAACGAGGGAATGGGGGCTTTTGACTCTATCCCCTCAGAGGCCGAAAGGATCACCTATATTGACACAGACGGTACAGTGCTTTTTGACAATCGTTCCAATGCGGATGACATGGAAAACCATCTGGACAGAGAGGAGATCCAGGAAGCTATGGAAGATGGCAGCGGTATGGCTGTGAGAGAGTCAGATACTCTTTCCCAGCGCACACTGTATTATGCGCTGCGTCTTGCAGATGGTACGGTGCTGCGGGTTTCCAGTACCCAATACAGTCTTCCCGGACTTTTAGGGGGGATGATCCAGCCTTTGCTGATTATTTTGATCCTTATGCTGATTCTGGCAGGGTTCCTGGCCTCAAGACTGGCTAAAAATATTGTGAATCCTCTGAACCGGCTGGATCTGGATCATCCGGAGGAGAACCAGACTTATGAAGAGGTGGCCCCTCTCCTTACTAAGATCAACCGGCAGCAGAAATCGCTTCAGGCAGAGATCGCTGATGCCAAGCGCCAGCAGGAGGAATTTTCCATTATCACAGATAATATGGAAGAAGGATTTCTGGTCATCGATTCCCACACAGAAGTATTGTCTTATAATTCCAGCGCTCTGCGGCTTTTGGGAGCCAGAGAACAGGATGCCAGACAGAGTGTGCTGGCTCTTAATCGGAGCGAAAGCTTCCAGAGGACAGTGGAAAAGGTACTGGGCGGCCAGCATGTGATCTCTAATCAGGAATTCCAGGGGATTACCTGCCAGGTGGCGGCGAACCCGGTTTTCCAGGAAGGTAAGGTTACCGGTGCAGTAATCCTGATCCTGGATGTGACAGAAAAAATGAAAGGGGAGCAGATGCGAAGAGAATTCACCGCAAATGTGTCTCATGAGCTGAAGACCCCTCTGACTTCTATTTCCGGATTTGCAGAGATCATCAACGATGGCTTCGTAAAACCGGAGGATACCAAGAAATTTGCCGGACGTATCTTTAAAGAGGCCCAGCGGCTGATCACCCTTGTCAATGATGTGATCAAGATCTCTCAGCTTGATGAGGGAAAACTGCCTTATGAGAAAGAGGAAGTGGATTTGTACGAGGCGGTCCGGGAGACTTTTCTGCGTATCGAGGATCATGCCAAAGCGGAAGGGGTTCATCTGTATCTTTACGGACCTCATATCAAGTCAAACACAGTAAAAACTATCCTGGATGAGATTATTTATAATCTTTGCGACAATGGGATCAAATATAATAAAAAAGGCGGAAGCCTTACTGTGACCATATCTCAGGAGGGAGAAAAACCGGTGGTCACTGTGGAAGACACAGGAATCGGAATTTCAGAGGAGGACCAGAAGCGCATCTTCGAGAGATTCTACCGGGTAGATAAGAGTCACTCCAAAGCTATCGGCGGAACGGGACTTGGACTTTCTATTGTAAAACACGGCACTATGTTCCTGGGCGCGGACATGAAGGTGGAAAGCACCTTGGGCGAAGGAAGCAAATTTATTCTGATCCTGCCGGAATAACACTAATAGATTCAGGAAAAATAGCAGTATCCTGTAAAATCCAGGCTTTATAGGCCTGGATTCTGCAGGATACTATTTTTTTCATACAGAGAATCTTGATCCAGTCCCTGCAGCCTTATTATGCTCCATATCCTTCTAATGCTGCAGTCAGTATTTTCCCTGTTTCCAGATCCGTATAAAAGGTTAATTCAATATCTCTGTCTTCACATCTGTAGGTCAGTCCGCAATCCGTATAATCTTTAAATGCGGGATCTTTAATAGAATAGGGATTGCCTAAAGTGGCGATGAGTTCTTCCACTGTGGAAGATTCACGGATCCCTGCCACCTCAAATTCTGAGGACTCGTTTTCTATAAGGGATACGTGGATACTATATAAGGATCCTGCGGATACAGTCTGACCTTCTTCGCCGATAAAGCCAAGATTTACCAGAGCATTATCGCTGTTTATAAAATCACAGGTATAGGCAAGTGCCCCGGTTTTTTCATCTGCAAATTCCGGATCCGTGGGCTCGTAGCCTGTGGACAGTATATCCTCCCATTTCGTGCCGATTTTAAATTCCTGGCCATTAACAGTCATTGCTTCGACTACATCAGACAACTGATTGTCCATGACCAGGCCATTATTTTCTTCATATGGAGTTAAATCTAAATATTGCCCTAGCAGTTCCAACACCAGTTCTTCTTCAGAACCAGTTTCTTTTTCAGAATCGGTTCCCTCTTCAGATACTTCTTCTGTATTATCACCAGAAACTTCGTTATCCTCCTCAACCTGAATATTTTCCTCTGATTCAGAGGGCATCGTGTCAGAACAGCCGGTCATGTAAACCGCTGCGAATACAGACAGGGCTCCATAAATAATTGTCTTTTTCATTTTCCATATTCTCCTTTACAACTAACTTGAGATTCATTATAGATATGTCAGGTTGATTATGCAATGGCCTGTCCATGCAAATAATAGCAGAAATCGGACGGATATTGTTATGCTTCTCATGCAGTATCTTTCTGTTTTACGGAGAAGTTGTAAATTGCAAAAATGAAAAATATATTTCTTGAAAATGATAAAATGAAAATTAAATTACATTTTACAAAAACATGCTATCAGATTTAAACTGACGTTGCTATCATATTCCTGTAAAAAAGAAAACAATCATTTTTCAGGAGGAGTAACGACAATGAAAACACAAAGGCTGACGCAGTCTCAGAAATTAATGGTATTTGTACTTACCATGTCCCTTTATGGATTAGCAACCCTGTTTACAGAACTGATCCCTTCCTTCCAGGTGGGAATCGTAGAGTTTTCTGTAGAATATTTCCTGTTTATCCCCTTAGTGCTGGCAATGCTTTTTGATCCTATGTCAGCGGCTCTGGGAGCAGCTACAGGAGAACTGGTCTTCAGTGAGATCATGCTGGGTCAGTTTGGCGGACTTGGAGAGCTGGAAAAATTCATTACAGTTACCATCGGCGTATATATTGCAGGACGTCTGGTGAGAAATCCGAAAAACCGGAAAATGGTAGGGATTGCCGCTATCAGCGGTGTAGCCATTCAGCAGATCCTGGGTATGATCGTGGATATCCTGAAAGTTCAGTTTGCAGTACAGGATTTTGAGGCGGTTCCCGGACTTCCCCAGAGTGTATTTGCCACAGAAGGCTTTGCCTGCCTCAATGATATCGTATTTTCAGGAATCCTGTTCTGTATGCTTCCTACCCTTTTCCTGGTGCCGAAGCTTTATGGAAAGATCGAGCCGCTTCTGGGAATGGAGCCAAGAACCGAGAAGACAGCCCTGGATCCTATCGGGCTGAAGGTACTGGTCTGTTCACTGGCTGCCTTTGCAGTGGCTATTGCATCGGAGATGCTGGCAGAAAGCGGCATGTCTCTCATCGATTGGGAAGCAAGCTGGGCAGAGAGCGGTACAGCAATGGCGGCAGGAATGGCAGTGGCTGCTGCTGTGGCTATTATAGCGATTCTGGTTATCAAGAAAAAAGCAGACAGTGCTGCTGAGCGTGTATAGAGAGTGTGATTATGAACAGTATAGAAATAAAAAATCTTACCTATTCTTATCCGGGGGCCCAGGCCCCCACTTTAAAAGATGTAAATTTAGAGATTGAAAAAGGGGACTTTCTGGCTATTGTGGGAAATAATGGATGCGGAAAGTCCACTCTTTGTAAAGTTATGAATGGGCTGATCCCCCATTTTATTACCGGTGATTTCCAGGGGGAAGTGCTGGTGGGAGGAATCTCCACGCTGGAGGCAGATATCGGAACGCTGGCTCAGAAGGCAGGCTATGTATATCAGGATTTTGAGAATCAGATCGTCCGTCCTACAGTTTTGGATGACGCCTCTTACGCATGCATGAACTACGGCATGAAGGACTATAAAGAGAGAGGTCTGGAGGCCCTGGATCTTTGCGGTCTTACTGGGAGAGAAAATGATTATGTGTTCCAGTTATCCGGGGGCCAGACCCATCTTCTGGCTTTGGCGGGAGCGGTTTCCCTCCGGCCGGAGGTTCTGATCCTGGACGAACCTATTGCTCAGCTGGATCCCCACCATGCAGACAGGATCTATGAGATCCTGCGGGAATTAAACGAGAAGCAGGGAAAAACGATTATTGTCATTGAGCATCATACAGAATATATTGCAGACTACTGTAAACATGTGATGCTTTTGAAGGACGGGCATGTGGAATGGAAACTTCCGGCTAAGGAAGCTTTGAGCAGGGTAGAAGAGCTTCAGGCCTGCAATATCTTTCCGCCTCAGGTAACGCTGGCAGCCTATGGGCTGGAGAAAAAAGGGGCCATACCCCATGAAAAGGAATACCCTTCTACTGTAGAAGACGGGAAAAAGGCTTTTCAGAATCTGACTTTTGATAAACGCTATATGGAGTTTCGAATCAGACAGAAGCAGACAGAGCCTTCTGTGGAATACCGGCATGCGGCAGTTTCCTACCGGTCTGTGAAAGGAGAACCCAGAAAGATCTTTGAGGATCTGGATCTGGAAATCTGCCGGGGGGAGAAGATCGCTCTCATAGGTTCCAATGGAGCGGGAAAGTCCACATTAATGAAAATGATGACAGGGCTTTTAAAGCCCTCGTCCGGTGATGTGTTTATCAAGGATATCAACACCAGAAAGGCTAAGCCGGAAAATCTTTCCAAATATGTGTCTCTGGTATATCAGAATCCGGAGGATATGTTTATCAAGGACTCTATAGAAAATGACATTTCCTTTGCCATGAAAGTCCGGGGAGTAAAAGACTGGGAAGAGCGGACAGGAAAGCTTCTGGAGCGGTTCCGCCTTACTTCCCTGAAAGACCGGGATGGACGTCTCCTCTCCGGAGGGCAGATGCGCAGAGCCAGTCTGGCTATCGGCGTTGCTCTGGACCCGGAAATCCTTCTTCTGGACGAGCCTACGGCAAATCTGGACATTGCCACCAGAAAGGAGATCATGAGAACACTGAATGATATGAAAGACATTACAGAAACGGTTATGATCGCCACCCATGACATGCAGCTGGTATGCGAATGGGCCCAGAGGATCATAGTTCTTTCACAGGGAAAGATCATCGCAGACGGAACCAGAGACGAGATCTTCGGCAATGAGGAAGCTGTCCGCAGAGCCGGGATCCGTCCGCCGGAAATCTTTACTATGGGACAGGCCCTTGATAAGGAGGCTTATTGCTACACGGTGGATGAGTTTGTAAAGGGATTTGGAGGTTGAGAAAATGGAAAAAGTAATGAAAAAGCTGACAGACAGCGTAGTAGATAAAATTTCCATGGATTTCCTGCGGAATCAGGTGCTGAAAAACGCCTACGGGAATGACGATACGGTCATTGCCATGCTGGACCCCAGGATACTCCTGGTATGGTACGTGTTTTTTGCCCTGGCGCCCTGGTTTGTCAATGATCTGGTATTCCTGCTGGGATGCTTTCTCCTGGTGGCAGTGACCACCATTATGGCAAGGGTGGCAGGACTGGTCCTTTTCCTGTTTATCCTGGGGGTGTTTTCCCAGACCGGCTATCTCTTTGTGGTATCCCTGCTTTTCGGAGGAAATGCAGAGACGATCCTGCCCCTTCTGATCCTTACACTGAAGGTGGCTACAGTATCCCTGGCTTCTATTACAGTGTTTTCCGGTCTGGATCCGGACCGGCTTTCCAACGGCCTGATGTGGTACGGCTGTCCGGAAAAACTTTCTTTTTCCATCTCCTATGCGTATCGTATGCTCCCCATGCTTATGGAGGAGTTCCAGAACGTGCTTCTGTCTTACAGGCTGAGAGGAAATGCGCCGGATACAGACACAATTATAGGAAAAATCCGGTATCTGATCTACCAGATCAAGATGATCATCCATTCTTTTTATCCTCTTATGCTGAATACGGCCAAGCGGTCCCGGACAACAGTGGAAGCCCTGGAAATCAAAGGATACCGTTACGGAGCCGTCAATAAAGAGGTTAAGAAAATGAAGCTTTCCGGACTGAAGGTGACTTACAACGATCTGCTGTTTCTGGCAGTGTCCTTTCTGTGGGTTTCCCTGACAGTTCTGGCAACCACAATACTTTAGGAGGTAAACAGGAATATGTATATGGATTTTCATACACACGGGAAGCTGGCAAAGCGGCTTCCTTTCTCCACTGTGTATACGGACTGGCTTTTTGGAGAAGCGAAAGGAGCAGGGCTGGATGCTTTGTGTCTGACAGAGCATTTTAATACTTTGGGATTTGATCAGGTTTACGGATATCTTCTGGATAAATACCACAGAGATGGAGACACCCTGCTTACAGACCAGGGACTGCGGATCTTCGCTGGAATGGAGACCGATATTGCAGAGGGAGGCCATATCCTCTGCATGGGAGTGCCGGAGGAAATTCTGGAATTAAATAAACGCCTGGAGCCCCACAAGGAAAAAGATAGTTTCCTCCCTTTTGAGAAACTTCGGGATCTTTTTGATGAGTATCATGTGATCGTAGGCGCAGGCCACCCTTTCCGGGAAGCAGGCCACATTCCCCAGCTGCCTCTGGAACAGCTGAGACGTCTGGACTTTCTGGATCTCAACGGCAAAGACATTGCCGCGGACCGGGCAGCCACTGAAAAGAAAACCGGAGAACTGGGAAAATTGCTGGACATTCCCGTAGTGGCAGGCAGCGACACCCACCAGGCTGTCCAGTATGGCTGTATCCGGACCGATTTTACAAAAGAAACCAATCGTGTGGCAGACCTGTACGAAGAAATGAAAGCAGGAAGATACAGCATTAAAATCTCCGACTACGCCGGTTTTCAGGTGAAAACCGCCGGACTTCTGAAAAAAGCCCTGAAAGAAATCCACGCCATCGGCGGAGATTACGTCTCTGTATTGATCAGCCAATAAGAGACAGTACACTAGGGAGAAAGTCTGTGGTATTATATAAGGAAAGGGAAAATGCAGGAGCGGAGGGGTGAAGATGGATTTATTCAGTGAAGCAATTAAGATCGTTCTGGAAGCGGGAAGGCAGCTGACAGAGCGGAAGGGCATTGATGATATTTCAGAAAAGGGCCCTACAGATTATGTGACGGCAGTGGATGTCCGGGTGCAGAAAATGATTTTTGAAAAACTGTCCCAGATAGATCCGGATGTCCAGTTTTTAGGGGAAGAAAAAGACAATGAAGAGATCGATCTTCAGGGGAAGATCTGGATTCTGGATCCGGTGGATGGGACCACAAATCTTATCCATGATTTTCAGCATAGTGTGATCTCTCTTGCCTATCAAGAGGCAGGAGAAGTTCAGTTCGGGATTGTTTACAATCCCTTTTCCCGTGAACTTTTCTCCGGAAAAAAGGGCTCCGGAGCGTTTTTAAATGACAGGAGGATTTCTGTCAGCAATGTCCGGTCTCTTTCCCAGAGCCTGATCAGTATAGGGACGGCCCCTGGCTGCAGAGAAGACGCAGACCGGGCTTTTGCCCGTATGCGGAGGATCTATGACCGCTGCCAGGATATCCGGAGAGTGGGAACGGCGGCCCTGGAGCTGGCCTATGTAGCCTGCGGCAGATTAGACGGATTTTATGAAGGGCATTTGCATATCTGGGACTATGGGGCAGGGAAGCTTCTTGTGGAAGAAGCCGGAGGAATCGTACTTGCTGATCAGGAAAGAGTTTTTGCATCAGCACCGGGAATCGCAGAAGAGTTCCGCTGTATTGCGGAAGAAGAGGAGAGTGTTCTATGACCATCACGGTACCAGGGAGAGAAGGGAAATATACAAAGTCAGACGAGAAGATCCTGGAGTTTATGGAGTCTCATACAGATGAGTTTCTGTTTATGAGTATCGGAGAAGTGGCAAAGCGTCTGGAAGTATCAGAAGCTACGATTTCCAGAGCAGCCAGACATCTGGGATACCGGGACTTTAAGGAAATGAAAAATGAGATCATCGGACAGAAGACCGGAAAAGGAGCTGCAGGGAAAATTGCAGGGACTCTCCTGAAGACTCAGGGATTTGATATAGGAAAATGGTTTGCCATGCAGCAGGAATGTTTGAGCAGTACTCTGGAAAATTTTGATCAGAAGGAATTTTCCAGGGCAGTTTCCCAGATCCAGAGCGCCAGGAATATTTATATCCATGGGAAAAATGCTTCGGCATCCTCCGCCCAGCTTCTTTTCTTCCGCCTGCGGAGATTGGGGTATAAAGTATTTATGGTGCCCTCGGGAGGCTCAGAAGTCATCGAAGGGATCGTCCATGCGGGAGAAGGAGACCTGGTGATCATTTTCAGCTACTCAAAAGTTTCTGTAGAAGGAAAAATGATCCTGGAGTATGCCAAAACAGCAGGATACACCACTATGGCCTTTACCAGCCGCCTGTACGCTCCCCAGGAGCAGCGGGCAGACATAAATCTGTATGTGTACAGAGGAGAAAAAGAAGAATTTCATTCCATGACGGCTCCGGCAGCCATGATCGACGCCCTGATCCTGGCCCTTTCCGAAAAAGACCAGGGAGATACCGCCCAGAATCTTCTGAAGATACAGAAGCTGAAAGAGAAGTTTAAGCAGAAGTAAAGGAGTTCCATTGACAGAAAATTATTTTGCGTTTCTGTTCATTGACTTGATGGATTATTGTGGTTATACTGAGATTAAAATGAAAAGAATTATGTGGAGGCAAAATGATTTTATACGACTACAAATCGGGAACAGGCCAGGAATTTTGCTTTAAAAGTTGTGCAGCGTCGGAAGTCTGGAGAAGCAATCTTGAATATTTACAGTATCGAAGAAAAAAAAGCATTCAAGGAATGCAGTCTTTTGCGATTCGAAACACCGGACGAGAAATGGCTGGATTTTGTGTCAGCCAACCGCCAGGGAAATTATCAAGGAAAGCATTATGATCTGATTTATGGAGCTGTGGCCAATGATGATGTATACCGTACGATTACCCTATATATGACAGGAATCCTATCAAGAGAGCAGGCGCTAACTGCTTTGAAGATCCGCAAACTGTTTGATCAAATGGTTTTTGCAACGGAAAAATCTTTGAAATATCTGCATTTTGAGGGGAGAGAAATTGTATGACGAAAGATCAGTTTAGTGCATTGCTGGCAATCATTGTTCCGCCTGTTATTGAACAGATTACAAGGAACTGTAACATTGAAGAGAGCGAGGCAATTTCCAGATTTTATCAGTCCAGACTTTATGAAGAACTTTCCAATGAAAAATCTGAATTATGGCATTATGGCCCTATGACATTGTATACTATGTATCAGGATGAACTTATGACAGGGACTTATGACTATCCGGAGGAGACATGAGAGATGAGAAAAGAGGATGATTTTTTAATCTATTGTATGGAACGATATCGCTATTACAAAAATCTTTCGGGAAAAGATGTGGCGAAGCTTTTTGAAAAGCATGGTGTTTATGGCTATATTAAACAATATTTTGAGTCTCTGCATACTATGGGGGACTATTATATCGTTCAGGATATTGATGATTATATCAGAGACACAGACGGGATATACTGCGGAAAAACAGACTCGTGACGAAATGGGATACTATAGTTGCCATAAGCAATCTGCGGCGGATTATCAAAGGATTCATCTACCTCATATCCTACCATTAAGAAGCCAACAGGAATTTCGTCCTCAAAAATACCAAATGGAAAAGCATGTCCATTTCCTGTTATTGCAAGATATGCTTCTATGATACTCAGCTCATTCGGTGCAACAAACGATTCCTGTTCCTTGCTCACATGCAGTTTTAGTATATCCCATATATTTTTTGCATTGATTTTTTCAATTCTAATCCATATATCATTTCTCCTCAATTTCCAATTATTCCACTTTAGCATATTATAACACCCTAATATCCTCCCTGTCATTTTCTTTCTTACTTCTTTATGGAAAGAAGTATGCGACTGCTTTCTAATATTTGCCAATACAGTAATCGCATAAGGCTGCTATAAACAGACTTTCCCCAATATAGCTATTCTGCCAAAGCGATAGGTACAGTTACAAAGTAAGATTCTGCAAATGTAACCGTTCTGTCGAGACAGATGAAACGGTTACAAAGCAAGACTCCGCAAAAGTAACCGTCCAGTCAAGGCAAATAGAACGGTTACAAAAGAAGATTCCGTCAAAATAACCGTCCCTCCGGCATATCTACTGCCCGGAAAGGACGGTTATCAGGTCACAAACTATGAAATTTTTCCATTACCCGCTCTGCATCCGCTTGATCACTTTCAAACGGGTGAATTCTTCCCTTTCTTTCTCTTCCAGAGCATTGGAAATGCTCTTGGTAAGAGCCTCAAATTTGGGAATGGTAATATTCTTCAGAGCATTGGCCCGCTTCTGGGTCTTCTTTATATTTACCGCCAGCCGATAGGCGGAATTTTCTACCATAGACAGGCGGATAGTCAGCTCTTTTACTTTTTCAAAGGCTGCCTTGGCCTCATCCAGGGAAGCTTTGGTGCCGTAGTAAGCGTAGGTGGGGGCTCCGGAATCCGGTTCGTACCGGACCAGAGGGATCTCCGTTCCCATAACACTTCTTGTTTTGATCTCAATGGAATTTTCTACAGGAACCGTCCGGGAAATTTCCTGCACATTGCGGATACCGATCTCCATGTTGGCTTTCTGGAGAGCTGCATAGGCAGTGCGGAAAGTCACATCGATCTGAGACTGGATATCCTTGGCCTGATCGATGAGCTCCATCAGTTCCCGGATAAGGATATTTCTCTTTTTATCCATCAGGTCAAATCCCTGCCTGGAAAGAGCCAGAGAATTTTTGGCCAATATGAGATTTCCCTTGGTAGGGAAAGTATTGGGATCCATATCATCACCTCTCTTTAGAAAAACAAGTCATTGGCTGGATTGTGGCCGTAGCACTACATGATGAGTTGCTGCCGGTCAGAGGGCCCCCTCCGAAGCTTCATCGGCAGATTTATAATACTTATCCAGAATCTTGGTGTCGATCCGATCCAGTTCTTCTCTTGGGATCATACCCAGCAGCTTCCACCCTAGATCCAGAGTTTCGGTAATACTCCGGTTTTCATCCGGCCGCTGGCCCACGAATTCATGCTCAAAGGCTTCTCCGAACTTCAGGTAGATCTTGTCAATAGGGGAAAGCTCATCTTCACCGATAACAGAAGCCAGGGCTCTGGCGTCTCCCACCTTTGCGTAACAGGAAAAAAGCTGGTTGGCTACATCCTGATGGTCTTCCCGGGTAAAGCCTTCACCGATACCATCTTTCATCAGACGGGACAGGGAGGGCAGCACATTAATGGGAGGGTAGATGGCCTGTCCGTGAAGCTGGCGCTCCAGAACGATCTGCCCTTCGGTAATATACCCTGTCAGGTCCGGGATCGGGTGGGTGATGTCATCGTTAGGCATGGTCAGAATAGGGATCTGGGTAACAGATCCGGTTCCGCCTCTCACAATACCGGCTCTTTCATAAAGTGTGGCAAGCTCGCTGTAGAGGTAGCCGGGATAACCTTTTCTGGAAGGGATTTCCCCTTTAGAAGAGGAAACCTCACGCATAGCCTCGCAGAAAGAAGTGATATCCGTAAGAATAACCAGAATATGCATGCCTTTCTCAAAAGCCAGATATTCTGCGGCAGTCAGAGCTACCTTTGGCGTGATCAGTCTTTCCACTACCGGGTCGTTGGCAAGGTTGAGATACATGACTACATGGTCCGATACGCCGCTTTCCTCAAAGGTCCGGCGGAAAAATTCCGCTACATCATATTTTACGCCCATTGCCGCAAAGACAATGGCGAAGTTTTCATCGTTGTCCCCCCCAAGAGAGGCCTGCTGAACAATTTGTGCGGCAAGCTGGTCGTGGGGAAGTCCGTTGCCGGAGAAGATAGGCAGCTTCTGGCCCCGGATCAGGGTAGTCAGTCCGTCAATGGCAGAGATACCTGTCTGGATAAAATTCCGGGGATATTCTCTGGTAACCGGGTTTAGCGGCAGGCCGTTAATGTTCAGCCGCATCTCAGAGCCTACAGGTCCCAGGCCGTCAATGGGTCTTCCGATACCGTCAAAGGTACGGCCCAGTATCTCAGGAGAAAGATCGATCTCCATAGGATGGCCGCTGAGTCTTGTGTGAGTATTCATAAGGGACATATTCTCTGTTCCTTCAAATACCTGGATCACAGCCTTGTCTTCATAGATCTCCACGATACGGCCAAGTTTTCTGGAACCGTCGTCTACACGGAATTCTACGATCTCATCGAAAGAGGCATTCCTTACTCCTTCCAGGACAACAAGAGGGCCGTTGATCTCGCTTAATCCTAAATATTCTATTGCCATTTCCAGTCCCTCCTTATCCGTTCTTTTCCATTACTGTATTATAAAAATCATCAATGGCTTTCATATAGTCATCCATCATTTCCAGATGGTCGTTCGGCACATCATATTTAATGGAAATGATCTTTTCAAAGATATTCTCCCGTTTCAGTACCGATACAGGCATTCCCATGCCCACCAGGATCTTGCATTTCTGGTTCAGATAGAGGATCACCTCCATCATTTTAAACTGCTTCTCCAGGGAAACACAGGTGTCATCCGGGTGGAAAGCGTTCTGCTGGAGAAAGCCCAGACGGATCACTCTGGCAATCTCCAGTGTCAGTTTCTGGTCATCCGGAAGCACATCGCTTCCGATGAGCTTTACAATCTCCATAAGGCTGCTTTCAGAGTTCAGGATAGCCATAAGCTGATTCCGGTCTTCCACAAATTTGGGCGAGACATTTTCGCTGTACCAGTGGGCAAGATCTCCCAGATACTCACTGTAACTGGTTAGCCAGTGAATAGCAGGAAAGTGCCGGGCATAGGCAAGAGACTTGTCCAGTCCCCAGAAACACCGGACGAAACGTTTGGTGTTCTGGGTGACCGGTTCGGAGAAGTCCCCGCCTTGAGGAGATACGGCTCCGATAATGGAAACAGATCCTTCTGTACCGTTTAAGTTCTGCATCATGCCGGCCCTTTCATAGAAAGCGGAAAGCCGGGATGCCAGGTAGGCGGGGAAACCTTCCTCTGCAGGCATTTCCTCCAGACGGCCGGAAAGCTCTCGGAGAGCCTCCGCCCAGCGGGAAGTAGAGTCTGCCATAATGGCTACGTCATAGCCCATATCCCGGTAATATTCCGCCAGGGTAATACCTGTATAGATAGAAGCCTCACGGGCAGCCACAGGCATATTAGAAGTATTGGCGATCAGGGTGGTGCGGGCCATCAGGGGATTCCCGGTTTTCGGGTCATGAAGTTTGGAAAAATCCTCCAGTACCTGGGTCATTTCATTTCCACGTTCTCCACAGCCGATATAAACAATGATATCTGCGTCAGACCACTTGGCGATCTGGTGCTGGGTCATGGTCTTTCCGGTTCCGAAACCTCCGGGGACTGCGGCTGTGCCGCCCTTAGCGATGGGAAACAGAGTGTCCAGGATACGCTGGCCGGTAACCAGGGGCTTAGAAGCCGGATATCGGCGGCTGGTAGGCCGGGGGACACGGATAGGCCATTTCTGAGCCAGTTTCAGTTCATATTCTGTTCCGTCAGACAGTGTGAGTACGGCTACTGTCTGGGTAATGTTATATTTTCCGTCAGGAACCACAGACTTTACAGTTCCATGAATATCAGGAGGAACCATAGATTTGTGGACAATAGAGGGAGTTTCAGGAACCTCTGCGATAATGGTGCCTCCGTAGACTTCCATGCCGGGAGTGATGGTCATATGCACGTCCCAGAGCTTCTCGGTATTCAGAGAGTCTACCTGCATACCTCGTGAGATATATTTCCCTGACTGCCGGGCAATGACAGACAAAGGCCTCTGGATACCGTCGAAAATATTGTCCAGGATCCCGGGACCAAGGGTTACCGAGATAGCGTCGCCGGTAGCAGTGACTGTCTCCCCCGGTTTCAGGCCGCTGGTCTCCTCAAAGACCTGTACGGTGGTAGTATCCTTTTTCAGGGAAATGACTTCCCCTACCAGGTGCTCTTCCCCCACATGGACCATCTCAGACATTTTAAACCCTGTATTTCCCTTCAGATAGATGACAGGGCCGTTAATGCCGTAAATAATACCAGTTCTACTCATGTTTCAGCCCTCCGTCAAAATTAAAGTTTTCCTTCTCCGCCTCTAATAAGGTGTTAAAGGTGTAATCTATCAAGATATTTTTCTCCGGGATCACTGCCCGGATCCCTCCCAGAAAAGAGTTCTGGGAGAGCTGAGGCCGGATCCCTGTGCGTCTTTCGATTTCTTCCGCCAGATCTTTGTCACCGGGGGAGAGGTAGATCTCTAACGGATCTTCCTGGGCGGCATCCAGGGCTCTTTTCACCTTGTCTTCCAGCCAGTCGGCATACTGAGGGCTGGAAAGGAATGCCCGGAGCATTTCTTCCACCTCTGCAAAAAGCTTTTCCTCAAGTTCCTGGTGCTTTTTTGAAAGACGCCTTTTAATATGGAGATGTTCCGAGGAGAGGGCTTTGTTGACCTCTCTGGCAGCATTCTCAGATTCTATTTTAAACTGACTTTCCGAGGCCGCCTTTTTGGCTTTTTTATGCTTTTCCAATTCCTCTTCCAGAGAATCTCTGTACTGGGAAATGGCCTTGGCCGCCTCTTCTTTGGCGCTTTCTATGGAAACTTTATAGAAGTGCTGCAGTTTTTCTTCCGTTGTCATACCTATCACCTTCCTGTCATAATTTTAGTCCGATAGCTTCATTTACATAGGAAGTAATGAAGTCGGGGGCCCGTCCGGTTCCGTGGCGGTCAGGAATCTCAATGAGAAGAGGGAGACGGTGATTCAGGCGGACATCATCAATGATGTCCGGAAATTCTTTCCCGAACTTCTCTGTAAGAAGGATCACCCCGTTTTCCTTATTGGCAATAGCTTCTTCCAGAGCTTTCTTCAGCTCGTCTCTTTCATGAACGACCACGCCCTCCACTCCAGCCAGACGCATGCCGGTGTAAGTATCAATATTGTCACTGATCAAAAACATTTTCATAGGAAATCTTCCTTCCTTAACTGTCAGCCTAATCTTCCCAGGATCATAAAGGAAATGATCAGACCATAAAGGGCAATACCTTCTGCCATGGCAACGAAGATCATAGACTTACCGAAAAGAGAACCGTCTTCGCTGATGGCTCCAAGAGCTGCGCTTGCAGAGCTGGCAACCGCAATACCGGAGCCAATGCCGGAAAGGCCGGTAACAAGTGCGGCGCCAAGATAGCCAAGACCTTCTGCCAGACCGGAACCTGCGGCATCGGTGGCTGCCTGAGCGCTTACAGTTCCGCCAAACATAACAATGGTAGCTACCAGCAGGGTACCGAAGAAGAAGAAACAGTTAACTGCCAGAGATTTTTTGTAGCGCTTTTTGTTTTTTTCTCCCAGAAGAAAAGCTCCGAAAGGAACAAGGATGCTTAAGATCAATGCTGCTGCGATAGTGATTTGGATAATTGTTGTCATAGTATAAATCCTCCTAATAAATTCTGTTTTAGATTAAGACCTATGCCTGGCCTGATGTACCTTTGCGGTTTACCCGTTTCAGGAATGGACGGAATTCTTTTCCGCTTCCCTTATAAAACCGGCTGAACATTTCATAATACTCCAGACGGAGCACCTGGATTCCAACGATCAGGCCTTCCATGGCGCATACGAAAAGGTTTCCCAAAACGATAATGATCCAGTTTACGCTGCCGCCGCTTTCCGCTCCTGCCAGCATGAGTACCACGCCCATCATAGCGGCATGGCTGACGGCAAAGGCGCCGATACGCACAAAGGAAAGAGTGTTGGAAAGAAAGCTCAGCATGATTTCAAAGAGTTCAAAGAAGCTCTGAACGAAAAACATGGGCTTGCTGCCTTCGATGGCAGGGGTTTTCTTCTCTGCCAGCCGGGTAATGGGTTCCTTCAGCATGATGATGATCAGAGGAACCACGAAAAGGACAATCAGCAGGCCGGCTGCAGGCAGGGGATTTCCTGTAAGCAGCAGTATGGCGGAGAGAGTTACGGTTCCGTAGAATACCAGTCCGCATACCGCATTCTGGTCAAACCAGGTGCCTTCCATATCTTTTGCTTTTACGGCATTTATAATATGAAAGATCATGGTAAGCAGGATCAGGAACATACCGAAAATAATCGCGACTACAAAAATGGTATTCATATTTCCCAGCCCCGGCACCAGGGTCATGGCTTCTGCCGGCCGCAGCCATATGGGTTCTATGATATTTTCAAAACCGAAGATACTGCCGAACATAAAACCGAAGAAGGTAGAGAAAATACCCGCCGTCCCGATAATGGCAGCCAGATCCATATGCTTTGCCTTATACAGAAGAAATCCTCCCACAGCCAGGAGAAGACCCTGGCCAACATCTCCGAACATGACTCCGAAGATAAAGGAATAGGTCACCGCCACGAAGATGGTAGGATCCATTTCATGATAATCCGGAAGTCCGTACATCTTTACATACATCTCAAAAGGCTTGAAGATCTTGGGATTCTTCAGCTTTGTGGGAGGTTTGCAGTTGATCTTGTTTTTATCATCTTCCACCACACAGAAAAGATTGGCGTCATCCTCGATATCTTTCATAAAGGCGGAAGCGTCTTTTTCCGTCATCCATCCGCAGAGGATGTAAAAGGTCTCCTGGTGCTCTTTCACACAGGCCGCCACTTTCCGCACGTCAAAGTTCGTAGACAGAGCATTTAAGGCAGCCTGGGCAGAAAGAATCTTAGAAGCATCTTTTAGCAGCAGTTTTTGTATTTCTTCCTGCCGGCTGTCGTATTCTTTTTCCAGATCCGCCAGTTTCTGCCTGTATTGGCTGCAGAGCGTCTGGGGCGTGCCGTGATAGCAGTCCTTTTTCAGATAGATCCGTTCAAAATGCATGGAGGAAAAGGCGGCATCCACCTGCTCCATCTTTGTCCAGAGAACAAAATAAAGTCCCCAGACATAGTCGGGATCATCCTGGCAGGGATAAAACATAGTGTCCAGATTGTCATATACATAGGTTTTGAATTTTTCATAATATTCCCGCTGTATTCTTCCGAACCGGACCTGAACGAACCGGTAATGGAGCAGTTTGTCCACGTCCTCCGGCAGGGAGGAAAACGGGGACAGGCGGCTGATATCCTCGGAAACAGCAGTACGCCGAGCCGTCAGTTCCTCACATTCCCGGCGCAGTTTGGAAATCCTTTCCCCCAGGGTATCCAGCAGAGGCTGTATTTCTTCCAGGGATATATCCTGAACAGGAATATTTTGTGCGTCTCCCAAAAGACCTGCAAATTCATTGACTTTTGTCAGCAGGTCTCTGTAGGGATTGATCTGGATATAGGGAGATAAATGCTGCACCTGGGTAAGCTGCGCCATGGCGTTTTCCAGATGAATCTCATATTTGGAGAGATAATCATTTACCACCCGGTCAATATCCGCCTTCGGCCCGGTAATACTCAGGAACTTCATTTTCTCGATCATGTAATCACCTCCGAGTTTTTAAGTTTTATGAATGTAATCCAGTGTCTCAGCAGGCGAAAGTCCGTAACGGACACATTCGATAGCTGTGGTCAGCCGGTCTACTTCATGCTCTTTGTGATAAAGGTAGGAATAGATCACAATTACTGAGTGTGGATAGTTTCTTGCCTCTTTCTCTATAACTGTCTTCAGATTCAAATTATAATATTCTTCCAGTTTTTCCGGGGCAAGTTCGGGAAAACGTTTTTTATAATAGGTGGCATCTAAGGCCTTCCGGAACTCTTCCAGGTCCGATGCCTCCACCAGAGCCGTAATGTCATTCTTGGACAAACGATAATGTACAGGGATCAGCAGAGCATAAATATCTGTGGAGGACATATGATAATATTTTTTTGAGCGGTAGATCCATTGGAGATTCAGCATGTCAAATTTGTTTCCATATGCAGTGGTGATCTCCTCCAGATCTCGTTTCTTAAATAATTTTTTCTTTACCGACCAGATATTTGCAAAATAATACTGATCCAGGGCCATGCCGTAATCAAAAAGAGTAGGCTTATAATCCCGTCCCAGTTTGCTCAAGGGCCCGTAGTATTCGGAACCCTGAAGATTGTTAATGAATTCTTCAATGGTGGAAGAATTTGTAAGCTTCTCAATGTCCAGCTTGGAATGCCGGTCAAAAAAGGACTGGAAAAGAGAAAGATCTAATTCTGCCCTTCCCTTATCGAAAACGTTCCGCAGACAGTCCTTCATGACAGAAATCTCATACCGTTTGAAGTACAGGGCCATGAAGGTCCGCTGTTCAGGATTGGCAAAGCGGTAGAGCTTGGCAAAATTCTGGTGGATCGTGTGGGTAAGGAGCTTTTCGATATCTCCTCTGTGGAGACTGTTCTCATCCAGATCTGCCCACAGATCCGAAAATCCCGGCTGCTTTTTCAGATAGGCCACGATCTGGGGCACCGAATCCATCTGAGCGATCTCCTGGTACTGCTTTTCGTTCATCAGTTTGCTCTGCATGGCCCGTATTTTCGTAGACAGGCCGCTGTAAGAAAGCAGGCTTCCCATAATCTCACATCCTTAATATTCGGTTATATATTTTTTCCGCCAGGGCGGTATGGCATTCTTCATAATGCCTGTCCAGTTCTTCCAGAGTGCGGGCTGTTTCAGATTCCTGGCGGGCCAGTTTTTCTTTCATCTGAATCTTCAGTCCTTCCCGGATCCCGGCTGTTTTTTTCTGGGTTTCCTCGTCTATGGCCCGGTCAAAATCCTGAACTGCCTGGTCATATTCCAAAGCAAGCTGCTTTTTCTGCTCCGATACATCTTCCATGATATGAGAGGCGGCAGCTTCTATTTCAGCCAGTTTGCTGATGATATCTTCCATAGAATTTCCTCCTTAAATTACTACCACTTATCATACACCATTTTTAGGAAAAAGTCACATAAAATCCATGGAAAAAACTGGGAAAATGATGAAATATAACGATTTCTTCATACACTTCAGAGCCTTGGCAAATATGGGGTCAGGTCCCAAGGTTTTGCATACACTTATGAGCAAGAGCAAGGGGTGCAGACCTTTTGGTTCTGATATCATACTATTATATAGAAGGAATTGTGGAAAGAGACTTGAAATTCCGGTGGCATATCAGGTATACTCTTATGGAAATCAGGAAAGGCAGGAATACCATGAGATTAAGAAATATACCGGGAGCGAAGGAAGCTATTGCAAACAGCCGATTTGTAGTCCGCCAGGTCCAGGAAAAGAAAGGGAACTGGAACCGGGTTTTCGGAAATGAGAATCCGATACATATAGAAGTGGGAATGGGAAAAGGCCGTTTCCTTATGGAGATGGCAGCGCTGAACCCGGAGATCAACTATATCGGGATCGAAATGTATGACAGCGTTCTTCTGAGAGCCGTTCAGAAAATGGAAGAAAAAGAGGCAGAAGGCATGAATCTGAGAAACCTTCGGTTCATCCGCATGGACGCCCGGGAACTTCCTCTGGTCTTTGATAAGAATGAAGTGGACAGGATCTATCTGAACTTTTCTGATCCCTGGCCAAAAGAGCGCCATGCAAAACGGAGGCTTACTTCCCGACAGTTTTTTGAAAGATATGACCAGATTCTGGCGCCCAGAGGCGTGGTGGAATTTAAGACAGATAACCGTCCCCTCTTTGAATTTTCTCTGGAGGAGACAGAAGAGGCAGGGTGGAAGCTTATGGCCCATACCTTTGACCTTCATCACGATCCTTCTATGAGTGAAGGAAATGTAATGACCGAATATGAAGAAAAGTTTTCTTCTATGGGAAATCCCATTTATAAACTGATCGCCGGACGGTAAGCTGGGCAATCCAGGAAACTTCCGGCGGATCTGCAGGTCAGGCATAAGAAGCCGGGCATTTTAAAAACAAAGATCCGGACTTGGCCGGGACCCGGGAACATCTTTTTGCATATGCTGTATTAGAAAGCGACAGGGAGGAAAAGACTATGGGAAAGAAAAAAGGCGGCCTTGAGAGCTGTCTGTTCCAGTGGGCCTATCAGAACCGAAAAGCCGGGACCCGGGCAGCGGAAATCTTAAAATCTATAGAAGAGACAGAAAAGATTTTAAAGACTGTAAAATTCAAAAAAAGGGGATAAAAACAAAATGTAAAAAAATATAAAAAAAAGCTTGCTTTTTGTAAATGTCTGAGTTATAATATCTCTTGCGTTAAGGAAACGCGAAAACATAAGAAATGCGCCTTTAGCTCAGTTGGTAGAGCAGTAGACTCTTAATCTATTTGTCCAGGGTTCGAGTCCCTGAAGGCGCACTTAAAAGCACTGTTTTTGAAGACGTAGAGCTTCGGGGACGGTGTTTTTTTGTGAATTTACATAGATTTGAAAGTTCCATAATATGTTTCAAACATTCCCGTGCTACTATATATGTGCAGCCACAGAATCAATGTTTGCAGGCCATAGGAGCAGAAAACTCCGGCAGGCCTGCAAACAAAAAAAGAAGCGTAAATAAAACGGCCATGCCAATAAGAAACAGCGAGGTGTTTGAAATGAGAAAAGAGAGAAGAACCCGGAAACAGATGAAATATGATCTTATGCGCAGCTACTCAGGAATGGAAGCGAAGGTTAGCCAGAAAGCCAAAGATATTTTCAAAAGAAAACCCTACGCTGTTGCACAGTGAGAAAAGGAAATGACTGGTGTGCAGGCCTTTTGCCTCTGGCATCAGTACAGAAAAGCATATAAATAAGAAGCGAAATTTTCAGAGAAGCCATCTCCTGGAAGTTCCGCTTCTTTTTTCTTGCTAATTTTACGGGCAGAGGTTATACTAAAGTACTACCTTAAACAGTTCTCACAGGATGGCGTGCGGGTATCATGTGAGAGGGGAACAGAACAAAAAGCCGGCGTAAGAAACACTGGCAGTATGATACATCAGAAAGGAGGACTTCTATTATTATGAATGAAACTACAAAATACCAGCTTATGAAAAACCGTGAGCTTTTAAAGGGATATCATGCTGGAGATGCAGGCGCGGAAGAGACGGACCAGCAGCAGAAACTGCCCGGTCCTTCTCCAATGAAAGAAAAAAAGGGAGGGGGAACCATATCCCTGCCAAAGAATTTTCGGGAACTTTCTATAGAAGGGAATTTTCTGGAGCTGATCACGGAGAGAAAAAGCCGGAGACAGTATGGGGAGGAACCGCTGACTTTACTGGAGCTTTCCTATCTTCTGTGGGTGACCCAGGGAGTCCGGCATATGGCAGGACACAAAAACCCGGTAACTTTCCGGAACGTACCTTCCGCAGGGTCCAGACATCCTTTTGAAACCTACCTGTTTGTCAGTCAGGTAGAGAGCCTGGAAAAGGGAATCTATCACTACCTGCCGGAAAAACACAAACTTGAGTTGTGGGAGGATAAAAAAGATTATGAGACAGAACTGACACAGGCGCTGTGCGGTCAGTACTTTGCTGCTTCGGCACCGGTGGTCTTTGTGTGGAGCGCCCTGCCTTACCGGACCGAGTGGCGCTATGGCCAGAAGGCAGCTAAATATATCCTTCTGGATGGCGGTCATGTATGTGAAAATCTCTATCTTGCCTGCCAGTCCATAGGCTGCGGCACCTGTGCCATAGGGGCCTATGATCAGGACTGCCTGGATGAGCTTCTGGGATTCGGTCCCGGTCCTTCAGGAGAAAAAGAGTATGAATGTGCAGTTTATGCAGCGCCGGTAGGAAAAAGAAAGGAAGATCTATGACATATCTGATTACTTTTTTGGAAGGACTGATCACATTTATCTCCCCCTGTCTGCTTCCCATGCTTCCTGTTTATGTGGCCTATTTCGCCGGTGGAAAGGGGGAACAGAAGGGTTCTCCTTTCTGGAAAGCACTGGCTTTTGTGCTGGGCTTTACAGTTACTTTCGGAGTGCTGGGAGCTTTTGCGGGAACAGTGGGAGGACTTCTCAGAAGATATCAGACAGAAGTAAATCTGGTCTGCGGAGTGATGGTGGTCTTCTTTGGTCTGAATTTTCTGGGAGTGATCAGACTGAATATTTTCAGAGGAACCGGCGGTATGGGACAGAGTACAGAAATGGGTATATTTTCTACCCTTCTTTTTGGCATTGTATTCGGACTGGGCTGGACGCCCTGTATCGGAGCTTTTCTGGGTTCTGCCCTCATGCTGGCCTCCTCTCAGGCTTCCTGGACACAGGGGATCCTGCTGCTGCTATGCTATTCTGCAGGTCTGGGAATCCCCTTTCTTATCAGCGCAGTGCTGATACAAAAGCTGAAAACCACCTTTGACTGGATTAAAAGCCATTATGGGATCATAAACAAGATTTCCGGAGGTCTTCTGATACTGGTAGGGATCCTGATGATGACAGGACTGATGAATCAATATCTGGCTTTGGTAAGCTGAGAAAGGAGAGGCTATGAACGCAAAACAGAAATGGATCCTGGGAGCTGTGGCCCTTGTGCTTTTGCTGGTGATCGCCGGATTCGGCTATCAGGAGCTTCAGAAAGAGGCAGAGAGGCAGGCGAAAAGCCAGACCGAAGAACAGGTGCAGACGGAAGAACAGACAAAAGAACAGGCACAGACAGAAGAACAGACCGGAACAGAGAAGCTTTCAGAAGAGACCAGAGAAAAGGAAACTGCCTCACAGGAGGAAGAAAAAGAATCCACAGAATATACAGAAGCGCCGGATTTTACAGTGTGGGATCAGGATGGAAAGCAGACCAGCCTGAAAGAAATCCTGGAAGGAAAGCCGGCGGTGATCAATTTCTGGACCAGCAAATGCCCGCCCTGCAAAGAGGAAATGCCGGACTTTGAAGAGGTGTATCAGGAAATGAAGGACCAGGTACAGTTTATCATGGTAGACAGCGTAGGCTGCATGGGAGAGACAGAGGAATCCGGACGGGCCTATGTGGAAGAACAGGGATTTACTTTTCCCGTGTACTATGACCTGGAAATGGATGCAGTGATAAACTATGGGATCCAGGTATTTCCTACTACTTATATTCTGAACGGGGAAGGTCGCCTGGTAACAGGAGGCAGGGGCATGATCAGCAAGGATACCCTGCAGGAACTTCTGGAGCAGGTCATGGAACCCTGATGTGACTGCGGATTTAAAGATCCACATGCCTGCAGGTGTCTGATTAAAAAGGGACTGTACTTCACCAGTAATGGTGTATACAGTCCCTTTGCTGACTTCAGAAAACATGACGCTGCTCTATGGAAGATATGAAGGGCAGCGCTTTTTTGGATTTTTACTGGAGCATGGAAGCCAGTACCTGATTAACGGTCTTCCCTTCTGCGATACCCTTTACCTTTGGCATAAGTACCTTCATGATCCGGCCTTTATCTTTTGCAGTGGGTGTTTCAATAGAAAGTTCTGCCAGAACGCCTTGGATCACCTCTTTGATCTCCTCTTCGCTGAGCATTTTAGGGGCAAATTCTTCATATACAGCAATTCGCTTTGAGCACTCTTCGATAATGTCGGTTCTGTCTGCTGGCGTCATCTCCAGAGTTTCTTTTGTCTGCTTGATCTCTTTTAACACCACTTCATTTTCTTCGG
>ERZ1090861.213-NODE-213-length-38835-cov-8.351212_pt1 | contig 38835 bp, 33 predicted proteins | sample MGYA00478482_ERZ1090861 | MGnify/ENA primary metagenome ERZ1090861 (study PRJEB33644, sample SAMEA5815744) | chicken gut metagenome | biome: Chicken; feature: Gastrointestinal Tract; material: Caecum | place: Ireland | collected 2019-01-01 | study: A study of the... | reverse complement strand
GTAAATGTTCCCGCGAACTATAAAGATGAGATAATTTCCATATCTAAAAGTATTTCTAAAAAAATTTAAATATTTTGTAATAAAAACCTCCTTTTCAACTGTTGTATGTATTGAAGGCATATTACAGTTTGAAAGGAGGGATTTTTTATGAAGAGATTTTTTGCTTTCGTACTTTGCGTAGTTCTATTTGTTACAACAACAGTTACTGTTTACGCCACCGGTGTTCAGCCATTTTCAAACAATGTTGGCTCTACAAGTACAACATTTACCATTTCAAGTTCTGGTTTAGCGACCGTAAAAAATACTTACAACGGAATAACTGGCGTTACACGAAGTGCTGAAATTGAAACTAAGGTACAGAAAAAGTTTGGCTTAATTTGGATAACGGTTGATAACGGAAGTTGGACAGATACTTCAACAGCTACTAACTTTTCAAAGAGCCATTCGGTACAGTTGTCAAAGACCGGAACTTACCGTGCACATGTTGAATTCAAGATTTCCGGCACTGGCGGCAGTGATGACAAAATCACAAAAAATGTTGAGAGAACTTACGGTTAACAAAATTAATCGTGTGTAAAAATTGGGGGAGGCATAAGAAAAATGAAAGCAATCAAAAGATGTTCCAAGTTTTTGGCAGTCTTATTAACGGTATTGACTATTGTTAGCGTTCTGCCGATGCAAACATTTGCAACGGAATATCAAAACCACCAAACGCTTACAACAATTGATACTGAAACAGACGAAGAACTTCCCATTAAAGAAGAAGTGGTGGAAAAACGCACAGCAAATTCAAAAACATATTTATTGGAAGATGGAACATATTGCAGCTTGACAACGACTGCTCCTATTCATACATACGAAAATGGTGAATGGAGCGATATTCAAACTGCTTCAGAGCAACCCGAAACTATCAATGAAGCAATGGATGTATTATCGTTGGCGCAAAGCATTTCTACAAATGCAGGCGTTGATGATGGATTTGTCGATTCTGCACCTGAAGAGTCTATTGACATTTGGGGAATTACTCAGATTGACAATACGAATTTTACAGTAACGAACGGCCAATTTACATTTAGTAAAAGATCAGCTGGAATACTAAAAGTAAACATGTCTAGCAATAACTTATATAATAAAACAGAAGTAACGGTTAATGCTGATATACGACTATCATGTAGCAATACGGAAAGAACCGAGAATATAATGCTTCGTCCTATATATACGGAATGGACTCCTGATACACTTTCGCCTGCAATTATGACGGGAAACGCCAATAATCCTATACTTGATTATAATTCTGTTGATAGTTCCGGGCGATATGTTTGGGATATTACCAGTGAATATATCAAGTGGGAATCTGGTGCAAAGGCTAATAATGGATTGCTTTTGACTATCGGGACTAGCACAACCACTATTTATAACGGTATTCTCAGAAGACAGTATCGCGTTATTGATGATAATGATTTAGGTTTTACCTATCATGATATTGATATGGGCAGAGCAGGAACACTGTATATTAACGATTATACCAATGTTCCATATCTTGTTCGAGATGAACTTGCGTTAGGCGGAAACATTTTACCTGTTTCTGTTACAAGATTCATTAATACAGGTGTTGAAAACAACTCTTTTGGTGCCGGCGGGCGTTGGAATTATGAAAGTAAACTTTCAAAAAATGCGGATACATATATTTGGGATATGTTTAACGGTTCTTCAGCGCGTTTTCAAAGGGCAGTCCCAATAGAAACCGATGATGCAGGTCGCGAAAAATGGGTTGAGTATCAATACAATGCACAGGGATATACGCTATGGATTGATACAACAAAAAGCAGAGATTATGATTATTCAAACAATCGTATTGTCGATGAATCAGAGAATATCTATACCTTTAACTATTATGGCTTTGTGAACTCGGTTATCAGTGGTGCAAATGAAAACGATGTGCTTACTATTACATATTCAGGAGAAACTATAAGCAGTATTACCGATGGTATTGGACGCAAATACAGTTTTACATATGGCACGATTAACAATCGATCAGTTGTTACGAAAATCAGTGTGTATACGACTGCAGGCGACTCCGAAACACCTATTGAAATTATGCCGGAAAATTCAGATGGTAACGGCACGCCGGTTGAGATTACTTTTGAAAATGAAATTATTAATAATAAAGAGCGTTTAACAAAGGCTACCTATGCTGATGGAAAATCTGTTGAATATACTTATGACAGTATCGGAAGATTGACGGGCATAAAAAATATTGACGGCAGTCTTTTGGAGCTTAACTATGCCGCTCCGGCTTCTGAAGTTGGGCAAAATATTTCTCCCGTTTTTGCCCATCGTCTCTCCGGATACACTAAAAAGTGTCTAAATGAAAGCGGAGAATATGTCACTGAATACACAGTAAATATTAATGCCGAAAATGCTTATCATAGAATTTTTGAACAGAAAAACAGCCAAGATACAGTCGTTTTTTCAGAAACCCTTCAATTTAATCGTAATTTAGATTTATTATATATGACAAATTCTGCCGGTGATTGTTTCTACGCAGATTACGATGATTCACATACCTTATTATCACTTGTAATACCTGACTATGATAACGCAAACTTATTGTTAAACAGTAATATGGAAGAAACGCAATGGGGATTAGAAATTCCCGAAGATTGGTTTCCTTTATCTTCTGATGATGAGGATTTTTATAGGAGTCCATATAGAGAAAATACTGCTAACAAATATGTTCAATTTAGCAGTACTATGTCTAAAGCCCTTGTTTTGGAACAAGATATAGAAATCACTAACGGACACAAAGGCGATAAATTTGTTATTTCTTCTTGGGGATTGGGAGAAGCCACAATTCCAAAAGAGGACCATTTTTGGGGTGTGCGTATAATTGCTCAAAATCCAGAAGGTGAATTAGTTCAAATACATCAAATGGCGTTTGACGCATCATTATGGGGCGTAGAACAAGAACGATTTACAGCCTTCTCATTGCCTTTTGATACATCCCTTATTACAGTACAACTTGTATCTAACAAACAGAATAAAAAGCTTGGCTTTGATGATGTTTATCTTTATAAAGCCGATAATGCTTATGTAGCCGCTGTTGATGATGCTGCAACTGAGTCGATTTGTAAATGCGAAGGGTGTGAGTATCCGTTTTGTACTTGTGCGTGTGAAACAGAAGAAAGCTGCACTTGCGTTTCCTGCGATATGAAGACAACCTCTACAAATGATGCTCACGGCAATCCATTGGAAACCCAAACGACCAACGGATTAACTAACCTTGTGTCCAAAAATGAATACACAGCTGACGGCAATTATTTATCAAAGTATATTGATGAGAATGATGTTTCTACATCTTATGAATACAGCTTAACTAACGGCCTTCTGTTATCGGAAAAATTGGCAAATGACAGTACTGTATCATATGGTTATGATGCAATCGGTATGCTGACATCAGTTTCGCAGGATGTAACCAATGTTCTTACAGGTAATACTGTAACGATGAATACTGAATATAGCTACGAGAACGATAGAATTAAGTCAATTACTCACAATGGATTCTCATATACATATGACTATGATATTTACGGGAATATTGAAAGCATAAGCGTTGGCGACACAGAATTGGTGTCGTATGAATATAACGACGATTATTTTAATAACATCAGTAAAATCACATATGCAAACGGTGCTGAAATCATATACTCATATGATAATAAGGATAACATAATCGGCATTAAATTTAACGGCGATACCGATTGGCGGTATACTTATACATATGATGAGTATAATCAGTTGAAATCCTTTACCGATAATGTTTCAAAAAGAATTACAACATATAATAAAATTATTGACGGCATAAAATATGTTGAGGTTGTGGAAACTCTCGGTGACAACAGTAAAGTTATATACGGAGTTACCGAGGAACAAAACGGCGAATACACGCAGTCCGTATTCGGAAAGGATTATTCCATAAAAACAGAAACAAACTTTGATTCTGATACAGGGTATTCTCAAACAAAAATGACCGCGGGTACGGTTGTATTCGGTGAAGACGGAACGATTGAAAATATCTGCACGAAAGATGCGTTTGAAAGAATTGTATCTGACTATATGACTATGCATACAAATTCTGGTCAGTTGAATGATTATGAAAAAGCTGCATTAAGTCTGAAAAATGAATACACCTATAAAAATCCGTCTGAAACTAAAACAACCAGATTAGTAGACACATTTACTTCAACAGTATATTTAGAAGCAGAAGGCGCAAGTGAAATTCTACGCAGTATCAGTCTGAAATATGATTATGATGATGCCGGAAGAATTACAATGATTTCTGTTCCGGAAACAAGCAATGGAGTAACATCCTATTATCCTGTTAATATATACGAATATGATGAAGCAGGTCATCTTGTTATTGAAGCAAATATGGGCTTCGGTACCGTTTGTTCCTATACATATGACGCCGGCGGTAATTTAGCTTCTAAAAACTATCATGATAATGCAGAATATAATGAAGCAACCCACAAAATTGATTTGGGTGAACCTACTCAAACAATTACATATGAATATGATTCCGTATGGAAAGACAAGCTCATATCGTATAACGGTATACAGATAAACTATGATGCACTTGGAAATCCGTTGAATTATACTGCAAATGTTTTTAATACATCTGAAGTGAATATGAATTTGGAATGGGACGGCAGACTTTTAACAGCTGCCACTGCCGTTGACGGTTCTGCACGCTATGAATATTTATATGATGCAAACGGACTTAGAACTGAAAAAATAATATATAAAGGAGAAACTGTAACTCAAGAGGTTCTTGGCGCCGACGGCAATGTCACAATAGAAGAGGAACATATATTTGTACCTTTTGTGAAATTTGAATACATTTGGTCAAATGATGTTCCTGCCGGATACAGAATTATGCTCTATTCAACTGCAACTGACGAAGAAGGCAACCCCATTCTTGATGCCGAAGGAAATGAAGTAGCTGGATTTTATGAAGAGAATTCAATTATTGTTAATGTAATTTATAATGAAAACGGAGAAGCTTTAGGCGTAAACTGCCATTCGGAATCTGAAGGTGAAGAAAATTCTTTGACATTCCTTTTTGTCAAGGATGCTCAAGGCAATATTGTCAGCATTGAGGCATTTGAGGGAGAATATTTCTTCAATTTTGTCTATGATGCTTTCGGAAATGTAATGCTTGATATAAGCGGTGCCGCAATAGATAGAATCCAGCAAAATATCAACAATGCTGACTGTCTGGTGGAGAAGCTGATATATGCAATAGGTGGAGCTCTTGGTGTGGCAGCAGTTACGGGTATTACATTCGCCTGCGTCCCCAATGCTTACAAAGGTTATATTTATGATTTGGAAACAGGTTTATATTACTGTCAAAGCAGATATTATTCACCTGAATGGGGTAGATTTATTAATGCCGATGATACTTCGCTGCTTGAATTAACAACAGGTGATGTTCACGGTGCCAATCTGTTTGCCTATTGCGGTAATGATCCTGTAAACAATATTGATCCTACAGGTTTTCTGGGAAAGCACTGGTATAATAAAGTAAGTAATGTAGCGAAAGCAATTGATATCGCTATCATAGCAATAACAGCCGGAAAATCGTTGGTTGGAATAAAAGCGATTCGGGCATTTTTGAAAGCAAACAGAAGGAAACTTGTGCAAAATGTAACGAAACAACTAACCAAAATGATCGGATCGTATGCGGCAACTTTTTTGCCTGCCGCAATTGATGCTGCCTTAACTCTGTTTGGAACCAGCATAGGTGATCTAATTGCCCGAGGGCTTGACTGGGTAGATCCGCTTTGGAAGAAAGGATATGCCCGAAGTAACGGATATATTTTGAATTAAGGTGGCTGTATTGAAAAAAGGATATAATATAACAACATTAATATTAATGATCCTCGTCTGTCTCGGGCCACCGCTTAACCTCTTGTTTGAATATTTTGCTTTGCATCAACAGCCGTCACCTGTTTTATGGGGCACAACTGTTTTTTCGCTGGTGAGCTTGTTGCTCTTCATCGTCTTCTATATTAAAGTGTTGAAGTAGTAATGTACTTAAATGTGCAGTTTGGATTGCTTTAAGTAAGAAGTTTAAGCTGTAAGGAGGTATTTCTATGAGAAAGTTCATTTGCGTTCTTCTGTCCTTCGTGACAGGTCTGTCATGGTTTGCGGCTTCTTTTACGGCTTTAGCGTTAGAAAGTCAGGAGAGCAATAATATTAACGGTTTCATTGACGGGATTACGGAGTTGGTGCAGGAGTATGACACCGATAAGGAATTTACTGTTCCTGAAAATGATGAGTCCAAGCAAATTCAATCATTTTCTGCCGAAAACACAGTAGATGAAACCGATAATAATGCTGAGCAGGAATATACCTTACAGGATTTTCAAACTGCAAGACTGATCGTGCGTGCAAACGGTAATTTCAATCCATACGGTGCGTTAGAAGAGGTCAGCGGCTTTGAGGACTTTCATATTCTTCAATATGGAAGTCCCGAAACCGCTATGGAAGCCTATGAAAATCTGCAAGTAGAAAAAAACATAACAGAAGTTGATCTTGATTTAGTTTGTACCTATAGCGGATATGTGAGCACGCCGGAGGATCCGGATATTATCTCAAAAGATGAATTCTTAAATGATTGGAGCCGAGACAGAACGCAGTCCAAAAGATTGCTGGAATATCTTGCGGGAGCAGATATCCCCCTGAAAGAAATCATTGTCGGCGTTGTGGACACAGGCATAGACTATACGCATGAAATCTTTGAGGGTCGCGTAGAACGAACATATTTTAATGTATCTTCTTCCGGTAACGCAGACGATGAAATGGATTCTGAGACGCTTTATCACGGAACGACTGTCAGCAGTGTTATTATAAATAATTCACCGAAAAATGTGAAAGTTGCGGCATATAAAGTTAGTGATAATGATGATGATTTAACTGTCACTACAATCTGCGCGGGCTTTCTTGAAGCAATTGAAAAGCAAAGTGACATTATTAGTATAAGTCTCACATCTATGAGCGATCCGTCACTAATCACAGAATGTGTTTTGAGAGCTTATTCTCAAAACATTCCCGTCTTTGCGTGCGTGGGAAATTCAGGGCAGCTTAATGAATATGCTGTTCCTGCGAATGCGCCTAAATGTATTGCCGTATCAGCTACCGATTTTAACAATACAACTACATTTATGAATACCCTGACCCCAAACTCTGATGTTTCCGCTCCAGGAGAGCACATAGCAGTAGCAATTCCGGGCGATCGATACGCCAGATTTTCAGGTACATCTTATTCGACCCCTTACGCCGCTGCTTTAGGTGCGATTTTAAAATCGGTTACCCCTGAAATAACGGTTGATGAGATAGATGCCCAATTAAAAGAAACATCATTTGATGCTAAACGGTATAACGAACGCCAATCGTCACAGGGCGGTTTTATGGATAATTACCATTCTCTGTGGGACGGCGTTGGGATGATTCAGTTTTGCAATGCTCTCGGACTGGAAAAGCTTACCGTACCTGAGATTCATTTAGAGGATAAAGTCTATGTCGGCGAACAAACCTGCACGATCACTTGCCCGGATGAAAAAGCGATTGTTTTATACACCACGGACGGTACATATCCTGCTTTTGAAAATGCCGATGTATATACAGAGCCGTTTCAGATTACACAACGCACTCGTATCCGTGCGGTTGCATACTATGCGGACGGGGGATATTACAGCGATGAAGTCGAGACAACGCCACGCATTCAGTATACAGACAGCGATGAGAATTTTGCAATCAGTAATGACGGTATCATTACAAAATACAACGGGAATATCTCCGATCTATATGTCCCCGAAACAATAAACGGGATCACAGTAACGGGATTTGATAAGGGTGCATTTAATACTGTAATCGGGCTTACACTTCCTAAAACCGTTACGGAAATACCTGTAAGCGCTTTTGCAACAAATTCCATAATAGAATTTGTTCGCGGCGAAGGTATTGTTACTGTCAAATCGAGTGCTTTTTCGCAGTCCAATATTATGTATGTCGAATTCCCTGCTGCCGAATATATACAAGACTATGCTTTTTATGCTGCTTCAAAGTTTTGCAGCGGCTATTTCCCCAATGTTGAAATCATTGAAGGAGATGCCTTTTCGTATTCAAGAATCATATCATTTTACGGCCCGGAGGTACAAGAAATTGATGATGGTGCTTTCGGCCAATGTTCAAGACTACAAAAGGCATATTTTCCGCAATGCACAATAATCAATGTACTTTGGGGAGCAGCAAATGGTGTATTCGACTCCTGCTCTCGGTTAGTAAGTGTAGAAATGCCGCTTATTACCAATTTTACTTTTGATGCATTTAATTATACTGCAATATCAAAAGCTGATTTTCCTTTTGTAAAAACGATAGAAGAAAAAGCGTTTTATAATTGCTTTGAATTAGAGTATATAAATATGCCGGCACTTCTTACTGTTCCCAAACAGGCTTTTGATTCATACGGAGTAAATCCAATTGCCGAGCCGCGCTTTTTCCGTTTGGACAGTGTAACGCAAATTGAACAGGATGCTTTTGGAAAACATCCGACTGCTCGCATAGAGCTTTCACATTTGGAATTGGCAAAAGACCTGCCGCAGACAGAAGGCTGTATCATTACGATGCCCTCGACCTTCAAAGAATGTACCGAAGATACGGTCGGCAGGAACTACAAGGTCTACGGCACAAAGGGTACATATGCAGAGGAATGGGCGAATGCGAACGGACACGAATTCATTGAGATTTCACAGGAAACCGCTCTTTTGCAGGATGTGCCGATGGAATATACCGATGAAACGCAGGTGCTCTGCCCCGATGTCATCGGCTTTAACCGTACCTATCAGTGGTACGGCAGCCTTACGGCGGACAACACCGCGGGCGAGCCTATCGAGGGCGCAACCGAAAAGGAATTTAACCCTATCGAATACCCCGCCTACCCGTATTACTATTGCGTGGTCACCAGCACCGATGTAGGCTTTGACCCCATTGAAATCCGCACGGGCGTAACGGCAAACAAGGTAGCTTCCGCCGATTATTCTGCATACAATACGGCGGTAGAAAAAGCCAATGCACTTGAAAGAGAATACTACAAGGATTTGACCGTTCTCGATGCCGCACTCGCAGTGGATGTCAGCGGACTTACGGTTTCGGAACAAGCCATTGTTGACGCACAAACCAAAGCAATAGAAGATGCGTTGGCGGCGCTCGCACTGAAAGACGCCGATTACACCGCCTACAACGCCGCCGTAGAAAAAGCGAACGCTTTAGATAGGAGTTTGTATGCAGACACAACAGAGCTTGACCGCTTGCTCAGCGAAGACATCAGCGGATTGACCATTCTTGAGCAAGATATCGTAAACACGCAAACCCGCGCAATCGAAGATGCTTTGAACAGCCTTGTATTTAAGCCTGCCGACTATACGGAATACAACAAAGCCGTCGAACAGGCAAAGGCGCTTGACCGCAGCTTGTATGAGGATTTGACGGTGCTTGATGAAACCTTAGCGGTCGATATGTCGGGTAAAAATATTACCGAGCAGGCAGAAGTCGATGCACAGACGCAGGCGATCCTTACGGCGATTGAAAATCTTGTATTTAAGCCGGCAGATTATACCGAATACAATAAAGCCGTAGAACAAGCAAAGGCTCTCAATCGTGATTTGTATGAAGATTTAACAGCTCTTGATGAAGCTTTGGCGGTTGATGTAAGCGGTAAAAATATCACCGAGCAGGCAGATGTTGATAGTCAGACGCAGACAATCCTTAGGGCAATTGAAAATCTTACAGAAAAACCTGTAACTGAGCCTGAAACACCCGGCGATCCGTCACAGCCTGTGACCGAAGCGCCTTCTGAAACGGAGACAACAACGCAATCGGATTCAACGCTTTCAACAGATGTAAAAAGCCCTCAAACAGGAGCGAATACATCCTCCATATTCGGCTTATCCTTCATTTGTATTTGCAGTGCAGTTGTTCTTGTGTTTACAAGCAGAAAAAGAAAGCAATAAATCTGATGCGCATATGTAAACAGCCAAGGTGAACTACCGACTTTCAAGTTGCTCGGCGGAAATCTTTCTAAATTAACCAGCAGAAAAACGCCGTTGTGCTTTGATATTTTGTGAGATTCATAATGCTTCTATATATTCTATTCTGCTGTAATATATTTTCAAGTGGGTAGTTCACTTTCTCCTTTCATCATGACAGGTGGCACCTGCCGCTGAGAAGACATCGTTCTTTCTTGGCGGCAGGCATTTTTTATTTTAATATACTTCTTCCTTTGCGTATTCTGTAAAGAAGGCTGCTTTTTCCGCCTTTTTCACGGTATCGCTGTTCTGTTGTTAACAATCCCGATTTTCTTAAATCTTTTAAAGCTCTTCTGACGGTTGATTGGGAGAGCTTTAATTCTTTTGCGATTGTCGGAATTGCAGGCCAGCATTCACCGTTTTTGTTGGCTCTGTCATAAAGATAGATATAAACAGATACTGCCCGATGCGGCAGATCCATACGGTATAAAAAATCAAGTCTGCTCATTTTGATTAACCTCCTGATTTCTTTGCGGTGATTTTCTTCGTCTGCTCGGCGGCGTTGAATTTATGCGTGTACCGTTTTTCTTTTTGCTCACAGGATAGCGTTCGTGTGTATAGTTTTCTTTCTGATTTTCTGTATTGTCAGATTTGCTGTCTTTTGTATCCTGCTTTTGTAACCAATCGGAATGATATTTTTTCACAATACCATCAATAATCTCCTTCTTCTCAGCATATTTAACCTCTCTGTTTCCGTTGTCTGCTACGGTATATGGCTTATCTTCACTAAATTTAATCCCCCATTTATAAAACAGTTTCAGTGTTACTTTCATAGGGTGTACACCAGTTTTCATAACTACGAACTGACCTTTAGGCATGGATTTTAATTCTTCCGCCGTGAGCAACGGGCGTTCAATCATCTGTAAGGATTGTGACGGATCGTTTTTGCTTCTTGATACAGTACCGGACATCACCGTTCTGCTGCCGAGTGCTTTGGACAGTGTTTCGGCAGAAGCGCTATTCGGAGCAAATCCGCCTAACAAGGTTAACTGCGTATTGTCAACAATAATCTCTGCACCTTCTTTCCCGTAGTTCTTATCAAGTTGTGAAAAGGACTGGATAATCGGAACAATCTGCAATCTTCTTGAACGGGACGCACTGAACATCATTTCAGCAGATTCTATTTTCGGCAAGGTGCCGAACTCATCGGCAAAGAATACACAACGATTTTTCAATTTCCCACCTTGTTCGTCTGCTACAGAAAGTATCTCTCGGTAAAGTTGCTGTATGATCAGTGAAATCATAAAATATGTCACGGGATTTTCTTCGGGCATAATTACGAATATTGCGGATTTTTCATTGCAAAACTTTTCGGCATCTATTTCCGTATCAAAACACAAAAGCTGCTCCAGCTCCGAATCGAGGAAAGCGTTAAGTCTTGACAATGCTGTTGACATTACAGATGCCATAGACTGTTCGGCGGTATTTAGTGCCGCACCGGCAAACCATTTTGCCTTGTGATCGTTCGGCAACATTTCCATTAACTGCTGAAATTGATTTTTACCCTTATGATTTGAAGGAGCGAGAAGTTCCTGAATGATTTTAAATACCGATACGATATGTCTTTTCCCCGCTTCACAGAATTCGGCAACGAGCAAAATTGTGGCAGTTAATAAGCCTTCGGCAGCGTCATAGAAATATGCGTTCTGACCGAATGAGGCGGCGTCCATTCCCGAAAGGATAATGGTTTTTGAAATAATCTTTGCATATTTTTCGGCTTTGGCTTTGTAAACCAATTTTCCGTCTGCTTGATATAGATCCATATACTTATTGACAAGGTGCAGAAGATTATTCCCGTTACTGCGTGTAGGATTTCGCAAATCAATAACCGAAACATTGTAGCCGTATTGCTTTGCGACATTACCGTAATTTCGACAAACATCACCCTTGGTATCGGTTGAAAGCCAGCTCATACCGCTTGCACAGGCGTACTCAATGCACGGATACAGCCAAAAGGCAGTTTTACCAACCCCCGCAGCACCGATCATTAAAACATGGACATCGCCTGTTTCAATCAAAGCGGTTGTGTTTCCGGTACACCCTACAACAATGCCCTGAGGCAAAGGCTCTTCAATCATTCTATTGATGTTTTTCTTGAATAAGTTCTTTTTTACAATCCGTGTATATGTCGGAGTTTTGTTGTTCATAGCCTGCTTACGCCATTTTTCCGGTGTAAAAGGAATATGGCGATAAATCTTTCGTATTTCTGATTTTGTTGCCCACCGAGCAGTGCCGTGTTGACCGTCACCGACAGTTTTGGATTTAATGTTGTTAAGGTTATAGATATGGGCAACCAAGGTAATGCCACCCAGCACGCAAAACATTACTGCAACGACTATTGCTAAAGCTGCAATACCGGACATTGGGTTTCACTCTCTTTCATTTTTACATTAGACAATAATAAATCCTCGTTCCAGTCCTTATGGATCGGTACGAGGATTTCTGATTTTATTCCAAGTGCGAATAACTTTGCGCTGATTCTGTTCGCAGCCGTTTGCCCAGGTTCATCATTATCCAAGCAAAGATACACTTTTTCAATATGCGTATAATCGTTCAGACATTGAAAAAGCACCCTGTCCGAAACGGAACAAGATGCTGCGTAGCTATGATTTTTCCAGTTTTCTCTGTGCATACAGATAAATGACAATAAATCTATAGGTGCTTCAAAAAGATAAAGATATTTGCTTTTGCCAATTCTATGAAACGCAAATTCGTCCATACTGCTTTCGGCATTTCCCTTGAATGCACCTCCTTTGCCGATTCCACGCTTGTTGGCATGCCGTGGGACACCATTTTTATCAAATCCAACAAATACCGCATTATGATAATCAGTCGATTCATAAATCATATTTTCATATGCAAATGTTTTAATAATATCTTCATCAATGCCTCTTACATAATGCAAATAGTTTTCGACTCTTTCCATGTTACGATACGGTTTTGGCAATTCAAACGGTTTCTTTTCTTTAACGACAGGTGGAACAGTTATAAGCCCACCGCTACTGTTGTCGAGCAAATATTCCACCGCTTCCGGATAGGACTTGTTATAGAATCTACGGACAAAGTCAATGGCATCGCCACCGACTCGCTCATACTGATGGAACCACAGATTATCCCTGATAGTGACCTTCTGCGAACCGTCTTTCCACGCATATTCAGAACCCGAGCGTTTGACAGTTTCCCCCTGACTGCGGAGCAGTTCGACAAGGTTAGTTCTACGGGCCCGTTCTTTTTGCTCATCAGTAAAGCATACAAATGACATTTTTATCATCTCCTTAATTTTTTTGAAGAAATTTTTAGTTTCTTGTCGCATTTTTGCTTTTTAACCTGTTGTATGTATATAGAGGGTGTTAAAAGGTTTTTATACAGTAAATTTCATCCTGTTTCTAGGATGCTTTAACTCTAATATCTCACGGGTTTTACTTGTGCTTATGTGGGTGTATATCTGTGTAGTCGCAATGGAACTGTGTCCGAGAAACTGCTGAATGTATCTAATATCTACATCTTCATTGTGCAGTTCGGTTGCGAAAGTATGTCTGAACATATGTGGTGTAATGTGCAATGGTGCGCCAACAGCATTTGCATAATCATTCACCATATATCGTATGGACTGCTCAGATAAGCGGTTGCCTAATCTGTTTACCAAAAGGTAATTCGTTTTGTGAGAACGAAGGGTTAGGTAATTGCTTATCGTCTTACTCAAATCTCTGCTGATGCACATAATGCGTTCTTTAGAGCCCTTTCCGAATATGCGGATTGTATTATCTCCGAAGTCAATATCAGAGATTTTTAAATTTGACACCTCAGAAACTCTCATTCCCGTTGAAAACAGTAATTCAAGTGCAATAATATTGCGTAAGGTTATGGCCTTTTGATAGGCAGTAAATGATACGGAATGTTGCTTGTAGGCGTAAGTGAGCATATCCTGAATACAGTTTAACGGTATTGTTCGAGGCAATTTAATTGGTTCTTTGTACTTGATAATAATTTTATGGAACGGATTAAAATCAATAATATCTTCAATCTCCATATAACGATAAAAGGCTTTCACACAGGCTATTTTTCGTTTTGCACTTTTAGGCTTGTACAAACTGTGAAGCATATTGATATATGAATTGAGCTCATTTTTATCAAAGCAGTCACGACAGTTCATAAAGCTGCAAAACTGCTTTAAATCAATGCTGTATGCCTTGAGAGTTAAGTTGCTTAACCCTTTCATTGATTTACAAACCGTTAAATATTTATCCTTTTCGTCCATTAAGTTAAACATAAAAAATCCTCCGTCATTATGATAATTTCATTATGACGGAGAATACTTCAAAAGTCGATTAAAAACAATAAATATCTTTGAAAAGCGTGCAATTTTGTCGTCTTTTTATGCATTTTGGCATTTTGGATTGCTTTATTGGGCCTTTTATGCTATTTAAAAATTGTGGAAGTATATTATTAAATACAGGATAATAAGAAATTATCTTACAATAACTATTTATTATTGTAAGTTTATTGTTCCAGCTGTTTTAAATTTAGGTGAAAAGTAGGTAGTTTGATGTTTGATTATTTCATATCTCATTCCTCTGCTGATAAAAATGATATTGTAGATGAGCTTGTTGATATGCTGAAAAATATGGGATATTCTGTTTGGTATGACAAACACGAAATCTTTGCTGGTGATAATATACCTGATGAAGTACAAAAAGGTTTATCTCAATCATATTGTTTAATATTGGTTTTAACAAGCAATTTTGTTAAAAGCAAATGGACTTATTTTGAAACTGGAAATTTTAATGCAATAAACTTTAGACGTATTATACCTATTGTATTTGACATGACCACTGCTGAAATTAATTCTATTCAAAACATACTTGGTAACCTAAAATATCTTGATGCAGGTAAAATGTCAAATAAAGAGATGGTTGCCAGCTTAGCTAGAACATTAGTAAAAACTAAACAGGAAAATACCGAAATATTAACACTAGATAAACTTACACAAATACAAAAACAATTAGCCACTTATGAAACTGTTAATTCAGCATTTATTTCCATAGCTTTAAAAGATTATTTAGATTTTATTGAAAATCACAAAGATTTTTTAACCCTTTCAGGGAAAAAGATAGTGCGAACGGTTGTATTTGACCTCCTTGACATGGTTGGCTTTTCTAGTAAAAAGGACGAAACAAACGAAGTATTAACTAATTTAATTGAAGAATACAACTTGGCTAATGCTAATATTCGTGAATTTATAAAATATGTTTTACGTTTAGATAGCGAAAGTAACAATAACGATCATATTATCATTTTAAATAGAGCACTCGTTAGCATTTTAACTTATTATATTCATACAAAATATCCTATTAAACCCGACTCATCTCAAATAGAAGTTGCTTTTCCTGATGAACTTACATATAAAGATTTCATTGATATGTACGAAATAGATCAAAAGGTTATGAGAAATGATTTAATTGCTGATATTGAAACAACGTATGCTTGGTTTAAATATAACCAATATACGCATATTGCTATGAGAGATATCTTTTCTCATAAAACCATTGGTTATTTTTCTATTTTACCCATAACAGAAGAAATATACGGAAAAATAATAGTAGGTAATTTTAAAGACAAAGACTTTACTGAAGACGCTATCAAACAATATGTTTTTCCTGATTTTTATAGGGTTTATATTGCAGGTGTAGCAATTGACCCAGCTTACCAAAACACAGGTGCATTTATAAAATTATACAATGCATTGATTGATATGTTTATTTCATTGGCGAAAGAACGAGAAATTTATATATCAGAGGTTTTAGCAGAGGCATCAACTAAACAAGGTGAAAAGTTTTGTAAAATGGTTGGAATGAAAAAAATTTCTAACACACCTAATGATACAGATATATATAAACTTATTACAATTCCTCCAGAATTTAGATTAGCAAATCGTAAGGGTAAGGAATTATATGAATTATATAAAAAGAGATTTGATGAATATAGAGACTATTTTGAAAAATAATTTAGATAGTACATTTACTTTTCATTTATTATCCAAATTATAATATTAAAGATAAAACAGACAAATATGCTTATGCTGTATATTCTGTATAAGAAATCATAGGATCCAAGAGCTTTTCATAATTTTCGTTATTTGATAGCATTAGTCGAGTCAATTCATCTTTTTGCTTAATTATTAATTCAAACATAAACTGATTAAGTTCACAATACTGCTTAATGCGCTCTTCACTAAAATCTTTATGCATTCTACCGCAACGACCACCACATAATTTAATATATTGACAATCTTTGCATACTGTTTTATTTAGATCAATATTAGGGAAGGTGATACCTTCTTTAATATTACCAATATAGTGGGAGTTTGTTGCAACGTTATCACAACAGGCATAACATTTACCATTTGTTTGTACATATATCATTGAACTTCCATAACCGCAATAAAATTTTGATGGTTTAACAGGTTCTACTAAAATATTTCTTGCTGCACTAATAAATGGGACAAACCTTAAAAAAACACCTTTTCTTAAACATTCCATCCAGTATTTAAATAATAATTCTATTTCGTATTTGTATTGTTGTTGATAATCCCCCACATTTTCCATGAATTCACAGTTATCGATTTGCCAATATACATAATCTACAAAGTTTGCAATAAGGCAGGCTTCAGTATATAAACTTGTTTTGGGTGACACAGTTATACGCCCGATAACAGGAGTATTATTTATTGATTTTATATGCTCTATTGCTGATATCATTTTCTTGAAATAAGGAGATAGTTTTTCATTATCATAAAAAAGTTCATAATTAAATGATAATAAGGTCAAATCAATTGAATTTAATATTTCATTAGGAGCCTTCTCTATCAACAGTCCATTAGTATGCATTATATAATTTACTTTATACTTATGGGGCTTTTTAAAGGCTTCAATTAGTTTACTTATTCGTCCGTAATCTATTGTTGGTTCACCACCGAAAAAATAAATATCAGCTACATTGTCTTGCAATTTCTCTTGAATTGAGTTAACAAATTTTTCTAATTCTTCAAAAGAGTATTGTGGATACAATGGGACACCATACTTAAGCGTATCAAATAATACAGAACAATACGCACAATTCATATTGCAATCATTAGTTATATAAATATAATATTCCATCTTTTCACCTCATAATATTAATTCGTTTTAACTGGAACAATAATAAATAGTTATTGTAAGATAATTTCTTATTATCCTGTATTGACAAGTAATTCAGCATATAGTTTCAACACCACCATTTGAAATTTCGCATAGATCAAAGCCTACAGATTTTCTGTAGGCTTTTGTTATCCCTGTTTCAGGCCATGAGCCTGCTTTTTTTCTTCAATTTTTCTGCGCAGTTTTCGATCAATTAAAATTCACTTTCCTCTGCGTTCATCCTCTAAGTGGTTTTGTATGATACGGCTGATCTGTCCGAGCAGACGAAGAGAACCGAGTGCCGCTGACCAATTGCGGTTGGATTTGATACTGTACAATAACTGTTTTGCATACTGATTGCCGTGTTCTGCTGAGACAGTAAGATATGCAATTGCTTTGGCATAATCCTGCTCGGTCTCTCTGCCGTAGAGATAAATCTTACCGAGCATATACTCTGCATAATGATTTCCGTTCTCAGCGGCAATTTCAAAGTTGTGGATTGCTTTTCTGATATCTTTGACCGAATCTTCTTTAAGCAGTATTTTTCCGGCAAGGTAGGCGGCATATGGATTTTTCTGCTCCGCCGCTTTTTCAAGATATTCTATTGCGTTCTTCAAATCCAGAGATATCACTTCACCTTTGTATAACAGTTTGCCGAGCAAATACTGTGCCGGAGCAAAACCACTGGCTGCTGATTCGGTAATCAGTTTTATAGATTCCAGGATATTTTGCAGAAAAAGATTGCCGTCAAGCAAGCTTTTTCCAAGCGTATATTTTGCATATTTGTTACCCTGTGCGGAGGATTTTCGAAGAAAATCTTCTGCGCGAATTAAATCTTGCTCTACATCTTCGCCTTTAAGATAAGTTTTACCGAGCAAGTATTCTGCAAATTCATTGCCCTCAACGACCGATTCGTCAAGCCATCGCAGAGCATAATCTACATTCTTCGGCACATCTTTTCCTTGCAAAAATATCTTGCCAAGGCGATATTTTGCAACGCCGCATCCGAGTTTCGCAGATTCAATCAGAAACTCAACCGCCGTATTCGGATCATAGTCTTCATTATCACGGACAAGCAAAGCTTTCGCTTTCTTGTAATACTGCCACATTAAAGAAGTTTTTTCTTTATCAGTAAGCGGAGGTTCTGTTTCTTTATCACTCGGTTCGAGATCAGATTCAGAAGCTTCACTTGCATACTCATCTTCATCTATAATTGTGCGATCGGTAACAATGTTCATTGCTTCCTGTATAACAGCATTTTTAATAGATTTGAATTCCTTGTTTTGCGACAGCGGAACACGCTCAGGCAGTTCATCCGTATATGTTTTGATAACAGATTCTCGCTGTTCATACCATAAATCATACAGTGCAGCTATGCGTTCATCTGATGCAATTTCATCCACAATCGAATCAATTATCGCTTTAACATCCGATTTCAGATAACCGTAAACTTTCTTACCCGATGTCTTAGATAATCTGTCGGCAAGATTTAAAAGCTTTTCTTCGAGTTTGGGATTGTCATAGACTCCACTATTGATTTTTGAAATGATTTCCTCGATTACCTCACGGCTGTTCAGCCTTAACTTGTCACGGTATTCGGTTTTCTTTTCATAAATACAAAGCAAATCCTGAGCAAAAATATCTTTTGCAAAGGAAGATCGTAACTTCATTATGCCTTGCTTTGAAAGATACGCCTGCTTTTCTTCTGCGGAATAGACCATCAGATGCACATGGGGATGATGGCTTTCATTGTGAAACGCCGCATACCATTTTAAGTTCTGCATCGGGATATGAAAGTTTTCGGATATTAAACTTGTCTGTGAACGAAGCATATCCCGCCACCGTTCGCCTGTATTAAAGCCTAATCGTTCAGCATCTTCACGGCGAAGAGATACAATAACTGTCCAGATATTACCACCGTACTGATTTAAGTTTTCAGATACTTCGTTCAATTTTACTTGCACACCGTCATCAGTAAAGAGTCCGTGCGTATCGAATCTCTGTGCTCTCGGACGGGTAGCAATATAGTCGGCATAGGTTTTTGTCTGCATAACCTCATAAGCGTTATCTTCCATTGTTCGTGTAATAAATTCGGAAGCATTGCCTACGGTCGGATTTTTTAGATAGTCCTCATACTCCAAACTATCTTTGCTGTCGGGAAAGTCCTTGAGTATTTTCTGAATTATTTTCTGCTGTTTTACAGAAGACTGTGCAAGTTTATAGGACTCATCTATTTTATCTACGCCTTCACGGGTAGCAATATATTTTGCATAGCCGCCGACAGACTGCCGTGCATTCGCTTTCAGATATTTGAATTTTGTAATCAGTTTTGCCATAACTTATTCTTTCTGCCAGTCGATCGCATCCTCAAAAGAAAATGAACCATTGAGTCGCTTGACCTCTTTCACACATTCACCTCGGAGTCTTTCCAGCGATAACAGATCAATATCATTCGTTGCCGCAACAAGATTTTGCATAATTGCAATCTCAACGGACAGCTTAAATAACATTTTGCTGTGTTTGTTATCGCTCTCAGCAACAATACTTTTCATATTGGACAGAAATGCGTTCGGCAGATAGGACGTGTCCTCGTCAGCAGTAACACGACCAACATAATACTGAATAGCTCGCTCAATAAATTCCGACTGACTTTTGCATTGATCTTTTTGATAATTGTTCTTTACAAGCTCCAATGTACTTGGATATGCCCATAGTAAAAATTTTTTCTTATCTTTTGGTGCAGGCATAACTTCACCTCCATTCAAATTCTGCAACCGCTGTAAAAACCGCCTTAAATACAGCGATTTTCCGTATTGCAACCCATCTGTTTGAGTTGTATTGCTATCAGCAACCCACCCTGAAAATATGCATATTAAATCTCCAAAAACGCCCTAACGGTCGGCATTGCCGTCCGATGTAAACCGAGAGGTGGGAGCGCAAGCAACCCACCTCTCTTTCTCCTGCTTGAATATCGACCCTGTAACATCTCAGAGGAACCCTGCTGTTACATCTGTTTTTGTCTTGCCCGAAACCGCCAGAATTTTGCAGACTTGCTCTCAATCGATTACTTCGACCTTGCCACCAAAATCGCCACACGGGGCGACAGATTGGCTTACAGGCGGTGATTGTTGTATTCAAGTTTAATATCATCCATTGTTTTTTATCCCTTTTTTAGAAGTCGGAGCATAGCCTTCGGATTTCATTGATATGAAATCACGGACACCTAACGGAACAGTTTTATTAAACAAAGTATCAAGCATTTTGATAACCTCATTATCAAGATGTGCACCTTTTTGTTCGATATACAATTTCATTGCATTCATTTTTTCCTCATCATAGGAAATATGGATTGTCGCTTTCTTCAAATCTACACCTCACATAGAAATATTCTCTCCGAGCTGTTCTACCGTCCATTCCTGCTCATCATAACCGCAGTTACGCATATCTACTGAACCAAGATTCATATCACCGAACTCAGTTTTATCAATGCAGCAGTTTTGCAGACTGCCGTTTTTCATTGTGCAGTCATAGAATTTTGCACCTGTAAAATTGCTGTGCGTAAATATTGCACGGTCGAAAGCACAGGCAACATACTCAGAATATTTAAATTCGGATTCTTCTGCAATAACATCTGATAAATTGCAGTTTTGGAATCTCGTGCTGTTAAAGAGAGCAAAGCAGAATTCCGACTTGCTCAGATCCGTATTTACAAACTTAGCGCCGTTAAAAACAGCATTGATTAAATATTTGCCTGAAAGATTTATATCCTTAATCAAGCAGTTAGAAAAATCCGCCTGTTCGCCGCCTGCGTCGTGAAGCCATAAAATATGCTTTGCACATATAATTTCAACTTCTTCAGAATTCAATCTGCGAAGGTTTTCTTCATTTCCCTGACGCAAATACGGATCGGAAATTGTAACAGTACAACCGTCATCTAAAAATTCAACATCGTCAAACTCATCTCTGTCGGAGAGCATATCTATAAATAATTCTTCGTTGAATCCGTTGTGACGGCAGAGATTTCTCACCTCGTCAAAATCAATTCTGTACTGGCAGTCAAGCTGACCGTTTAAAGCTTTCTGCACATACTTGTCTGCAAGCCATCGCATTTCATCTGCATATGCAGTCAACGACGGATATTGCTCCTGCTGTATAAGCTTTCGTGCACACGGAAAATAGGCGCTGTAACGGGCATAGGAACTACCCTCGGATTCCACGATAATGCCATCATCCCTTTCTTCACAAAGCACCAACAGACAATGGTTCACGCCATTATTGTCTTGATACATATGGTCGATATTTTCAAGAATAAAATCATAATCGTTCAGTAGATTCTGAGAGAAACGATCAAACCAATCGGCAGACAACTCCACAGTTTTCTCTACTACACAGGGACTTGTTTCTATTTCCGAATCTTTTCTGCGGAAAGGTATATTAATTTTCATGATGTTGACTTCTCGCTTTCTTCAATATATTTGATATATGGCACTTTCAGCCAGTGTGTCCATCCGCTTTGACCGATGGGTGTGCGTATGACTCCGGCATTGGTGTTGGCGGCTTGGATCACTTCGCCGTTTCCGATATAGATGCCGATATGACCTTCGTGCCAAACAGCCAAACCGGGGATTTCGGGGATGGTATCAATCGTTCCTTTTTCAATTGCGTCAGAAAACATTCCGTCAGCGGTTACATCCCGCATACCGTTTGATCCGACAGCGATTTTTCCGCTTTCGGTATTGTACCAGCCGTAGCCTTTTATAAGTCCAACACAGTCTGCGGTTCTGCCGCCCAGCCAATTCTGACGGATGAAATCCTCATAACCTCCGACCTCATCGGGATACTGAGCGATCTTGCTTGTCAGCAGCGTTTCATCCAGCACGGAACCGTATGTGCCGTAGACATAGCCCCATCCTTTTTCCTGCGCATGGATTGCCCATTTCACGATATCCAAATTGTTTTTTGTTGCGGGATCGGTAAAGTCCGAAATGTCGATTGACGCTGCGCGGATATTTCCCATAACTTTACCGAAATCTTCGGCTGTGAGCTGTGTGCCGAATGCAGAATTAACAGCGGCAATCAACTGCCCGTCTGTTTGATTTTCCTGAAAGCAAGCAACCAATTTATCTTCAAAATCGGGATTATGAGAAAAATCGGAAAGCGCAAGTACATAAAGCACCTGCGCTTCTTTAATTCTGCCGTTAAATCCTGCGGCTTTCATTTTTTCATTAATGCTGTTCATTGTATCTTCAACAAATTGTAGTTTGACTTTTTCTTCTGTAGATAAATTCTGAACAACCATTGTTTGAAGGCGGTCAGTATCAATATTGATGTTACCGTTAAAAATACCGATAACCGTAGCAATCGGCATAATGATTGTGATGATAATTCCAAGCACGATGCCGCCTACGGTTTTTAATGCTTTTTTGTCTGTAAAAATATATACAGCAATTTTTTTCAAGACAGCGGCAACGGTCGCACTCATTAGCGACCTCCTGCCTTTCCAAACAATGCAGATTTGTAATCGGGAGCAATGACTTGAAGCAGATATCGTTCGTTTCCGCAGCGATAGAGACAAGTACCTCTTTCGGGATATTTGATCAGTTCAAATTCTGCGGGGTTCACCTGCAATGCGTCCATATATTCCTTAGGACTACACTGTCCTGCGTTGAACAAAAACTGATGCGTAGGAATAGAAAACAGCGGTTTTGTAAACTCGCGGATAGACGGTATCAAAAAATCCTCGATATTCTGACTCGCCAGAATAATCGAGGATTCCTTTTTACGCACACGCTTCATAGCGTTGCGGATATATTCGATTGCCGTCATGTTAGTAAGGAAGAGATACAGTTCGTCTATGGATGCCGCCGTATTGCCCTTGCCGAGAAGCTGATTGCTCATGAAGGACAGGATGTTAAACAACATAGCATCTTTTAATCGCTTGTTGGTATCCATTAAGCCCTTTACGCCGAATACGAGGAATGCATCGTCCGCGATGTTGGTGTGTCCGTTGAAGTATTTGCTTTCCGAGCCGACACACATGGAGTGGATGCCGAGGCATACCTCTTGGAGCGTTTCTTCGGTATAGAGATATTTTCTGCTTTTATCGTAGCTGTAGAATTCTTCCTCGCATAGCTTGTAGAAGTCCTCCATGATCGGATAATCAGTGGGCTTCAGCCTGCTGTAATCGGTGCTGTCGGTGATGCCGAACCGGGCATACAGTTTGGAGAGCAGGATTTCAATGGTATCGATCTGACTGTCGCTGAAATCCTTGTAGCTGCGGAAAAAGTCTTTTAAAAATGCGATGTGCTGACTGAGCCTTGTCGCTTTTTTAAACGCCGCGGGCGCATCGGGATCAACATCGTCCACACCATCTGCCCAAGCTTTCGGCTCTAACGGATTTATAGTGTACTCGCCGGACAGGAAATCGATATAACAGCCGCCCAGCGCCGAACAGATTTCTTCGTACTCGCTTTCGGGATCAAGGCAGATGATCAGCTTTCCCGATTCGCGCAGGTTGGTGAGAATTAACTTTAACAGATAACTTTTGCCCTGACCGCTGTTGCCTAAAATGAGGATATTGCTTGTGGTTTTGTCTTCGGCTCTGCGGTCGAAATCCACAAGAATGTTCGTGCCGAACTTATCCCTGCCGATATAGATGCCTCTCGGATCGGTCTTTCCGGAGAAGTTGAAGGGATACAGATTTGCCACCGAGCTGGCAGGCAGGACGCGCTCATACTGCGCGCCGAACTGATTTGCGCCCACAGGCAGAACAGACAAAAAACCTTCTTTCTGCCGTAAGGTCAAACGGTCTACCGAAATTTTGGAGCGCGTCAGTTCCATTGCAATCTCGCTCTGCAGCTCTTTGAGCACATCCATATTCCGTGCCTTTAATTCGATAAACACCGAGCAGTGCAGAAGCGGCTCACGGTTCTTGCGGAGGTTTGCCAGCAGCTCCACTACATCCTGCAGATTACCCTCGGCTTCGATGGTTTCGTTTACATCGGTGCCTCCGGACTTTAACTTGTTTCGGCGGGTGGCGTTTTGAATGATTTTCCTCTGTTCCATGCTTTCGACCAGTCTGTGATAGATGCGTAAGGTTACGCCGCTGCGGTCGGCAAGCTGAGAGAGGATCGCCTGTTCCTCGGTAGAGGGCGAATACTCACGGATCGCCCATGCACAACGATAACTGTCACCCAAGATATAATGGTCGGAAAGGAATTTGATTGTGCCGGGCAGGATCATATCGAAAAAATCCTTTGTGCGGACTTCTTCCGCCTGCTCCGGTGTGAGTACCTTTGGTTATCGTTTGAGCATTACTGTATTTCCTCCTTTGCCGTAACTAAAATACGGCCGCTTTCTTGATTTCCGTAACATGTGGAAAGGGTTAAAAAGCGATCATTTTCAGAATATATTTCATTGTATTTTTTATCTGCCGTATCTGTAATTTTTACATCGATAACATTGAATTTGTATATACCGTTGGCTGTTTCAAATTCAATAACCGGATGTGCTTTCCTGAAAGCGGCATTTGCATAGTTTTTTACATCCGAAAACATGGTTCCGTTTCGCATATTGTGTCCGTAGATGATTAAATTTGTGCTTTTCAAATTACATCTTGAATCTAAAAACGGCACACCGCTTTGACTGTAATTGCCGTAAAAATCTCGTCGAAGATATTTCTGCGGATTAGAAGGCGTATGCATTACAGGATAATTAATCGCCGTACCGGGGATATATATCCAACCGATACAGTCGCTGTTTTGATTGAATAATGCTTTAAGATTTCGTTTCTGTTCTGCGTACGGCTGATCCTCAGTTTCGCTGTCATCTTTTTCGTCCGCTGTAACGAGCCTTACTATTGCATCAAAATCCTGTTTTTCACAGTTTCGGACAGATAATTCGCTGTAAATTTTATACCCACATAAAACAGTAGCCGCCGACAGCAGAAAAATAAGGATACCAAAACTAATCTTCTTTTTCGTCATCTGCATCCACCTCAAAAAACTGCTCACCGTCTGTATCAGGCATTTGCTCACCGTTCATGCTTGCATCAAAATACAGAGCGAAAAATCGCTTGATTTCATTTTTCTTCATTCGGTGTGTTTCAAAGCCCTGTTCGGATATGACTTTCTCAATGCGATTTGCCGTATCAAAGGTTTGTTTATCTTTTGTGTTTTTCAATCTTGCGATAAACAAAAACTGTCTAGCAGTCGCCATTTCCATTTGGATATGATCAAGAAAATCTATATCTTTTTTAATAATCTTTCTTACTTTAGGATTGTGTACTTGAGATAATCTCTCCCGTAAATATGATTTGTTATCATCAAAGCATTCGCTTGAATCGGTACAGGTGATTTCAATATTGGGAACGGCGGACAGCACCATCATCAGATGGTGGATTTTGATTTCAATATTCGCGTGGGACAATACTGAGATATTTGTAGGAGCTACGAGATAAAATAAAAGCTCGCCCTTATTTGTGGCGAGTCCGTATTTCGTAAATGTTTTAACGCCGATTAAATCCTGCACCGAGCGTCCTTTTTCCTTTTTCTGTTGTTTTTCTTTTGTTGCCAAGAAAGGTCACCTCCAATGATATTCTTGCTGAGTAGATATAAAGTACCGCACAGCGTATCTGATAAAAGCAAGTACCGTTGTGTCATCCATACGGATAGTTAAAAAGCCGTAGCATAAAGTCACGGCAGCAGGGACAATGTTTCTCAGCTGTACCAATATCACTACGGACAACAATGCGGCAATTCCTAAAATACAAAAATCTTTCAAACTCCAAAGCCACAGATTTGCTGTGGCTTTCAGATTTTGGGGATATAAATATTGTGTCATTATGATACACCTCCGTTATTTACCCGTTGCTCTTGCAACCGAACGGGTAAGATTGACCGCTGTAGTCGTTGCGTGGACAACGCTCATCATATTAACCTTTACACTTGAATCAAGACCGAACTGCTGTGCAATTCTCGGTACTTCATTTGCCGCAAGCATAATTCCTAACCCTAAAAGCATATTACCTGGGAAGGTTAAGAGTCCTAAATATAAAAGTGTAGTCTGCATAAATGCAGTTAAGCAGATTGCCGCTACTTGTTTCATCCATTGATTGAATCCGTCCGCATATCCTCGCGGAACTGAGAACATATATAAACTGCCTACTGCCATTTGGATCAGCAATATGCCGCCTCTCTTGATATTTGCAAAAAAAATCTTGATTACGCAGTAAGCAAAAGCAATAAGAGCAAGCAAATTAAACAGATTAAAGCGCATATTTGCCGTTATTGCGAAGCTGCCTTTCAAGACACTCATGCTTTGCTCCGCGAGACTGAGTGATTGTGTCCCGGCAAAAATACGGGATAAATCATGTGAAAAGGTATTTTGCAGACTGATGCAGAATTTGTACAGTTCTACAGGCACAATCCCTATAAGCGAACAGGCAAAAAAGCCTTTTAAAATATTGATTGCCGTTGTTTTGATATTTGTTCTGCCGTACTGATATTCAATTGCCACATCGAATACGCCAACTACCACGCCTGCAACAAAAAGCGACCAGCCGAACAGTATAAATAACTTTATTGTTGCCTTTACCCAATCAAGTTCAAAAATATCCGCGCCCATATTGCCCATTATTGTAAAAAAGTCGGCAACTGCACCGTAAATGGTTTTATAAAACCACTGCAGCATCGTGTTCCAGATTACATTGGATATCTGCTGTCCGAGCGTGTCAAATACGCTGCCTATTGCATCTCCTAAACCGGAAATAATGTCGCCTAACCAATCAAACAATCAATTCACCTCCGTTAAGCCGTTCGGATTTTAAAGAACGACTATGCCTAATTAGTTAGAGAATTGTCCAGATATACAGCGGCGCTGTAAGGGTAAAGATAAGGCAGGCAAAAAGGATTGCAGGCGCCGCAAATTCAAACTGCCCGTGTTTTCTGTAATCGAAATATGCCGTTCCCAATTTAACGAAAAACAAGATTGCCAAAATCATATCTACTACGGGAAAAACGACATTATTTACAACCGTTTTTATCTGTGATTGTGCGGATTTCCATGTATTTTCTATTGCCCCTGCCACATCGCCTGCAGCAAACACTGTTACCGAAAAACAAGCTGTAATCACTGTGAATACCAGCACGCAGAGCAGAATACTTAATGCTTTCTTCTTTTTCATAGAATATTTTCTCCGATCTTTTTTCTGATTTCACTGTTTTTAATCTTGCGAGTACGAATGTTTAAGTTTTTACAAAACTGTATTTCAGACTTCATTCCCTCGGTTTCTTCATCTCCGAATATCCACATTTCATCGCAGAACCATAAAAGCGACCGCCCGGCCGTCATACCGATTTCACGCTCTTTAGGATTACGATCATTCAGGCAGAGGGCATAGAAATGCGGTACGACCGGAGCCGTACCGCACATCAACGCATATCGTGTATATTCTTTGACCTTTTGCAGATTCTTAGTGACATCACCGCCGAGAGGGGCGCAGATATACACTTTTTTCATCATTCGTTATCTTCACCCTTTTTCTTTTTGAAATAGATAACAGCAACGGAAATAAGACCTCCCAGCGCTATTGCACCGAGACCGATCCAAAATCCGAGATTGTTTTCATCACCCGTCTGTGGAACAGGCGGAGCAGGCAAGATAACCGTTACCGTCTGACCTTCATCCTCAATATCCGCATGAGCGGCAATTTCGACACCGTCAAGATAAAGTGTTTCAAATACTACGAGTTCTGTTTTTTCGGTTATACCGCTTGCGTCAGAGGTAAAGGAAACCGTAACCTCACCGTTCGGTTTTTCGGGCGTAAAGGTAACCTCTGAGGTGATCTCTTTTCCGTCAACTTTAAACGGCTCGTTCGTGGATTTATCCATAAGAATACCCTTGATGGTGTACTCCAGGCCGGGAATAAGGTGCTTGTATTCAACCACATCATCGATAGTGATCTCATCTTTGACCTCGACCTCTTTCTTGCCGTCAATCGTAGCAGTCGTTTTCAGTTCGGGGATCATATCATTTACGATATTTATCTCGATGATCTGCTCATCTTCCGATACGGTGATATGGTGGATCTCATCATTCGGCAGATAGTTCTCTGCCGGGTGAAGTTCTTTGATGATCCATTCACCGTAAGGCACATTCTCAAATGTGAAGATACCGTCCTTGTCCGATTCAGCGGTAAGGATAGCGGCGTCCTCTGTGAACTCGGTTTCATCATTCTTAAACAGACCGAACAAAGCGCCTTCAATGGTCTTGCCGGTTTCTCTGTCTGTCTTTAAACCTTTTACCGTGCCGTAGATCAGTTCATTTTCTATCGGCTCACCGTTGTTGACAGCAATCTCAATAGTTTGCACTTCCTGTCCCTGATATTCGGTAGTGAACGCATACTTTTCATCGGACAGTACATAGTGCTCATCTGTGGCAACCTCTTTCACATACCACTTGAAACCTATGGGCAGGTCGCAGTTAAAGGTGATGTTACCGTTTTCATCGCAGTTTGCGTAGGTGATGAGTGCGTCTTTCGGAATAACGGAACCGTCCGCTGCCGTGATGTCCTCATCGGCATAAATACCGAACTGAACATTTTTGATCTCGTCATTCATACCGATACCGAATGTTTCATCCTGTTCGAGTTCTTTTGCAAGCGAAACGGTTACACGCTGTCTTTCGTTGTATAGCGACAACTCTGTTGAAGTAATGCTGACATTTTGACCGGCATAGGTCAACTCAACATCGTGTTGCTCGTTGGGGTTATAGAATGTGTCGGAAGCAGTCTTTTCAACCACGGTGTACTTGCCGAGATAGAGTTCCTTTGATGTTGCTTTGCCGCTCTCATCAGTGGTGATCTCGTCTACGAGTTCGCCCTGATATGCTCTGACTGTTCCGTCACCTGTTACGATATCCTCAGTAGCATAGATCTGAAAGACAGTTCCGGGCAGTCCCAGTGTTTCATAGATCGGTGAGTAGGTTATCGGAAATTCAATTTCATTTCCGTTCTCGTCAACATAACCGCCGCCGAGCATGCCAACGGATGTAAATACTTCGCCTGTTTTCCCGATCTCGATAACACCTTTCTGCGGCATATCCTGTGCCTTGACTTTAACAACGGTCACGCCTGTGTCCGTGGAACTGTTTTCCTGTGAGATCGTGAACGGGATCGGTGTGCTGTCGAGTACATATTCGTAGGGCGCTTCGACCTCAACCAAAGTATACTCACCGTAGGGCAGCGTTTCGGGGGTTATGAGGTAACCTTCTGAATTTGTATAAAAGGTGTGGATTTCCGTAACTTCTGGATAGGTGAACTGCATCGACACTCTGTGTCCTTCGCTGTCATAGATCTCAAAACCTGCCCCTGCATAGGGGATCTGTTTGCCAGTTTCAGCGTCGAGTTTGACTACCTTTACATACGACTCGAAGTTGGCGTTATTGATTAAGAACTTGTATGTCTTGCCGTCCTCATTGATGAACACATCAAAGTCTGCAATCATCTCTCTGCCGTCCCAGCCTTTAGTCTGATGCACGGTGTATACGCCGTAGGGCAGAAGTTTTGAACTTGCGAAACCGTCCTCATCACAGACAATGGTATCTCTTTCGTCTTCATCTGCGTTTACAAACGAGCCTGCGGATTTGAGATGGATCTGAAATTCCGCGCCTTTTTCGGGCGTTTCGATCTGTGTTGATCCGTCATCGGTGTGCTTGATAATGGCAATGTTACCTTTGATAACTTCCTCGGTCACATTGTTTTCTGTTGTATTAAACTCAACGGTGTATAACTTCGGATCAGCGCCGACCTTGTATACAGTTGAATTTACGAGATATCCCTCGCTTGATTCGAGTTCTTTCAGCGTCCAGTCCGTGTCGCATATATAGTAGTCTGTGGTGAACGATGCGTTTGAATCTGTGATATAGGTGTCTATGAGTTCATCGCCCTTAAAGAGTCCGTATTTGGCTCCGGCAAGAGACGCATCGCCCTGTGCCGTTCCTTCTTCAATGTCTGTTTTAACTACCTTAACTCTGAACTTTTTGAGAATATTATCAAAGTTCACGGTTGCTGTTTCTCCGCCTCTGACGGTGACCGTCTGCGATTTCTGCGGCACATACTTGTCAATGGATTCCTCAGTGACCGTGTAAGTTCCGGCAGGGATATTCTCTTTAAGGAATACGCCTTTGCTGTCGGTCACACCTGTGTAAGTCAATCCGTTGCCTTCAAGCGTGAACTTGATGCCCTCAACTTCGCCGTCTTCGGATGTTTTGAGTATTTCACAGTTTCCCGTGCTGACCTTAACTTTCAAAAATGCAGTTACGGGATCATTTACAGCTTCACCATAGGTTACAATATCCTGACGCTGTCCGGTCTGAGGACCGATAATTTCATCTGTCCAAGTAATAACGCCTTTTCGTTTTTCGCCTTTTGATGCTGTAACCGTTATATCATCGGATATTGCTTTTTTAGCAGTAATTGTCAATTTGTTCCCGTTTTTTGAAAACACCAGTCCCGATCCTGAAAAATCATAACTTGAAAGAACGTTGTTTGCATCCGAAAGTGTTGCCGTATATGCATTCCCGTTCCACTCAAGTTCTATCGTTTGTGCTTTCATTTTTGATTTAGAGGTGAAACTGGGTGCAACAGTATGACTTTTAACTTTCGCCTCAATTGCGTTATAGTATGCAAAAATTTCCGAACGCAGCGGATTGTTGGTCTTTATCTTCTGTTTTATATTGTCTTTGCCGTAGTCCTGTGCATTGATTTTATTGAAATCTTCATCCCGCTCTCCGACAACTGTTTCCCATATAAGAAGCTGTGTTGCCATATAATGTGCAAGTTCATCAGCACCTTTTTTATCGTTTGTTTTCCAGTTATGGCTTGTTTTGCCCGTATAACCATATTGCATAATTCTGCCGATGAAGATTTTAATCATATCGGGCGAAATCGTATTATTATATTTATCGGGATAATTATCCCAAAAATCTTCAGCTTTTTTGGACAATGTATCGCCTGTGTAGAGTGAAACACCTGGTTCAATACAGTAACAGCAATCTCCTTCATAAGCATTCATTGCCTTAACTGTATTAAAATTGACTGCAGATGTTCCCCAACCGTTCATAAATTGGAGTGCAGGATGTCCCCATCCGCTTTGAACAGGATCGTTCGCTCTTGGAATATTGATTAAATATACATCTTCTTTTGTGGCTGCAAAAGCTGTTGTACCAAGCCCCGCAAATGCGGAAATACATATAATTAACGCAAGCGCAAGCGATGTGCAGCGTTTGAAAATATTTGTTTTCATAAAGTTATTACCTCCTGAAATGGAAAAGCGTACCGCTTTTCAGCGATGCGCTGTATAGGATTATATTTTTTACATACTCGGCTGAATATCAGGCGTTTCATCCTCGGATAAATTGTCTATATCCTGTTCTTCACTGAGCTTTGCTTCATACGCCTCAATAACTTTATCAATCAGCTCATTACGAGCCTCGGCTGTAATCGGATGGCAGATATCGCTGTACTGCATTTTCCCGTCTTTTTTATAGCTGTTTGACGGCATGGAGATAAATGTTCCTTTTACGGAATCAATCACTTTAATGCCGTGAATAGCAAACGCACCGCCGATATTGACCGATGCATAGGCTTTTACGCTTGAATCGTCCTGCTGTGCAAGGCGGTCAATCCTTGCCGTAATCTTCGGAACTGATTGTTTTTGTTCTTTTTTCTTTGCCATAATATTTTTCTCCTATTTTTAATTACATTGAATAAAAGGTGATACCCATATCGGATTCCACCTCATCCTGACCGATATCATCGGGATTTTTGAACCTGTCCATATATCTCGTCACCTCACTTTCAGTTAATGATCTGAAGTCCTCGCCGTCTTCACCGACAACAAAAAATGTGCCTGCAATGATACTCATGCCGCCATGAATTCTGCGGTTGCCTTCTAAGCCTTCAAGTTTTCCTTCTTCATTGCAGACGATGAGCGTTCCGTCACCGTTTCCAACAACCTCAATATATCCGCCGACAGCCCTTTGCAGAGCAGAAAGCTCATCCTCAATTTCAGTTACATACGGCGCTTTATGCGGCTCAACCATGACAACTTTCAAATATTCAGCCATTTATATCACCATCCAATTTTGTATTTTGCTGTTCAGCCCAACGGACGGACAAATGCACTAATGCGGCTCTTTGCTGTTCAGGCGAGAGATTATTCAGAAAATCAAAGAGCGTAACCTCGTCATTTCTGACAACAGGCTGCGCTCCCTTGCAATTATCACAGATTCTCTCCCGCTTTACAACAACCGACCTGCCGTCAGCCGTTTCGGTAAATGACAGCACATCGTTATACTTAAATCCCACACGCTGTCTGATTTCATAGGGAATCGTAATTCTTCCTCTTTTTCCGAGAATACGAAGCATTCGCACCGTTCAGAACACCTCTCTTTCATCGCAACTGTCATAACAGGGACAGCTTTCACAGTTCTCCTCACAGTCTGTTTCACTAAGGGGACAGTGTTCGCAGTCGCTGTCGCAGATAATATCTTCTGTCTCTGTTACAGTGTTAATAATGATTTTACCGTTTCCTGCACTCATCTGAACAACGCTTTCTTCGCCGATACCCGCTTCTTCAAGCATATCTACAGGTATAGAAAACAAAACATATTCGCCTGTGTTCATTTTTGAATTTTGCATTGAATAATACACTCCTTTAAGATTTTTTCGTAATCAAAATTTTCATCATTGTTTTGAATTTCAAAAATTGTCAACTGCTTTGGTTTTAATTTTTCCCGTTCATATAAATCGTAATTGCCTATAAGCAATTCCTTGAATTCTTTGCCTGCCTCGTATCGCTGTGCCATAGAATGCGTTCGGGAAAAATCAAACAAAGAAAATCCGTTGTACAATTCACGGATTTCATTGCAGTCGTTGTAGGACAGCAAAAATTTGCCCTTAATATTTTTCAGCGTATCCCGAAGTCTTACATGATCGTCCCATCCAAAGCCTACCTCGTACATATCCTCGGTGGAGAAATACGGCGGATCAAGATAGAAGAAAGCGTTGGGGCGGTCATAATGTTTAATCAGCGTTTCAAAATCCTGATTTTCCACTACTACATTTGCCATTCGGTCTTGAAGCTGTGAAATCAAGCCGAACAGTTTTCGTATATCAAAAGGCTGTGAAGCGTAAGATTTTCCGCTGCTCGAATAACTAAAGCGCAGGAGTTTTAAAAACATTGCGGCTCTGCGGACATCAAAGTCCTGCGTTATCCGTGTCCGTATCTCTTTTAGCTCTTCAGCTTCGGGAAGAGGAAGTATGAGTTCGGTCAATTTCAGTTCCTCTGACAGATACCTATCTTCAAACTGTTCATTTTCAAAGAAACGTCGTACAGCAATAAAATCCTCGCGGGAGTTCAAATGACAAAAACCGAGTTCACGGATTACTGCCATTGTTCTCTCTTTCATACAGCGAAACAAATTTGCAAGATTTCTGTCAAAATCGTTATATACTTCAAACGGGCAGATTTCGGGATTATCGAGCAGCACGCTGCCCGAACCACCGAACACATCGATAAACCGGTCATATTGAGGCGGAAACAGTGCGTACAGAATATGCAGGATGGCAGTTTTATTGCCAACCCTTGATACAGGAGTTCTCGTATTGATCACCTCACTTTCAGTGCGAGGTATCAATTGTCGTCAAAACAAAAAAGCGGTACCAATTCTGTCTTAGACAACAATTGATACCGCCGATAAATTTCTATTCCTTATTCAGTTTTTCCAAAAGACCTTGAATGGTTTGTTCATAGGAATTGATTCGATTTATCTGCACACAACAAAGGAGTGCGGTTGAGATGCAGCTTCCGAGCAGCAAACCGATAATTAACATTACTGTTTCCAATTACATCCCTCCGAATTCCATACTATCATCCATATCCTCATCGTAATCATCTTCACCTGTGATATTGACATAATCACCGATAATGCAGAGAGCTTCATCATAACTGCCCGAAGCACAGATACGGTCACGCATTTCAACCGCCTGCTCCGCCATGCCGTTTTGGCGTAGTGCCTTTGAAGCAATTCCAATAAGATTGAAGATATTACCATCTTCACCGATTAGCTTGCAGTTGGGCTTTTTCTTTTCTGCCGTTTCTTCAGGAATAAATTCGCCAAGCCTGTTATCCATATAATCGGACAGCCATTTACCGCCGAATTTTTCGTGTGTCTGCAACCGCCACATAGCAAGTTTACCCATATCAAGTTTAACATCTTCGGAAAACAGGAACATAAGATTAGTGAGACCTTCGTTTTCAAAGGCACAGCAGTTTTCAGCCTTGAATTTTGTCCCGTCAAGCAATATTTTCGATTCAGTGAGCATATCATTAATGCCGTCTGCCCATTCATCAAGACTGCCGCCACAGCCTTGCAAAATCAAACCCTCGTTATCTTTCATTCTGCGAAGATCTTCCGCATTGATTTTCCTTACGCTCATAACTGTATACCTCCATTCTGCTGAAATTCATTTTCCGATTGCTCAAACTCGCCTCGCATATATTCACCGAAAGTTATATTCTCAGACATAAAATTCGGTTCAATATCTTCGGTAAAGGAAATATATCCTTTTTCTCCGAAATTAATCGGTTCATCCGTAATAACGCTGCCGGTGTGATTGACTTTGACTTTTGGCTCGATAGTTGCGAAACTGCAGCCGTCATCGCTATGGTGCAAATGATAGCAATACAGTCCTTTGGGAATATCCGCATCGGTCAGTCTTTCGTTTGTAAACAGAGCATGCTTACCGAAAAGCGAAATCAAATTATATTCATCATTTTCAATATTGATATATCCGTTTTCCGCTTTATTCAGCATTAAATCAAGCTCGGCAGGATCGTAGTCCCAGATACGACAGGCAAATTCAATGGCTTCTTTTTGGCTTTCAGGGTAATATTCCTCAGTGCATTCGCCGTTTCTGTAAATTTTCCGTCCACAGTTTGCACCCAAATCTTCATCCGCCCACTCGTGCTCGAAAGTTATATCGGGATACATTTCGGACAGCTTTTGCAATATGGGATGCGGTGCTGACCATGCAGTTTGAAACCATAGATTCTCATTCCCACTGTAATCCACATTTACATCATAACCGTAGGCATTCCATTTCGTACCCCAATTATTGATACTCCATTCGTACCAAGTGGGAGCACCGTAGTTCTGAATGTTATTCCAAGCGGTTTTCCCGAGTTCCCATTCGGAAGAATCTATATCCTTTCGTTTGCTTAAAAATACTTTTTCAGATTCGGCAAGAGTTTTTGCCGAAAAATTCAAGACATCGGTTTCTTTTCTGTTAAAGAGACATTCACCGATAAATTCTTTATACAGGTTTAAACCTCTGTCCGTTCTGCTGCCTGCTTCAATATTCAAGCTTTCAGGCATAGGGGTGATCTTGTTAAAATCGACCGTGCCCAAACCGTAATCATTGCTTTTTATTGCTTCAAGCATTTCAAGGATTTTCTTTTTATCACCTTTAAAGGTAATGATATTTTCTACATGATTCGGCATTATCTTTTCTCCTGTTTGTGATATGTTTCTATAATTCTTTGTTCTATGGCAAAATGACAGGAACGATTACTGTGTTACGCACTATCTTATACAGTCGATCGTCCTTAAGTCAGGAACGAAATTCGCCTATCCCTGCGACCATATCAAAAAAGTCGGATTGCCATAGCAATCCGACTGCCTTTATCTATATATTTTTCGTGCCACCTCACATTCCGAGGACAGGGGTGTTACCTTCGTCCATATTTTCATTTTGTTCTTCCGCAAGTTCCTCATCAGTCAATTTTCTGAATGAATCTTCACCGGGAACAAGGGCAAGAGTCCTGCCGTTATCCCATTTCATATGGATTTGTCCGGTGTCGTCTACATGGGCAACCGTGCCTCTTGTTCCACAATCTATTGGTGCATAAGGATCATCCATGCTTAAGAGCAATAATCTCGTGCCCGGTGGATAACACCTTTTCATGCGCTCGGCAAATTTTCTTTCTGATTCAAATTTGTTCATGATTTTACATCTCCTTTGACTTTAAAATGAAAAAAGCCAACCGTCTGTATTTCAAACGATTGGCTATGTATATATGAAAAAAGGCAGATAGATTTTTTCTATTCTATCTGCCTGATTTTAGCAATATTCAATTGTACGAGAGTTCAAAGACCCAATAAAAATCAGCAAAGAAAAAAGACTGCGTTTTTATTCGCAGTCTTTGCTTTTGATGGTGGAGACGGTCGGGATCGAACCGATGACCTCCACACTGCCAGTGTGGCGCTCTCCCAGCTGAGCTACGCCCCCATATCTTTGCATACCGTTGATTTTATTGCGCTTCGGCATGCTTTTTATATTCAATTGTTCAATGCGTTTCGGGGTAGTTTACCTGTCGACTTGCGCTCCCAGCTGAGCTACGCCCCCATATCTTTGCATACCGTTGATTTTATTGCGCTTCGGCATGCTTTTTATATTCAATTGTTCAATGCGTTTCGGGGTAGTTTACCTGTCGACTTGCGCTCCCAGCTGAGCTACGCCCCCATATGTTCGCAAACCGTTGATACAACTCCGTTTCGGTATGCTTTTTATATTTAATTGTCAAATGCGTTGCGAGGTAGGTTACCTGTTGGCTGGCGCTCCCAGCTGAGCTATACCCCCATTTGGGCTATATACGGCGCAACGCCGCTTTTGCGAGAGCTATTATAGCATACCCTTTTCGTTTGTGCAAGGTCTTTTTTCAAAAATTTTTCGCCTATCGAAATCGGGACGTGTGCTTTGGTGCACAGCGGCGCGAGCAAGCCCGCGCCCTACGGTCTCCCCACTCCGTCTTTTGTCTGCGGCAAAAGACACCTTTCTCGGCAGGCAAGCGGGATGCTTTTTCGGTTTACACCCGTTTTGGATCCCCTGCTACCCCTTACATCTAAGCCTTGATTTCTTACTCCGAACCGGCGGTGCGAGCGAGCCCGCGCCCTACGGTACAGGGATTCCGCCTTATCCGCTTGCTCGTGCGGCTTTTGGCTGTCTGTGTTCGGCGCACAAACAAGCCTGCCGCTGCGCGGTCGTGCGCCCTTTGGATTGTGATCCACGCCCTATCGCTCGTCTAACCTCCGGCATCTGACCTCTGCAACGAGCAGGCAGGAGAATCTGCCGTAACGTGGATGGGAAAAGTTCCCGTCGGCAGGGTGATTGCGGACAAGTCCGTATTCATATTGCACAAAAAAATTGTCCGATTTTAGCATATCGTCTAAACCTGCCTGCGAAGCATAGGCATTTTGCCTTTTTTGTGCTATACTTATATCTCAATGCGGCAGCGCATAACGACTGCCGCCCCTCAAAAGGACGTGACCGCATGGAATTTTTGACGAACGAATTTACTTTTCCCTCCGCTTCAGGGCTGTGTGATATTTTTGCGCAAAGCGCAGCGCCTGCGGATTTCGGCGCGGTAAAAGGCGTTGTGCAGATCGCGCACGGCATGGCGGAATATTCCAACCGCTATGCGCAGTTTGCGCTGGAGTTATGCAAGCACGGCTATGCCGTTTACATCAACGACCACCTCGGGCACGGGCAATCCGTGGCAAGCGACGAGGCGCTTGGCTTTTTCGGCGACAACGGTGCAAACAGCATGGTCGAGGACATGAAGCAGCTTTCCGACATTGCGCGGCAGGAATACCCGAATCTGCCGTTTTTCCTGTTCGGACACAGCATGGGCTCGTTTTTGGCGCGCAAGTATTCGGCGAAATACGGGCATATTCTGGACGGCGCAGTTTACTGCGGGACAAGCGGCGCAAATTCCGCAGTCGGCATGGGCGTTTTGCTTGCCGATACCGTGATCAAAAGCGAAGGGCAGATGTACCGTTCCAAATTTCTCGATTCCGTTGCTTTTGGCTCTTACAATCGAAAAACCGCCAAAAACACGGCTTTCGACTGGCTTTCGCGCGATGAAAAGGAAGTTGAAAAATATGTGCATGATAAGCACTGCGGCTTTCTGTTTACCGCAAACGGCTTTAAGACCCTGTTTTCGCTGCTCAAGGAAGTTTCGGCAAAGGTGTGGTACAACACCGTGCCCGCCGAGCTTCCCATCCTGCTCATTTCCGGCGACAAAGACCCGGTAGGCGAATACGGCAAGGGCGTGACGGAAGTTTACAAGACCCTACGCAAAACCGGGCACACGGGCGTCATGATGAAGCTTTATCCGGAAGCGCGGCACGAGCTTTTAAACGAGCTCAACCGCCGCGAGGTAACAGAAGACGTGATCGGCTGGCTGGACGCACATCTGCCCGAGCCTGAGCCCATCCCCGCCCCCGTCGCTGCCGGCGAAGGATCGTGAGCACCGTCGTTGTCATATTCCACAAAGCGGCTTTTGAATTCGGGGTATAGTTGTTTATCCCGCCGATATTCAAAAACCAAGGGCGCGGCACTTGATTTTCGGCCGCAAAAAAAGTAGAATAACAGTGTAAAGCTACAGTAG
>ERZ1090861.212-NODE-212-length-38895-cov-14.359861_pt1 | contig 38895 bp, 30 predicted proteins | sample MGYA00478482_ERZ1090861 | MGnify/ENA primary metagenome ERZ1090861 (study PRJEB33644, sample SAMEA5815744) | chicken gut metagenome | biome: Chicken; feature: Gastrointestinal Tract; material: Caecum | place: Ireland | collected 2019-01-01 | study: A study of the... | reverse complement strand
CAACAATATATATTTTCCAGTTTGGACTTATAGAAACATCTGTCTTGGCGTTATTTTTTATAAATGTTCTATATGTATCTTCATCTGTCAAATCCACAATCGAAGTTTGTTCTTTTACTTCATAGCGATAGAATTCCTCATCATTATCAATAATACTCTGGATGGCATTTTGTAATGCTTCGTCTAAACACTTATTTTCCTCAGATGCTTCATCAATAATTCCATATCCCAAACCAAAATCAAATACTTCAGATACCTTCAGTTTTAAAACAATTCCGAGTTTTTCCAAAGATACTTTTTTATATACAGGAATGAGCTTAATATTTGTTTTTGCAAATTTCGTAGGATCTTTTTCATAATCTAAAAGCAAATCTCTATAAGTATCAAAACTTTCTCCTGAGACTTTTTTTACATTAGAAAGCATTGCACTTCTCTGCTCTTGCAGTGTAGGATATATCCTATAATAAAAATCACCTTTAGGAATTACTGAAATTAATGCTTCTTCAAATTGCAAATCATTGATATAGAAATCAACACTAATACTTTCAATAAATGTTTTTGAAGAAAAATTTGAATTTTTGCCGGTATCATCGTTAATTGACATAAGTTTTCCAACAAAATATACTTCTTCAGGATTATGTCCACTAACTCTTTCTATCGAATTCCCAGTAATTTTATCTTTAAAATCATTTAATATTTGTAATGTAATTGCTTCACGAGCTTTATCCAAATGGTTTTTCATTTATATAACTCCTTCAAACTGTTTTTTTACAGTTCCATACCTCAGGCCAATGAATGAAAAAATAGAATCTAAAATCTCTTCATTTTCAGGGAAGCATATTTCTGCAGCTTTCAAAGAAAAAGCGAACTCCCCAACATTATGTACAAAGAATTCCAATTCAGCAATCTCGGCTTTTTTTATAAACTGTGAAAATACATGCTCAATTGTTTCATATGAAATTAGTTTTGGTGGTAAAACCATAGCTGCATATGAGACTAACAAATAATCATACAGATTATCTATTTTGTTTTGGTATGAAATTCTAACAATCTCATCAAAAATAAATGCTATTTCTGTAAATGAAACGCACTGAATCTTAGCAGCACCTTCTAAGAGTTCTTTTATTTCATTCTCTTCATTTTGCGTAATTCTGTTCTGATAATCCTCATAAAACTCAGATAATATTTTATTAATATCATTGTCTTCTATGTTTTTTGTATCTGATGAATTTCCCTTAATGAACATAGTAGCAAGTTCAAAATAATTACCTTTTATGTCACTATCAACATCAATATAATCAACAGCAACAATATTATCTGCTATAATTTCACCTGTTCCAGACAAACCTTCTGCCACAAGAACATTTCCATCAACGGAACACTTTTTTTCAAAATTAATTGATGACATAGCAATTACATTTCCATATGTTTCCATTTCATCTACATCAATAGACGCCGCAATAACTTCTGTGTCTACCGAAAGAACTTCTGAATTAATACGGCCTTCACAAATCAATTTTGACGAGCACTGAATATTCTTTGAATGTATATTTCCAGAAACTAATAAATTACCATTTACTGAAACTTTTTCTGCATTGATATTTCCAATTACTGTCAAGTCATACATAGCAAACAATTCATCCACATCTTCTATGTCCCCAATGACTATATAACTTTCATTAAATCTAACTTTGCTAATACCAGAGATACCTTCGCATACATTTTGTCCATCGAAGACCACTTCAGCAGCATTATATTCTTTTATATCATTCATCGATTAAATCCTCTCCTATTGCACTTGCAAGTAAATCCATATATAGAGAATCACTAGCATTTTTTTCCGGTTGAATTAAATACAACACATCTCTTGCTCTTGTACATGCAACGTATAAGAGGCTAATATTTTTTCGTATATTATCCTTTGTGGTGTCATCTAACTCATTTTTTTCCAATTCTTTTACACTCAATTCTTTTGTTTTGTCATAAACGCCAAGTGGCTTTAAACCACAAACGATCACTGCTCTGAAATCCAAACCCAGAACTGAATCAAAAGATATCAAAGACACACCATCGCTATTACCAACACTAGTTTGTTCAAGACTATCTGAATATCTAGAACAATGTGGAATGTCTTCATCCAGCATTTTTATAATCAATTGCCTTTCAAAGGTATAACGTTTTTCATCCCATCCTGACATTTTCTTCGAATAGTTTCTGTTATAAATCACAACAGCTATTTCATCGTATGGAATTCTATGTATATCATGCGCCTGCTTAATAGAGGCCATAACACATTCAGCCTCTGCTTTCGAAGTAAATGTTGTTAGATTTTTTAAATATGTACCAATGCCTGGACGTATAGATTTTCCTCTTAAAAACAAATCTGGATCATTAAAATCTTTTTCAGATATTAGTTTTAAAATTTGCTTAGCATACTCTGCATATCTATTGATGTAATTATTAATCTCCAGGCAATTTCGATAATTTTTTTCAATCCTTATGCTTTTATGTCCACCCCTATAATTAGGATAATTTTCACCTGCATTCCATGGTGCTTTTCCATGTCGTTGCTTATTTTTTATTTCTTGTGTTTTATCTCCACAAATCACAAATAAATGCTCATTACTCTCTCTGTTTTCCAGCAGGTTAAAACATATTTTGTACCAATCGGTTTCAAACAATTGCACTTCATCAATAAAAATTCCATAATAACGATCTTTTATTTGATTATGACTCATTTTATAGGCAACCGTATCTGACCATGTCGTAATATCCTTTAATGCAAATTTATTATTAAAAGCCAGTCTTTTACATAAACCATGAAAAGTCATGCACTCGACATTTCTTTCTCTCAAACCAGCTCTGTCTATATACCAACTATACAGACTCATTAACTGCTTACTCCTGCAGGTAATTAAAAACTTTTTATCCGGATTCATTCTAGCTGCTTTAAAACACTTTGAAATCAGTAAAACGCTTTTTCCACTTCCTGCACATGCAAGAATTAGCTGATTGCCCTTCATAATACTATTTACAATATTGATTTGATCTTTTTCTAACCGATAAGCACACACAGCAATATCATCTGGTGTAACGATTAATAATTCATCATCAACTCCTCTTAACGTTTCTTTATTTTCGATTCCTGATACACGTATAATAGTGTATTCTGGTGCTACTCTTTGAAGTATTGAATTTATACTACTATCATCAATGGTAAGCGTCCCACCAGAAACATTAAGATTTACTGATTCATTAACATTTTCTATCTTTGCATAGAAATCCCTCTTCAATTCAGAAAAATCCTCTTTAAAGAAGCAATACTTTTCAATAAAGCTAAGTGGTAATTCACTTTCATTTTTTTCGACGTCATCTCTAGAGAGATTAGGAAAAATACAGATATAAGAAAGTTTCACTTTTAGTGTCCCCTCACTAACAAGTGCTCTATTTTCTTGTAATTTTTGCTTTACTTTATTAATAGTATCAACATAAATTCCTTGGTAATATACCTTCATAATCATAGCGAACATCGACGCATCACTAAATTTCTCAAAAAATTTAACCAAGACAATTCCGCTTTTCGTAATCACTAAATGTTGTTTTTCATTTTGAATCATAGCAGGATTTGTATTTAAAAAAACGTATCCATATTCATTGCATGATTCGGCATAGCGAATAAACATTTTTTCAGTTCTATCAAGTTCTAATTGCTGATATTCGCTAGGAAGAATTTCCATATTTTTACTCCTTATTTATGACCTGCACTATTTCTTCTATAATCTCATCAACGAGAAATTTTGACAGTTTCTTTGATAAAATATCACTAATAACGGCAAGCATTTTTTTACTTTTTCTATCTACACCTGAATTAATCTTATTAATCTTATAATTTGAACTTGAAGTAACCTCTTCAATTGTAATCTCAGCAAGTTTTTCGAGCTGTGTTTTTCTATCGCTTAAATCATCTCTAACTTTTGTCTCAGACAACTTTTTTAAACCATCAGTCAGATCATTTTTAATTTTTTCTTTATCAACAGCTGAATTAAATCCTTCTTCTAATTCATTTTGAGCTCTTGAAACAATTTTCTCTACTTCTCGAATCATTTTAGCCGAATTATCATTTCTCTTACCTGATGCTTCCCTAATTGTTTTTGATATCTCCACTCCAACTGACTCTCTTAGTTTATCGATAAACTCGTAGTAGGCTTCATTCTGCTCAAAATCATCACGTCTTGCATTAGGGATCAATTTATCTGTTACAATGAACACTTCTCCTTGTGTCCATCCATTAAATCTAGCTTCTTTAAAGACACTATTTAATGTTTTGTTATCTCCAATTAGAATATTTCCTTTTCTAACTCTCAACCCCGAAATTTCATGTTCCGAGATCGATCCTAACCAATCACAAAGCCCATACCACCCTAATGCATAGATTTCTTCATTAACGACTACCTTGAAAAATTTCAAGGAACTTAACTCATCATTCTTTTTCTTTGATCTATCAGCATGAAATTTATGTCTATTAGGTTTATAAAGAGGTTCAAAGTCACTACTGTCTTCTCCAATGAAAATTGGAAATTCCTCGACAGAATATCCGTCTTCTTCAAGAAATTTATGCAGCTGATATGAAAACAGAAATTTTCTTGTTTGATACGGTAAAGGAGCAACCTGTCCAATATAACTTTTGACTGAATCAATATTAAGTAAATCAGAAAATCCACTTACACCCTTAAGCTCTACCAAAAAATAATGTTTTTCTTCTTTTTCCAACTCTACAAAAGTGTTTGTAACTGCAGCCATAACAGCTGCTAAATCCATTTCTTCATACGCACCTGGAACAAGTATTTGTCTAAGTTTTTTACAATCAAACTCGATAATTGTTTTCTTATTTTCACCTTCGGCGGAAGTTGAAAAAATAAGATTATCACAGTAGCTCATACCACCTAATCTTCCGATACCTCTGAATCCACGATTATTTGTATGACGTTTCGCTGAACTACCTATATTCATAAGTGTATTAACTGCTTTGTTGTATGGAATTCCTGTTCCATTATCTCTAATTGAAATATAAGAATTCTCTTCATCAACAATAATATCAATCCGCATACTTTGAGGTTCTATCAAGTGCTGTTCCAAAGCATTCTCAAGAGAATCAACACTATTCTGAATATACTCTCTATATATAATTTTAGGGTCTGAATACATGCCTGTAGTCAATGACTCAAGAGTGTATTTTCCCACCTGAATATGACTTTCCACCATTATCCCGTCCTCACTTTCTATAATTCCAACTTAGATTAATACATAGTCAAAAGCTACTCATTATCAGGCACAATTTCTATAATATCCTCGATCTTACAATCTAAAGTCTTACAGATTTTTCTTAACACTTCAGTAGAAACATCGCCATTCTTACCCATTTTTGCAATTACATTCGTAGTAAGCCCTGCTTGTTCTCTTAGATCTTTTTTCATCATATTTCGATCAATCAAAAGCTTCCAGAGTTTGTTATAATTTATAGCCATAATCTTCACCTTTACGTTTTCTAAACCTCTACTTCAGCTTAATTTCTAGATACAAAATAATAAAAAAATTATATCATATACAACATACTATTTCAATTTTGAATTGAATATTTCAAGCTTGATTTATTCAATTTTCACGATGTGTTATAGAGAGCAGAGCAAGTTTCACCTCTCAATTAAAAAATGTAATTCTGCATTTGTCTCATTCGTGAAATTTATTGAGGATCTCGCTCTTCAAGCCCTCGTTTTCTTCCAAAAAAATTTATCACCTGGCTATTATCCATCCACACTAAATCTATAAGAGAAACTTTTGTACTCCGATTCCTATCTAAGACAGTCACAGTTTTGCAACGGACATGCAAATGTTTCGTAATACATTCATTACACTATTCCACTACACCATTTACTACACCATTTTCGCAAAAAATGACGATTTTTGACGCACCCAGACAAAAAGTAAGAACCCGCAAAAACCTTGTAAAATAAGGCTTTACGGGCTCTGACACCACAGGACAAAACCACCCCAAACGAGCCAAGAGGTGAGTGCTAATTTTTTAATATTTTTTTGCGGGGGGTTAAATGAAAAAGTAAATGCAAGTTTTGAGAGATATAAAAGGCTCCTATTGCATTTGCTGCTGCAGTAAGTCCTGCAAAAATAAGAGTGGCATTTACTCCTGCAATGCTTTATGATACTCCTATCTGAACCGAAGCCCGAAGCAGGGCAAATTTAGAGTCTTTTTGCTAACTTTTGCAGGGTTTTATTTTTTAACTGATTTTTAATCACTATGTTATTTTTTTTATTCCATTTTATTATACCATTACTGCTAAAAACGTTTTTTGCACTTGCAGACCCAAACTCAAAACCCGCAATATAAATTCGTTCTGTTAACAGTACCTGACAACAATAACATATATATAATTTTATTCTATTATTTTCCCATTTTTCTGTATTTTTGCCATTTTGCGTTTCATTAATTCCCCTATAGCATTTGCAGCAGTCTTAGAAGATATCCCCATTCTTTTTGCAACACTTTCATGAATCCCATTAGGCCATGGCTGCTTCGGTAAACATTTCTGAACTTCTTCCAAAAATTCATTTGAAAATTTACTTTTTGAGCATTTCTCAATTTGATTAACAATTACACTAACATTTTTAATTTTCTCAATTTCCGCAACTTCTTTCAAAATATCAAGAGATAACTGTTTATTTCTCCAAGCTCTACAATTATTATCAGTATTTGTCACTAACTGTATATCTTCCCATGTTCTTTTTACTTCATCAAAGGTATATTTATTTATGTCTAGTGAAAGTAATAGTCCTATCGAATATGTAAAAGTCTCCAAAAGTCTAGATACGGTTAAAAGAGCCACCTGATATCTCACATTATGTAAAAATCGTTCTCCGCAATTATTTTCTCTTAAAGAATTCATATAATCATCCGTTTTTCGCATAATTTTTGCTATTATTGGCCAAACTCGCAAATCATCTTTTTCAGAAAACACTTCCTCATACGCTGCTTGATTTCTCATAAATTTTTGTTTTAAAGCTACTGCTCTATATGGTCTCTTAAGTACAAGTGCCATATATCCTTTTGCCAAATATAAAGGACTGTATATTTTACTTATCGGTATTCCCTGATTTGAATAGTAATTAACCCTTCTTTCATAATACAAATCTTCTTTTCTAAGAATATCCTCAATATCTTCTTGAATTTTGTCGGTTGCTCTTAGAGAACTGCTCATAACAACTGTCTGGTTATTTGTTGACCGAATAATATCATCAGCAATTATTGTACTTTCGCATGGTAAAATTTTTATCAATACGACTCTATTGTCTTCATCGTGATCTTGTCCTCCAAAATATTTATATATGCATTCGGATGTTTGTAATCCATTAACAATCTGAACGTTTTCAATCGTTATGCTTTTTCCTATTGCTATTGCAGATGAGCATAAAATAGTTATTCCGTTGTTCAACCACCAAAAATCTTCGTTAACTGTATGATTATTCAAAGTTTCTAAAATGTCTTCATTTACGGCATTTATCCCCATAAAGTCTCTAACATTTGAATCAAATAAATATTTTCTTATTTTTTTGTCATCGTAGGTAATAAACTTATAATATTCCTTTAATTTAACCAAAACGACCATTTGTTTTCCATGAGATAAACATTCATCAACATTTAAAACTAATGAGTAATCTGCTTTTTTTCTATACGCAGCCAATATTTCTTCTGATCCCCAAAATTCAAATTTGGCTGTACATCCACTAAAATTCTCTCTACAAATAGTTTCTATCTGCTTTCCTCTTGCCTCGACATTATCTCCTAATTCATTTTTGGCATCGCCTCTACTAGCAAATATCACTTTTATTGATAATCGTTCTAAGATTGTAGCAACTTTCTTATATATTGAAATAAAAATATTTCTCTTCTCAAATATTTCTTCATTATATTGACCATCTAGTCTCCTATCTTCTTTCGAAAAATCTAACAGTTCCTGAAGACTTGTACATATGCTATTTACCGGATCTTGTTTAAAAACATCACGATGTTTACATGTAAAAAAATACACTTCTAAATTAGCATTTGCTTTTGGTAGTAATGCACTTTTTATATCATTAATCAGATGTCCATTTACTAAAATGTATATAGCATCAATTCCTCCATCATTCCTACCATCCACTGAACCTGCTCTTATATCATCTATAGACAAATCATATTCTTTTAACACTTGTTCATAAACCAGGAATTCAAAAACCTCATCCTTTTTGTCTGATGGTAATTTTTTAGCAATTCTTTCCTCAATAATACTATCAATCAATACTTGATCATTTTTTGCCATTTCTCTCACTCTTTTCTATTCGTATATGTTTAAACTCCCATTTTATGGGCATATAAAATTTTTCGTTTTTTATCAATAAAAATCCTTACTATTTTCATAGATTCATTTTACTTTTCAATTATTATCCCATCAAATTTTGGTAAAATAATAAGAGCATATCGTGTTTAAAGTATCTGACATGTGCTCACCTCCTCAGGACAAAGCTATGCGTCTTATTCAATAATTTCTAATCCCCCCTCTTATTATGTACAATATAACAATATCCCTACACAACTCCCTTTCTCTCCGCAGCCGCATCAATCAGCCTCTTCGCCTCATCAAAAGCTTCCGGCAAATAAGCTTCCGTCCACTCTTTTCCTGCCTTTTCCTCCTTTTTAATTTCCTCCCATTTGGTCAGCACTTCTCCTGAGCTGGAAACTACCGCATCACCGAACACATGAGGATGCCGCCGCACCATTTTATCAATGATTCCCTGGATCACATCGTCCATGGTAAAGTAACCTTCTTCCTCTGCTATCCGGGCGTGCATCACTACCTGAAGGAGTAAATCTCCCAGCTCTTCTTTTAGGTTATCCGGGTTTCCCGTCTTCTCCAGTATATTGATTCCGCAGATTACCTCTGCGGCTTCCTCTATGCATGGCTTTTTGAGGCTGGAATGTGTCTGCTCTCTGTCCCAGGGGCAGCCCTCCGGAGCACGTAGTTTTTCAATAATCTGCTCAAATTCTTCAAATTTTGTCATAATCTTTCTCTCCTCTATTGTTTAAGAAACTTTTCCAAACATAGTACTTACACATAGTCTCATGCCTTCAAGCTCCAATTCGAAAATCCCATACTTTTTGCCGACTGATAGACCGGAAGAATAATCTCTTCCAGACGTCCTGAGAACTCTCTTTCCGACAGTCCCTGCTGATAGAGTCTATGTCGGATTTCCTGATTATTCAGATGCTCCCTGGCACATTTTTCAAAGGCTTTATGTATTTGGGGATATTCCCACATCATTTCATAAGATAAATATTCGCTTTTACACAGCATTGGGAAATAAATATTCCAATCCGGAAGGCTATTGCTTTTACTGCTGTTAATGCTTCTGGTTGTTGGCGTCAGGTTCCACAATTCATCGTGGGCCACATAGGACCAGGGCACAAAATGATCAATAGATATGTTTTTTTCATTCAATGGATTTTCTCCATAGATTTCACAGACAGGCTTTATGGCAACGATCATTTTCCAGTATTTTTTTACTTTTTCCAGATCTCGCTCTTTTGGTGGAGAAAGCTTGTCCACAATTCCCGGAGCACTAGGGTTCCTTCGCTGAAGATATTGGATGAGGTTGAATTCCACCCAGCCCTGTATAATTTCGTAATTTTGTTCAATATAATCCGCCCATTCTTTCTGTATCTGAATCTTGGTATTCAGGCCGTGAAATTGTAAAAAATAATACATCAGCCTTTGTTCCTGATTGATTCTTTCTGCAAGTTTTTTCCCGGATCTGTTCCACTCTTTTCCCTTCATAGACTCCATAAAAGGTGCCTGCAGCCGATAAGGCACATTCTGGGATAAAGTCCGTTTCATAGCTGTGACTTCCTTATCCTCACAGACTGCCAGATATTTCAAAATAACTTCTTTTTTCTCACAGGATTTCATATGACTGATCTCACCCAGACGATGAACTACCCGCTCCAGTGCATCATTGGGGCCCAGATTTAAATGATACTCCGAAACCATGTACCATGCATCTGCGATCATTTCATTAATCAGTGTTTCGAATGTAATTATTTCATGACCCTCTTTAATTTTTCGTGCAATCGCCTGAAACCAGAACAATTTATAGCACTCACTTTTGTTGTCAAACAATCTGGAAAAATGGGCAATATCCAGAATATCCGAATATGGTAACTGCATATTATTCTCTCCGCTATAATCTTAATTTATTTCTTCGCACTCTCCTCCATTTGCAGATTATAATGTGCTACTTCTCGGTTTACCTGTAGGGAACCCATCTTTTTCTTTTTTCAAACAGGATTCCTTTTCCATATACTTGCCTCTGCAAGTAATTGCTGTATAATTTCTTCCTTGCCCGCTGTATAATTTCTTCGATCATCTGAAAATTGACTTGCTAATTTATGCTTGTAAGAGTCATACAGCATTGCCTTTTCAGGATGGGCATTCAAATAGTCCCGAAAGTTAATATAATTTTCCCATTCTGGCCCACGCCATTTAACCACATGAATATGGTGTGTCCGCATCTCATCATTCCCTATTACAAACAATATTTCTCCTGAAATTATTGCTCCTCGAAAAATAATATCATTTTGTTTTAGGACTTTTCCTCCATTCTTCCTGATACGGTACTAACTCTACCCTTCCTCTTTTTAATCCTATCATGATATATTTCTCCTGGTTAAATCCGTATTTATTATTATCCCTATTATACGATATCCACCTATGAGTTTCTTCCTCAATTTGTAAATTTCCCCTCCGGTCTTACCGCATATTTTTTATTCTCCGGAGAGAAAACCAGGTGAAAGGTCCTTTTTGCCTCCTGGTCTATGATGGGTGTGACCTTTCTGCCTTCAAAGGTCCCTTTATCATCTATCGTAAGATTTGTGGCAAAGCAGGGAAGAGAGGATTCCCGGATCAGTTCCTGAAGCGTAAAAGAATCTGTCTGTACCAGGAACCGGGAGGCGGGCATCTTCTCTCTGCACATATCATCCCAGAATCCCAGCTGACTGCCCAGCAGGAAATTATATCCGTTGAGCTGGGCAAAGGAAAGCTCTTTATATCCGGCAAGTGCATGGGTAGCAGGCAGGCACACATAGAGGTCTTCTTTTAGCAGAAGAATGCTGGAGTATCCCTGGGGTACCATATCCTGAGGCAGCACTCCAAGAACAGCCGAACCGGACTGCAGGTCTTTCAGGACAGCGCCGTTCCCCTTGATCGATGAGGAAATGGTCATATCCGGGAAGGTTCGTGTAAGAGCAGGGAGGAGTTCCCACAGAGGCGCAGGGGCGCAGGAGCTGACGGTAATGGTATGCAGGCTCCGGTCAAAACTGCGGACTCCTTCCACTGCCTCCTCTGCGCTTTTCAGGATCCTCTCCGCATATTCCACAGCCTTCCACCCGGTTTCATTCAGCGCAATGTGGTTCTTGGTGCGGCGGAAAAGAGACACCCCAAAATCCTCCTCCAGATGCTGCATGGTTCTGGTAATCGTAGGTTGGGAAATGTGGAGTTTTTCCGCTGCTTTGGACAAGGTGCCTTCTGCCGCAAAGGCCGCGAGCTGTTCCAGTTCTAAAAGATTTAACATATCTTTCCCCTTTTCTCACTATTCATATTAAGGAATCTGAATTCCTATATTCTTATTGTACTTTTTTCTCTTCAGGCTGTAAACTCATAATTGAAAACAGGGAAGTTCCCTGGAGCAGATGAAAAAGCAGATATACCCTCAAAAGGGTAACAGCACCCAAAAAAGGAGGAACCCACTATGGAATATGTAACACTGAACAATGGAGTCAAAATGCCGAAATTAGGTTATGGCGTATATCAGACTCCTCCGGAGGAAACAGAGGCCTGTGTATCGGAGGCCATCCGCACCGGCTACCGCAGCATTGATACGGCCCAGGCCTACGGCAATGAAGAAGGGGTAGGCAATGCCATTGCAAAATCCGGCCTTCCAAGAGAAGAGTTTTTCATTACCACGAAGGTATGGATCACAAATGCAGGATATGAGAAAGCAAAAGCTTCTATTGCAGAATCTCTGAAAAAACTCCAGACCGAGTATATCGACCTGCTCCTGATCCATCAGCCTTTCGGTGACTATTACGGAACCTATCGGGCCATGGAGGAAGCTTATGATCAGGGCAAAGTCCGGGCTATCGGCGTATCCAACTTCTATCCGGACCGCTATCTTGATCTCTATCACTTCTCACGGATCAAACCTGCCGTAAACCAGGTGGAGACCCATGTATTCCAGCAGCAAAAGGCTGCAAAGGAATATATGAAGAAAAACGGCACTCAGATCATGTCCTGGGGACCTTTTGCAGAAGGCAAAAATGATTATTTCAATAATCCGGTCCTGAAAAAAATCGGAGACAGACATGACAAAACCGTTGCCCAGACTGCTCTGCGTTTTCTTCTTCAGAGCGATGTGGTGCTGATTCCCAAGTCCACCCACAAGAACCGCATGGAAGAGAATTTTGATGTTTTTGACTTCACTCTCAGCGAAGATGAGATGAAAGAGATTGAGGCCCTGGATACCGGAAAGAGCCTGTTTTTCTCCCACTATGATCCGGCAACTGTTGAGTGGTTCATGACTCTGGCATAATATAGAAAAAGACCTTACGGATATTCTGCAGTCCAAAAAACTGCCGTGGGATATCCATAAGGTCCTTTTTACGTTATGCTAGTGCACTTCATATTATCTAGGCAATTGTCTTCCCCACCTGCTTATTCCGGAATAGGTTCAAACTCCTTCAGATCCTCATCTGTAATCTCCCGGATCACTTTACAGGGAACTCCTGCTGCAAAACTCATTGGGGGAATATCTCTGGTAACAACGCTTCCTGCCCCAATGACGGATCCCTTTCCTACCGTAACTCCGGCGCAGATGACCACATTGCTTCCGATCCACACATGGTCTTCAATCACCACCTTCTTGCAGTACATTTCTCCATGCTGCCGTGCCATATAATGCATGGGATGATTGGTGGTGCTGATGGTAACATTGGGGGCAATCAGTACTCCTTCTCCTATATTTATCTCATAATCGTCCACCAGAGTCAGATTTGAATTGACATAAGTTCCTTTTCCGATAGATACGGTATTTCCCATGGCCAGTGTAAGAGGCGGCTCGATCCAGACCCCTTCTCCGCAAAAGGCAAAGAGTTTTTGCAAAATTTCCTCTCTTTTTTCAGTTTCCGTTCCTCTGGTATGATTAAAATCCTGACAAAGTCCTCTGGCGTATACCTGCTGGTCCATGTTTTCTCCGGTATCCACCCATAACAAGCCGGCTGCTCTCCGCTGAGCCATTGACATTTCTTTTTTTTCCATTTCTAAATCCTCCCGTTGACCTTATTTTTATTTCACTTTCTTCCACCTGTAGGTGATCATCGGAATCTGGAAGGCCAGCATAGCCACCCAGCCGAAGAAATTCGCCCAGGCCAGTCTGTCAAATCCTCCATGCATCACATGGATCATCAGCCAGGCGGTAAAAAATCTGGCAGACATATTCAGGATAGTACTGATCAACGTGACCTTCAAGTCTCCCAGTCCCCGGAAATATCCCTGAATAATATTGGTAGCCGCAGGCATGACATACATAGGTGCGATCAGCACCAGATAAGAAATTCCCAGTGAAACTACCTCTTCTGAATTCTCTCCGACAAACAATTCCATGATCTGTCTGGAAAAGAAAAAGGTAACCGCCGCAATAACTGCCGTATAAATTGCCTGAAGCAGGATCGAACTGAAAAAGCCTTTTTTCATCCGTTCAATCTTCCCGGCTCCCCGGTTCTGCGCCATGAAAGTGGTGCTTGCGTGAGCAATATTCTGCTGAGGCGTCATGGCAAAGTCATCCACACGGTTAATGGCAGTAAAAGCCGCAATAAATTCTACTCCCTGAACATTCACCACTGTCTGCACACAGATCTTTCCCAGCTGTACGCACATCTGCTGGAGAGCGCTGGTAATCCCATAGCTGAAGGTCTTCCAGAGCAGAGAGGGGTCAAATATCTTCCACTTATTTCCCAGGCAGAGCAGAGGGACCTTCCTTTTTATATAAATCAGGCAGCACAGACAACACAGCATTTCACTGAGAACGGTAGCCAGGGCGCTTCCCGGCACGCCCCAGTTCAGAACTACCACAAAAAACAGATCTCCCGCCACATTCAGACAGGCGCTGATAATCAGAAAATACAGGGGAACCTTGCTGTCCCCCAAAGCCCTCAGGGTATTGGAAAAAAAGTTATATACAAAAGTAAAAATCAGTCCCAGAAAAATGATCCTCAGATATCCTTTGGCAGAATCTATAATATCAGCAGGAACCTGAAGCAGTTCCAGGATCGGATGGGCGAAAAGTATCAGCAGGATTGCTATAATCGCTGAAAAGATCAGTCCTCCTATCATAGCGGTGCTGATCTGCCGCTCCAGCCGGTTATATCTTTTTGCTCCGTAGTAACTGCTCATAAGGATACCGGCGCCCATGCACATTCCGCTGATGAACAAAATAACCATATTCATGATGGGGCCTGCAGTTCCTACCGCCGCAAGGGCGTCATCTCCCAGGAACTTTCCTACGATCACAGAATCCGCCGCATTATAGGTAAGCTGGAACAGGTTTCCCAGGATCAAAGGAATGGTAAATTTTGTAAGCTGTGGTATGATCGGCCCTTCTGTCATATCTTTTGTCATGTCTGTTCTCTCCTTCTGGCGGCTGGCAGAAAATATGCACTTATTCCACAGCCGGAAATATAAAAATATTATACAGCCGATTTTTCACTCTTACAAGAGGCAAAGCCCTTCCCAGCAGTCGCCAAATGAGCCTGCAGGCATGTCCCCTTTACCTTAAATTTCAGTTCAAAGCAGACTAAAAGATCCTGTGTTTCCTCTTCTCCAGGCTTCTCAGGAACACTTACTTCCAAAGTCCCTCCCATTTCTTCTGCCAGAGATTTTGCCACTGTCAGTCCCAGGCCGGTTCCTCCCTGGCTCCTGGCGCTGTCCTGTACATAAAACCGGTCAAAAAGGCGGGGAAGATCCTCCCTTGACAGCTTCTTTGTATCATTGATAAAGGAAACCAAAACCGTCTCTTTTTCTTCTTTTACAATAATCCGGAATAGGGTCTCTGCGTACCTTCCTCCATTCTGGAACAGGTTGAGGAAAATCCGCTCCAGGGCAGACTGATTTCCCATTATCCACAGGGGATGTTGGGGAATATCTTCCTCTACCTTCAAATGTGCTTCCTCCAGGATCCGGCAGTTTCCCATAAGAGATTCCCGCAGGACTCTGGATAGATCTGTTTTTTCCATCTCCATTTCAAAATCCCCTGCACACAGACGGGAATACTCGTAGAACTGGTTTACCAGAGCATTCATTCTTTCTGCTTTTTGTTCCAGGATTCCCAGGGTATCCGCCAGTTCCGGGTCTTGGGAGATCCCTGCCTGCGGGTGTTTTTTCAGCATTTTCAAGTACCCCAGTATTACCGTCAGCGGAGTACGGAGATCGTGGCTGATATTTTCTATCTGCTTTTGAAATGCTTTTTCTCTTCTCTCATAGTCCATTCTTTCCTCCCGGATTTCTCCCAGCACTTTATTAAATGCACCCAGAAGTCTCCCTAAAGCCAGGCTTGGGACGGGCAGATGCAGCATCTGGTTCTGGGTAAGGTCCTGTTGTATTTCCCGGATTTCCTCCTCTGTTTTTTTCATTGCATAGAGAAGAGAAAAATAGCGAAAAGCAAAGAATCCTCCCAGGATAATCGATATAAATAGCAAGCCCCCGCACAGCATAACCTTTTCCTCCTGTGAAAATTTTTCTTCTATTTTTATTCATTAAAGGTCCCTTCTTTTCAGCAGCACTGCGCCGGAAATACCAAAGATGATACATCCGGCCAGACCGGAAAGGACGCAGCGGGTCATTCCTTCCATGGTCTCCCAGGCCGTGATACACTCCTGGGTATTTACATGGGAAGTATTGACTGCCAGAAAATTATTGGGAAGCCACATAGCCGGCTGATAAAGAACAGGAAAGCGGATGGCCAGATACATAAAAGCTTCCGGAAGCAGAAACCACAAAGCCGCCCAGACCAGGATCCCTATAATACTTTTATCGAAAATTTCCAGAAACAGGATACCGGATATGAGACAAGCTGCTGCGATGAGATACATGGCGGCTCCTTCTCCCAGAAAATCCTTCCATTCCACAGGCCCGGCCTTTTCAAGAAGCAGGTTTGCACTGAGCACCCAGACGCCCATGGTGATCGCCATAAGGAGGGTGGATACTGCCAGGCTTACCACACATTCCCCTGCAAATATTTTCACCCTGGAAATTCCTCCGGCAACGGTATTTTTCAGGTTCCCGTTTCGTTTGCCCCCTTCGTAGAAAAGGAAGGGAATGATCATTCCCATAAAGGCAAAAACCATAGGATTTGCCACCAGATTGGAATAGGAAAAAGAAGTGTTTGCATAAGAATTTCCGAAAAAATATAAAGCAGCATTCAGCAGCAAAGCAATTCCCGCCAGCAGACCTGCCGCAGTATAAATTTCCTTGGTAATAAAGATCCGGTAGAATTCACTTTTGGTATAATTCATCATTTTCCTGCACCTCTTTCTTTCAGCTTCATATAATAATCTTCCAGAGAAGACTGCAAAATCTGCATACTTTTAATGGCAATATCATGTTCGGCAGCCAGCCGGCTGTAGGCCTCTCCCGGCCTTTTGGGAGCATAGATCCTTACCCTTTCCTGAGGCAAAACCTTATAGTTTTCTTCCGGAAAGGTCTTTTCCAGGAAAACACAGTAGCCCGCTGTATCCGAGAGGGAAAGTTCAATGCAGTCGGCGCATTTCTCCCTGAGCTCCTCTGTACTGATTTCTTCCAGAAGGACGCCTCTGCTTAAAAATCCGTAGACGTCAGCAATCTGCTGCAGTTCCGCCAGAATGTGGCTGGACAGCAAAATAGTAATCCTTTTCTCTTCATTTAACCTTCGGAGAAGATTCCGGAATTCTATGATTCCGCTGGGATCCAGGCCATTGATAGGCTCGTCTAAAAGCAGGATTTTCGGTTCACCCAGCATAGCGATCCCCAGCCCAAGCCTTTGCTTCTGTCCCAGAGAAAGTGTGCCGCATTTGCTCTTCCTCTTTTCATAAATTCCCGTCATTTTCATCATTTCCAGGATCCGTCCTTTGTCCGGTATCCCTTTCTGGATACAATAATATCTCAGAGTCTGTTCCACGGTCATATTTGGGAAAAATCCCGGCTGTTCGATCATACATCCCATCTGTTTCCGCACATTTTCCAGGTCTTTTTGCCCATGTTTTCCCAGTATCTCGATCTCTCCTTTGGTTGGAAAACTCTGGCCTGCCAGAAGCTTCAAAAGCGTACTCTTTCCCGCCCCGTTATCTCCTACAAGTCCGTAGATACAGCCCTTTCTCACATGGATATTTACATGGTCTAATGCCAGGAAGGAACCGTAGGTTTTCGTAACCTGTCTTGTTTCCATAACATACCCATTCATCTTATTTCCTCCTCATACAAAAATACGTCTGTCAGTCTGCAGTATTCCGGCTGACAAACGTATTCTACCTTTTTCACCTTTAATAAGTCATAAAAAACTTTTAAAGAAGTCATAAAGATGGATAGCATTTTATGCTTATGGAAGTTTAAAGCCGATACCGTATACGGTCTGGATATACTCTTCACCGGGGTCTTCTTCCTTTATTTTTTTCCTTATATTGCTTACGTGGACGTTTACTGTATTGTTTTCTCCGTAGTACCCTCCATGCCATACCTGTTCATACAGCAGTTCTCTGGAATATACCTTTTCCGGATTCTTCATAAGAAGGTACAGGATATCAAATTCGTGGCCTGTAAGGGCCAGCACTTTTCCTTTCAGGGTCACTTTCCTGGCACCGGGAGAAAGCTTCAGATTTTTATAGGTCAGAGGCTTTTCTGCCTCCGGCTCTTTTCCCCACCGTCTTAAATTTGCCTGGACACGGGCGGCCACTTCCTCGGGCTCAAAAGGTTTTGTAATATAATCATCTGCACCCATTTTCAGCAGAGAGACTTTATCCTCCAGCAGCCCCTTGGCGGAGATTACGATCACCGGAACAGGAGAGCTCTGATGCTCCCTCAGATTCCTGAGAAATTCCTCCCCGGACATTCCCGGCAGCATCAGATCCAGCAGGATAAGGTCCGGCATTTCCCTTTCCGTTGCCATTTGAGCCTCTGTTCCGGAAAAAGCCTGCAAAACCTTATAGTCTTCTTCCCTCAGTATCCTGGCCAGAAGGTTATTGATATCCGGCTCATCTTCCACAACTAATATTCTGTAATCCATACTTTTCCTCCCTGTGTCCAAAACCAAACACCTATGCTCCGGCCATTTCCTGTCATCTTTCCTACTCCTCATACTCCCGCAGCCGTTCCACAATAGAAGGATTCCCCCGAAGTCTTCTGTAGGAAAGCAGAGGAACTCCTATACATAGGATAACAAGCAGTCCTCCGCTGCATACCAGAGGTAACGCCGGAACGGAAAAAGGAATCCCTGTATAATTTACAGCCTGAAAGCATATATAAGTGATCAGTGTGCCTGCTGTCATGGTAATAACTATAGAAAAAAAGGCATACAGCAGTCCTTCTCTCACAAGAAGCTTTCTTATCTGTTTTCCGGACATGCCCAGGCTTTCCATTATGGCAAAGGTCAGCTTCCGGCTCTGGAGGCTGGCTGCCATGGTATTCCCGTAATTCAGGGCTCCCACCAGCAACAACAGCAGTGAGATCACTGTGCCGATCTCCATCATGTTTCCCTGAGAATCCTGGATCGTCTGCATATTTTCCAGTTTAGATTCCAGGATCAGATCACTGCTGTTGGAACTGTCCTCTATCAGCTCCCGGATTTTTCCTTCTGTGGTTTTATCATAAGTTTCCCTGTACTTTATGTTCAGATTAAGGGTATACAGTTGATTTCCAAGGCTTTCCAGATAATCCTGGCTCACAATAAGATTGGGGCCGATATTTCTCGTTCCTCCATAATACCACTCATGGCAGACTGCGGCAATAGAAATGGAAAATTGCTTTCCCCCACAGGAAAAATGAATGTTCTTTTCTCCCACATATCCATCCGGCACCTGAAATCCCGGATAGTAAAGGATACACTGCTTTCCGGCAAGAAAGGCGGCTTTATCTGCAGGTTTTTCCAATGTCTGGTTCAGATAATCAAATTCTTCCTCATCGATTCCTTTCACCATCCCGTAAAAACTTTCCGGCTTTTCCCTGTACTGAGAGAGGATTTCCGTGTAAGAGAGATAAGGTCTGGATCCTGCATAATTCTGCAGCCACTCCCGGAAAAAACTGTCTTCCGGAAAAGTCACCGGCGCCCCTTCCACCATATGCAGTTCCCGGATCCCCTCAATTTTCTTTAGTTCATCCAGAAATCTGCCGTCCAGAACCGGCTTCAGGGAATTTATCTCCTCTGTAGTCTGAGTGCTGTTTCGTATAGTCAGATCTGCATCCCAGTAATTGGGTACTACAGTGCGGCTTCCATGGCTGCTGATGATCGTGGTCAGACAGCAGAATACAGACAGGCTGGCTGCCAGGGATAAAAATACCACGGCGGATTTTTTCTTATCCTTCCGGATCTGCTCCCAGGCCATGGTCCAGAGCAGGTTTTTCTTTCTTACCCTCCTGCTGCCTGGTCCGGTATTCCCGATCCCCCTGTACTTTACTGCTTCTACAGGCGAGGTATCCGCTGCTTTCCCCACAGGCTTCCGGATCCCCAGGAATACAGCGGTACCGGAGACGGCAGTGCTGACAAGCAGTATAAAGGGATGGAACGACAATTTCATATCTTCCATAGAAATCCCCAGGATTTCCATCACATAAGGTATCAAAATCAGAGAGGTCAAAATCCCCAGTACAATGCCTGCGGCAATTCCTCCTGCACTGATCAGAAGCATCTGCTTTTTGATAAATTCCAATATTTGTTTTCTGGTCATTCCCAAAGCCTGAAGTAACCCATAGTAACGGATTTTTCCGGATACAGAGAGATACAAAATATTGTAGATCAGCAGGTAAGCGCTTAAGCAGATCACCGCACTTAATCCCCATATCCCTGCAAGTATTTTTAAGGAATTTTCAATATAGGGAGAAGGCTGAAAAGCCTGTCTTTCTGACAGCTCCAGGGAGTCTTCTATTTTATCGATGGTTCCCGGCAGAAGGAAGTCCTGCTTCAGCTTAATACAAAGAATCCCATCGTATTCCAGACGATAACCGGACTGCTTATAAAATTCTTCCGAAACAAATACCGGAGCCTTGTCTCCATAGCCGTCCCAGATTCCGCTTATGACAAATTCTCCTGTATGGATCCCGGTATTATCCTCATAGGTCAGAAAAAAGCGATCTCCTATCTGAAGGTCTTCCTTTCCCAGAGCCTTCAGTCCCTCTCTTGTAACCATCAGTTGATCTTTCTTCTGAGGATAGAACCCTTCTGTTTTCGTTCTGGCAGGTGCCATCTGCTCTTCCCAGAAGGTCTGGTCACACCATAGCAGGCCAGTGTCTACGGTGTTATCATATTCTGTACTCTTAATATATCCGGCATAAGACTCTATCCCTATGCTACGTGCAAAAGAATTTTTCTCCAGACTTTCTTTTTGTTGTTCCGTAAATCCGTTCATAAGGGCAATATCATATTCTGCCCCGTTCAGTCTGGTATCCTGCTGCCTACTGAGATCCAGATAGGTAATCCCCAAGGTGAATACGCTAAACAGCATAAAAGCCGACAAACAAATGGTAAGACATAAAATACCCATTTGTTTTTTATTTCTTCGGAGAGTGTTCTCTGCCAGTTTGTCCAAAATCTTTTTGTTATTATTTCCCAGCATAAGGCTCACTTCCTTTCCGGATCTTCCCGTCCTCGATCCTGACGATCCGGTCTGCCATCTGGGCAATGTCCCCGTCATGGGTGATCAGGATAATAGTCTGCTGATACTCTTTTGCAAGAATCTTCAGCAGTCCGATCACATCATGACTGGCCATTGTATCCAGATTTCCCGTAGGCTCATCGGCTAAGATGATCGAGGGCTTTGCTCCCAGCGCCCTTGCGATTGCCACCCGCTGCTGTTCGCCTCCGGAAATCATAGAGGGAAGCATTTCTTTCTTATTGGAAATATTTAAGACCTCCATCAGCTCCCGGATAAAGTTTTTATCAATCTGTCTTCCGTCCAGCTCCACAGGAAACAGAATATTGTCATAAACATTCAGATCCGGTATCAGGTTGTACTGCTGAAAAATAAATCCTACTTTTCGCCTCCTGTATAAAGCAAGGGCTTCTCGGTTCATTTTCTCCAGGTTCATTCCGTCTACGATCACCTGTCCCTCACTGGGTACGTCCAGTCCGCCGATCATATGAAGAAGGGTGCTTTTTCCGCTTCCTGATTTTCCGATAATTGAGACAAATTCTCTTTCTCTCACTTCAAGATCAACACCGTCCAGGGCTTTTACCGTCTGATCGCCCACTTGGTAATATTTCTTCAGTCCCCGGGTCCTTACCAATATATCCTTCATCATCCTACCTCCTATAATCCTATGATGCAGGATCGCTCACTACCTGCTCTCACAATCCTGATATCATAAAAATAGAACATAATAATCACAAACCGTTCACAAAAAGAAAAAATCACAAAACTGTGACTTTTCCTAATCCGTATTTGGAAGATAAATTTTGAAGGTACTTCCACGGCCCGCCTGGGATTCTAACTCAATATAACCGTTCTGCATAGTGATGATCTTTCGGGCCAGATACAAGCCGATCCCGATTCCCTCACTGTCGTGAATCTCCGGCTCCCGGTAAAACCGATTGAAAACAGCCCCCTGCCTTTCCAGCGCAATTCCCTTTCCCGTGTCCTTTATGCTGATCCTTGTAAATATCTCCTGTCTGCACACAGAAATATACACCCTTCCCTCTGCCTGTGTATATTTTACAGCGTTGTCCAGAATGTTAAACAGTGCTTCCCCCGTCCATTTTTTATCATGTTCCACCGCCAAATTTTCCTCGCATTCTACGAAAATCTGGATTTTCTTTTTGTCTGCTTTTGGCACCACCGCTGCTATGGATTCCGCCAGAGTCCGGGCTATGGGAAGTTTCTGTTTCTGTATCTTAATGGTCCCGGTCTCCAGCCGGGAAATCTTAACCATACTCTGGAGAAGAAAATCTAATTTATCTACCTGGAGATTCAGCTTTTTCATATATTCCGGGATATTTTCTTTATCTTCTCCCATCATTTCCAGGTACAGTTTTACATTGGCAATGGGGGTTTTCGTCTGGTGAGATATGTCAGAAACCAGTTCTTTCAGCAATTCTTTTTCTTCGGATATTTCTTTATTTTTGTGGGTGTACATATTGGAAAGCTCCCGCAGTCTTTCGTAGATCATCCCCCACAGATCATCTTCACTATAGGGTCTGGATTCCAGCTTTTCGCCGTTCAGCATTATATTCAGGGCCATATCCAGATTCTTTGTAAACCCGTAAATATCCTGTTTTAACATATGTATTTTCCACAGCAGAAACGCCGCCAATCCCAGCAGCAAAAGAATCCCCATAAGCAGTACTATTTCCATATATAACCCATTCCATATACATTAGAAATATAGGAATGCTCCTCCGTCTCGATTTTTTTCCGCAGCCTGTTTATATTCACTGCCAAAGCATGCTTGTCCAGCAGCTGGACGCCCTCATCCCATAAGGAATCCAGCAGCAGAGAATAGGTAAGCAGCTGGCCTTTATTCTGAATCAGCTTTTTTAAGATCCGGTACTCTGTAGGGGTAACCGGACATTCCTCTTTTCCCTTTTGGACCTTTCCCAGTTCAAAATCAATCCTTAAAAAACCGTCGTCGTAAATATGGAAGTTCTTCGGTTCTCTTGAAAGGATCACAGAGATCTTTTTCAGCAATATTTTTATAGAAAAGGGTTTTGTCACATAATCCTCAGCGCCCAGATCATAGCCTTTCAGCATATCTTCTTCCAGGTCACGGGCAGACAGGAACAGTACCGGGACTTGGTTTCTGGCCTTCAGCCATCTGCAAAACCGGAACCCGTCTCCATCGGGAAGATTGATATCCAGTACTGCCATATCCAGGGTGTGAGTTTCTGAAAAGTTCTTTGCTTCTTTGCAGGAATATGCAGAGAAAACCCGATAGCCTTCTTTTTTCAGGACGCTGGTGATGGTCTGGTTTAATTCCGGATCATCTTCCAAAACAAGTATCATCGGCATTTTTTTGTCTCCTTAAAATCTTCTTACTGTTATTCCCATTATACTTTAGAGACAGGGAAAAGTATAGGAGACAATGGAAGAAAGAAAGTACTATGTCAAAGCCACATATAACTATCCTTTCAAAGTATACTGAAAGCAGGGCTGCTGTCTCACAAGTTGACATTACAGCCCTGCTCTTTCTTAATCTACCTATTCATCAGCGGGACAAAGTCGGCAATGCCAGCAGCCTCTCTAAAATTTTTACAGTACTTCTCCATTCGTCCGTATTACGTTTCTATACCATTCAAAGGATTTCTTCTTATAACGTGCCCCGCTTCCTGAGCCGTCATCATTGAGATCCACATAAATGAATCCGTACCGTTTTTTAAGTTCTCCTGTAGTAAACGAGACTACGTCAATACATCCCCAGGGGGTATAGCCCATCACATCCACTCCGTCAAGCTCCACTGCATTTTTCATCTCACGGATGTGGGCTTTAAGATATTCGATCCGATAGCTGTCATCGCAGGTGTGGTCTGGATTTAAATGATCAACTGCTCCAAATCCATTTTCTACGATAAAAATAGGAAGTTCATAACGCTCATACAGAATATTCAGTGTATAACGCAGGCCCACAGGGTCGATCTGCCAGCCCCAGTCCGAAGTCTTTACATAGGGGTTGGGAACCGTATGGGCATTTCCGCCGTTCACGTCTGTATTGACACGGTTCACATCTGCACGGACGGCATTGGACATGTAATAGCTGATCCTGATATAGTCAACCCTTCCCTGAGCCAGGATTTCCTCATCCTGAGGCTGCATTTCCGGAGCAGTTCCTTCACGCTCCCACTCTTTTTTCGCATAGGCGCCATAATGCCCCCGGCAGTGAACATCTGTAAAATAGAATCTTTCGTGCATGCATTCCTGAGCCATCATGACATCCTCCGGCCTGCAGGAATAAGGATAAAAGGGTACCAGCGCACACATACATCCGATCTGCAGATCCGGATCGATCTCATGTCCCTTTTTCACTGCCAGAGCCGATGCCAGCAATTCATGATGTACTGCCTGGTGCATGGCCTTTTTCGGATTTTCAAATTGAGAGAACCGGATTCCTGAATTCGTCCATCCGAATATGTCTACGTCCGTATTGCTCTGGTTATTGATCTCATTAAATGTCATCCCGTATTTTACCTTATGGTGATATCGTGTCATGACCGTAACAGCATAATGTACAAAGAAATCTATGAGCTTCCTGTTGATCCAGCCGCCGTACTCTTTTGCCAGATAATACGGCATCTCAAAATGACTCAATGTGACCACCGGCTGAATTCCATATTTCAGAAGTTCGTCAAACAGATCATCATAAAATCTCAGACCTGCTTCGTTTGGTTCCTGTTCGTCTCCTCTTGGGAAAATCCTGCTCCAGGAAATAGAGGTTCTGAAGCACTTAAATCCCATTTCCGCCATCAAGGCAATGTCTTGCTTATATGTATGATAAAAATCTATTCCTTTGTGGTTCGGGTATCTTTCTCCTTCTACGATACCGTCTGTGATCCGCCGGGGCACACCATGTGCTCCCCCGGTCAGCACATCACATACACTGGGGCCTCTCCCATCCACATCCCAGGCCCCTTCCAGCTGATGGGCAGCAACAGCGCCGCCCCACAAAAAATCGTCTGGCAGCATTGATATCCCTCCATTCTGATATTTATTTTCTGATCTTTAAAAATTCCATTCCAGCTTTAGATATTCCCAAATCCGCAGCTGGCGTGACACTTTCAAACTCATCTGCATTTGTAACCAAAACCGGCGTGATCATATCATATCCTTCCCCTTGGAGTGCCTGCAGATCAAATTCCACAAGAATATCTCCCTTTTTCACTTTGTCTCCAGGTTTTACTTTTGGCGCAAAATGCTTTCCGTTTAAGGAAACTGTATCCAGGCCGATATGGATCAGAAGTTCAACTCCCGTCTCATGGACCAATGCTACTGCATGTTTTGTGTCTGGCACCATAGCTACCTCACAGTCAAACGGCGCATACAGCTTTCCCTCTGATGGAATCACTGCTGCTCCCTGTCCAAGCACGCCCTCTGAAAAAGTTGGATCATTCACTTCTGAAAGTTTTTTTACTTCTCCATTCAGAGGCGAATACACAGTGATTTCCCCGCTGTGATCTCCTGCTTGTGCTGAAGCTGCAGAAATCTGAACATTTTCTGTTTCTTCGATAGTCTGAGCATCTCCCACCGGCTCTTTCTCATCACATCCAATAATCATAACCAATACGATGGTGATTATAATTGTTGCCAGAACGCCGATCATCATTCCCATAAAAGAAGAAGGATGTTCATCACTAATAGCATTTACCGTCGTCAGAAGACCCGGAAGACCAGCATATGCATAGTACATCGTACCGAAAAGACTAATGATCACTGCGCCGATGCCTCCTCCGATACATCCGGCAATAAAGGGCTTTTTCAGGCGAAGAGTGATACCGTAGATCGCAGGCTCCGTGATACCGAAAATTCCGGTCAGTCCCGAAGAGAATGCTACATTCTTAATATCTTTCTTTTTTGTCTTAAGAAAAACTCCAAAGCAGGCTGCCGCCTGAGCCACAACTGCGCAGGTCTGAAATGCCTGAAAGGAATCGCAGCCGTTGTTGTTAAAGTTGGCAATATTCATGGGCGTAACACCCCAGTGAACTCCGAAAATAACGAATACTTCCCAGATACCCCCCACAAGCACTGCCGCTACCGCCGGAACCGTGTGATACAGATAATTATATGCCACTGCAATTCCATTAGCCGCTCCGTCAGAGATCGGTCCGATTACCAGGATCGTCAGGGGAACCATGATCACTGCGCTGATAAACGGAACTGCAAGAGCTTTGATCACATCTGGCAGATGCTTCTCCAGAAATCTCTCTAAATAGGACAAAATCCATACAAGAAACAGCGGCGGCAGCACCGTGGAAGTATAAGTAGTCTGGGCCATGTTGAAGATGAGAAATTTAATATTTTCTCCATCCGCAATCTGAGCCGCAATATTTGACCAGTCCGGATTTACCAGAGCCAGGCAGCACCACAGCGCTATATATGTATTACACTTAAAATGCTTTGAAGCGGTAACTGCGATCATTACCGGCAGAAATGTAAATGGCGTCCAGGAAATAAAGCTGAGTACTGAATATGTGCCGGTGTTTTCAAAAGCCGGCGCAAAATGAGTGATAATGATCAATGCTCCCTGTACCAGTCCGGCAGCCGCCAATATATATACAAAGGGTGCAAAAACTGCAGACATGGTTGCGATAACCCTGTTTAGTATTCCCTGTTTAACTTCCGGCTGCATGCTCTCGTCGATCTGGATGATTTTTGCCAGTTCTTCATAGACATCTTTCTCATGAGTCCCGATAACGATCTGGTACTGTCCGCCTTTTTCCACAACCTGGATTACCGCAGGCATGGCTGAAATCTTTTTGGTTACTTCTTCAGACGGTGTCTCTTTAAGGACCAGCCGGAGCCTGGTCGCACAATGTGCCGCACTTACAATATTATCTTCTCCAACAGCATCTTTAATATCACGGGCAAGTCTGGCATAATCCCGCACTTTTGATGAAGCCATAATATCCTCCTTCTCTCACAACGCAATATGCGCTGTCTGCTTTTTATATATCCGGACGTCTCCGAATACTTCTATGTTCCCCACATATGCCGGTGTTGTAATCATTATATATTCCATGTATCTGTATGTCAGCAGGATTTGGAGCGAAAAAAACAGGTGATTCTTCAAAAAAAATTTTTTTTTGAAAAAACACCTTGTTTTAATTTTTTGCATATTTCATATGTTATTCTGCCAACCGGTTATGCACACGTTTTGCCAGACTTTCTAAAAGATAAACTGCAGGAATCTGGGAAGTTCTGTCAATTTTTTCTTCTCCGTGACGTACCGTGATATAATAGGATAAATTGATATCTGAAATCTGTGCCAAAGTACAATGCTCTGAGCAGGTAATGCTGATCACACTGCATCTGCGCTGTTTCAGTTCATTGGCAATCTTAAGGATCTGTTCTGTTTCTCCTGATACAGACAAAAGCACTGCCACAGTCGAGGTGGATTCCATAAGATTGATGGGATAAAAGGGATCTGACACAAACAGGGTAAATTTTCCAAGGTTCGTAAAATATCTGGCTCCGTATTCCCCCACATTTCCCGAATTGCCAATCCCAATGACAAAGACTCTTTCCGCCCTTGCGATCAGAGAAGCAGCCTTTTCCATTTCCTGTTCATACCTGGCATCTGTCACACGTTTAAAAAAGGCCTGCAGTTCCGCCAGGTCATCCGGAATCCTATCTGATTTCCCCGCACCGATGCTTTCTTTCATTTTCCATCGAAACTGGGTGTAGCCTTCACATCCGACTTTTTTGCAAAAATGCAGAATTGTGGTTGTAGAAACATGGGCTTCCGCTGCCAGTTCCCGGATGCGCATATAAGGAACACTATTCTGGTGTTTCATAACATACTGATAGACCTGCATTTCCAGTTCATTCAGGTTTTGAATCTGTCTTACCGATAAAAAATCCATGCATTTTCCTGCCTTTCGCAACAATATTATACTAAATCCGTCCATTTACTGCAAGCCCATCTTTGCTTTTCGGTATTTTAAGAATACGCTCCTTATTTCCCGATTACACAGGTCAAAATGGGAAAAGCGGAGGTATCTCTCCAGTCATATCTGACTTTTGAAATACCCCCGCATATTCCGGGTATGCTGTATTATTTTCTGCGATTATATCTTATCCTCACAGCACAGATCAGAAGTACTCCTCCTGCCAGAAGGAGAATCCATACATATGCAAAGTTCGTCTCATCTCCTGTCTTGGCTCCGGAAGCCGTGGAAAGACCGCTGTTCAGAGAGGATCCGCTTCCCAGGGAAGAGCTGCCCAAAGAGGAGCCTCCTTTTAGAGACGAACCCCCGGTCAGGCTGGAGCCTCCCGTCAAGCTGGAACCGCCGGTCAGACCGGAGCCGCCGCTGAGACCGGAGCTTCCAGTTGGAGTGGTAGTCCCGTTGTTGTTATCCTCTCCCCCATTGCTGTCATCATCTCCGTCTGCATCATTATTGAAATCCGGATCGTCCTCAGATGTTTTTTCAATGGTACTCCAGTCCAGGCTCAGGAACACCGGCTGGGTTCCCGTACCCGCTGCGATGGATTCCATAATAGGTACAAATACCTGAAGAGGCACATAGCCGTCTTCCAATGCTTCGGGAATCATTTCAAAGGTCACAAAGTCGGGATAATCCGTTCCATACTGATCGCTGATCCGAGAACCATCTTCATTTGTCTGATAGGAATCTACGGTAACATCTGCCAGATCTCCCACAGGATTTCCATATTCATCCAGAGTATAGCCTGTCAGATAATATTTAAGTTCACTTAGATAGCCCAGTCTGTCTCCAATGGTCAGGCCCCTGAAATCCAGGGTAAGATAGTATTTTCCATCTGTCACCGTCAGTTTAATCGTATGGTTGATGGCATTGTCTGACATGGAAAGAGTCGTTTTATCCACCTTCACCATCCGGCCTGTAAGAGAATATACTCCGTCAGCAAGATTACGGATGTCAAGGGGGACGCTGTCATCCGGGTCTTCTTCATTTGGGTCATCTGTTCCCGGATCTTCCGTGCCTGGATCGTCCGTTCCCGGGTCTTCGGTGCCCGGATCTTCTGAAACCTTCTCCACAGAATCCCAGTCAATATGCAGCCTGGCCAGCTGTGTTCCCTGTCCTGCGCCGATAGACTCCATGACCGGAACATAAATCTCCACATAGTTCATATCCTCATCCTGCTCTATGGGGATGGAGATGACCCTGGGATATTCATTTCCTCCGGTGTTTGCATCATAGGAAGCTGAGTCCGGGTCATTAAAAGAGTCATAGATTCCCTCAAAGGTTTCCAGGATCTCTGCATCTTCCGCCTCATAAGAAGAGGGATAATTGTACTGATTATAGACCACCGTGGACATATCCACTTTTTTCAGCCTGTACAGATAGCCTTCTATTCCCGAAATGTTTAAAGACTGGAAGGTCAGCTGCAGAGACATATTCCCATCTTCATCCACCACAATAACTCCCTGGGGATCCAGAGCTGCGTTTCCCATAGATAAGGTATTATTTGTAGCATGCCACAGAGCCACGTCTGCCGTATATCTGCCGGCCTCCATGCTCTGGTCCTGTCCGGGATCTTCGCTTCCCGGATTATCCGGGTCTTCCCCTCCCGGGTTATCCGGGTCTTCTCCACCTGGATTGTCCGGATCCTCTCCTCCCGGATTATCCGGCTCTTCCCCTCCTGGATTGTCCGGGTCTTCTCCCCTTTCAGAATAGGAAATGGCAAAGGTTGTTGTTCCGGTATAATTGCCGGGAACTGCACCAGATACATCCGCCGCAGTTATCATGATATTTCCGTACAGAGGGGTTCCCCCTTCTGTATCTCCGGTGTCTGTCTCAATGTTGGAAGAACCGTCAGTCCGGACTGCATTTAAAGTATTTGCTCTGGCTGCTTCTGTCTCCATTGAGACAGATCCGTCTGAGGCATTAAAGATCTGGGTGCCGAAATCATTATAAAATCTCAGGGTTTTCTCCCCGGCATTTTCCAGATTTCCCTGATCCGGTGCTGTTACTGTAACCAGACCCTCTTTGTCTTCTGCAGATATTTTGATCTCATAGGGTTTTATATTATCCTGCTGCGTGCTGAGCCCGCCCATAGCAATGGACGAGGGAACAGAAACTCCATAAGAGGGAGAGGATATATCTTCCGCCACATTTGCGGTAATTTCCATACTGTCATTTCCCTGCTTTGTAAGGGTATCCCAGTACACCGTCACAATAGTATCCACGCTGAAGTGTCCGTTCTCGAAGTATATGCCGCTGATTTCTCCGTTCAGATTGCTCATAGCCGGTACATACAGATAAGTATTTGTATAATAATGCTGATTCAGTCCCGAAAGAGGATAGGTTACATCGGTCACTACTGTATAATCCCCTGCCTGTGCCGTATTGTAATCAACTCCATCCATGGAAAGAGTTCCGGACCGGTCGTTATTTACATAATATCCATTCACATCCAGGATATACATAGGTTCCTGGTCTGTGCCGGAAACCATAGTATAGGACAGTTTCATCTGCCCATCCTCACCTACCTGAAGTACCGCCTGGGTGGTATCTGTCTGGACCAGGCTATGGTCTACCACATCACTGCGGACCGCTACAGTTACTTGATAAACTCCGGCTTCCGGAACCTGAGCGGGTACATTTCCGGAGGTTTCCTCTTCCTCTAATCCAAGAGCATTCATAACCGCTTCTTTGATCCCGTTGGAAGAATAGGTGGCCCCTGATACAGCGTCCAGTCCCTGGATCCCATCTCTGTCTGTATCCCCCAGTCCGATAAACTTCTCTGCCATACCGGCAATTGCCTCCGGCAGTTTTACATTCTGGTTATAGTCTCCATAGCTTCCTCCGAAGTTATCCCCTGTGATCTCTACAGCGGTAATAACTCCATCCGTTACTGTAACCTCTGCGTTAATGTCATATTCCCCAAACTGATCGATATGAAAGGTGCCGTTTACTGTATAAGAATCGGAGGTCCGGACCAAAGCTGCGGCATTTATGTCTAAAGGCTGCCATAACAGGCCCAGTGCTGTAAGGACTGCCAGAAATTTCATGCCCATTTTCTTCCAGCCTATTTTCTGTTTCATGCTTCCCTCCATTCAAAATCCGTTTTTAGATACGATGCTGTCGCATTAGTCAAAATCAAGAATATTTATACCTTTTATTGCTTTTAGTTTGCTGCATATGTAATGCTGAAAGTAGTTGTTCCTGTGTAATTTCCTGCTGCGGCTGCTGCTACGTCAGAAGCTGATACGCTGATAGCGCCGGAAAGCTCTGTTCCTGCTGTGTCCTCTGTTACTGTCTTTGTTCCAAAGCTGTTGGAAAAGGCCAATGTGTTATCCCCATTGGTCAAATTGCCAGTCTCAGGTGCAGATACAGACAGAGTTCCATTCAGATTGGAAGCTACCACATCTACTGTGTAGGGTAAGGAGTTGTCTTCCTCTGTGCTGAGAGTTCCCAGAGCAACAGTACTAGGTACAGTTACCGTATAATCTGGTGTGGAAACTGCTTCTTTCACATCAGCGCTGATCTGCATATCCTGAGTTTCCTCTGCAGGTACTTCCGGCTGATCAGGTTCTTCTGTCTCTCCTCCCACTGACTGCATGTTAGTTACCTGAACAAAGAAATTCTGCGTAGAATTCATTACAACATTTACATACGCACTGACACTGATCGTACCTGCTTCCAGATCATCCACTGCATCCCTTGGAAGATCAACGGTAAGAACCTGTGTAGTCAGTACATCCCCCTCATTTACTCCGAAAAGGGCGGAAGTAGTATCAAATTCTTTTTCCGGTTTAGTAGTTATATCTGACTCTGCAGTATACTCCGTATCATTTACTGTAAACACAACATCTTTAACAGTCCCATCAGCCCCCTGATCCGAGAATGCTGGGATCGGATAAGCCACATAAAAAGTCAGTTCTGCATTATCGGCTGTTAGCGTTAAATCTGCATTATGAACAAAAATAGGATCACACATACTAGTATTACCGGATCCGTTGGCGTTCAGGAAATGGATCTCTCCTGTGTAATTTCCATCTGTATAGTCCGCCGCAAAAGCCGTGGTACACATCATAGTTCCTAACATAGCTGCCACAGCAGCTCCTGATACGATCTTATTAAGTCTCATTGATATTCTCCCTTCTTTTAGAACGATATTTCTATGATTCCTGCGGAGGATGATCCAGGCAGACACGGCACATGCCGCCCGCTCCCGCCGCAAAGGCCAGGTCCCCTGTGCCGCTTAAGACCCGCCTTATGTTAAGCGCTTTCGGCGCAGTAACATCTGCTTTATAGGTTTTACTGAACAATCAGGGTACAGTTCACTTCCGCTCCATTTCTGGGGGTCATGGCCTCATCGGCGCTGTATGTTGCATACCGGATGGTCAGAGGATATTCTCCTGCTTCCATAGCCTTGTCCAGAGTAATCTCATACAGGTGCTGGCCAGGCTGGATCATCTTCGAGGTATAAATGGTCTCGTCCGTTTCCGGAAGATAGAAAGAAATCTCAAAATATACATTATATTCTTCCGGATTCATCAATTCCACAGACACATCTGTTGTCCCTGCCGGGATGGTAACAGACTCATAGCCAGGGATCTGGATTCCTTCCTCCACACTACTGGGCGTACTTTCATCTTCCGGCTTTTCCTGGTCTGTTTCAAACTCCACATCATAATTGGTCACTTCTTTTGGCCTGGTATACTGATAGATGGCAAAAGCACCAGCTATGATTACAATAATAAGAAGAATAAGGATTATTTTCTTTTTGCTTTTCAGAAAATTCATATGTGCACTCCAATGTTTTTTATTCCTGCAGGCAACGAACCAATGGAACATGCCTCCAGATCTATGACGTTCCGAAAGTTAGTTTATACTAACTCATCCTCAAAAACTAACTAACCCATGGCATAGTTATCTGCGCATGGGTTAGTTCTTACTAACAACGTGATTATAGCATTAAAGTTTTATGTTTGTCAATATATTCCAGACCATTTTCTTTCTAATCCTGACATTCAGCTTTACCATCGGGAATCCCCCACGGATGCTCTGTCTTATATCCCAGGATCAGGAAAAAAGTTTTTTCCCGGCGTCTTCTGCATTGGCAAATGGTCCCGGAAGGACACGGACACCTCTGTGGTTTCCGAAATAATCGCTGTCAAAGATAATGTCTGTTCCGTCCGGATTTTCAAACCGCTCTTCCGGTTCAAAGGCATAGCCCAGGATGTCGCTGTTTACCATACTGTCTGCAAAGTCTCCCAGGAATTCATAGAGGTTTGTGGACAGTACCGGGCAGCCGTCCTCCATATTCAGGTCAACGGTTACACTATGTTCTGTATCCACCAGATTGTTGGTTTCATTTTTATATGCTTTGGCGCCGTTGAAGTAAACATTGCCTTTTACCCATACAGGAAGTTTTTTGCCATGGGCCGGCTCCAGTTTCTTCATATCCGGCGTATCGGTATCCATGTCAAACATTTTGATCCATTCATCATAGGTAGGATATTCATCCATTACGTGAGTACCTACTTCCCGGTTCTCCTCGTCGGTTCCCTCGGAGCTGTCTCTGAGAGTGGTGAAAGGCTTGGACGGCCATTTCTGTACGAAAATGTTGTTATAGAAACGATCGTCTCCGTGAAGGATGGTCATAAAGCCCATAACTTCTGTCCGGTGTGGAATGTGATATGGGGTATAACGTGGACCTGTACCCTCTCCTACGCAGGTCAGGGCGCCGCAGATCAGGTTGTGGACCATAGCAACCCCTTCTGTAGCCATACGCAGGCATGCGTCGGAAAGAAGGATATTGTTGTCAATAAGAGTAGGACCGTGGCCAACCTCTACGAAAATATCCTGGCTCATCATACCGCCTTTTAACTGTTTGGCAAATTCCGGTTTCTGATTGTCATGGAACAGATTCTGGGTAATACGGGTACCCTGGGCCTCCCAGTCGCACCAGATTCCCATGGTGCAGTGATGGATATGATTCCGGCGATAGATCACATCAATTGCCGCATGCATTTTGATACCGGCGATTTCTGCGCCTCCCAGTTCCATCATATTGTTGATGTGGTGGATATGGTTATCCTCGATAATAGAGAATACTCCTCCCATACGGCCGATGATGCCGCCCTGTTCACAGTTGTGGATATTGCAGCGGCGGACAATATGGCTTCCTACTTTTTCTTTCAGCCAGCCATGGTACTGTCCCCGGCATACAGCGTCACGCTCCATCTGTGTAGGGCTCTTCACATGCTTGTATGTAAAGTAATGGTCGTTGTCCGGATCCAGATATTTTCCAAGAGAGATACCGGCACATTTGCTGTTGCTGATCTCACAGTCTTCAATGATCCATCCTTTGGACCAGTGAGGTCCGATCATACCATCCTGGTAAGCAGCCGGAGGCGCCCAGGTGGTTGCTGCTTTGTTAATATTGAAACCGCTGACAGTAATATAGCCGATGCCGGTTTCTGAGGGCATAAAGCATTCCCGGCGGACATTGATCTCCACATTTTCCTCATTGGGATTTTTCCCCTGGAAGTTTGCATAGATCACAGTCTCGTTCCCATCCTGCTCAGAATACCATTTATAGACAGAAGCTTCCGGCTCCCAGGAGCATTCATAGACTTTTCCTTCTATACATGCCTCCAGGCTCTCTGCCTCATAAAGCATCTTGTCATTAAGATATACAACCCCTGTATGTTTGCTCCGTCCGGCAAAGTACCAGTCGCCGTATACATATGTAGTATAAGGATTATAATTTCCGAAAATGGAATTGTTAATCCGGGTTACCCAGGTAGTCCCCTGATAAAGTTTCCAGTCTTTTACTTCCTCTGCTCCGGTGATCACTGCCCCTAAAGGCTCTGTGCTGCGGTAGGTGATCCGGGCCTCTTCTGTTCCGGCGTTTCTGGGATTCACATATTCTCGGTAAATACCTGGAGCAACCAGCACCTCGTCACCAGCCACTGCTACCTGTGCCGCATCATTAATGTGTTTAAAAGGCATTTCTTTGCTTCCGTTTCCCTGGCGGGAAGCCTTTGCATCTACATAAATTTTCATATGGATCCGATTCCTCCTACGATATAATTTCTGATACATTTATTTTATTTCTTTTCCCGGAAAAAAGTTTTTATGTTTTTGTATATTTCTTTTAAATTTTAGGATATATTTTCTTTTAAAATCAAAAAACCGTCTTCCTGTTCTGATCCCGGTATTCTTTTGGAGACTGGTGCATTTTCTTCTGGAAAGCCGTACTGAAATGGCTTACGCTTCCATAGTGGAGATATTCTGCAATTTCCTGTATTTTCCTGTCTGAATACCGAAGCATGTTGCAAGCCGCTTCAATCTTAATATCGGAAATATATTCTGTAATGGAGATTCCCTCATATTTTTTGAACAATTTCTGCATATATTCCTTTGAAATCCCCAGCTCATCTGCGATCTCCTGTAGGGATATTTTGGTAAATCTTTTGGATATGATATTTTTCTTTACTTCCTCCACATGGAAATTCACACCGCTTTTTTTCTTATGGTCCGCTACCAGCCGTGCAAAGTAAATCTGGCTTTCCCGCCGCAGCCGGTCCATTTCAAAAACCGTCTTACACTGCGAAAGCTTTTTCAGATAAATGTCATTGTTAATAAAACCTTCCGCAGAACTTAAGCCTCCTTCTATAGCCGCCCGGGCGGCCAGGGAAATACTGATTACTGTCATATATTCCTCATTTTTTTTAAGGTCATCTATGATGATGGGGTGGGAAGGCGCTTCATAAAAATCCTGTTTCTCCAGATATTCTACATCTCCCTCTTTAATGTGATCATATAAGAGCTGTTCATCCATATAGGTATGATTCTTCTGAAAAGAATCTATCTGCCGCAGTTCCTCCCTGGTTATCAGTTCCTGATTTTCTCCTTCCTCTCTGTCAGGCAGAAGCTCCCCCAGGATATCCTTCCTCCGTTCTTCCTGAAATTCCTCGCCGGTGAGATAAGACACGAAAGCAAAAATATCTTCTAACTGGCACTTTGGACATTCCCTGATCTTATTCTTTCGTATGAAATTTCTGCACTCAAAAGTATCTGTCGGGCCATAGGAGAAGGGCCCCAAGATAAAATATTCCTCCTCTCCCCGGCAGCCGCACAGAGCCACCGGCACTAGCGGGTCATAGGAAAGAAAGAGAAACTTTTTTCCTGCAAGTCCTTCCTTCACCTTCTCCAGCCTATCCTTTTCAAAGGTTTCCGGAGCCTTAATAAAGCTGGCAAAACTTTCTATCCGGGTCCATTCCAGTGTATAGACAGTAACCGGAATCTGACTGAAACGAAAGAGGATTTTCAAGGTATTTGCGTCGTACATAGCACTACTCCCTTTAAAAAGAAAACTCATAGACCGGCTTCAGTTCCACGCTCTCCAGTTCTCCGGTATAAGCCTTTACATCTTCCATACGTGCAGCCATGGCAGATTCTACATTTACATTGGCCCCTTCTTTCAGAGGGGTAATGGAAATCGTCAATAGATCTTTCTTCAGCCTTTCTGCAAAGGTGCGAAGCCCGATTTCCCACCAGTCGCCATTGCAGAAATTATCATGGATCATCTCGCCGTCTATAAAAGCATAGCCAATATCCCCTTTATAACAGATCTGCAATAATACGTCCTTCAGTCCCTCCATAAAATTCTCCGGAACTTTTACTGTATACTTTAAGGCAGCTGTCCGGGTTATCTCAGCCTCCGGCTTTTTCTCCTCTGTCCTCAGTACCCAGCAGTCAAAGATTTCATCTTCTTCCTCTGCCTTCTCCAGGCTCCCCCGGGCTTTCATGGCACCTTTAGGGTAGGACATGACTTTATTATAAGCCCTTTCCGTTTCCAGACGGATCCGGTCCTTGTCTTCCAGCAGTGCACCCCGGACAAACAGCAGGGTCTGATCCGAAAGAAGGTACATCTGATTCGAGGTATTTCTGTCCAGGCAGAGTATCCGTATACATACCTCTCCTTTTTCCACAATAAACAGTTCCCGGGGCTTAGCTTTTCCACACTTATACACATGGTTTCCCTGGCTTGTAATAGCTTCTTCTTCAAATGTAAACACCGGAGTCATTCCTTCCGGTTTCAGAAACACGTAGGTAATCCGGCCTCCTTTTTCGGTCCTGGTGATCATCTGAGCCCCGGCCTTCTTCAGAAGGATCCCATCCATATTCCAGCCAAAAGGCAGGATACAGTTTTCTTCCGCCGCCAGGTCGATATGATCAAAAACCACCTGAGCATCTTTCAGTTCAATGGTTACGGTCTCATTTTTCTTCGGTATGGACTGAGCATGATCCTGGAAATTATTCAGGAACAAAAATCCCTTCTCTCCATCTGTTCTTAGGGAAAATCTCAGGGTGTCCAGATCTCCCGGACTTATAAGAGATTCCCCCTCTGGCAGAACCGTCTCCATTTTACATAGCTCTTCTCCGAAGGTTCTGCAGAACAGGTGCATAGTCTTCAGACGCAAGTAGGACTCCCGTATCTGTCCAAACTCTCCCAAAGCGGCCTGATAATCGTAGGAGATCTTAGGCACCTGGGACTCATTGAGAAATCCACCGTGTTTTCCCAGAGGATTGGTTCCGCCCTGAAATACATAATATCCAAGGAAATTGCAGCCTGAGGCAATCTTAATATTTGCCATAGCGTCCACACTCTTATAAGGGAGGATGAACCGGTAATTATAAGAACACATCATACCGCCTCCCATTTCACAGCAGGCATAAGGCCTTGTCTCCGGATCGTAGGCAGGCTGAAAGTCACTGGTAACGACTGCCTTGGTATTGTGATAGTCCTGATAAATATATTCCTCCGTACAGGGGTGTTCTCCCCTCTTGGCATAAAAAAGCCAGGGCCGGTAGGCATACCCGCCCCATAAAGGCATCATTACAGAAGGCGTAATGGCTCCGCCCCAGCCCGTACAAGTATAGAAAGGCGTCTGGATGCCGCACTTCTTCGCCTCATCCAGCAAAGTCAGCATATAATTCTCACCTTCATCCCCTACAAACACCCATTCATTGGAAATTCCTGTGGTAAGTTCCCAGGGTGCCGAAGAATGCATGTACTCATTGTCGATCTGGGCTCCGATAACCGGTCCCCCTTCTTTGTACAGGAATCCCTTAAGCTGTTCTGAAATCCTTCCGTACAGCCTTCTGACATAAAAAAGAAATCCTTCACTTAGCTTCCTTACTTCAAAGGGTTTCCCGTAAAGCCAGTCCGGCAGGCCGCCATTCCGCACCTCGCCATGGTCAAAAGGACCTATACGGACAATCACATAGAATCCGTGCTTTTTACAAAGCTCTACAAAATGTCGCAAATTTCTTCTCCCTTCAAAGTCAAAGAGCCCCTCCTCCTCTTCATGGTGATTCCAGAATATGTAGGTTGTGATCACGTTAATACCGCACATTTTCATCTTAAGAAGCTCATCTTCCCAGCGCTGAGCCTCGCATCGTGAAAAGTGGAACTCACCGCTGATTCCAAAGAAAGGCTTTCCATTTAACGTCATATAATAGTTGGTAAATCCAATCTCTTCTCCCTGGGGATTGGTACCCCGGAACTCATCTCCCAGGGGGTAGATTTCTTTCTTCTTAAAGTCTGCGGCTGATACATGATAACTCATCTGCCTGCCTCCTTTCTGTTGTTTTTTCCGGCCTGTTAATTTCTCTCCATAGTAAAATTTTAACCCAAAGGCGCTGAACCTTGCCCATTGGTCGCTGCTTTGTACATTGTAAATCTTATTATAAAGATTTTTATATAAAAAGAAAACCCCAGTTAGCTTCCTAACTGAGGTTAATAAGGTCTGTACCTTCAAAACCACACATGTAAAACTTTGTATCCAACTTTTTGCCGTTTTACTTAGGTATTGGCCCCGTCCGCTTAGCAACCGGTCACTCATAAGCCTACGG
>ERZ1090861.211-NODE-211-length-38902-cov-6.235359_pt1 | contig 38902 bp, 54 predicted proteins | sample MGYA00478482_ERZ1090861 | MGnify/ENA primary metagenome ERZ1090861 (study PRJEB33644, sample SAMEA5815744) | chicken gut metagenome | biome: Chicken; feature: Gastrointestinal Tract; material: Caecum | place: Ireland | collected 2019-01-01 | study: A study of the... | reverse complement strand
GTCCTGCTCCATCCGTTTTTCTCTCGTGTTTCGTCTCTTGCTGTGTTTTCCTGCTCCTCAGTCCCATCTTTCTTCCGTCAACGGCTTCTTCTCTTCTTTTTTTCGATATCCGTGTACTTCTTCGTGGCAATCATGGCACAGGCTTATGAGGTTTCTTTTCTTTTGCCCGTGCCACGTATAGTATTTTTCCAATGCCAGCTCCGGATGTTTCTTTACGTAGTTCACGTGATGCACAGTCGTTGCCTTTGTGTATCTTCCTCTTCGCTTGCACATCTGACATTCATACTTGTCCTGCTGCAGCACTTCTTTTCTGATCCGTTTCCATTTTCCCCACGTATAGAAGGTATGGATATCCGTTGCCGCTGCCTGCTCCACATACCTTATATCTTCTTCTGTCATTGCCCGTCTCCTTTTTAAGCACGTAAAAGCGCGCCACTTTTTGCGGCGCGCTTTTGTCTAATAAAGGGGATTGTTCGATTATAGCTTTCGCTATGATAACATCTTACCACATCCAAAGCGGACAAATCGGACAGACTTTTATTTTTTCATTCTTCCTTTAAAAATCTATCATGTGCCTTCCTGCAGCTTTCCGCTGTGTTTCCTTTTCCCATTGCGTAAGCTACCCTTATCCAACTCATTCCGTCTATGTACCGGTATCTCATGATTCTTCTAATCCTGCTGTTTTCGATGTTCTCTATGTACTCTTCTACTTCGTTCAGCAGCTCCAGTAATTCCTGGTCCGCCAGCTCCAGCCTGAGTTTATAATTTTTCAGTGTCTTTCTCTTTTTGTCGTATTCTGGAAATGGGAATCCTTGTATTTTCCTGGTTCCAAGCGGCTTCTTTCCTTTTTTTCCGCAGGTGACAGAATCCGCGACCATGTAGCCATTCATTTCCATTTTCTGGATTTCGTCCTCCAGTCTCTCTATTCTTTTTGCGATGTCTTTCTCTTCCCGCTGCACATCTGTATACTGCTCTAGGATATGTCTTTCCATCCTGTCCTCCTGCGATATTTTTATGCTCTACTCAGTCTTTTGTTGATTTCCCAGTATGATAAGCAGGTCTTCTTTCCTACTCCGGTGTCGAATACTGCAAAATACTTGTGTTTCGCAACCAGCTTCATGATCTTCTGTTTTACGACCCGCTCCTTTGTCTTTTCGTCTCTGGTTACCCTTTTGTGTCTATATCTTTCTCCAACGATCAATTCTTCTTTTCTCATTTTCTTCCTCTTTTTCTCTGGATCCAGTCTTGTAATTTCGCTGTTTCGTATCCGATCAGATGTCCGACTGTTGTGCCAATAACTACTCCGATAATAATCACAATATGTTCAGTTTCCATTTTCCTGCTCCTTCCTTCTCAATCATTACTTGTAATCCTCTTGTTCCACTTTTCTGCTACGCTGTATATTGCACCGCCATTTGGTTTTCCCTGCGATATACCATCAACTAGACTTATTGTCCGACTATTACACTCTCTGCATATAACACATACACCGTTATCCACGTGTATTACAGCTTCTCCGCCGCAGAACGGGCACGGCTTTAATTTAATCTCGCTCATTTTCCCTCGATCCTTCCTATGCTTCCGGTATCTTTTCAAACAATTCTTCGTACTCATCCGGAGCGTATTTTAGTAAAAGTTCTTTTGCTTCATTCTCACTTATTGCTTCTCCTATTGCTGTGTAATCACATTCATGCGTCAGGAGCCAGTTTCCTTTCTTCGATCTCCGCAACTCGCATTTATAATACCTTCCTACTTTTTGCTCTCCGTATAAAGCGCGTGAAAAAAGATTGTCTACTCTGTACCACTTCTTTACATCTGCCACTTTCTCCATTTTGTCTGTGTCATACTTCATGCCTTTTATGATAAATATCATTTCTTACTCCCTTCTGGTCTGTATGGCTCCGGCAGTGGACGCCAAGCAATAATATCTTCTTCCTCATAGCCGAACCACTTTTTACTTGCCATGTTATACCATGCACAAATAACATCACCGTCAAAAGTAGTTGCGAGTACATCATAATTATTTTCCGGCAGCCGTTCTTCCACCGGGATCCATCCGCCATCCATGCGACGGATAAAGTCTCTGAGCCATTCAATATCACGGTTAAAACTTGCAATATCTTCATCCTGCACTTCTCTCGGCTTATCGTTCCACAGTTCTCTTCCGGCTCTCTGACCGCCAAAGAACTGCAACTTGTCCAGAACTTCTTTTGCAATCAGAATACCCACGTTTCTTGACTCTATCGTGATCTCCTTATTGTCTTCACAATGCAGATGCTTGCGGATGATATCCACAACAGCATTATAAAAGTTATCTGTTCCATCCTCATATCCCTGCGAATATGCATTAAGCACTTCCCGATCTTTGCTATTCGGCGGATATTTCGCATATAAATTTTCTTTACGGTTTCCGTCTTTAATTCCTCTCATCTCTTCCAGAATTTTCTCTAATCCCTTCATGTTACTCCTCCCATCTGAACTTTTGTCCACAATCTCTGCAATATCTATCTCCGTAGATTATGAGTCTCTTGCAGTTTGGGCATCGATACACCTTTGTTCCTTTGCCAAATTTTATTGCTCCGATTTTCACAGCTTCATTGTTGATTTTCACTGATGGAGCTTTCTCCGTATTCAGTTCCTTCAGCATCCGGTAATTTTCCACTTCTTCATTTGTCAGCAGAACCGCGCTGCTCACCTTTCCTCCGTCCTCTGCCAAATAAAATTTCACGAAAGCATCTATGACCCTGTTGACCGTCAAATTTTCCCCAAAGATATCCCTCATCGCATCTACGACCGGTACAAGATCTTTGACCTTTTCTACCTCTTCCGGAGTAAGACCAGTATTCTCGTATGCTGCCAGCGTCTCGCACACCTTTTTCGCAAAATCACATTCCAGGCATTTTTCTGACTCTCCTGCTCCAAAACAGGTGTCTTCTCGGAAACAGTATGGATAAAATGCATTTCCGTTTTCTTCGATTGCTGTTAATCTCTTCATGGCTCATCCTCCTCACAGATACTCTTCCACGATCCACCGCAGAATTTCCAGCAGATCAGACTTTGTGATTTTGTTGTGTGTTTCCGCGTCCAGCATATAATGTTTCTCCTGTCTGCATTGTCTATTCCTCCTTTGCAATTTCCCGGAACGCCTCCGCGCTGATTTCGCTCCGCGTTCCGTCTCCGTTGTCCAGTAACACCGTCTCACCCACCGCCAGCAGCTTCACCCTCCGGCAGACGGTAATCTGCCTGCCGAAAAGGTCTACTGTTCGGGTGAGGGTGTATATTTTTCCGATCTGCATTTCTATCCCTTTCCGCATCGGTAATCACAGGTCTTTGAGCAGCCGATGCAACACTGTTCTTTGCACATCTCTACTGGTTTTCCAGCCACTATGTCATCAGCCATCCGGCGGAGATCTGCTATGTGCTGATCACATCCGGTCTCCGTCATGGACGGGCAGCTGTATGTATTGGACTGCATTCGTCCACTGATACAGGCATCGCATCCGATGCGCTCTTTCGTCCCGCACCCAATATATCCGTCCTGGAATATGGAGATTGCCTCATACACACAGTGCTCTACTGTCTGTCCCTGATATCTTACGTAGTGGTCGCACTGACTGGTGATATAAAATATTCCTCCCCGGCACCAGTGCGCCTGCTCCCCTGGCTTATTCCAATTGCTCCAGGCATTTCTCGGTGCTTCTCCTGGATGCGCCTTATCGTAAGGATGTTCCTTGGCTCTCAGATCATCGTAACATTCTCCGTACGGGCATCGGCTGGACCACCAGTACAGGCAGCGCTTGCAAATACAATCTCTGCAAGTCCAGGAATATGTCTGGTGGATTTTTTCCTGCCAATCATTTAGGCTGATCTGTCCTTCCATACCTTTGTCACCTCATATCCTTCAATCACATGATCCATGCTTCTTGCGGGAGCGCATCTGTGTACCGCTTCCACTCCAATGATTCTTTGCTCCAATCCTTGCTTGTCCATTGATCTCTGCTGACCGCCTCATACAGTTTTTCTATTTCTTTTACCACCTGCAAATATCCAGTATTTTGATCTCTCAATATATCAATCGCCGCTTTTAAGCTGTCATATCTGTTTTTTAAGCCAATGTAAGCACTGTATACTTTAAAGCACTGACGACAAGCTGCAATCAATTCGTCCTTGGTCATTCTCTTAAGTTTTTTCTTAGCATCATCTTCTGCAAAGCTTTCAATTCCGCCGATGCCAAAATAGTCTCCCTCGTATGCATCCCATCCTAAAAGCCCGTTATATGCATCGCCTGCGCCTACTGCCACGAAGAAACTATCAAAGCACTCCGGTATCCATTCCTCACTCAGATCTTCTTGCATTCGCTCACATTCAGCGCACAGATCGGCAAACGCCATTTTGAACTCATAAGCTTCATCCTCATCTCCATCCAAAGCATTGATCAGAGAATCTGTACCGTCTTCTGAATCGGTGTACCATCGGATTTCTTCACATGCCTCCTGGATATTCCATAATTCATCACAAATCTTTTCCAGGTTCAGATCTCTCACAATGGCTTTTTTATATCTCATCTGTTTTGCCTTTAAGCGTTTGGTTTCTTGTCCTTCCATACAACTCACTTCCTTACGCAAATCTCGTCCGATTCTGCGTCGTAATTGCATCCGAATTGCAATTAATTGCAATCAATGATCATTTCTTTCTATGCCTCCTGCTCCACTCCGCCAAATAGGCAGCCTGCTCCTGGTCTTCGCGTTCCTGCTCCGGATCAGGCTTCGGCGTTGGTTTTGGCTTACGCTTCCGGAAGAGCAGCTTCTTTATTTCTTCAAACATCCGATCCCCTTCACTCCTTCCCGGCGGCTCCGCCCGGCCGCCTGTTTTTTTTGTGATATACTTGTACCTGGTTTTGTTTTCTGGTTACATGGCGGTGTATGTTATGCCTTCCGGCTTAACATCGGTCGATATAACTCTCTCCGATCAGGTCATAGAACTCTTGTCTTGTATGTGTTTTTTCATATTCCGCCTGGCAGATTTTCTGCAGCAGGAGACGCGTCTCTTTGTTTGTGTGTACCGCGTCTTTTCCTGTTCGATGATGCTCCACACAAAGGTTGCACGTAAATCCATTCTGATCACTGATCTTTCTCAGGCTTTCTCCGAAAAATATGTGGTGTTCCTCCGTCTGCTTGATACTACGGTCACCTTTCAGCATCATGCACAGATAGCAGCGTTTGTCTTCTTTCGCCTGCAGGATGCTTTTCATCTTTTTTTTCTTTTCTTTTTTCTTTCTGCCCATCTTGCTTTTGGCGAATTTCAGCCCATCGTAGTTACTGCAGCTCATTCTTCCACCTTCATTCCTGCGGCTTCTGCCTGGTCTTTGATGCATTCTCTTATCTTCTTTTCCGCTGTCATGATCGCCACTTTGTAGCTGTTCGCATTGATCGTGGCTACCCGGAAATATGGTCCCACGGTTGTTCTCTCTGCTCCATCTTCTTTCCAGGACTTGATTGCCATGTACATGCCCCACTGCTCTTCGTTTTCTTTCTGCACTTTCGCTCTCAGGTAATTTCCTGCCTTGCACACATATGCGCCTTTCTGTATTCTCCAGATCATTCTTTTTCTCTCCTTAAAAATTCATGCCAGCAGACCCGGCATCTGCCTTTTTTGACTTCTTCCTCCATCTGGTCATCTACCATGCAATCCGCATCCGGCGGGCAGTGAAAGGATGCTTCCAGCCACTGTGCGATTTCATTTCTGCTGCCCTCCCGGAGGAAGTCAAAAATCGTTCGTTTTTCTCTCTTTCCTTCCGGTCCCAAATCATCCGGCAAAAAAGAGGGTGGAATACCAGTATTTACTGGTGTTTCCGCGGTTTTAGACTCCTGCTCCATGATTTCTTCCTCAGAATCCGCGTTTTGTATAGCGTTTGCTGGTGTTGGCGGCGTTTTTTCTGTGTCGTTTGCCGACACAGTTTTTTTGTATTCCCGGATCTGTTTTACGGTTACTTCCGGGTTGTTCTCCACCAGCTTCTCCTGCTCCTCCTTTTCCAGTCCGGAAAGATGGTAAGCAACTGTCTTTGAGATTTCCCCCGCCTCAAATTTCTCCATGAGGTTTTCCGAGAGATTGTTATTGATTGCTCCCAGCTCCGCTACCGTCGTTTCGGATAACTGTGCTGCCTCTGCTACCAATTTTCGGAGCACTCTGCCTTTGATCTCTTCGTCTCCTGCCAGCTGGGGAATGATTCTTTTCAATTCTTCCAGTTCCTGCATCTTCTCATATTCGCTCAGGCTTTCGATCGTGCTGTTCCCGGTGATCCGGTTGTAGTCCGCCAGCAGGTCTTCTTCTGTTTCCACCCGGCATGGTATCTTCCTGAATTCTTCCTTCCCCTGATTTTCCACCAGGTGACGGACTGCGTAATATCTTCTGTGCCCGGAAATGATTTCGTATTTTTCCGGCTCCAGCTTCCTGACAAGTAAATTCTGTTTGATTCCTCCTGCCAGCAGGATTTCATCGGCAAGTTTTGGAATGTCCCCGATGCTCTTTCGGTTCTTTCGGTTCGGTACCAGTTTTTCATAGTCGATCATCTGGATTTCAAAGGTTGCCGTTTTCTTTTTCTGCTGTCCTCTTGATATGATTTCTGCTAAGTTCGCCATTATTCCACCTTCTCCAGATATTCTTTTGCCAGCTGCCGGTATTCTTCTGTTGCTTTCGCTTTTGTCCGGTGCTTGGCAAGTGGTTTCCGTGCCTCCTGTGCGCTGTTGACCGCTTCACAGTCGGAAATCACTGTCTCCATCAGAGGAAATTCTTGTGCTTCCGCCAGCCTGGTGATCACCTGTATCTGGCTTTTCCGGTTCCGGAACATGGTGAACAAGCAGCCGATGATATTGATATCCGGATTGTATTCTGTGATCTGGACGAAATAATCGGCTATGATTTCCAGAACCGTCTCCGAGAACTTGTCCGCTCTCATCGGAATCATCAGATCATCAGATGCAATCAGTGCGTTGATGGTCATGATCTGCATATCCGGGTGACAGTCGATGATGCAATAATCGTAGTCCTGCTCCACATCCTGCAGCTTTTCTTTGAGCACGTACGGGCCCGCCGTCGTGGCTTCCATCTCTTCTTTTGCTGGCACCACATCCACATTCGGAGACCAGGCGCTCCGCTTGATGGCGCTTCTGATTCCTGCTCCCTGCATAACATCCCGCAGTGTTTTTCCGGTATATGCTCTTCTGGTGGCTATGTAGGTGCTGTTTCCCTGCTGATCCGCGTCGACCAGCAGAATCTTATTTCCCATTTCTCCCAGGCTGTACGCCAGGTTGATCGCGGTTGTGGTCTTCCCTACTCCGCCCTTGTAATTCATAATGCACAGTGTTCTCATCTTTTCCTCCTTGTCATCCACTCTGGTTTTGGTTTTCCTTCCGGTTTGCTGTCGTACCAGTAGTTTCCTTCCCGGTCCCGGTAAAACAGAAAATCCCTGCCGCTTCTCGTAATCATTCCGATGTAAGTCAGATCTGTCTCTGTGCCGCGCAGGGAATATGCTTCTTCCCATGCCTTTTTCAGCTCTGTTTCCACTTCTCAATTTCCTTTCGCATCAGCGCGGACCGGCAGTGCTGCCCGGTTTGTATCGTCACTCGATATTTCCGGAACTCCTCGTAGAATTGTTTCCATTCTGCCCGGTTCTTGATCTCTTCGCCGTTCCCGGTCATGAAGTCTCTCATGGACCATCGGAGAAGATACTTGTCGATCATGGATGCTATATAGGTGTTGTCGATGTGTATTGTGATCTCGCAGGACTGCCGGATCCGTCGCATTGCTGTGTACATTGCGACCAGAATCGCCTGGTTATAGGTTCCCTCACTTCTTATTACGTCCCCTGCCTGGTACGTCTTTCCTGCTTTCGTTGTTTCCAGGCGATACGCCACGCACCTTCCGATTGCTCCTGGTGCCTTTTTGTCGGCTTCGATGTAGATTTCCACATTTCCCACAGTTTTCACCACTTTCTATTTTTCGTATTATGTAATGCCGGTACTTAAACCCGAACAGGTTGACTCCTTCCCGGACGGAATCTTTGTCCAGGTAGAATCCTTTTGGTACTTTTATCTCTTCCGGCCAGGTCCCTCGTTTCATCGGTTTAATTTCCGGATCTTCTTCAATCATGTTTCTGCTGCGGCTGACCCTGCTTTCTTTGCACAAATATTCGGCAAGTCCCTGAAAGTCTCCTTCTTTGTACAGGAGCTTAATGGAGACATGACCGTACTTCCACATCTTTGCAAGCATTGTGTCCAGCCCTGGAATCCGGTTTATGATCATGTGGTGATGCGCTGCGCCCTTGCTTCCGATCTCGGTAATGCAGATCCATTTCATTTCTGTTTCTGCCTTGTCGAATCTTCGATGCAGACACTTCCGGAAATTTTCCATGATTTTCTGCGCCTGCTTTCTGTCTTTCGGACGCTGATCCGGGCGATAAGTGAAGGTAACCCAATAATCTTCTTCCGGAATGAAGTTCCATTTGATCAGTCTACGGTTCTTTTCTATTCGGTTGCGCTGATTGTTCTCCCGCATCTGTTCCGGCGTTGGTTTCTTTCTCTTGGTTCGCTTTTCTCCCGGCGCTCCGTATTTCCCACTGTGCCGTTCTTTTATTTCCCAACTATCGTTGAATTTCCACGTCAGTCTCTCGTACATAGTGCCTTACCCTGTCCCTATCTCTAATATGCTTAATCAAGTTGCAAAGCGGCTCAGAAACCGCTATTTTCTTGACTTTTCCACGCTCAGGGTGTACACTTATCTTGTGAATGAGTGTTGACCCTGAGTGTGGGTCTGAGCCGGGTGTTTTCCCCGGCTCTTTTTCTTTAGAAATCGAAATTTTCGAGATGCTCTATCAGCTTGATCTGCTCCTCGGCTTCGAGTTCGACTCTCATGCATGAAAAGATCATTTTGTCACTGCACCAACAGATTTCGTTTCTGTCCGGAAATATGACCGGTTTTTCCGGATAGTCGTCTTCTGTATCTTTTGCTGTTTTACGGTTCAGCATCTCTGTAATTTGTCTGTCTATGGCAATAATTTTTCTTTTCCCTTTTACCGCGTACAGGTGCAGATCATTCCATGGCGTTACAATTTCAAGTCTCGTGTCTTTCAATTCCAGGCAGTCTTCCGGTGTCTCTTTGTACACCTGTATTTCTCCCGGATCCTTGAATTCGTACTGGCCGATTTCTTTGTACGCCCGAAAGGCTTGTTCGTTCGGAAATGCACCCGAAATTCCGATAAGGATGCTTTTTGTCTCCTTGTCCATGGTGTTTTTGTCTATGTAGGCTCTCCACCGGCTTCCTTCCAGGTAATACCCTTCTCCATCATTCGCCATCAGGATTCCGCCTTTTTCTGTGCCCTTTTTCAACAGGCGCTTAAACAGACTGTGTTTTAAGAACATTCTCTATCTCCTTTCTTCTGTGCTCATCCGCCAGATCGAACAATTCTCTCAGCTGACTTGCCGTAAAACTTCTTTCTCCTGGGACCCCTGCTCCTTCGGTAATGGCTGCGATCACTACCTGATCTTCCATTCTCGGATTCTTTTCGCAAACTTCCTGAATCGTCTTTTCCACAGTTTTTTTCAGCTGAATAAATTCCTGTCTTTTCATAATGCACCTCCCTGATCAGTGGCTCTTACGCCACTTTTCGAATTCTTCTGTGTTGTATATGTACTTGCTGTTTCTTGCCAGCGGATTATTTTTCCGACACACCTTTTCCCCGGCGTATGCCTCTGCTCGATCCAGTAACGACGGAGTGATCGGCGCTCCCATTTCCAGCAATTCACGCCTAGTCATGTACTGTTTGGGATATTCTGGTCCTGTACTGATCTTGTAGGACTGCCCTGTGTGCTGTTTCAGAAGACGTTCTGCTTCTTTAATTGTTATCGTCACTCTGATCACCTCTTTTCTTTGTGTTGTCTGTTTCTCTCTTGCTTTTTTATTTTCCCATTCTTATACTGTATTTACAGGCTCCCGCCAGAGCCGAGTATAATGAAAGGAGCGTTTTTTTGCATGCAAAATATTAAAATCCTGCAGCCTAAAAACTGCAATCTTGCGGATGTCAAACACGAAATCACACAGCGCGCTAACGAAATCATAGATATCGCTACATATCCAAATGGTTTTGTTTTGAAACTTACGCAACGTGCTGATGAGGTAAGTGTCTGGACAAACCGACCTCTTATTAAGATTTCTGAGGATACTTATCAGATTCCAGATTAATCTTAGGTGATGTCATGGTGATAGCAGTGTTGTTTTGGATAACGCTGCTATCGCTCGTGACATTATGCGGCGCAGATGATCCAATTTCCCCGGCCAGTTCCATCAGACCGGCCCGGAAATCAGCCATTAATTCTCCTGCCTTTTTTTCGCACAACTGTTCCAGATGTTTTTCGTATTCTTTTGGCAGGACTCCGTCAATGATCATGGTTAATTCATAAGTGTTTTGTCCCGCCAGCTTTTCTTCTTTTAAACTTAAGGCGAATTCAAAATCGCATTCGCTGCTCATGATTCGACCATTGTTTCCTCGAATCTTCACTTCTTCCGCTCCTTTCCTTGTACTGTCTTCTTTTCTTTAAAAATGTTTTATTGATTTCTCTAGGTCTCCCACCTATACTGTACTTACAGGCTCTATAGCCGAGTAAGTAAGAAAGGAAATTGAGAGTTGTCCACATCAGACATTATTGAAATCATTGGTATTGTTGCATCATTTTCTTCCAGCATCGTTGGTATTTGGATATCCATAAAAGCACTTAAACAGAGTCGAATAACCAACGAACAGAATAATCATATGCTTGAAGAATCAACGCGTCCCTTTATTACTATTTATTTGGACGCAATTACCATATGTGAGCAGGCCAGCTACTTTGTGATAAAAAACTTTGGCAGCAGTCCCGCGACCATAACTCACTTTGAGTACGATCCAATTTTAAAGCAGACTCCTCAGGCATTTCCGCAACTTCGAGAGCAATTTGATTTTGTGGAAAACATTGTTCTTGCACCTGGGCAATCCAAATTGCTGGAATATAATGTTGCTGAATTACCTAAAGGTCTTCTTGAATTTCGCATCACCTATACCGACACTCGTAAAGAATACTCTGAAACAGTGACTATGAACGTTAAGAATTTTATTCACCTTCCTGTTTCTCGCCCCGAGAGCCATATCCCCGAAGGTAACGAACGTCAGGTGCATACTTTGCGCGAAATGGTTGAACGTACTATGTGATGATCGTTTCTTTTTCTATTGAGGAGATCGTGTCTTCCAGTATCTGTTTTGAGGTGTTTACTGTCACTTTGTGTTTCCTCATGATATCTATGATCTCCTCAATAATTTCATTTACTTCTTGCTTTAAAATAACTTTCTCTATCCTATTCTCGTGATCGATCCCATTCTTGTAATAGTCATACTTGATGTGTTCGGGAACTTTTACTGTCTCTTCCATTTTTCCTCCTTATGCCGGTTTCTTCTCTTCCTTGGTTACACCCTTGACAATGCTGTTTCCCTCCAAGCCGCTCATGAATACTTTTACAAGGATTTTTCCTGCCTGGTTCAGTTCTGCGAACTTCTCGGCAAATTCTCTTCCCTCTTCAATGTCTTTCTGTGTAAGGTGTTTTCTGTTTTTTTCAACTGTCATCATTGTTTTCCTCCTTTCTTTACAACTTTGTAATATCATAATACAACTCACAAATATTTTTGTCAACAATTTTTATTAAAATATATTGCGGAGTTGTTTTTTTTGTGTTAATATGCTCTCAGGAGGTGATATGGTGCATGATCGAATTAAGGAAATCAGAATATCGCTTGGTTTGAATCAATCTGATTTCGGAAATAAAATTGGCTTAGGTCAAGCTGGAGTATCCGCTTTAGAAAAAGGGATTCGCGGTATCACAGATCGTAATATACAATTAATCTGTGAAAAATTTAATGTGAATGAAGAATGGCTCCGGAACGGTGAAGGTGAAATGTTTCTTGACGTATCTGAGGAAGATGAGTTTATGAAAGCCGCCACCGAACTTAGAATATCCGGCGATGAAGGTATTATGCAGGCTGTGATAGAATATTGGAAAATGTCTCCGGAGCAGAGGGAGCTTATTAAGAACTTTATTATTAATATCGGAGATGCATATAAGAAGGAACAAAAAAAGGAGTAGCTTTCGCTACTCCCTGGGTTTCTCTTTTTCATAACACGTCTTTACAACCGTGTATATCATTTTCAAAAAAGAAACCGTTTTGATTTCCTGGATCATTTTAATTATGGTTCGTTTGCGTTCTTCATCATTCATACCTTGCCCTCCCACAGCAAAACATATGTTCGAAATTCCCGTGAATTAAATATATCACCCTTTCTTTGGGAAAGCAATATTTTTTCGAACATTTGTTTGTTTATAAAATATCCTCTTACTTATAACTACGGTTGAGAGGGCTCAATATTACATGGTAAATTCTGGTAATTGGTTAATTCGTCATCAGGCGTTTTAATAATATTTTTTAAGGAGGTAGTCACAGAAGATGGCTAAAAAAGAAAGTGTAAACACTATTGTGGATTATGAGGAGTTGTTTAAAAAAGAGGAGAAAGGTAAAGAGATTGTAGTTCCTGGCGAAAAGGTTGTTCTCAATTTGAAGTCAAACGGCAAATATGTTGTAACCGTTACTCGTGACTCTATTTCTATTTTAACCAAAGGTTTCATGAATACTGTGAATAAAGGTATTACTGGAGAAAAGCGTTTTTTCTTTAGGAACATGTCCGGAGTGCAATATAAAGATCCTGGATTTACGACTGGTTACTTACAGTTTATTTTGATCGGAAGCCAAGAATCCAAGCGCGGAGTTGGTGGTGCAGTCAGGGACGAAAATACTATTCTTTTTTCTAAGAAAGAACAATCATTGCTATTGGAGTTAAAGAATTTTATTGATTATCGTCTTACTCAGATTAATGAGCGTTTGTCTGATAACTCTTCTGCTGCCATTAGTTCAGCTGACGAAATACTCAAGTTTAAAAAATTGCTTGATGACGGTGTTATAACGCAGGAGGAATTTGACGCAAAGAAAAAACAGTTGCTTGGATTGTAAATAATAAAAAACTGCTCCGATGCGCCAACATCAGAGCAGCCATGTACCGAGATGATACATGTACATTTTTCGTGCAATAACATTGTATCATTTTCGGGGCAGCCACGCAAGCGAAACGAGTGTTCGCTGCACGCCAAACGCATGAATGGTTTTTCCTACCCGATGATTACATTCTCATTTTTTAAATGGATAGAACTTCCTCCAAATACTGAATTGGGCGCAGACTTATTACAAACCGTTTCTTTTTCATTGATAAGCCCGGCTTCGATATCTCCATCATTTTCAAGAGACTCAAACTCCATTTCCTGATAATATTTAGGTTTTGCGCTGCCTGTTTGTCCAATGTTCGATTTGCATCTTCCCGAAACGTTACATCCAGATGCCAATGCATGCTTTCCACACTCCAATGTCCTCTTACTGCCCTTCGAAAGGTTTCTTCCTCCAGTTTCAGACTACTGATGAAATACCGGTATTCCTCCCGCACTCCTTTTTCATCTTCGATTGTCTTTTTCTCCATCCCGATACTTTTTATTCCCTTCCAGTCCTTTTTGCCTGACAGCCATTGGATATCATCCGTCTGATAGTACTCCCTCTTTTCCAACTGACCATGCGCCTTTTCCTTTGTGCAGCTATAGCTCTTGTTTTCACGTATTTCTTTTTGGATGCTCTCATCTCCAAAATACAGCTTCAGATCTTCCTGCAGTGTCCCCTGGTTTCCTTTGACTGCCAATACATAATCTGCACGTTTCTTACGGATCTTTTCCGCTATCTCTTTCTGGGTCCCCATTGCATCAATGGTAACTATCTGCCCTTTGATCTGGATCTGTTCCAAAAGTTTTGGAATTGCTGTAATTTCATTGCTTTTTTCCTCTACCGCTTTCTGACCGAGACAAAAGCCGTCTTCACGACTCCATGCAGAAACGATATGAGATGGTTTTCCTTCTTTTCTTTTATTCGAACGCATCGTTTTTCCGTCAATACAGATGATTTTTTTCAGCGCTTCGCCTTCGTCTCGATTTAAAAGTTCCTGCCATTTGCTGTACAGCTGCTGAAGAACCTCCGGAGACAGCATTCCCATCACCCGATTTAACGTATCGTGAGAAGGAATGCCATTTTTCAATTCGATATATTTGCGCAGAAAATCCTGGTATTCTTTCGCAAACAGTTCCATTTCCACCCAATCATCTGCATTTGCAAGCGTTGCAAACAGAACAATGACCAGAATATCTTTCAACTTATGACGCACTTTTCTCGCCTGGCGTACATCTTCAATATATTCCATCCAATTCAGCAGTTCTTCCATGACACAAAACCCCTTTTTCTTTTTATCATACCAGAAAAATGGTTTTGTTCACAATTTATTTATTCATGCGTTTGTCGTGGTGTTCGCTGGCTGTATTTTTTATACCCATTTTTAAGGAGAAATGATACTATGAGAAAAGCGAAATATACCCGTCAGAAAAACGGATACTTCCAGACGATTGTATGGGACGGGACGTATCGAGGAACTAAGAAGCATTATATTACTCTTCGTTCCTCCAAGAGCAGCAAGGACCTGGAGGATAAAGTAAAAGAGTATACGGATCGTATACGCGAGCGCCGGATCATCCGGAATACCGATATATATTTTTCGGAATATGCAAAAGGCTGGCTGGCAACGTACAAAGCCGGAAAAAGCAACGCAACCCAGTCAATGTACAAAAATATCATCGATAAACATTTGATGGCTCTGAGCGACGTTAAACTCTCGGATGTGGCGAGAGTCCACTATCAGACAGCCATCAATGATGCCGAGGGGCATCCACGCATCCAGCAGCAGATCAAACTGACCATCAAACAGATAATGCGATCCGCAGTCCGTGATAAATTGTATCCTGCGAATCTTTTTGAGGAATTAGAGGAAGCCATGGAGCCGATACGATACCGCCCGGAAGAAAAACGTCCATTGACGGATTATGAGCGCAAGGCACTCTTTGCGGCTGAATTATCCACAATGGACAGGTGTTTTGTGGATATCCTGTACGGATGCGGCTTGCGTCGTGGAGAAGCCCTTGCGCTTACCCGCTTTGACGTCGATCTGAAGGACAGGACTATCAATATCAATAAGGCAGTGGAATTTCTCGGTGAAAAACCATCCCTTAAGGATCCCAAGAGCCAGAACGGTTTTCGCAGTGTTCCGATTCCTCCATCGGTGTTTCCAGTCATCGAAAACTACGTCCGGGGTCTGAGGGGGACGCAGCTCTTTACAATCCGTTCCGGAGGTATGATGACCAAGTCCGGATACCGTCGGATGTGGGAACGCATTGTAAAAGGGATGCAGGCTGTATCATCTGAGCCGATCGTCGGGCTTACCGCCCACATCTTCCGGCACAACTACTGCTCCAACCTCTGCTATCAGATTCCCCGCATCTCTATCAAAAAGATTGCGGAGCTTCTGGGAGACAGCGAAAAGATGGTGATGGAAGTATACAACCATATTGTGTTGGAAAAAGAAGATGCCGCCGGAGCTGTCGCAGATGCCCTCCGAATGTGATATAAAAATGACATATCATGTTCCCAATGACGTGAAAATGACATATCTAAAACCATTTAAAACGACTCAAAACAGCTTACTTTTTCAGATACAAAAACGCCGCAAACCCGCATAAATACAGGGTTTACGGCGTTTTTCAGCAATGAAGCATCGGGGATTCGAACCCCGGACAACTTGATTAAAAGTCAAGTGCTAAAAACGCCGCAAACCCTTGTACTTATAGCATATAACGGATCCATTGTGACATTAAAATGACATATCATTTTTTTAAAAATATGTGATTTTCTCTTGACTACTGGTGTCCAGTATGGTATTATATAATCACAGAAAGGGAAACGGAGGAAATCAAGATGAAGAAATATAATTTGAGCAATATCATGAAAAGAGCGTGGGAACTGGTTAAAAAATCCGGGATGACGATTTCCTCCGGACTGAAAAAAGCATGGGAGGAAGCAAAGAACATGGGTAAGGAAAAGTTCAAAAAATCAGCAAAAATCCTCAAACCGGGATACGATGAAAATTGCTGCACCGATAGCGCGTATCTGTATTTCTCTTTGTGGGAGAAGTACGGGAAATCCCGAATCTATATTAACGATTACAAACGCCGCGCGCTTGCATTCATCGACAAAGAAACCAAGTATATCACAGAGTATGATCTTCAAGGGGTTTCAAGAGCGGAGTATAAAGAAACTGTAAAAAAATTCTTCGAAACATATGAATTTTAAGGAGGAAAGAAAAAATGAGAGACGTAAAGAAAATGGAGAGTATTGAAAAGCTCGAAAAATTCTTTAAAGAGTGTAAAAAAAATAATTGTCCAGTAGTATGGCGGATCCGTGAAACGCCGCACTGGTACGTAATTGTAGTTGAAGATGAAATCGGAGTCGGGTTTGGCGAAGAACTCGCATACTACCAGACTGCGAAATGGTCTGAGGTTGTGGAGTTTTGTGGAACGCATTGCAACCCATCAAACGACACCATTCACGGACTTGGATGTACGGACAAAGAACTGTCCGATGCAACAATTAATTACATACATTCGAGAGGCGAGAAATACCGCTACGAATAACATATAATCCACCCAGCGGGATACGCATTATAATAAGAAAAAAGGAGCGCAGATGGCATGAAAGTTGACCGGAACATAATGATTAATAAGGCAGGAGGAAACTCGGGTGCAAATACCAAAAATTATAGAGTATCAATTCCGGCTGACATGATAAGAGAACTGGGAGTGACAGAAGACAACAGATCCGTAACATTGACTTTCCAGGACGGAAAGATCATAATTGAAAAATCTTAGAACCGCCCCGAGGAATAACCCTCGGGGCTTAATACATATTGTGATGATATTGTGTGAATGCTTTTCTTTTATGCGATCAGGCTCTTAAAGGTTGCCGGTCCGCAAATGTAGTCAACCGTGAGCCTATTGTCTTTCTGGTACTGCCCTACCGCTGCTTTCAGGCCAGATCCAAACTGTCCCGGACACTCTACGCCGTTGGGATTGTAGCCTTTCAGCATCAGGAGGATTTCCGCCGCTGTTACCATGTACTGTGTTTCGCCACGCTTGACATAATGATTGCCAAGTGCTGCATCCGTCTTAGATCCTCTGATACCGTCTACCGACAACCCAGCATTGTAATCGTGGTTGAGCGCCACCTGCAGTACCTTGATGCCTGCCTTTTTGGTTTCGGCTCCACGGATCCCGTCCGTCTCGATACCAGCGCCGCTGAAGTTGTTTGCGTGGATCTGACCGTCACGCACGATCGTGTTGCCCGTAGACGCAGGCGGAGTCGATGTGCCGGCAGCAGGTTTTTTGATCACCTGTCCAACATTAATTTTGTTCGGATCTTTGATGCCATTGTAAGACGCAAGCTCAGATGTGCTTACTCCCATAGCTTTGGCAATCTCAGACAGCGTGTCTCCTTTCTGTACGGTGTATGTTTCGAGGCTGGAGAAATCTTCCCCTTTATCAGAAACGTCACCTAAAAAGTCCGCTACCCGACCATAGCCGATGATATAGGCATCACTCAGGCTAATGGTGCGATAGGCTACCGCATTTGATTTATTGCCCTCCAGTGCTTTCATTGTGTTACCGGAAACCTCCGCAACATATCCAACATGGGTGGAATCTTTCTGTGTATGTCCATTGGAATAAAACACAACATCGTTGCGTTTTGGAATATAATTGCCACCCTGCGCTTTGCTGTTTTCCCAGCGTCCGTGTTCCTTGAACCATCTTACACCAGCGTCACAATCTGCAAAGTTCGGAACAATATTGGTTCCAATACCACACAGTCTTGCAATATCTGTTACATAAATAGCACACCATGCAACATTCATCGGGAATCCTGCCCCTGTATAATTGTTATACAGATTAATGAAAAAATCGTCTCCGGTGGGCTCAGCCCATCCAATATACTGCTCTCCTCTTTTAACTAACATCTATTTGTCCTCCTCTTCTTTTTCCTGATCCTGGTTTACGACTTTGTCTGCCACTTCCAGCCCCTTGATAAGGATCGTCGGCACATTGTACCCCGCTTCCACAAAATTCTCGCAGATGGACCGAATTTCATTCACGATCAGGCTCGCCAGTACAAACCAGCCAAGCAGCGTTGTAATTCCAAGATCAATACCGATGCTGTTACCGATTTCGATAAATACCGCGCCTGCACCAAACGCCACCATAATCATCAACCAGTATCCCAGCTTTTTCAGGACGCCTTTCCAGCCTGCCATAGAATTTTCTTTTCCAGCCATACGACTTTTCATCCAACCAGTGAGCCAGTCTGCAATATTAAGCCCCAGAAAGGCTACAAACAGAAACCAGTGCTCACCAAGGATGTAAGACAGTACCGCTACAATCGCACCGGTTATTGCATTGTAACCGTCGATGATCGCTTCTGCATAATTCATTTTCTTCATAACCTCACTTTCCTTTCTATTCTTTTTTCGCATAAAAATAAGACCGGTTCACGGTCTTGCGCGAATTTCTATCATATTATATGTCCTCCTATTCCGCTACGACAAAATACTGTCCTACCAGCGCCGTTCGTTTTCGATTTTCATTTTTCCTCCTATTGTAAGGATAAATATCCCATAAATGTCGTATCTACAAAAACAGCAATCTTTCCTTTCGTGGATTCCCACTGAAAATAAATCTGGTTGTTGCACGTCGCCGTCCTTCTTCCCATGGAGTGTACAACCCCTCCATATACTTCTCCTGTGATATTTATCGCGCTCGTTTTTAAATACACACCGCCATCCGAATTCAACTGAAAGTAGGAATTTTTATCGCTGTCTCCAATATAGATTTTTGATCTAGCGTATATATCGCCAAACACATGGAGATCATGTATAACATTTGTTCCGATTTTATATCCGTTTGTCTCCCTATCCGATAATGCAAGCTGTATGTTTGTCTTGTCCTTTGATTCCGTTTGCATGCCAAATATGAGCAGATCTCCGTAATCACTATATATTGTCATTGCCTGTGCCTGGGTGTCTGAAAAGTAACCTGTTGCGATCGTCCCAACAAAATCCCCATTCAGCGCCCATCCATACATAGTCAGCCCATCACTCTGGAGCACAACCCCCTTATTTCCGTTTTGGCGCATCGTGTAAATAACGCCTGAACTGGAATCCAATATAAGATTTCCAGACGGGGATTTTAGGTTCGTGTTGTTGATTGTCCATCCGCCGATTCTCCCTTTAATGGTCTCCATGCTGCCATCAGCCAGAATTTTGAAATTTCCATTGGCGGTGATTATACCCTCCAGTTTGATCTTGCTGGCACTGATTGCTACCTGTTCCGCAGACTGATTGATCTGGGAAATCAGGTTGGCTTTATCTGCTTTGGTCGCCCAGGAACTGGAAGAGGTAACAGTTGCCACGATGGCACTGTCTGTGATTTTCAGCGACGCTTCGCTTCTCCATGTTTGCAGTGCATCGATTTCTGAGTTGGCGTTGTTTAGCGCGGATTTTGTGGCGTAAGTGCTGGACACGCTGGCGGTGATCTCGTTGGCCTTCTGTTTGATGGCACTGTTCATCTGTGCGGTTGTTGAGTAACTTTTCAGCCGATTTGCAGTATTGGTATTCGCTGCCGCCTCTGCATCATCTGCGTAACCTTTTGCTGTGGTAAGCGCGGATGCCTTGGCTGAATCTGTATAATCTTTTGCAGTACTAACTGCGTTATTTTGCGCCGTTGTAACAGATGTTTTGGTGGCGTAGGTAGCTGATACGGAAGTGGATATCTCATCAGCTTTTTGCTTAATGGCGCTGTTCATTTGTGCGGTTGTTGAGTAACTTTTCAGCCGATTTGCAGTATTTGCATTCGCTGCCGCCTCTGCATCATCTGCGTAACCTTTTGCTGTTTCTAGTGCTGACGTTTTTTGCGTATCCGTATAACTTTTCGCGGATGATATCGCGTTATTTTGCGCTGCTGTAACCTGTGTCGTTGTCGCATACGTTTTGGACACGGTACTGGATAATCCATCCACACTGGCCTCGATTGCAGCATTCATTTCAGTCGTTGTGCTATAGTTCTTTTCTAGATTCTGCTCTACTGCCGTAATATCCGCCGATAATCCGTCCACACCAGCCTTGTACTCCGCAACCTTGCTGCTCAGTTCCGTGTACTGACCGGTCACCGTATTGTACTTGGTCTGCAGGTCGGAAAAACTAAGTTCCAGGTCATCTACATCCAGTTTCAGAGATGCCATCTGGCTGTACATTGTCGTATGGCTGTTCTGCAGTTCAATCAGTTCGCTTTCCGATATCAAAGCGGAGATATTTCCCTGCACCACTGATATGCTGGTTTCGGCTGCCTGGAAGCGTTTCAGGATTTCCGCATCGCCGTATATATTAACTTCCTGTTCCAGTCTCATTCATCTTACAGCCTCCTTTCCTGAGTAAAACTCATAGCAAAAGGCATCCCATTTGGGATGCCTTTTGACATAAATTTTATACGATATATCTTTTATGATCATATTTAACATTATCCTGACATACTTTTGCGTAGATCATGGTGGTGTCAAGCTTCTCATGCCCGAGAATCTTCTGTACCTCCGCCACATTCATTCCTCGTTCCAATGCATCGGTGGCTGTTGTGTGCCGTATCAGATGTGGATACACCCTCCTTTCGATCCCGGAGCGCTCTCCAATCTTCCTTACGATCGACTCAATCCCTTCTTTTTTCAGTGCCCTGACCGGGCTACGGTCAGTCACGAAAAGAGCTGGGCAATCGTCCGATCTGGAAAACAGATATTTTTTCAAAGCTACTTCCGCTTTTGCGTTGATATACGATATCCTGTGCTTACTTCCTTTTCCAAAAAGATGTACTTCACCCTTTCTGAAATCCACGTCTGTCTTTTTGAGGATTGCCAATTCCGACACCCGGCAACCGGTGCTGTAAAAAGTTTCTATGATCGCTTTCTCCCGGCGCGTCTGGCAAGCGTCTCTGATCAGTTCCATCTCCACTCCTGTCAGTGGTTCCCGAAGCTTCGCCTCGTACTTGATCGGATGGATCTGCTTGCACGGATTTTTTGATATGTAACCCTCATCCGTGCACCACTGCAGAAATGTGTTGATGACCAGACGGCGTCCATCCAACGACCGGTTGCTTACATTCCGTGTAGCCTGGAAATTGTATAAGTATGCGCGAATGTCATTTGCAGTGATCTCTTTGAGCGGTTTTGCCACCGTCAATAAGAAATCTCTCAGATACAGATCATATGTTTTTAATGTTCCCTCGCTTCTTCCCTCTATCTTTTTCGAAACCATATACACTTTGTAGTAAGACAAATAATATAAACGGGTATATATTAATATCATTTGTGAATGCAACGGATACAATCAAAATTCAAACAAAATTTGATTCCATTCCTACTTCTGGTGCTATGAGGCAAAGTATTTTTATGTTTGGAACTGCAAATGGGATAACAGTATATGGCATGATCACTTTATTTTCTAACACGCCTCTAAATTCAAGGTGGAACGGTGTTGGAAATGTCGGAGTAAACATTGATTCAAATGGTATTGTTACGATTACTCTTCCTCAAACTTCATACGATCGTTTTATCCTAATCAGTTCAGAGAAGATTGCCGGATTATAAATCATTACGCATGATCAATATTAATCATCAAAAGTTTTGTATAAGTTGATCCAAAAGTAAAAGTTACTGCTCCGTCATTGAGTTTGACTGATACAGACAGTGCTGTTCCACAAATATTAATTATATTTGTCTTTTTAAAATCATTTGATATTTCAAGGACAAATACTATAGCTATTTTACTTAATCCTTCTGTACCTTGCGGGGCCGCAACACAAAAATATTTATTCGCTTGTTTTACGGGAATAGCTGATGTGGACTCAGATCCTTCTGTATAAAACGATTGAGTCTTACTATTTAGTTCATTAAGAGCTCCGATAACGTTCTTTGCTGTGGTCTCCAGACCGCTGAAGCTTTTGCTGGTCAGTTTGCTCATGATCGCTTCCGCCACATCGTCCACTAGTGCTTTGTACGCCTCCGAGTTATTGACCATCATCATATAATCTGTTCCACTAATTTGAGATGCCGTTTTTGACGGCAAGCCCATAAATTCCTGCGGAGGAGTCTCTTCCGCAATCCGTTCTGTATACTGATTTGCCATAATTCATTATTCCTTTCAATTTTCTACATGTACCTGCAGGGCCTTTCCTCCCGGCAGGATCAGGCGCTTTCCTCTTACCAGCAAATATCGGTAGTCAAATGTGGTAAACCGTCCGATCACCGTCGTTCCGAAGCCGATATCTGCCGTTTTCATGGTGATCGAGTATCCGCTGCCGACGTAGCTGCTGCCCATTTCAGATCGTTTCCACCAGGTATACCACCAGGACGGATAGTTTTGTGTGACTTCCTGACCGTTCTGGTACAGGATCGCGGTCATGGTCACTGTTCCGTTTCCGTTATCGGCATACCGGACATTGTACAGCAGCGCATTGTCTGCGACGCCCTGAACCTGGTCCTTGACGCCGTCCACCTCTCCCTGGACTCCACTGATCTGCCCCTGCAGATCCGATGCCTGTCCCTCTACCGTCTCCACGCGCTGCGTAACTCCATGGATCTGCGTAGTCATATCCGAGATATTCCCCTGGATACCGTCTATACTGGTCTGTATATTGGTCACATGGGTATTGGTCTCGTAGATTGCGTCCTGCAGTCCACTGATCTGATCCGGCAGGTCATCGGCGTCTGTCAGTACAATGATGCTCTGGCTGTCCAGTTCCTGACCGCCTCCTGCCGCATACAGCGTTCCACGGATCATTTTAATATCTGACGAGGATGGCGTATAGAGTTTTTGCAGTTCATCCGACGTGGATAGATATTTCTGTGTCCATCTGCCGCCGTCAGTGCTTTCCTCGATCTTATAGCGGCCGGCGTAATTGAGGATCTGGCTGCCGTTATTGTATTTCCCGGAAAAGAGCACTCCCTCCGGAACCATCGTGCCGTCCAGTTGTTTCCGGATTGCCAGGGTGCTGCACTGCAGGCTGTATGACACTCCTACGCGCCCGTCCGGAGCCTTGCTGATGCTGAAACGCTTCGTGATCCGCGCGCCGCCGGACCGTATCACCAGAAGGCTTCCGCCCGGCAATGCCAGGCGTTTTCCGTTGACCGCCAGATAATGGTCTTCGGTCCCGTATACCGCCTCAATATCCACGTATCCGTTATCGGACGCCATCCCCGTTACCTGGTAAGTGCGTGTTGCCGCATTCCAGGTTCCCGTAACTCCCGGTGATGGAGCGGCATAGTAAAACGCCCGGTCGGAAACGTCCGTATCTCCGGAAAATACGGTAATCATCGTGTTGCAGTCTCCGTAATCACCGCCGGTCCCGTCAGGCTCCGTATGTACTACGTGCGCATCGTTATCCAACACTGCGCTGATCGCGTCCAGAGTGGAGATGCCGTTGAGCTTATCCATCGCATCCTGCGCAATCTGCACAGCGTTGTCGGCGGATGCTCCTATAGTGATCAGGTCATCGGACATCTGGCTGTATATCTGGTTCAAGCTCTGGTTTTGCTCATCGAACCAGATTCTACTGGAGTTGATGGTCGATGTGCTGCCGTTGATGGAATTGATCACTGATGTAATATCCAGCTTACTTCCCGGAATTCCGGCGTTTTCCGCAATCATATCGTTGACGATGATTCCATCGGCGATGGCTCCCGGTTTTATTCCGGTGCTGTCGATCAGGACGCCGGTGCCGGAGGCATCAAAAAGTGAAAAAGTGAAATCGCCGTTGGCATCCCGTCCAGCCTGCATCCGGATTTTTCCGTCTTTGTCCGTCCACTGCTGTGTTGCTCCGACAATCTTAATGCCTCCGTCATCAGATGCAATAGTGAACTTGTTGGTACTGATGGTTCCTGCCAGTAGGTCATTGACCGTCACACTCTGCATCACGGCTGTACGGATCAGCGCACTGTCAATCACTGCATTTTGAGAGGTCAGGTGGATGTTCTGCAGGTCACCAACGCCAGCATTGCCAGCCAGCAGTGACTTGATATTTGCGCTGTCCGCCTGTAATACATTGATTGCCGCATTGATTGCCGTCAGGTCTGTTACTTTCAGGTTTTCGATCGTCGCATCGATCGCATCCAGGCGACCGATGGTAGCTTCCTCAAATTCTGCGACATTGGCTTTCAGGGTTCCAAATTCGCCCTCGACCGCCGTGATCTTCCCTGTGACTTCCAGGTATTTTACGGTCAGATCTTCGATCGTGGCGGAATTGATGATCGCATTTTCCACCTCGATGTCCAGACCGGACACTTTGTCTGCCGGCAGCTCGTCGATGGCATCGCCGTCGATCTGTCCGTTATCGTTGGTCACGTTGTCTATGGCATCGGCAGCATCCCCGTATTTCTGCGCCAGTTCCTCAAAGGATAGAACCTTGTTCGCCAACGTACAGGTGTTTTTGTTGGGTTCTTCCGGATACCGCTTGATCCCGACGATCCGCTGTTTTTCCCGAGTCCCGGTATAGCTGTCGATCAGCGTCACAGTATCTCCGATATCATATGCCAGGATGCTGTAATTCCGGACACGTCTCTGTTCCGGTACTATGGCAGCGCGGATAATAAGGCCAGTGTTATCCGGCGGTACCGTCAGGCGTTTTCCATTCACTGTCAGGATCCCTACTTGGTATTCTCCCGGCGTATAATCTGTGACCGGCGCCGCATTGGCGAGATCGATCACATCCGCGGAATATGACGTATACGGCTTACTCATATCGGCAAGTTTGGCTTCCGCATCCTCTTTCAGGGATTCCGGATCTGTGTACCGCTCATCTTTCCAGATCAGACGCTTGACCTTGTTGCTGTACTGGTGGTTCTCAACGTACGTTTTTCCGTCGTTGACAGATTCGATGGTCATGCCATCCTTTCCGTATGGCTCAATCTCCGTATAGAAATCGTAGCTTGTAGACTGTACGGAAAGCGTTTTGAGGTTGAGCTGGGACGTGAAATAAGCCCCTTTGTCTTCTCCGATCTTCTCATAGATAGAAATAACCTGGTCTTTTGAATTGACCGTTATTTCGGCTCTGTACGTCTTCAGAGCCTGTTTCAGCACTTCCAGTGCGGAAGTGTTGCTCATCCGGATGGTGCGCTTTTTTGTGACCATGGACTCTCCAATCGTCCATCCGGTCCCGGCGAATGCCAGGCGAAGCGCCGCCTCAATGGTCTGCTCGACGCTCTCAAACCGCCGGAAGCTTTTGCCTTCCAGGGACTCCATGTCCAGCGTCGCAACAATCTGCGCAGTGCCCTCAGACTTATTTTTTGTGATCTCTTTGACCACATACCGGTCTGTCTTGGTCTCGATGTACCCTTCCAGCTCGACCGCGCCGCGCAGGTTACGCCACGGGGCAGAAAAAGAGAGCGTCTTGTTGCTGAGGTCAAGAACGCTCTCTATACAGTAATCTTTGTATACTCGTAACCCTTTGATCGGGGCTTTGTCTTTGTCCAATATCCTAAGCATCGCGGCCCCTCCTTCCGGGTCAGTTGATCATGATATCCAGCGTCATCAGGTCAGCCGTTGTCAGGCTGTCATACTTATCGGTGTCGCACTTTTCCACCTCATCCATGTTGATGGTGTGGAGATCGATTTCGTTTTCAACCTCCAGCAGTTCTTTCATCTCATCGGAAAATGCCTGCTTCTGGTCTTCCTGGATCACGTAGTTCCCATCTTTCACTTTTGCTTTTCCTTCTTCATCCTTTTCCGCATACTGGTCCAGCAATGTTTTTCTTGCAGTTTCGTAGCTTGTGATGATGTTATTCATCTTGTCCAGATTTCTGGAAATGGCATAAGCAACTTTTACCGGTAAACGTTTGCTGGCAAGTTTGTTGGCGCTTACGCTGTTGATGAACTCAATTACCTGTCTGTTTGTGATTTTCATTCTGCATTATCCTCCGCTTCTGTTGGGTTCTCTGGTTCTGTCTGCTCCGGAACATCTTCCTGCGCGCCCTGGTCTTCCAGGTTATAGACCATCTGCTGGAATTCCGCCAGGTCGGCTCTGCACTCTACCTTATTGGCTTCGTACAGTTCCACGTTCTGGATTGCCGTGGAACTTGTGACTTTTCCATCGGTATCCAAGTTGGCACTCATGTACATCACCTGAGCGCCGTTGATCATACTGTTGGCTGTGATTTTGATTGATCTTGTTGCTTTTAACATCGTTCTTCCTCCTTAGATATACCTTGGTCGGTACTTAATTGTTACAGTATTTGCTGCATTGGACAGCGTGATCTGGTTCTCTCCCGGCAGCAATGATGGGAATTCCCAGAAATCTGTCTCCGGATACTTATTGGCTCCCTGCTGTGTCACCGTGCAGGTTTCTCCGTCCACGATGACCGGAATGCTTTTTTTCAAATTCTTGATCGTGACCGGTTCATCTTCTCCGGTGATCGGATCTCTGGCGATTCCGGTGATTGTCAGATTGCTGTTGTCATTCAGTGGAGTGATTTCGACAATACACGGCGTTACCGAATTTCCATCTACTACGATACTTTGCGTTCCTGTTACCTGTACCGCAATTTCTTCATCCGCTTTTTCCCACGCCTGGAAAGTAATGGTCATGTGGTATCTCCATCGGTTGAGAAATTCTTTTTCCACTTCTTTTGATTCCCCTCTCAGAGTCAGCTCAAAATTGTCCAGTTCCAGCATTCCGGAATTGCAGTCTGATTGGATATTGCTCATGGTAATTTCTGCATCTGTTTTGGTTTCCCCGATAATGATGAATTCTGCGGTCACGTCAAAAAACTTTTGCTTTGGTATTGATTTCAGGACTGGCTGGTCTGCGTCTTCCAGCCAGTCCGTGAATGTTATGATATTCCTCGGGTGTACGGTCTGCTGACCGATCACTATCTTTTCTCCGTATTTTTCCTTTAAATCAATTCCGTTTACCTTCATCAGCGCGCCCTCGCTATCTTAATGGCAGCCTGGTTCATGAAATAATCTATGTCTCCCTGATTATCGAATCCGTAGTTGCCGTAAAAATTAACTTCCGTGTTTCCTCCGTCTTTACCGTTGTACTGCGGTGTTATCACCATATCTCCGCTCAGGTGCTTTACTGCTTTCTGGATAATTCCACGGTTTTTTTCGATTCCTTTTGCTAGGCCGTCGATGAAATCCGGCATCCATGTTTCGTAGTCTGTCAATGGACCTTCATCTGGCACCGAGAAGTGCAGGAACGATCGAATTTTATTTGCCACAGACTTAACTGCACTCGTGATCTTTCCTATCGCGTTCCTGATTCCTCTTGCAATTCCGTCTACGATATCCCTTCCCCACTGCAGTGCCTGCCCCGGCAGTGATGTGATGTAACTGATAGCTGACTGAAATCCATTGCTCACTACGCTTCCGAGGCTGCTCAACTTATTTCCAATCCCGGATACCAGGTTCTCAAAGGCGTTCACAGCGGAATCTTTCAGATTTCTCGCTGTATTTACCACGAAACTTTTGACGTTTTCCCATGCGTTAGACGTTGCTGATTTCAGTTTTTCCCAGGCATTTGAGATGGAATTTTTCAGATTTTCGATCGCATTTGATGCGGAATCTTTCAGATTCTGTGCGGCATTCACGACGAAATCTTTGATATTCTGCCATGTGTTGGAAGCGGCAGTTTTCATGTTCTCCCAAATTTGAGCCACCGTATCTTTTAGATTCTGAATGAGATTTAGTGTATTTTCTTTCAGGCTTTTTGCAGTGTTAATTACGAGATTTTTTGCAGCCTCCCAAGATTTCAGCGTCATTTCTTTGAGTGTGTTCCAGATGTTGCTTATCGTATCCTTGAATCCCATAATCAGCGCAACTACATTGCTCACAAATCCATCGACGATGGAGGATACCACATGTTTGATTCCGTTCCAGATTGTCGATGCGGCTTCTTTCATATTGTTCCAGATATTCTCCGCATCTGATTTCAGGCTTTCGAAGTCTCCCGTCACCAAGTCGATCAGGAGCAAAACCGGTGCCAGAATTGTGTTTTTCAGTAACTCCCAGGCTCCGGATGCGATCTGCGTCAGTCCGCTCCAGATTCCCTGCAGGGTGGTCACGCAATTTTGCCACAACGTTTCGATTGTCGTCACGATTCCGGATAATACCGGATTCTGTGCCATCGCGTTCCAGATATTTGTGAAAAAGTCGCTTACCTGCTGCCAGATTCCCGACCACCACTCTGGGATTCCCTGGAACCAATTTACGACGCTTTGCCAGGCGGATGGGATGGTCTCTGTGAAAAATCCGCAGATTCCTGTCCAGATATTGGTGAAGAAATCTCCGACTTGCTGCCAGATTCCTGACCACCATGCCGGGATTCCCTGGAACCAGTCCACGACGCTTTGCCAGGCGGATGGGATGGTCTCTGTAAAGAAATCGCAGATTCCTGTCCAGATATCTGAAAAGAAGTCTCCGACCGGCTGCCAGATCCCTGACCACCACTCGGAGACTCCTTCAAACTTCTTTTTCAGTGATTCCCAGGCTTTCGGTATGGTTTCCGTGAAAAATCCGCTGATTGCTGACCACACTTTTCCCCCGGTGTCTTTGATTTTTTCCCACGTTTTTCCAAGCCATTCCGTTATGCTACCCCAGTTTTGTATTGCGAGTATAATCCCGGTGATGACTCCCGTTACCACTCCTATAGTTGCTGCCAATGGGAGCAATGCACCTGACCCGAAAAACCCTACAATTGTTACCACTGCCGTTATTGCTGGCATCAGCGCTGATAATACTGCGATCACGCCTGCAAGCACTCCTATGATTGTTTTTACGGGACCCGGTAGGGACGTGAATTTTTCAATCAGTCCTACGACCACATTTATGACCTGTGGCAAATATTTTGTTGCAAGTTCAACCAATTTTTGTCCCATCGGTGCCAGTGCAAGCTGCAGATCGTTGATAGATTTCTGCATTTCCTGCATGGGTGTCGTGGTGATGTCTGACATTTCCTGTGCCGCGCCAGCTACATCTGAGTAGCTGTCTCCCATCGTCGTCAGTGATTCAATGACGCCAAGGTTTGCATCCTCTGCCAGTGTTCCGAAAGCTGTGGATGCCATTGTCATGGCTTCTTGCTGGTTCTGTGCATTTTGTATGTCGGATACAATGGCATTGATAACATCTTTTTGAGATGCCCCGCCCTTTTGCCATTGGCGGAATACTTCCTGTGTTCCTTCGCTGAACAATCCAAGACTTTTTTCGATGGTTCCGTCTCCGAGCTTCGTTGTTACCTCGTTGATGGAGTCATTTACATTGTTCAGATTGTAGGCTCCCGCGTCCAGTCCGTTTTCCAGCAGCTGGAAATATTCTTCGGCGGAATATCCTGCCTGAGAAAACTTTCCGGAATACTCCGACAGATTGTCTCCGAGCTCCTGTGTCTTGTCGAGTCCGTTTTGCGTCCCTCTTACGACCATATCCATCGCTGTCTGCGCATCCAACGCGAAATTAACCATAAGGGCATTCACGCCCCGCATGGTCTCGTTCATATCGGAGCCGAAAACTTTCTCCATGTTAATCGCTTGCTCTGTGATTGTTGCAAGCTGTGACGGGTCCAGGTCTTTCAGGTTATTTTTTACTGTGATGACTCCTTGTGCAACCTCGTCCAGGCTGTCGGTGATTCCGCTTCGGAATACCGTTTCCACGACGCTTCCCATCTGCTTCGCGGCTTCTCCGGTGAGTCCAAAATATCCATTGACGCGGCTTGTTGCTCCTTCGAGGTCTGTGAAGGCTCCTACAGCTCTTTCTCCAGCTTGTACAATTTTTTCTCCGGCTCCGGCGATTGCGTCCGCTGCCTCCATCATATTTCCGGCGTCCAGCTTCTTCCCGATGCTTTCCATCTGTTCGCCCGCATCGCTGAATGCATCTCCCATTTTCCCTGCGGCGTCTTTTACCCCGTTTGCCATGTTCTGCGCGGAATCTTCCAGCGATTTTAATTTTTGTTCTGTGGCAACGATTTCTCTTTGCAGAGCGTCGTATTTTTCTTTACTGAGATCGCCCCTCTCCAGCTGTGCTTTTGCCTGCCGGTCCGCTTCTTTCAGTTTGTCCATCCGCCTTTCTGTTTCCTGGATGGCGTTCTGAAGAAGCTCCTGTTTCTGCGCCAGGAGGACTGTGTTGGTCGGATCGAGCTTCAGGAGTCGATCTACGTCTTTAAGGCTTCTCTGGGTGCTTCCCAAACTTTTGTCGATTTCCTCCAGCGCCTTATCAAGTTTTGTTGCATCTCCATCTAACTGTATGGTAATTCCTTTGATTCTGCTGTTCGATGCCATTTCCGTCCTCCTTACAGTGCGTCTATGTCTGCCTGTGTTGCCATAACCGGATATTCATACTCGTCATTTTTCAGCTCTATGAACATATCATTGACAAGTCCGATACTCAGGAGATCCAGATCAGAAATAGAAATACCGCATTGCGTGCATCGAAGCATAAACAACGCGGTATTCATCTCTCTGTCTATTTCCCGTTCTTTTTTTTTGGGACAGACATCTGCTCATTTTCCATCTCCCACATTTCTACGATCTCCGGGAGGATTTTGTAAATGTCAAAAATATGGAACTGATCCAGCCATTCGTCGATATCGTTCGGCTGGCTTGGGTCTCCGTGCTTGTGCATGACGTAAGCGATATTTTCGAACATTTCCAGAGAATTAATTGGAAGTTCGCTGTCAAATTCTGATTCGTCGAATGGGATTCCCTCTTTTTCACATTTTTCCTTGGTTTCTTTTTTGAGCTTTTCCTGTGCTTTTACCTGCTTATTGATCTGCGTCAGGTCTTTGAAGATATCCCTTTTGAATTTCATTCGGTAGATTCTTGGGATGGCAGCGGAACTCTTGAAATTGCATTCTTTTCCATCAATGATGATTGTTTTTCTCATACAATTTCCTCGCTTTCTGCAGCATCCTCTGTTTCCTCATATTCTTCCGGACTGTTCTGTGTATCCGGTTCACTTTTCATGAGGGCTTCTTCCTGCTGAGTCTGATCTGGAATGTATACTTTGTTGAACCATCCATTGTACGTACTCTCATTCATCTCCGACGTGGTTTTCGCTCTTACGTACATCTTTCCATCGCCCTTGACATCTGCTCCCGTCGCTGAGATTGTCAGTGTATCTGTCGTTGGTTCGATTGTGTCTTCGGTTGTGCTCGATTCCACCGTCGGACGTGTTGCTGTGCAGTTGTAGAACCAGAATTTTGTTCCCTTCACATCACCGTCGATTTCAAAGCCGAATGCGAATTCCTGTGTTTCCGTATTCTGCGTTTCCATCAGCGCTTTGTTTGTGTCCAGCGTCTCTTTCAGAATCTGCTGGCGGAATTCATCCGGAATGAGTGCGTTCTCCCAGTCTCCCTCGTATCCGTTGTTAGATGAGGATACGTAATATTTCACGCCATCCGCATAGAATGGAGTGATTTCTCCCTGTGCTTCCAGGGACAATGATACAGATCCTGGTACCGCGAATGGCGTTCCGTATGTAATGGTTCCCTCTTCGCTTGTTGTCTTGACCGCAACGTGCGCATTTTTGATGTTGAATTTTACTTTATTCTTTTTCGTCGTTCCCGGCATCTTCTTTTACCTCCATCTCGTATAATACTTCGTACATGTTCTCTTCTTCGATGTACGTCTCCGCTTTGCTCCATCCGATTCCTCTCTTTTGGAGCGCGGCTTCGATTTTTTCTTCCAGTTCTTTTGTTTTCTGATCTGTATACAGCTCGATGTTGATGGTCTGTATCGTCATGTATACTTTTCCGTCTGCGTAGAAGTTCCTGGTCTCTGGGTTGGTGTAGCAAATAAATGGCGGGTTCACCGCCTCTTCTGTCTCAAAATGGTTAAATCGGTATTCAACCTCTACTTCTTTCAGCGCTTCTTCGATGATCTCATTTGCTGTCATATCTGATCCACCTTCTTTTCTATGGTTTCAATGGCGGCCTCTTCCGCTTTTTTGATGTGCGGAATTGCTGCCACTCTTCCGCCTCCCCGTTTCGCGTGCCCTTTTTCCAGCAGATGCGTCAGCCGGTATGTCTTTTTGTTGAATACGGTTACGCGCTTTTTGAGCGCGTTTTCAAAGACTGTCTCCTTGCTCCAGTCTTTCGCGTACTTCCCAGTCCGCTTCGGGGATGTCTGCTTCAGCTGCTTCTGCGTTTCCTTGGCGGTCTCATCAATCAGTTTCTTCATGTTTTCGATTTTTTCATCTTTAAAATCGTACATTTCATCTGATATCTTTTTCGCGAGTTCTTCTGCCTTTATTCTCACTCTCTCACGTCCTTATATTTTGCAACGATTCGTTCCAGTGTTATCAGCAGATGCGGGGGTGTGGCGTCGAATTTGTCTGAAATGAGCACAATTTTGTACTGCTCTCCGCCGATAATGCATATGTCCATTTCTGAGATTCCCGGGATCGGCAGCGTTTTGCTCACCCTGTCCACCGTGTAAGATGCCAGCTTTGCTTCGAAATATCTCTTGAATCCTTTTGTATAATTCCCGAATCTGACATTTTTCTGCTTCGTGGCTACGATTGTCCGGTTTTCTACTTTGCACAGATCCATGACTCCGTCCCCGAAGGTTGCCATAGATTTATCCTTGATTCTCGGCATCTTTCTTTTTCCTCCACCGATTGATCTGCAGGCTGATGATTTCTCCCAGATAGTTTGCGACAAATTCGCTGATCTGCCCGGCTCTTGCGTACATGCAATAATTCAACAGCAGGTCTTTTTCCTGTGTGTTTTCCGTAAAATCGCATTGTCCGATTTTCCCCGTCAGATAGCTTTTCCCACGTTCAATGGTGCCGGAGAGTTTTTCTTTCTCTCCGGCACTCAGTTCCCATGTGATATCAAGGTAATTTTTGACTTCTTCCAGCAGCTTCTCGTCTTCTGATAACTGTTTTTCCATGTTCTCATTCCTCAAAGATTGCTTTTTCGAAGTTCAGCGTCACAACGCTTTCGCCGTCTACCAATACTTCGAACCGGTCATTTTTTTCAACCCGGAACACATTGTTCTCTTCCCACTGGATTTCCGTCTTGCTATCCTCCCCATTCTTCTTGAATGTCATTGTTGATCCTTTTTTCTTCAGGAGGAATGGGAAGTAATATCCCTGCTGTTCTTCCGGATCGCTTTCATTGAACTCTGTGTATCCTTGCACCTTTTTGAATATTCCGTATACTGTTCCGTCTTTTTGTACAGCTGCCCCGGTAATCATCTCAATAGCTGTTTTCCCGTAAAAGCCCTGATCTGGCTCAGGCATTTGCAGCAAATCAGGGCTTATTATTCCCCCGATTTTGTCACCGTTACCTGGTATGTTTTTGTCTGAGATCCGTCAGTTACTTTTACTTTGACAACGTTTCCCGCTCCTTCTGTCCAGGTGATTCTGCTTCCGTTCGCTACCGGCTTGTCGTTGTATGTAACTTCAACCGCCGCCGTGAAATCCTTCTGGATCGCGGTTACTGTATTGCTGGCATCCTCTGTGGTGAGTGTGTAGGTTGTCGTTTCCGAAGTAAATTCCGGTGTCAGGGTGTGTCCTCCGATTTTCAGGTCGGAAAGTTCTGCATTGTCCGTATCCGTTGTGCTCTCCACTACTTCGACTTTCCAGTATGCCGGCTGCAGATTGCTGATATCAAAAAGCAGGAAGGAGTTGTTGTCTACCGGGAATCCGTCCGAGTATGTCTTGATCATGTATACTCTTTCGTCTTCCAGGAATCTGTAGTCGTCGCTGTACGTGATTCTTCCTTCGTTTTCCAGTCCTGCTCCCGCAAAGTACAATCTTGCCATCCCGAATACCGCCCGTCCGACCGGTACTGCCGGAGACTGCATTACATCAATCTGAAACGGCAGATTGCTCACATATCCACCACCCGGCGCCGGTCTCTGGATTGCCGGGCGCACTTTTCTGTAGTAATCTGACGGATTGACCAGCATGATCAGGCTGTCTACCGTTCTTGTTTTCCCGTTTTCGCCCACGGCAAGGATGCTGGCTGCATTTCCTAACTGGATATCGTCAAATTTTGTAATTTTGATTGCATCTTTTTCCGGGTATACGCCGCCCTGTACACTTACGCTGTCACCTACCTGGCGGATCATTCCAATCGGCATGTCTTTTCCGGTTCCGTTGATGATTCCATCTTCCATTCCGTTCGCCAGTGCCTCGTACAGTACTTCTCTTACGTATCTGTCCAGCCACTCCGGTCCCAGATCCAGCATAGCTTTGCACACCGGAAGGAACGCTGATAATTTTTTCTGCGTCACATCAACTTCTTTGAATCCGGATGTTAATTCCTGGACGATTTCCGCGCACAGTTTTCCCCATGCCGCTTTCTGGTATCCGTTGGTATTCATCATCATCCGTGTCATTCCTGCTACGGACTGGAAATTGATTTTTGACAGCAGCGGATGGTTTGTCCGCAGATCTTCGAATACGTCGTTGATTACCGTTTCCGGCATGACCACATCCAGGTTTTCTACAGCCTGCTTCGGATTGCTGGACTTCATTGCGTCGATTACCTTCTGGTAATATTCTCTTTCTTTCGACGTCAGCTGTCTTGTTCCCCGACTAGTCAGGATTCTCTGATCTGTCGCCTCAACGATTCCTCTTGCTTCTTCCAGTACATTCTGCTGGATGTTTTCGCACAATTCCACGAACGCATTCTGGAACGCCTCTGTGTCATTCTTGTTGATTGCTTCATTCATTTTCTGTACGATTGCTTCTCTCGCTTTCTGCAGTACATCAAGATTTTTCATGTTCTACCTCCTGAAAAGTTCTAAGATATTATTTTTTTCTGGTTTCTTTGGTTCTTTCTGTAATAACGCGATCTGCTCCCGGAAGCTCTGCTGCTCTGTGAGAAGTTTCTGCATATGGCTCATTTTCTTCTGCATTTCTTCCACACTTTCAGTCTTTTCCGCTTTTTTCTCAAGGATTTCATCGATCAAGCCGTATTCCAGCGCCTTGTTTGGAGTAAGGTATGTTTCGTTCTCCATCAATTCTTTGAGTTGGTCTTCGCTGATTGTTGCGCGCTCCATGAATACCTGACGGTTTGCTTCCATCATATCGTCCAAGTCATCAGCGTATTTTCTCAGCTGCTTCGCATTCCCTTCGCAGTACATCCACATATTGTGGATCAGCGCCGTCGTTCCAAGGCACATTTTCCTTTCGTCGCACGCCTGCAGGATCAGAAAGGCGATGCTGTGCGCAACTCCATCTACGATGCCTGTCAGATGGTTTCCTTTCTGTTTGAGGATGTTGTAGATCGCCACTCCTTCTTTCACAGAACCTCCGTTTGAGTTGATGTGAAGCTCGATTTCCATTCCGTCTGGAATTTCGTCCATCTTTTTCTGGAAATATTTCGCAGATGTTTCAGAGTCTTTGTATGACCATGTGTTCCAGTCGAATTCCCCATATTCTGTCACATCATCATAGATGTACAGCAGTGTTTTATTTTCCTGCTGCACCGGTTCCACCCTCCAATTGGTTGTTTTCACTGTTCTCACCTCCATTTTCTTCGGTTACTCCTTTTAGAATTGCTCCAATTTCGCTGTAATTTTTTGTCATGAAATGCTGATCTGCCCACGGTTCATCAATTTTAGGCTTTCCGATCACCTGGAGAATGTCGTTGATTGTGAATGCTCCGCTTGAAATCAGCTTGTCGATCGGTGTTGCAATGTCGAAAATATCTACATGTTTCACTGCCAGCGTGTCGATCTTCAAGTAATTTCCCTGTTTTAACCCGTCTTTTCCGTTTCTTTTTCGATTGATTTCCTGCTGTATCATCTTCACCAGCGGATCAACGGCGAACGTGAGCAGTTCGTCCGTTGCTTTTGTGGTGTCCTGCACATCGCCTTTTGCAAGGGATGGAGGAAAAGAAAAAGCCCTTGCCGTGAATTCGAAAATATCGTCGGCAAGCGCTTTAATATCTCTGGTTGACTCTGTGGAATATGTCTTTGCGTTTTGCGAAATATCCTGATAATTGTATCCGTCAAACAATGGGAGTACTGCATTGTCTTTTCCGAAGAAATTTTTAAAATGCGTGCTCATCAGTTCTTCAAATGTCTCGTTGAAATTATCCTGCTCCTGTGCCACTCCGGCAATGTTCAGGATTCCTTTATGCCCTCTTGATTTCTGATATGCATTTTGCGCGTATGTGATTAACTTCGAATAGGAGCCATACATTCCGTTCATCAGTTTTCGCATATCCGTTGAATTCAGTTCGAAAAACATGACATCGGACATATCCAAGGTTTCCTGCAGCGTGTATCCATCAAAGCTGATCCCGCTGAATTGATAATCTCTCAGTGCGTATACCTCTTTGATGTAGCTCTCCGCCACATACATCCTGTGATTGATTTCAACAACCAGGCACTCATTTTTTCTGTATAGCTGCGCGATCAGTTTGTATATGAATCCCGCTGCATTCTGGTTCTGGTTTGGCTCGTAATTCCATAGATAATATTCTTTCCCCTTTGACTCTTTATTGTGATAATAGGTTTTGAATTCGCATTTGCTTACCGCATTCGCGATTTTGTTCACGCAGGTCCAGAATGCAAGTTCCCGGATATACAGCTCATAGGCGGCATTCTGTACATCCTGGTCTTCCATGATTTCTTTTACGCTTACTGGTTTGTACCCGATCAATTTCAAAACCCAATTTTTCCAATTGATTGCCGTGCCGCTCACCTCCTTTAGTAGCTGTATACCTTGATTTTAGGCGTTGGCTTTGGTCTGCTTTTTGGCAATTCACTTTCTACCGTCATGGAGGCCACAAGGGCCATGAACGGGTCTGTCTTTCTGCTTTTCGCTTCGATTTTTCCGTAGACATAATTTCCGAGATCCGCATCATCCGGCTGCCCCACCTTTCTTCCGTATCGGATTAGTTTTGTGTTATTGGTCGCCCATCGAAGTTCTGGGGCATCTCCCCAGCTGAACCATTGGTTTGCAAAGCAGCTGTCGATGACTGGAGCCACCCTCATAATGTCTGATGGTCTTATCAATTTCAGATTCTTGTGGATTTTCATATCAAATCCTATTTCTTTCAACGCATCTCCAATGAGTGCAAAACGAAAGTCGTCAATTGCCATCATTTTGATGGTGTATTTCTTTTTCGCTTCCTGGATGTATTCCGTGATCAGACTTGGATGTATCTCCACATCGTCTACCAATGTGATCCGTCCGGCCTCCGCCCATTCTCTCCACGGCGCTTTGATTCGCGGAAGATCTTTAGAATTCAGACAGATCCACGAGTGATTGATGTCGTATCTGTTATCGCCATCCCGGAAATGCAGATTCACAGACGCCCAGTCTGTGATCTTGCTGAAATCAATTCCGCAAGTGCAGCTCCACTTTTCCAGATTCGGCAGTTCCTTCTTCGTACTTTTGATTACTTCATAATCCGCCACGCTCATTTCTTCTGCGTTTTCCCGTATGTTCATTCGCTTCGTTATGAACGCCGGAAGTCTTCGTGGGTTTTTCTTCCATTCGCGATATTCTTTTCTTGTTTCTTCCATCAGGTTCGGAAGATACGGCAGGGATGGGTTTGCCATCGCCCAATTTGCTTCATCGTGCACATCTTCCTTTTTATTCAGCTTGCATATGAAAGGGAGCAAACCATTATCTGGCTCTCCGCCCCTTAAAATTTCTTCTGATGTTTCCAGCAAGTCATCCAACGGGCCTTCTGGAACATCTCCATTGGTGGTGTAGTATGATCTGCGCGGATGTGCTTTTTTCCCGAGGCCAGTCGTGAACACGTCGATATTTTTATAGTCTTCGTATTGATGTATCTCGTTAAAAATTACAATTCCTGATCGCAGACCGTCTTTTCCTTTTGGGCTGTTCGTTCTTCCTTTGATGACCGAGCCTGTTTTGAGAGATGTTACTTTTTCTTTCGTCCATCTGTAAAATTTTTTCAGTTTTTTTACGTGTTCCGGCGCTTCGAATGCATTGATAACGTCAATCACTGGCCGCATAGCCTGATCTTCGTTGTTTGCGCAGATGTCTACGTCGTATTCCCGTATACCGTTATATGGTGACGTCAGACATACGGATTCCCAGGCGATTGTTCCATCTTTCCCGGCGCCCCTCCCTAATTCGCAGAACAGGTCTGGCCATCTTGGCATCCCGCTTTCTCTCCAGTATGTGCAATCGTGTAGTCCGATCACAAATTTCTGCCACGGAAATACTACCTCGAACGGAAAATATTTTGCCAGATCAATGTACTTTTCAAGCTGCTCTTCATCTGTGTAGATATCCTCATTCGCAAAACACTCTTTTACATGGGCAACCAGCAATTTCTGTTCTTCGCACACAGCATATGTTTCATTTTCGACGATGTCTATCCATTCCTGGATATGCTTGCTGATTTTAAAGTTCGTCATCGTCTGCCTCTGATTCGGTTGGTTTTATGCCGAGACTGTCGAGAATTTTCAGCATCTGTGCGCTCACTTTGATCCGCTGATCGATAGAGTCATTCTTTTTGATGCCTTTCTGACCGCCGCCGTTATCGTAGGTGACTACCACCCCCCGTTCCCGGATATCATCGATCAGATCGTTCTCTATATCCCAGAAATCCATATATTTTTCCACCAGATCGATGTAATATTGTGTGGATATCCTGTTTCTCTTCAGCTGATTCATCAGGTCTTTTCGGATTTCTTTCCTTTTGTTTTCCCGCTTCATTCCCGCCATCTCTTACCACCACCTTTGTGCGCGCGAGAGAAAATCTAAACTGTCGAGACCTCCGCCCGGTCTCCACGGGGCGAAATTAAAATGCGATTTTTTCGACCGGGGGGGTCCTGCTC
>ERZ1090861.209-NODE-209-length-39051-cov-22.669915_pt1 | contig 39051 bp, 34 predicted proteins | sample MGYA00478482_ERZ1090861 | MGnify/ENA primary metagenome ERZ1090861 (study PRJEB33644, sample SAMEA5815744) | chicken gut metagenome | biome: Chicken; feature: Gastrointestinal Tract; material: Caecum | place: Ireland | collected 2019-01-01 | study: A study of the... | reverse complement strand
GCTCCCTGTAGTTTTCCAGGCAGGTATCCCAGCGGAAAATCATGGTGTCCAGGGCGTCTTCCAGTTCTGCGCAGATATCGTCTGCGTCGATTTCCCCGTTGGACTGCAGCATGTTGTCTGAGATATCCCGGATAGCTTGCAGGGTTTCTGCAGCGCTGCGTTTGGGTTTCGGCTTTTCTTCAGGCTTTTCGGGTTCTTTGGTCTGCCGGAGCTGCTGGACCAGCGCGGGCCTTTCCTCCGGCGGGGCCTTGGCGATGGCCGCCACGGCTTTCTCGGCGGGTTTGATGCTGCCGGTCAGGATTTCCTGTTTGATGCCGGGAACGGCCTCCTCAGCGGCATCTACGCCGTTGGCGAATTGCTCTGCACGGATAACAGTATTTCTGGCTACGCCATTCTCGGCTGCAATGCGTTCACAGGTTTTTTCTTTCAAGATCAAGTTACCATTTTGGTAACTTGATCTTGGTGCATTGTTTTTTCGATCTCCACCGTATGCCGTCTTTTCCGCCTTGTACTGGTGACCCATCAGATACTTGAACTGCTGGAGCGTCAGGTTTCGCCGTCCCAGCTGATTTTTGCAGATCCATGCGATGGCTTCGTACCGGTCAGAAAACGCCTTCTCATAGGTGGTGAACTGGAGTTCCGGGTGCTGCTGAAGGATGCGGTAGCGGTTGTGTCCATCCACGATGACGCCGTTCCAGACGATCAACGGATTGATAACCACACCATCAGCCAGGATGTTTTCCTCCAGCTGCTTCTGCTCCTCTTCCCGAAGGGGAGGGATTATGCTCGCAAACTCCGGGTCAATGGTTAGATGCAGGGACATAGGTTCTTACCTTTCGACGGGTGTTATCCCGGTGAGCCGCAGCAGGCTGGACGTAGTAGTCGAAACCATAGCGGGTCTGGCAGTAAGTACAGACATCTTTGATCTGCTGGTGAACGTCCGCCCGACGCAGAAATGCTTTCTTGGCGTCCTGGAACGAGTGCAGGCAAACCGGGCACAGGGTGATGAGGGATGCAGTGTTGGCATTGCGTGCATAACTACGGCTCATAAGCTTTTCCTCCTTTTGATTGTTAAAAAGATCGGGTATGTAAAAAGCCCACCGTCTGGAGTTCTGAGATCCCGGGCGGTGGGCTGAACTTGTTTTTGGGCTTCCTCCCCCATTTGTCCTCGACGCCCCGGGGAGGGTTGGGAACCTTCTGGCGGCGGATTTGCACCGCTCCATCGGCCTTTCGGCCGCCCCGCCTTCTTTGTGGCCGGGCCGCGAGTTACGGAAGTATCATTGTCTGGAAGTACCAGGAGGCTGCTTATTCACCTTTCAAGGTCCACAGGCTTCGGGCTTGTCCGCCCCTTTGGGGGGAGGCCCTTGCTGTGACTCTATGATACCTTAGAAATCTTCGCTGCGGGAGTGACTGGTTGTCACGGTACCGGGCGTGTTTGTCACGCTTTGTTAAATTGATAACAATAAATGGTCTAGTTGTTCAATAATGTTCTTCAGCTCTCCCTGGACACGGTGATTAGCCAGAAGTTTGTCCTGTCCCAGAATTAAGTAGTCTAAAGAAACACCAAAAATGAAAGCAATCTCAATCAGTAAATCAAGAGATCCTACTCGTCTTCCTGCTTCTATTGCCCGGTAGTGATCTAAACTGATATTCAGTTTATCGGATATCTGTTGTTGAGTTTCTCTCTGCTCCAAACGAAGTTTGACAATTCTCTTTCCACATTCAACAGGATCAAAGCGCATAAGGATATCCTCCAGATTTTGAAGCGTGTGTTGACGTGCAAAATCTGAAGGTCAGGGATATTTGGCGATGTACGTCTCCCAGTTCTGGCGCATCCGTCACTCCTGTGTGGCGAGACGGATGCACCTCCCTGTGGTGGCTGTTGAGATAGGAAAAAATAAAAAAAGCCGACAGACAGCCACAATTCCACGAGGGAATTGCTTCCGTCTGCCGGCTCGTCCGGCCTATAGCCGGTTCAGTCCTATCTAACAAACGCGGACTCCTGACTTGTGTTCTTAAGGGCTTATACCCAGTTCAACACCTCTACAGTATGTCTCGTTTCTATATTCAGTTTTATGTATGATGAAGGAAAAAGTCTTACCCCAGCTCTTCAAAATAAAATTCTGCCTGGGTTACTGTCACCTTGTTTCGTTCCATTTCAATCACCCAGTGCCGCCTGCATTTGGGGCATTGATGGTACCCTGTGACAATGATTATTCCACACATAAGCCGTGTGCCGCACTTTGGACAGTTGGAAATATTCAAATTCATTCGTTGGTCTGAAGTCATAGGGCCCCCCTTTTCTTGATGATTGTTCTTTCTATCGTAAATTAGTGACTATTATACCTAAAATCAAAATTATCATCAAGAGATAATTTGTCGAAAAAACACGATGTCGGAAAATTTTTTTAAATTATTTTTAATTTCTCTAAAAAAAATTAAGAACCTTGAATGTTTCCCATACTTTACTGGCTTAATCGACCATTAAGCAATGGTCTATAGGATCGAAAAGCCTCAGTTTTTGATGTCCGTGAATCAGGACGATAAAATAAGTAACGGCTTGCAATAAGGTATCATTATCCTTTTATAATATACAAAAAATCCCGTGAATTTTGAGCAAAACAGAGATTTGTCCGATTCCATGTAACAAAAAGTGCTTTTCCGGCATATAGTAATAAAATGACGGGAAGGAGCTTCTCCATGAAACCGCATCTGTGGACAACCCTGTGGTCTCAAGCTTACTCTCTAAAACGCCCCATTCTTTGGATAACCCTGGCCGCCTGCATGGTTCGAGTTCCATTTCTTTGGCTCAAATCTGGCGATTATATAGACTACCTTCACCCATGGTTTGAACAGATCAAGCAAAACGGAGGACTAAACGCCATTGGAATGCCTGTCGGAAACTATATGGTTTCCTATATTTATCTGCTGGCCCTTTTAACGTATCTCCCTTTGCCCGATCTTTTTTCCATCAAACTCGTATCCATACTAGGAGATGTGGTTCTTGCCTGGTTTTGTATGAAGCTTGCTGGAAAGGCTACTCCCGGTTCAGGGCGGACCGAACAGGTTTATGGCATGATTTTATTTTTGCCAACCGTTGTTTTGAACAGCAGTGCTTGGGGACAATGCGATTCTCTCTATACAGCGGCACTTTTGGCTTTTTTGTATTTTCTCAGTGAAAATGACTCCAACCGGGCTGCTGTTTCTTTGTCCATTGCGTTTTGTTTGAAGCTCCAGACCGTCTTTCTTGCTCCGGTCGTCCTGATTGCTGTCTGCCAGAGAATGATACGGATACGCAGCCTGATTTTCTTTCCCCTGATCTATGGGCTGACCATTTTCCCGGCCTATTGTGCTGGCCGGCCTCTGGCCGAACTGATGACCCTTTATGTTCACCAAGCTTATACATATTCTTCCTTATCCATGAATGCTCCAAATTTGTATGCCTGGTTTCCGTGGCAGTACGAAAACAAAGTCCTGGAAATGTTGGGAATCTGCCTTGCAGGCATCTTTACAGCAGGCCTTGCCTTTCTGGCGATCCGATATAAAATACATTTGACCGGGAGCAGCCTGTTGAAGCTGGCGTTCCTATCCGCTTTGGTTATCCTATTTCTGCTGCCCCATATGCACGAACGCTATTTTTATCTGGCGGATATCTTGTCCCTCCTGCTTGTGCTGACAAAAACAACAAAACACCGAATCATTTTATGGGTTCCTTTCTGTTCCTTTTGTTTGACGGTACGGTTCTTGTTTGGTCCCGCCTGGATTTCTCCAGCTGTTTTATCCATTTTCATGTCCGCTGTCTGCCTGATTTCTTTGCAATCGTTCTACCAGCAAATACAGCAAGCCCGGACAGGCCAACTCTCCAATTCTGTTTTGAAAAGAGGTGACTTTGTTGAAATGCGTTGATATGGAGGAAATGTATCAGCAATATGCAAAACCCGTATACTACTTTCTTCTCAGTCTTTCCCATTCCCCTGAAATGGCAGAGGAATTGACCGCAGAGACCTTTTATCAAGCCATACGCAGCATCCATCGCTATGACGGAAGCTGCCAGCTGAAAACCTGGCTGTTTCAGATTGCCAAAAACCTATGGTTGAAACAATGTTCCAAAGCCAAACGGGAAAGTGACCTCTTCCATCAGAACACCCCCTGCGAATGCACCTCTGATCCCATGGATGAGATCGTCGATGCGTCCGAAGAAAAGATCACCTTTTATAAGAAGGTCAACCGGTTGGACGAACCTTACAGGACGGTGGTTTACCTGCGCCTTGCCAGCAATCTCACCTTTGAGGAAATCGGGCAGATTCTGGACCAAAGTGCCAACTGGGCAAGGGTCACTTACTATCGAGCGAAAGAGAGGTTGAAAACAAGCTATGAAACATCATGAACTGCCCTGCTATTTGGTGGAAGATCTGCTGCCGCTGTACGCCGATCATCTGGTTGCCCCTCAGACCGAAGCGGACATCCAGGCTCACCTCTCCCATTGCAAAAGCTGTACCCTGAAATATCAATCCATGACCGCACCGCTGGAACCCCCAAAACAGGCTGATGATGCCGGCGGCATCCAATTTTTAAAGAAAGAACGGCGGATGGAACGCCGCAAAATTTTCGCCGCGGTGGTTTGCTGCCTGGTTCTGTTTCTGGGGGTATTCTATTGGATTGCGTTCCGCCAGCAGGCATTCCATTTCCAGGTGGACAATCTTTATCAGCTGGCTGACGGGTCCATCTATTTTGAACTGGTGCCATCAGACAAAGAAGACGCCATCAATGGTATTTCTTATCACGAACAGATTTCCCAGAATCCGTCCCGCTGCGAAATTCAGATGGGATATTCTCTTTTGAGTTTGTGGCAAAGCCAAACCGGCACATCCAATGGGCGAATCTATTGCTTTGTCCGCACACCTGAACCCAACGCGGATGGAACAGGTTATCTGCCTGTCTATTATACCCAGGGTTCCAGTCAGCTCCTGATTTGGGACGGTGAAGAAAAGCTCCCGGATGCACCTGATACAGTGGAACAATACGCCGCCAGCACTCTCAGTCCGTTTTCCATCCGAAATGGTTTCTGAATGTGTTTGAACAGCAAAAACCATCAATTTCTTTTCCCTGCTATCGTTCCTGCTCTACGCCTTGCTGATGGTTTTGCTGGGCATCCCGATCACCCGCCTGTCCACAAAAATGTCCCTGCAAAAGCATGACACTTTGCCGGTCTGACAGAAGAAACATAAAAGCCGCCGCCTTTCAGTGGGGTTACCCAACACGCTGAAAGACGGCGACTTTCTTTTTATCTCCTGCCGTGGAAATGTTTGATACCATAGACCGCAGGCGGGACAAAAAGGTTCTCACTTGCTCCGCAGGTATTTAATACACGCTAGAATAACAGCAATATGAAAAATCAATGTGGCCGTATTGGACAATATTGTCAGCACGAAACCAACCGCAGCAAAACTCATAAAGCCCGCCTCCTTGTTTTATGGGAAATGTCAAACAACAAAAGAGCAATGATAACGCTTACAGATCAACCGATGCCGGGCCGTTCCGCCCGAAAACCTGCGCTTTGCTTTTCCCGGGTTACGGCTGGGCAACTTTTCCGCTGCTCCAATTGAAGATGCCCTCCTCTTTGGAATAGGCGGCCTCCACATTCTTGTAAGAAGTATGGCCCAGGGCAGCCTGGACGATGAGTTCATGGGCCGTCACATCTTTCAGGGAGACGCTGCCTACAACGCTGCTCACCGTCAGCTCGCCGGAGGCGGTGACATTCTTGACCGTCACGCCGCCGACGGCTGCGTCGATCTCAGCGTTCCCCATCTGGGAATCCCGCAGGGTCATCTTGCCCACAGCGCTGGCGGCGTACAGCTGATCCGCCTGGATGCCGCTGAGCTCCACCGCGTTGACTGCGGCTTCCGCCGTCAGCTGGGAAGCCTTCACCCCCTCCACCGAAAGGGTCCCCACTGCCAATGCCACCGAGAGTTCCTGATACTGCTTTTGGGGCAGGGTAATAACCAAATCATGATTGGGATGTTCCGAAACGGTTTTGCCCCCAATCTTGATCACAGATATGCTCGTCTTCTCAAATTCCTCCGTCGTTGTCTGGATGCTCAGCAGGCCGTCCTCCACCGAAATGGTGTAGAGGGGCTTTTCGGTGGTATCAGCGTAGTCCACCGTGATGTGGTCGGTGTCAGCGGTGCGGATGGTGACGTTGGAAATCGCGTCCTCCACCCTGATGCGGTCGATCTGCTGGGCCGTCTGGAACTGCCGGGGCACAAGGTCGGCGTTTTCTTCTGCTGGCAGCGCGGCAAAGCCGCACAGCAGGCCGGCGGCAACCAGGCCGCAAAGAACGCGGGATATCCATTTCGTTTTCATCAACATGTGATCCTTCCTTTCTGATTCTTTTTGTCTGTCAGAAGATGCTCGCCTGCGTGGAATAGGGAGCTTCCACATTCTCCCAAGAAATCCGGCCCAGGGTAGACAGGACGATGAGCTCATAGGCAGTCACATCTTCCAGGGAGATTTTGCCTACAACGCTGCTCACCGTCAACCGTTCAGAGGCAGTGACATTCTCGACTGTCACGCCGCCGACGTTTCCCTCGATCTCAGCGTTCCCAATCCGGGAGTCCCGCAGGGTCACTTTGCCCATGGCGCTGACGGCGTTCAGCTGATCCGCCTGGATGCCGCTGAGCTCCACCGAGTTGACCGTGCCTTTCGTCGTGAGCTGGGCAGCCTTTACCCCCTCCACCGAAAGGGTTCCTACCGTCAATGCCACCGAAACATTCTGGTACTGCTTTTGGGGCAGAGTGATGACCAAATCACGGTTTGACAGCCTAGGAACAATTCTGCCGCCAATCTTGTCCAGGCTCTCTGTTTGGATGCGCAGCAGGCCGTCCTCCACCGAAATGGTGTAGAGGGGCTTTTCGGCGGTGTCGGCGTAGTTCACCGTGATGTGGTCGGTGTCGGCAGTGCGGATGGTGACGTTGGAAATCGCATCCTCCACGCTGATCCGGTCGATCTGCTGGGCCGTCTGGAACTGCCGGGGTACAAGGCCGGCGTTTTCTTCTGCCGGCAGCGCGGCAAAGCCGCACAGCAGGCCGGCGGCAACCAGGCCACAAAGGACGCGGGATACCCATTTCGTTTTCATTAACATGATCCTTCCTTTCTGATTTTCTCTATTTGTTATGGAGACCCGCTGGGTCAAACCGCCGGGTTCATCCATCCCAATCCTTTCTCGCAAGCCAGACCCCCACCCAGAGGACCACCAGGAGTACCAGACCGGCCGCCTGGCCTGCGTCTTTCCCGTACCGGAACCAGATCAAGATCCAAAGGGCCAGCAGGATGGCCGCCAGGATCATGGGCCGTTTCATCCCCTTGATTGCACGGTCGCGGGCCCTGAAAGCATCCCCTGTACGGGTCGCTTGGTTGTGATGGTCCAGCCAAACCAAAAACAGCAGATGCAGGCCCAGAAACAGGGCCAGCGCCAAAAAACGGTATACGGCCCCCGGGACCAAAAACGGAAACAGGAGGATGGCACACACCGCCATCACGATGGCCGTCCTGCTGCGGCCGCTCCGGAACGAGCGCCCTGCCCGGTCATTGTCATAGAGCCGTTTCAGATTCCAGATAGTGCCCAACAGCAGAACCAGCCCATAAAGGACCTGGCACACCCTGTAAACCCATTCCGACAGCGGTCCCATAGAAAGGCCTCCTTTTCACCATGTATCTGCACCCAGCAAAGCAGGTATCAGAATCGCCTTATTTTTGCAGCCGTTCCAGCTCTTGCGGCTGCTTTCAGGATGATTAAAACACACCGGCAACCCTTCTGCAATCTTTTTGCAGCAAATGAGGGGTAACTTGCAGCCAAATGTATGTTTCTTTCCGTTCCACCCATTTCTGCATTCTTTTCTTCCTGGTGCCGGGTTCCCATTTTGGTGACACAAGATCCCTAGTTCGCTGCATTTTCGTAGAAAAGCACACTTCATTTTGATATAATGAAATAAATCATATCACAGAAGAGGGATGCAGATGAAGGTATTGGTTTGTGATGATTGCCAGGAAGACCTGGACCGGGTTGCCGCCCTGCTGGCAGAACCCTGCCGGAAGGTCCAGGCCCAGATGACTGCCGCCAGCCGGCCGGAAGAACTGGACGATCTGTCCGGCTTTGATCTGGCTTTTCTGGATATCGACATGAAGGAAATGGACGGGCTGACTCTAGCACGACGGCTCCGGGCTGCCCGGCCCGATGCCGTCATCGTGTTCGTGACAAACTTTGTTCAGTACGCTCCCGAAGGGTACGAAGTGCAGGCTTTCCGCTATCTGCTGAAGCCTACCCTGGAAGAGAAACTGGTCCCCTGTTTTGACCTGGCAGTAAAGGAACTGCTCTCCCGGAGACAGTCCATCACCGTCTGTTCCGACCGGGAGATGGTGGAGCTGCCTCTCCGGGAGATTTTTTATTTTCAATCCGACCAGCGGACGGCCACCGCCCATCTGGCCGGGGATGACCAGAAAGAATACAGATTTTACGTCAGTATGACCGATCTTGCCAAGGAGCTGGAGGACGTGGGTTTTCTGCGGGTGCAGCGCAGCTACCTGGTGAACATGGCCTATATCCGGCGGTTTCAGTCGGATGCCGTGGAACTGCAGAACGGCACGCGGCTTCCCGTCAGCGAGAAATACTATGCCCAGCTCAAACAGCAGTACCTGCTGTGGAAAGGAAAGACCACATGGAAACTTTTCTGAGTTCGCTGGAAATGGTGGCTTCCCTTTTCTTTTCGGTGGTTTTTACTGCCATGGAGTCCGCCCTTTTCCTGCTGTTTGTGGATGTCTTCGGCACCCGCCGCATCCATGGAAAAACCTATGGAGTCATCGCTGCACTCTTTGCTCTGCTGGCCTTTTTATGGAGCAACAGCTATTTATACCTGGTAGGTCCTTCCTTTACCTGGAAAATGGTGGTTGTTATTGCGCTATGCTATCTGTTCTGCTCTGCCTTGTACAGGGAACCGGCACCTCTTTACCGGCTGTTTTTTGTGGTGCTTTGGTATCTGATGCACTACCTTTATTCCATCATTCTGACAACCCTGCCTGCCTTTTTGCTGGGGATCTCCTATCAGGAATTCCGGGACTTCCGCTATGCGGGCTATTATATTCTTGCTTCTGCGGTGTGCTTCGGCTCCGAATGGTGCCTTACCCTTGCCTTTCGGAAGTTTTACCGGCGCAGGGGGCAAGCCCTGCATCCCCGGCAGCTGATTCTTTACTTTGTCTTTCCGGCGGCCTCCCTGATGTCTCTGGCGGCTTTTCTGCAGCTTCTCAACGGCATGGAAACCAGCGAGTGGTTTGTACTGGCCTGCTGTGGCGCTTTGCTGCTGGCCAACGCCGCCGTCTTTTATCTGCTGCACCGGATGGAGCAGGCCGCCCAGAGCCAGAAGAAGCTGGTGGCCCTGGGCCAGCAGCTGCAGATACAATCCGCCAACATGGAGTCGGCCCGGGGGCTTTATGAAGCCCAGCGAAAGGCCACCCATGATTTCCGGGCACAGCTGGAAGTGCTGGGGCAGCTGCTGCGCAACCAGGACTACGACGCCGCCGGGAAGTATCTGGAATCGGTGTCGGGACGCCAGTCGGACCGGATGGTGCTGGTAGACTGCCATCACCCCATCCTGAACGCCCTGTTCAACACCAAAGCTGAGACAGCGGCACGAAAGCAAATCGAGATCCGCTTTGCGGTCAACGACCTGTCCTCCCTCCCCTTTGACCAGGCCGACTTGACGGTCCTGCTGGCCAATCTGCTGGACAACGCCATCGAGGCCTGTGAGAAGTGTAATTCTCCCCGGTCCATCGAGGTGCGGGCGCTGAAAGAGGATGATTTCTTCTTTTCGGTTCGGAATACTTCCCTGCCGGTAACCATCCGGGACGGCCACATTCCCACCACCAAGCCCGACCCTCGGCTCCATGGCTTCGGCCTGCCCAACGTGAAAGCCATCGTGGAAAAATACCACGGCACCTGCGCCATGCAGTATGCCGACGGCTGGTTCCAGTTTGCGGGGGAGATGCCGGTTTCGTGACAAAAATGTTCTTGTTGGTTGCGCTTTGCTGGCATTTCAGCCCAAGCTGCGCTATCCTATTCAAAAATTGCCCACAGTCTGAAAGGAGAAACCGACCATGTACCTGCGGCAAATCATCATCCGCTCCCTCAGCGGTTTTTTGTTTCTGGCCCCCGGGATGCTCCTGTACTTTTGGGTTCAAGGCAAACAGGGTAGAAAACAGTCCCCCCTGCATCAGGCAGCCTGCATCCTGTTTGGATACTATCTGATGGGGATGCTGACGGTCACCGGCATCCGGCAGTTCAAGGCCTTTTCTCCCCGGCTGTTTCTGGTGCCCTTCCTGGACATGATCGTCGGCCCGGAACAGACCATCCTGAATGTTGTGCTGTTTGTCCCGCTGGGCTTCTTTTTGCCCCTTCTGTACCAGGAATTTGCCTCCATTCGCCGGGCAGCCAGGACAGGGTTTCTCTTTTCCCTATCCATCGAGCTGATTCAGATGTTTGATATGGGAACCACCGACATCAATGACCTCATCACCAACACAACAGGCTGCTGCCTGGGTTATGGTCTTTACCTGCTGGCATCCAAAGTGATACGGAAAGACTTTTTACAGCATTTTCAGTCCACCGGCATCCGGGAACTGCGGGAGATTTGGTTTTTCTGGGTATACGCTTTTGCTGTGATGGTGACTGTCCAGCCAGTCTTTCTTGACCGGGTGCTGCATCTGAGCTGGTAAAACGATTTGCAAGGAAAATCCAAAAAGAACGGTGTGCAAACCAGGATTTGCACTTTGGCATTTGATGCAACTGAAAAGGAGGTTCAATTTTCCATGAAACAGCGTTTGATTGGCATTCTATCCCTTTGCATCCTGCTGTTTTGCCTCGCCGCACCCACAGCGTTGGCAGCAGAACCAGAAACTGCCGAGGCATCTCCTACAGGGCAGATTTATCTCTGCGGAGAAACCCATGCCTCTGAGGATCACATTCAGCGTGAGCTTTCTCTTTGGAACGATTTGTACCAGCAGGGTGTCCGCCATCTTTTTGTGGAATTGCCCTCCTATGCTGCAAGCTATTTGAATCTCTGGATGAAAGCCGATGACGATTCCATCCTGGATCGCCTGTATCAGGATTGGAGCGGCACCGCCATGGACAGCCCTGTCACCCGCACGTTCTACCAAACGATCAAAGAACAATATCCCGAAACGGTTTTTCACGGCTTTGATGTGGGGCACCAATACAACACCACCGGAAACCGCTATCGGCTCCGACTGATTCTGTCCGGCCAGCTGGGTTCAGCAGATTGGGCGCAGACCCAGGATACCATCCGCCAGGGCAAGACCTACTACCAGACGCAGGACAACGCTTTCCGTGAAAATCAGATGGCTGCCAATCTGATCAGTGCCTTTGAGGCTTTGCCAGATGGCACCAGCATTATGGTAATCACCGGTTCAGATCATTCCAACCTTTACGGAATGGATGTCATCGGGACGGTGCCCTGCCTGGCCAACCAGCTCCGGCAAGCCTACGGCAGCGCCCTGACTGCCTGGAACTATTCCGCCGCCCTGGACTACAGCCGGGCGGGGCAAACCGCTTCCATCCGCATCAACGGGCAGCTCTATTCCGCTGTGTGTCTGGCTGACCAGGATTTGTCCGCCTTGCTGCCGGGGTATCGGTCCCGCACCTTCTGGCTCGTATCGGACGCCTATGAGGCGGTCAAGAATCTGCCTCTCACAGGTGATGTATTGCCCTACAGCAATTATCCCTGCTCGGTCCAGCCGGGACAAGTTTTCGTCCTGGACTATGCCCTTTCAGATGGTTCTGCCCTCCGCCTTTTCTACCGCGCCGATGGCACCTCTTACCAGGGTGCGCCGACTACGGTAGGATTTGATGCTGGTTGACCTGATATGAGGACGTTTCGAATCAGCCGATTAGGGGTATTCTGGAGATTCACACGGGACCCTTTGTTTCGTATAGTCGCTGACTTCACCCTTTGATTTTTTCTGGTGTGTCAAAAGCCTGCATCAAAGCAGACGCCGCCAAAGCCAGTGACGCATACTTCATCCTTTCAGGCACAGGGAGCGTGTACAGATCAATATCCCAGCTTTTGCTGCTTTCTTTCAAAAGCCGCTGCACAAGACGTGCGGCGGCTTTTCTCTCTTTACGGGAGATTTCACAATCCAGCACAAACGCGATGGAGTACAGACCATTGTGATCTTGCGTCAGCAGGGCAAACGAACTGTGCTCCGAAAAGAATTTGCAGAACAGCACCTGGCCGCCCTGTTCAGCCATTTCCGCCTGAACTGCTTCTTCATCGCTCCACTGCGGAACATTTTGGAGCACAACCTGGATTCTCCGCACCTGCGCCTGTTCTTCTCTGGACAACTCCATGCCTGAACACGCTCGCTGCATCATTCCCTGCAGGTAGGAATTAAGACGTCCCATCTTTGCACAGTCCAGGTCATCGACTAACTCCGGCAATAGCTGATTGCATTCATTGAATTTCATTTTGCGCCTCCTATATCACATTCTAACAGAGTTTATTAAACGCTTATAGAGTTGATTATATACAGGATTGGCACAAAATAAAAGGGTGACAGCAGACCAAGCTGCTGTCACCTTCATTTATTCGTTGGTGATATAGGGAAGGTTTTCAATATAGGCATTCAGGATGTCAACCGCCGCTTTCTTCTGTTTTGGCGTGAGCTGGCTCAACTTGCTGCTCAGTTCATCATCAGCAACATGGGATGCCGATGCAACAGAATCCCGGATTAACGCATCTGCCGAAACACCCAAAACTTCAACGATACGGATAAACGTCTCCAGGCTGGGAGATTTCTTTCCACGTTCAATATCCCCCACATAGTTTGGAGAAAGTCCTGCCTTCTCTGCAAACTGTTCCAGAGTCCATCCGTTCGCTTTACGCTGTTCCCTCACTCGTTGTCCAAATAGCGATTCCATGGCAACCTCTCTTATACAATAGTGTTGAAGCAACACTATTAGCATAACGTACAGACTCCTTTTTATACACAATCAATTAGCGTTTGTTGACTTCTAATTGATTGTGTTTTTTACTGTTCCTGGTAGTTGCTGCTCCTGGTTCTCCCCTCTATGAAGCAGGCCATCAACATCCACAGAGAATACGATCAAGAACGATACGATGACATCATTATCCCCACTGAGCTTGCAGGAATCCACTACAAGAAGGCCATTCCGGCCTGGAATCGCTGGATGGCCGATCAATCGGACTGTCTTGTCGCTATGGTATGGCGAAACGATGGAGGCGCCTATCAGACGTTGAAATACGCAGAAAAATGTTCCAGGAAAATTTTCCGTATGGAGCCAAAAAAATAAGAGCTGTGCCCGGAGGCTGCAGCTCTTGTGCAAGGTATGATAACCGAGTTCAAAAACATACTGTCGCTTCATTTACAAGATAAGTAAAAAATGGCATAATAAAATCAAATCTACCTTTCAAGCAGATTAGCCTGAAAGAAATACCGCAGCAATACCGTATGGAAGGTGACAAAGATGATTCCCCAGCCGTTATGACAATCTCGAACGTACCATCATGGAAAGGTTATTGATTGGATGAAGGGAGGATGCATCCGTATGAAGCCGTACCAGGGAATGCTGGCCTGGATCAGTTATCTTCTATTGCAGGTCGTGCTCTATAGTTTCACAGGACCTTATTATACGGTCATTGCCGGAATCATTGCACTGATTGTATTGCCCTTCCTGCTGCACAAAAAGCAGATGCTGCATCTGAGCAGCCGGGACTTGAAAGGCTCCCAGCTCTTCTTTTGTTGTGGAATCGGCCTCGGACTGGGTCTGATTTTCAAAATTTCGATTGTTGCCAGCGTCTTGAGCGGAGCGCCAATTTCTGAAGCATCGATTTCCAATGATTTTCTTTGGATGGCAACAACGATGGTGCTGCTGCCAGTTGTAGAGGAACTGCTGTTCCGGGGGATTCTGTTCGGGTCTTTTTCCAGATCCTTCTCCTATCGCAAAGCAATTGTATTGTCAACTGTTCCCTTTTTGATCGGACATCACATGATTTCCTGGCCCCTGGTGCTTGGCATCGGGATTCTGCTGGCCTGGATCTATTGGCGGACCGACAATCTCGCAGTCGCCATGGTGATCCATTGCGTCACCAATTTCTTCTCCCTGCTGTCGGAACCGCTCTACGCCCTGCTGGCCGCAAACCGAACCCTCGGGATCATGGCAGGCCTGCTGATGGTTTTGCTGGGAATCCCCATCACCTGTTTGTCCATCAAAATGTTCCTGCAAAAACACGACGCTCTGCCAGCCTGACAGAAGAAACATAAAAGCCGCCGCCTTTCAGTGGGGGTTGCCCAACGCGCTGAAAGACGGCGGCTCTATTTTTATCTCCTGCCGTGGAAATACCTGCGGATTCGCTTAACAGCATAAACTGCAAGCAGGACAAAAAGGATCAGCGCAATCACAATCGTAATCGTTGCCGTCATCATAGATCAACCGACCTCCTTTTACTGGGTATTCCTTCATTATAAAATAGGCTTGCCTGCGGTGTACCGCACGGTTTACTCATAGCAATCCGGCAGGCCTATGGGACCTTTTCATCGAACTTTTCCACAATTTTTGCAGAATCGTTCCGAAGAAGTATTCAGTGTTCCGCAGTCTGGACAGTACCATTGACCATCTGGCAGAGGATCAACCAAGGAAGGTGATGGCTGATTGTTCGCTTGTGTTTCCTGCTTTTGTGCAGTAAACAACGGCGCAACATTTACATCCCTGCGCCCAACACCGGCCAGTCCCCGGAAGTCCCATGATTTGATTTCCTGTGCCAGGGTCCACTTTGGCTTGATATATTGTCCGCATCGCTGGCAATAGTGAACACCCGGTTTGTTTTTATAACCACAGTTTTTGCATATCATCTCTTTCATGGCAGTTTCTCCTTTATGATTGAACCGGTCCATTTGCAAAGCTTCCAATCAAGATTACTTTTTCGCAGGTACTGATGACTGCAATATGAAAAACGAATGCAGCCGCGTTGGGCAATACCGTCAGCACGAAACCAACCGCAGCAACGCTCATTTTCTATTATTATAATTATACATCATTTAAACAAGTAAGTATAGATAAATTTTGCAAGCTCACCAGATAGAAACAGTTATCAACACAAGATGTTCTCGGGCGCCCAGTCCACAAGGCAGCTGGCACAGCAAACACATCTTTAAATGTCGCTCGAATTTTTACGAATCCGGCCGCAGATCACCCCAAAGGCAATCACCAGCGGCAGCAGGAATAAAACGCCCCCAAAGAGCTTCTGAGCCGGGTCGGCTTCCGGCAGACGGGAAAGCACAGCTTTTCCTGGATGAACAGAGGCAAATCCTTTGCGAAGGTCATCTGCTCCCTGCAAGGGGGCTTCGCAGAACGCACCGGACTTCCGGTGTATCGTTGCTCCCTTTATCCTAAAGGGTCTGGAATGTTCCAAACTTTCTGCAACCTGCCCTGGTACAGAGTGCTGTTCCATGGCTTCTACAGGAAGCACCATTTGCTCTAGCAATAAGAAGAACCGACAGTCTGTGCACAGGGAGGGACACAAGCTGCCGGCTTTTCTTTGATTTCTGCGGTCTGTCAGGCAATGACAGATGCAGGAGTCAGCTGATATACATGGTCGAACTGAGCTTTGCGCTCATCGCTCAGGTGATGGCTAATCAGGATCAGGGTCAGGTCGGGGTTGGACAGCAGGCTCTTCTCCACGATGTCGGCGTTCTTCTGGTCCAGGGCGCTGGTGCCTTCATCCACCAGCAGGATGCTGCGGTTATGGATCAGAGCACGGGCAATGGCTACACGCTGTTTCTGGCCTCCCGAAAGGGCGCTGCCTTCCTCGCCCACCGGCGTATCCAGACCCTGGGGCATATTGACAAGGTCCCCTGCCAGAGCGCTGTCACGCAGAGCCTTTTCCATCTGCTCGTCGGTAAAATGCTCACCCAGGGTAATGTTCTCACGGATGGTGGTATTGAACAGGAACACATTCTGCTCGATGTAGCTCATTTTCTGCTGGAGCTGCTCGGGCGTGTAATCCCGCACATCTCTCTCGTCATAAAGGACCTTGCCCTGGTAGCCGGGCAGCCAGCCCAGAAGAATCTTCAGCAGAGTGCTCTTGCCGCAGCCAGAGGGGCCGGTGAGAGCGTATTTGCCGCCCTTCTTGAATTCTGCGTTCATGTGGACCAGGATCGGCTTCTTTTCATCGTAGCAGAAAGAAACATCCTTGACCGTAATGCCTTCCTGCAGGGCAGGCAGTCCAAAATCAGAAAGCTGTGCCTCGCCGGCATGGACGGTAATCTTATCGAAATAGGGCTTGCTGGCCGAGAAGGACACTGCCAGTTTGGACACCTGGTTCAGTCCATTGTACACGCCGGCGCAGATGGTGCCGGTGCCCATAAAGGCAGCCAGAGGAATCATATCATTGAGGATCAGGACACCCAGCAGGATGACAACTGCCACCTGGCAGACGGCGCTGACATAGGCCAGACCACAGCCGATGCTGTCCTTGTTGATGGTCAGTTTGTACTTGGCCTGCTCCATGCTGTCGCTGGCTGCATCGACTCCTTTGGTAAACCGTTCATCCTTGCCAAAGAAACGAAGCACATCGTAACCTGCCAGCAGATCCTTGATTTTGCTGACGCTGTCAGCCTGGCTGGCGGCACAGGCTGCGCCAACGGTTCCCAGCCGTTTGCTGAACAGACGAGGAACGAAGATCATGACCAATGCAATGACCAGAGAAACCACCAGCAGCAGCCAATGAATGGATGCCAGTGCAACGATGCCGAACACCACCTGTGCCGCAGAACCCATGATGGTGAAGAACGGAGTCCAGGCCATCTGCTCAATCTGGTTTACGTCGTTGGTAAACTGGGAGAGGTACTCGCCGCTCTCCTGCTTATGATACTCCTGGTGGGTCTTGTGCAGCAGGCCCGCTGCCATATCCCGGCGCAGAGCATTGTTCATCCGGCGCACGGCCCGGCCCTGGAAGAAGGTCTCTGCAACCAGGCAAAGGACCACGGCCAGCCAGGTCAGCAGAAGAAGAATGATCCGAATGGTAAAAGCCTTCAAATCACCGTCCAGCAGGCCCTGGGTAACCTGAATCTGTACCAGACTGGTGCAGACCTGCAAACCATAGGCAATTACCATACAGACGGAGGCCGCTGTAACAGCGGGCCAGCACTTTTTAAGATAATACTTCATGATTTCCACCTCTTCTGTGATCGTTCCATCTGTCTCTATGAACAGTGGATTGTGTTCTTTGCTCTTTCTGGTTCAAATTGTAGCACGCGGGATGAGGAATGAACATATCGTTTTGTGTTAGTGAATTGCCAAGCCCAATTTTTTCAAAATCATGCTCGGGTATGGTATAATAGCCCTGAACAGGCTATTGACCAAGAAGTGTGCGCGATGCGCGGATTGGTTTTTGTCCGCCCCGGCGGACATGGTATAATGGAGTCATTCATAGCGGAGGAGGACACACAGCCTTGAAAAACGTCTTTCTGGGAGAATACATCAAACAGCGGCGGCTGGACCTGGGCCTGACCCAGGAGCAGCTCTGCGAGGGCATCTGCGAACCCATGACCCTCTCCCGACTGGAAAACGGCAAACAGACACCCAGCCGCAACCGGATCAATGCCCTGTTGCAGCGGCTGGGCCTGCCGGATGACCGCTATTTTGCTCTGCTGAGCAAAAACGAGCTGGAGATGGAAGCGCTGCAAAAGGAGATTGTGGCCTGCAACGTGACCGAAAAGGTATCAGAAGGCTTTGAGAAGCTTGCGCAGTTTGAAAAGCTGTCAGACCTGGACGATCCAATCGCGCAGCAGTTCATCCTGCGTTCCAGAGAAGTCTTGGGATGTTTGGACCGACGCTACACACCGCAGGAACGAATCGACCTGCTGATGCAGGCCATCCGGCTGACGGTTCCCCGCTTTGAGCTGGATCAGATCGAGCAGTTTCTGTATTCGAGAGACGAAATCAAGATCATCAACCAGATCAGTATCGCCTATTCCGATGACGGCCAAAATGAAAAAGCGGTTGAGATTTACGATCAGCTGCTTAGATATATACTCAAGCATTTTCAAGAGACTATTACTTCGATCGGTATGCTTCCGTTAGTGCTTTATAATTATGCCCGGGTGCTGGATCTATCCGGGCATTACGAAGAAGGAGCAGCACTCGCCAAAGAAGGACAAGAAGCCTGTCTTCAATATGGGCACTATCAATATCTATCTGGATGTCTCGAAATTTACGCAGAATGTTGTTTCTTTCTTGGCAGGACAAAAGAAAGTGCAAAAGCGTACCGTCAGTCGTATTATCTTTGTGAGATTACCGGGAATAAGATGAACTTGGAAATCACAAGAAAAGAAGCCAAGGAATACCTGGGAATCGAGTTTGAAGATTAAAGCTCCATGTTGCCTGCAAGGAAAAATGGCCGCTCCTGTTTGGGAGCGGCCATCATTGATTGTCTGGAAATGGCGATCAATTTTCCAGAAGCTATGAAAAAACTCCATTGGCGTTGAGCATAAAGCCGATCACAACGCCTTTTCAGAAACCAAGCGGCTGGCTTTTGGGATTGCAGTACGGGTTTCAATTTTACCATCAGGCCAGAATATTATGCCGCATGGCCATGAGGAACAGAGAATCTGATTGTGACACGCCATCCCGATCTCATCCAGGTATGCAATATGCTTTGCAATCAACACTTCTTTTGCATCCTGGTCAAGGTGGACATCTGCACTGCCCCAGTCTCCAACCGCACGAACCAACACATCAAAGCGTTTGTCCTGCCCAAACAGCCGGTATAGATAATCGTACCAACTGTAATCCTCATCGCCGGCCAGAATATTGTGGCGCAGCGTGATATGGAAGGAATACTCTGCCGGCGGCATCTTGGAGAGCGCAACCAGATGATCTATGATGGTCTGTAGCGTTCCTCTGCCAGAGACGTGGGGCCGGACCTTATCGTGGTTCCAGCCATCCACTGTGATTTGATAGCTGGTAATCCCTGCTCTATAGGTCTGATGAAACACTTTTTCATCCAGAAGATAGCCATTGGTGGTCATTTTGGCAGCATACTGGAACCCATACTGTTTCTGCAAATTCTGAACCATACTGGAGACTTCCAGCACAGTATCTTTGCAAAGGAGCGGCTCCCCTCCACCCCATGCAAGCATAACCTTCTTGTGCCGTGGAGCCTGCTCAGCGATAAATGCTTCGATCCGGTCCAACATATCACGGGTCATACTGGCTGCCGGGTGATTTTTACGGCAGTGCAAACACCGAAAATTACACCCTTCCGTGGGGATCAGTGTTGCCGTGAAGACATCTCCATCGAATGCTTCAGGAGACATTGAATGAGATTCAAAACAACTGGAATTTTCTCCCAGGCAATCCAAGATAGAATCAGTCATCATCCTATAAGCCCCCTTGATACGGCCAACCAAAATGCGTCACTGTTCTTCAGCTATTCACTCTATTCCACAGGCTGTTTGTGTCACACCTGGTGCATCTGATGGCTGCAAATCTCATAGGTCTTGTCAGCCACCGCATCATAGTAGGCGTTGTGGCTGATGACAAGGATCAGTTTCTGTTCCCGGAGCTTCACCAGATAGTCCACAAGGGCGTGCTCGGTCTTTTCATCCAGATTGCTGCCGGGTTCATCCAGCAAGATGCAGGAAGCGTCACCCAGCAGGGTGCGGGCCAGGTAGATTTTCTGCTTTTCGCCAAGGGACAGGTTTTCAGGCTTGACCGTTACCTGCTTGTCGGCGGACGGAAGCTGAAGAACGGAATCCAGCTCCTGATACTGTGCATCAGAGACAGCGCGTCCGCAGACGATATTCTCCCGGACCGTACCTGTGAAGATGAAGTTGGGATAGAAAAGATAGCTGAGCTTGGATTTTTCGCAGTCAAAGCTGCCGCTTTCATGAACCTGCAGATGATTGCGGTCTCTGGGGAATACACCCGAAATAATATTGAACAGAGAGGATTTGCCGCAGCCGTTTTCACCGTGGATCAGCACAATGCCCCTATCCTGCGCGGTGAATTCCGGTACATGAAAGAGCACTTCCTTTTCCGAGCGCATTAGGTCGATATTACGGGCTTCGATTTTGGGACAAGCCGCTGTTTCGGTCTCCACTTTCTGATCGGGCAGGGCGAGGAAGTCGGCCACACGGTCAAAGGTGGGCTTCTGGCTGACAATCTGGGCGTGCAGCATGGAGACCTCGGACAGCGGGTTGAACAGATAGCCGATGATCTGGATCGAGAACAGCAGCTGACCAATGGTCATATTCTGCAGGACAACCTGGTTGCCTCCGATGGTAAGGATGAGAAGCGGGGCCAGCGTGGTGACAAAGAGGGGGAATTCCTGCACAATCAGCAGGAAAAAGTGCTGATGATTGCGGGCATCCAGATAGCTTTTAAGGGCTTTATCATGGCGTTTCTGCAGATAATCCCCTACCTTATTCAACGTGATGCTGACTTTGCCGTTCAGGATAACATCAAATTCCTGAAACCAGGAATCGCCTGCGGCCCGCTCTTTGGCCACCAGCTTTTCCAGCCTGCTCCGGTTCAGAAAGTTGGGCACCATGTAGAGCGGAATCAGGATGATGGCTGTCAGGGCGATGGCGGGGCTGGCCCAGACAAGCAGCAGCCCGATGATTACCAGAACCTTGACGATATTGGACGGCACGGTAACCAGATAGCTGCTCATGGTGTAGACAGCACTGACATCGTTGGCCATATACTGAATACGCGCCTTGTTCTGGCTCTCATAGGCAGGGATGCTGCTGGAAAGAATCTTCCGGGCCAGATGCTGGCGGTAGCTGCTGGCCATCCGGTCAGCGTTCATCTGCGCATTGTAATTGACAAAATAAAACTGGTAGAAGTGGATGACAAAAACACAGATGACGATACCCAGCATCCAGGACAAGGGAATCAGGGTGCCGGAGCCAATCCAGGCATCCGTCAGGTACAGCGTCAGCGCCGCAGGCAGCAGCGTCAGCAGAAAGCCCACAAGGTCAAAAAGAATCCGCAGGGCCAGCTGTGGAAATGTAGTATAGATTCCTCGTTCTTCCAGATATTTTTTCATGAACACATTCCTCCTGTCTGGAAATGGATGGTAGTTCTGTTCCGTGTTCACAGTGTAACATGACGGGTTCGGAATGAACATATCGTTTTGTGTTAGTGAGCTGCCAAGCCCAATTTTTTTCAAAATCATACTCGGGTATGGTATAATAGCTCTGAACAAGCTATTTGACCAAGAAGTACGCGCGATGCGCGGATTGGTTTTTGTCCGCCCCAGCGGACATGGTATAATAGAATCATTCCTAGCAGAGGAGGACACACAGCCTTGAAAAACGTCTTTCTGGGAGAATATATCAAGCATCGGCGGCTGGACCTGGGCCTGACCCAGGAACAGCTCTGCGAGGGCATCTGCGAACCCATGACCCTCTCCCGTCTGGAAAACGGCAAACAGACACCCAGCCGCAACCGGATCAATGCCCTGCTGCAGCGGCTGGGCCTGCCGGATGACCGCTATTTTGCCCTGCTGAGCAAAAACGAGCTGGAGACGGAAGCGCTGAAAAAGGAGATCTCGGCTTGCGGGGTAACTGCAAAGACATCCGATGGTTTTGAAAAGCTCGCACAGCTTGAAAAAATGACAGACCCGGACGATCAAATCGCCAGGCAATATATTTTAAGTTCTAAAGTTTTGCTCGGACGCCTGGATGGTCGATACACGCCCAAAGAACAGATTGACCTGCTGATGCAGGCCATTCGGCTGACGGTCCCCCGCTTTGAGTTGGATCAGATCGAACAGTTTCTTTATTCGAGAGACGAAATTACAATGGTCAACCAAATCGGCCTTGCCTATTCCGATGACGGCCAAAATGAAAAAGCAGCTGAGATTTACGCTCAGCTGCTGCGGTATGTGCGCAAGCACTTTAAGGAGACTATCACTTCCATTGGTGTGCTGCCATTGATTCTTTATAACTATTCCCGGGTATTGGACCTGTGCGGGCGCTATCGAGAAGGCGCAGAGCTTGCACAAGAATGCAGGAAAGCCTGCATTCAATATGGGCATTATCAGGAACTGCCCAGATGTCTGGAAATTGAGGCAGAATGCCGGCACTTTATGGGTGACGACAAAAACAGCCGGGAGTTGTACTATCAATCCTATTACCTGTGTAAAGTCATTGGCTATCAAGTTGGACTGGATGTTGTCATAAAGGAAGCGAAGGAATACCTTGGCGTAGAATTTGAATCGGGCGACGCCTCCGACACAAAGGTGGATTTATAATGAAAAATATCTTTATGGGAGAATACATCAAGCAGCGGCGGCTGGACCTGGGCCTGACCCAGGAGCAGCTCTGCGAGGGCATCTGCGAACCCATAACCCTCTCCCGTCTGGAGAACGGCAGGCAGACCCCCAGCCGCAACCGGATCAACGCCCTACTGCAGCGTCTGGGCCTGCCGGATGACCGCTATTTTGCCCTGCTGAGTAAAAACGAGCTGGAAATGGAAGCGCTTCAAAAGGAAATTGTATCCTGCAACTCCAATCACCGCATAGCGGAAGGCTTTGACACCTTAAAAAAGTTTGAGCAGGTCGCAGACCCTGACGACCAAATCGCGCAGCAGTTTATTCTGCGTTCTCGGGTATTGCTGGGGCGTTTGGATCATCGTTACGCACCACGGGAACAGATTGACCTTCTGATGCAGGCCATCCGGCTGACGGTCCCCCGCTTTAAGCTGGATCAAATTGAATCGTTTCTCTATTCGACAGATGAGATCAAGATCATCAATCAGATTGGCATCGCTTATTCCGATGATGGGCAGAATGAAAAAGCAGCCGAACTTTACGCCCAGCTGCTGCGGTATGTCCGAAAGCATTTTCAAGAAATAGTCTCCGTTGGTGTCCTGCCCATGGTTTATTTCAATGCTGCCCGTGTTCTGGATTTATGCAAACGCTATCAGGAAGCTGCAGAATGTGCAGCAGAAGGCAGAAAAGCCTGTATCAGATACGGGCATTATCAATATCTGCCACATTGCCTTGAAATCGAAGCCGAATGTCTTCATTTCATGGGAGAGGACAAAAAGAGTGCCAATCTCTACCGCAAATGCTATTATCTGTGCCAGGTCATCGAATATCAGGAAGGCCTGGAAATTACCAAAAAGGAAGCCAAGGAATATTTGGGAATCGAGTTTGAAGATGAATGAGCCTCGCCGCTCTGCGGACACACTCTAAATCCCATCACGCTTTCGTGCTATACCACCTGATTCATCTGATGGCCGCAAATTTCATAGGTCTCATCAGCCACTGCACCGCTGCAGGCATTATGGCTGCTGATATAGATCATCGAAGCTTTTCATGGATAGAACTTATAAGGAGTGAATGACGAATGGCATCTTACCGAGACATCATTTATTGCATCATTCTATTCGCTTTTGTGATTTATAATGCAATTCTGATCTACAGAAACTACAAGCGTGAAGAAGCTTTTGGTACTGGGTACAATAAGATTATCAATACTCTTGGTACAATCTTTTTGTTGATCGGGTTCATTTTTATCACAAGTTATACCGTAGTGATTGTTCCGTTGATTTTGACTTTTGTATTCTATCTGCTGTTTCTCATCCTCCTCAAACGTCACAATCAAACCCATCACTCGGGGGATGTCTTTCTTTTCCTGCAAAATGAAATTCGGAAAATTCAAATACGTGTGTGGATTATCTTGGGCTTACTTTGTGTGTGTATAATCCTTACTTACGGATAGATCTATTCGGCTTTAGGGTACCTACGTCTTGGCAAGCGATGCTTCTGGCTATCCACTTTGCCAGAAGCGGCTTGTTGGGGCACTCCCCAATCCCCTGTCGATCGCAGAAGTTCCTTCTGCGGCTGCGCGTTTTGCAAACGCTTCTATTAAAAAAGCTCACTGAACCATAATGTCCAGTGAGCTTTTCTTCGTTTCAGGATTATTCTGCACCCAGTGCTTTGAAGATCGCATCCTCTGCACTGCTGTAAAAAATCAGATTAAAGCTACCGATCAGGTCCGCAGGAACCGTCCCCAGTTCTGCCGCAGATGTCATGGGCAGCAGAACTTTTTTCGCACCGCTGTCCAGGCACACCTGCAGCGCATTGGCCAGTTCATCCACTTTGATTAGGGTTCCGCTGATGCTGATTTCTCCCAGTACCGCCAGAGAACTCAACACAGGTTTGCCCAGTGCAATGGAGCACAGTGCAATCAGGGTAGGCAGTGCCAGCCTGCCTGTCATCCCAATACCCTGCAGATCCTGATAATTGATGATGTAGTCCTTGGTTGTAACACTGATGGACCCGCTGATTCGGCTTCCGTTGGCTTTGAGATAGTTAAAAGCTGTGTTTGTCGCTTCTTTGGCATCCCGGTCTGCACCAAGACCGGTTCTCTCAAATTTTCCGCTGCCCGGCAGCATCTGGCTTTCCAACCGGAATACACCGATCATTCCAGATTTTCCCCGGCTCACCGTGTAAACCTGGCCCGGGTTGCAAAGACCTTCTGGAATCAGCTTGCCGCCGCCCTGCTCCGGCACCGAAACATACTGTTCCTCAAAGGTCTCCCGGTCAATGTAAGAGAAATTCACATCATAGAACTCCATGCCGCCCAGCTTTTTCAGCTGTTCCTTGACACGGCGCCGCATTTCCAGAGCCAGCCGCAGGATTTCTTCCAGATCCTCCTTCTGAAAGTCCCCGTCGGGATACACCAGCTTGACCAGCCCTCCAACCATCTTGCGCACCGCAATGGTATCCCGCTGATTCAGGTTTTTGCCCAAACGGAAATAACGGTCCAGTGCATCTCCATACTGCTCTTTTCGCAGTTCACGCAGAAATTCCGCCAGATAGTCGGTGATAAATCCATAATCATCGGTAAAGTGCTCCGGGCGCAGCTTGGGAATCTCCCAACCGGGAAGATAGCAGTGCAGCCTATCCAAAAAGGCCGTATCGGTTCCCATCTCGGGCGGGAATGGATCAAAGAGACTGGAAGTCTTCAAAAGCACATCCACACTTTGGTTGATGTTGCCTACAAAGACCATCGAGGCACTGGCAGCTTTTTCTTCTTTGCCCCGGGCAAAGGAGCCGGAAGCCATATAGTCCTTCATGATCTGAATGCCGTCTTTATCTTTGAAACGAATCCCGGCCACTTCATCGAAGGCCACACAGTCCCAAAGACCTACCAGCCCCATGGTGTGCTTGCCCATGTTATAAAACAGGTTTGCTACCGTGGTCTGCCCGCCGGAAACCAGGATGCTGTTGGGGGAGATTTCTTTGTACAGGTGAGATTTGCCGGTGCTTCTGGGGCCCAGTTCACAGAGGTTGAAATTGTTTTCTACCAGCGGAACCATCCGCAGCAAAAACAGCCATTTCTCACGATCAGTCAGCCGGTCCGGCTCCATTCCAATGGATCGCATCAGCACGTCAATCCATTCATCCTTGGTAAATGCTTTGCGCCCCTGCTTCAGTTCCCCAAGATCTACATGGGGCATCTGAATGGGGGTAAGCTTACAGATGCTGATCAGAGATTCATTTTTCTTTTTCGGTTTCCGGTCTGAGAGGACCAGACTGGATTCCTGTTCGTTGTTGTACTCCAGCTGGACAATACACCAGATTCCACCGCAGAGGAGACGGTCGTACTGCTCCGGGTAGCTTTCCGGGATGGGAATGCCTCCAAGACCCAAATTGGAAAACCGCGCTTCGTAGTAATCATACCGCAGATTCAGCTCCACCGTAACCTGGTCAATGATGGTCATAGCCCCCCGCTGGCGCAGGCGGGAAAGGACTTTTTCTGCTTCATCCGGGCGCACATAGTTGTCTGCCAGGATGTGTTTCACCGTCTCAATCCCCTTTTGAACGATCTCTTCATCGTCGGAACTGCAATACTGCCCCAAAAGAAACTCAAGAACATAGGTGGGAACATTGGCCCCCTCCTTGATTTTCTTGGTCAGGTCTTTGCGCACAATTTTGCCATCAAACTGCTGACGCAGCTTCTGCTTGATGCGTGCGCGGGAATCCGCATTTGATTCCATATCGCCCATTCTTTATCTACTCCTCAAAATAACCCGCTTTAGAAAAACTGGAAGTCGTCCACAGCAAAGGCAATGTCAATCTGGAACTCTTCCTTGACCGGCGGCTGCAGGCCGCTCTCATCGGCAATTACCAGGAAGTAGCTTGCCCGATTGCTGTACTGTTTGGAGCGCAGGCTGAAATTGCAGCGGAAGGTGCGTTCCTGCCCGTCGGCGCTGGTCTTGTCCGCGATGATCTTATTCACATCGCTGATCTTTTCACCGTTGGCATCCACAAAGTAAACCAAATACTGAGCTGCCTCCCGGTTTCCGCCCACAGCTTCCTTCTGATAGAAATTCAGCGAGAAAATCATGTTGCTGATTTTCCGGTTGGCGGACAGAAGGCTGATGGCCACCGGTTTGGTGTCGATCTTGTCCCTGTTGCGCTGATAGGCCTTGTAGGAGTTGCGCAGGTACTGGAACTCCAGCACCGGGACCACCATCTCCTGCAGGCTGATGCCGCCATGGACAAAGTTCAGTCCCCCGCCCCTTTTCTTGATGCGGACATAATCCCTCGGGGCATAGGCGTCGAAGCCGGATGCCTGATCCATGAACTTGACCGGCAGCAGGTAGTCGGGCCGGACCCCTTTTTGCACAATCAGGTAGCGGCGGTCTACCTCCACATCCTGGTGGCTCGGGGTGGTCCGGTCCACCTTGTCATCTTCTCGCAGAGGGCTGTAGGTGTAAATGAACCCATGGTCTGCGGTGACAAGGATATTGGTGCCGCCAAAATAGTTGACAATGATCTTCATCATGTTCTTGATCTGACTGATGGCCTCATCGCAGGCGGTGAACACGGCGCTGTCCGAGGTGTGGCTGGCCTTGTCCACTGCATCGTGGTAGATGTAGACCACGTCCATCCCCCGCACCAGGGCCTGGCGTTCCTCCCGTTTCAGAACAATCAGATCGTCGTATTTCAGGGCCACGCTGTTGGGATTGGTCGATTTCAGAATCCCGTCCCGATAGCCGGCATCGGTGGGCTGGCCATCTGCCAGCACCGCCAGGGTACCGTTCTCCCGGAGGACAGCACTCAGTTTTTTGTGGGGCAGCAGGGCTGCCATGCCAAACTTTGTGACCGTGGGGAACAGTCCCTCGCAGCTGCTCAGACTGACTTTGCACTGCATTTCCCGCTGGAGATCCTCTGCCAGGGCGGCCGCCACTTCATACCGGAATGCGTCCGAAACAATCACATAGATCCGGTTGTCGGCAGGCCTGATTTTGGTATTGTAGAAGTCCTCCTGCTGGGGGATTTCCAGGATGTGCCCGTACTGTTCCAGATTTTCGGCGCAGGCCGTGGTCCAGTTCTGCCCCAACCCATCCAGGAACCAATGGGTATACAGGCCCTCCACCTGTTCTGTCACACTCTTGAACAGGTCATCCAGGTCGGGGTTGGACTCTTTCAGGCTGCGCTGGAAGCAAAGATGGAACTGCCGGTAGGATTGATCCATCCGGTAGTAATCAGAAGTGTATTCTTTCCAGACCGTCTGGGGGTCCACCGTATGGAACCCTGCCGAATGTTCCAGATAAAAGGCCTGCATATTTGCCACCTGAACCAGGCCCTCATAGTAACAGGACACCCGGCCATACCAGGCCGTGGTGCGGCGTTTTTCCGCTGCATACCGGATTTTGTCCACCGGAATGATCTGGTTCCGAATTTCCTTCATCAGGGCGGTCAGAATACATTCGTCGATGCAGGGGAAGCACTCGGTGTCTGCCAGATCTTCCACCGTCAGACCGGCAAAGCGCTGGCTCAGCCGGGCTTCTGCCTCGGCATAGCGGGCCAGCTCGTACAGTTGGGCCTTGTCGTCGCTGTGGAGCCAGTCCGACACAAAGTCATAGCAGTAAGCCTGATGGGGTGTGGATATCATCCCATCCAACCCCGCCAGAAGATCCTGGTGCATGGTCCGGGTGGCCGCCGTCAACAGAATATGGGTGACCAGATGGCCCAGATGACCGTCATCGCCCTCCTGATACCCGGTGGCCTGCGATACCATTACCCAGAACGCCTTGTCTGCCCCATAGGTTACAAAGCTTTGGTAGATGCTGTTGGTATCCCGATCCAGACCAGCGCACAGAATTGCTTTAATGATTTGATCTGGCTGGCGGTCACTACAGCCGGCCAACACTGCCATCACTGCAAGGTGCATTTGCGCGGCTGTCGCAATATCGCTCTTCAACTTCTGAACTGCTTCACGGTGTTTCTTTAACCTGAAGAATTTGTTATAACGCTTGACCTGGCTGCGAACGACTGCGGTAGCAGGCAGGCCCATCTCATCCATCCAAATCGAGTTCAAATCGGCCCGGAACTCCTCGCTGTACAGCTGCACATTGATGAGCCAGTTGTCGTCGTCCTTCATGTAGGGGCGGGGGTCATACACCAGATAGTTGGAAGTGGTGTCATCCTCACAAAGCAGCTTTTTGGCTGCAAAGGTGTTGTTCCCTGTTAGTACCATCAGCTTGACCCCGTCCAGGGACAAATCCCCGATCTGATCCTCAAAGGCCCGCTCCTCGTCGTACCAGAAGATGATCCGGCGTTGGTAAAACTCGGGCAGAGGGGCCGCAAAGCGGCGGCGCAGCTCTTGTATGATTTTTTCGGTGTCCATTTGACACCTCCTTATTAGATTCCCAGCTGTTCCAATTGAGTCACAATTCCAGATGCTATCAAATTTTCAGCTATACCTATTACTAAGTTTTTCAAGCCAGTTGCCAGCTTTTTTATGAGTTTCTGATCCTCTTTTCTTTCAATAGAAACTGCCATGCTCTGGATCATTTCTTTAGCCGCTTCTGTATTTACCCCAAAAGCTTCAGCAAATTGAGGATATTGCATATATGATGCGATATCTTTTATAATTTTGGCAGCCTTTTCATAATCAAACGCTTGTTCCATATTGTTGATTGTTTGACTTGAGCCGGCTGTTCCCTGCTGGATCTGTATATTGGTTGCATTATCGCCAATGCTAATTCCAGAACTCTTTGCGACTTCTTTCAATGCCTCAAGCAACTCCTTATGCCTCCTTGCTTCTTGTTCTTCTCTGGCCTTTTCCATTTCAAACAAAACACTTTCTTTGGTCGCCACTTTACCGATGGAACTTATAGGGATTTCACCACTTTGAGGAATAGACCAGTCTTTTATATAACTTTGGGTCAATTTTTCTATATAACCCGGGTTAAATTTTTCAGCCAAAACGCTGGAAGATAAGGCAGCTTTTTTTGCCATTTCGTGTGATGCTAAGCCACATTTTTGTGTCAGCTCATTTACGTCCCACGGAATCAGATCAGCTTTCGGAACTTCCAGAGGTGAGATCTCTGTCTGCAATATTTTTTCCAGAGGACTTTCTGCAGGCAAAGCAATAGTATCAAACAATTTGTCTATATCCATATTCTCACCTTATTTTTGCCAGAACATCCTGGAAGATGGCATAGTTGTGCTTGACGCCGTCGTCCAGGTCGATGGAGAGCATCTGGTCGGCCAGATGGTGGATCTTTTCCTCGTAGAGCCGCAGCTCGTCGTCCTGGTCCTTCAGCTTTTTCAGCTGCTTGCCCAGTTTCACCCGTTCGCCGGCCGAGGCCGCCGCCGCACGGGTTTCCAGGTCCGCGATGGCGGTATGATACCGGCTCTGCTGCTCATGGACATAGTCGGTGCGGATGCGGGCGATGGTGTCAGGGGCATAGCGGTGCATATAGATCAGCGCCTTGAAGCCGTTCTTTTTGCCGCTGTCAAACAGCCAGTAGATGGGCCGCTTCTGGTAGGTGCGGCAGTGGTCGGCGTAGAAATCGTTCAAAAAATAGCTGCGGATGACGCTGCGGGGCTGCCCCTTGCCCCCCAGGGCATCGGCGATGAACCTGAGGTTTTCTTCCAGAGTTTCTTTGCCGTAGACCGTCTCGATGAACTTCACAAACCGGCCGGTCAGGTCGTCCTCAAAATATTCGTCGTCGCAGATGGGGATGATGTTGTCCGTATCTGGCGGGTAAGAAGCCGCAATCCACTTGCCATCCTTTCGGACGCCATCATATTCCCAAAGCGTACATCCGGCCCAGCCGCCGCCAACAAGCTGGCCTTTTTCATCAATTTCCTCTGTAGCCTTGTCTCCAAACTTCCGGACCCATCTGCAATATTTGGTATTAAAATCGCCGCCAGCGTAGACAAGGCCCTCTACATCCAGGGAGTACCGCCCGAACATACAGCCCACGGCATAGGAAATCAGGGAGACCGCCACGTCCCGCCGGGTGAGGACGTAGTTCGACCCCTGCTGGGAGGCGGGAATCTCCTCCCTGGTGTCCACAATAGTGTGAACCGTCACATCCTTGTCCTCTTCCTCCGGGGTCAGCTCGTCCTGGAGGCCGTAGATGTCGATGAAGATGCGGTTCAGCTCTTCCTCGTTGGCTTTCAGCTTCTGGAAGCGTCCTTCACACTCCAGCTTCCACGCATGATACGCAGACGCAAGGCAGGCAGCCGGCTGCCCATCGCCCCAGGCATAGGCCCCAGCTAGACGCAGCTTCACCAGGGGGTGCGGCTTGAAGTCCCAGGAGGTTTCAAAGGAGTCCCAGTCCATTTTGGCAAGATTGACGCATTCATCAGACAGTTGTGATACGTGTGTAAAATATTCCTTCGAGATAATAACAGGAACTCTTCCAAGCGGTCCCTCATGATAGTCAACTGTAGGCGCTAGTACAAGCAACAATTTTTCTACTATCTTTGTGTTCAATAATGCTAAAAGGTAGTTCAAATTTCTATTATCTATTGGAAAACAAACGGAACCTTTTGATTCAAATAGAAATCCCACTGGACTAAAACGCATTGAAAGTTTGCTCATGGTCGCAGTGCTCCAGGTCATTCCCTGTCTAAAATAATACGCTGGATTCCTGATAACTGACCCTGAAAAGGCTACCATTTCAGCTCCATCATTTTCCCAATTCACAAATCTATCATTATTTCCATACCATCGACGGAATGCACCACCTTTATTACACGGGAACCAACGACTCCCGCTTCGTTTAGCCTCGTCTCTATTTTTACAGCCAAATGATGCATGAGTATAATCAACTTCTTGCCAAAAACGCAAAAATCGCTCATTGTCACCTGTCGCAAACCCTTGCCTGGGTTCAGCTAATGTGCTTAGTGCTGGGAACTCAAATGCACAAACTTGTCCCTTTGTAACCCAGTATGCAATCGGCAATCCATCTATTTTTTCATACAGGCATTGTTTGGCTTGGTAACTTCCTTTTCCCTCAAAAAACCATTTTTCCTTAACTTCAAGCGAATCAACTTGTGTCAAGCCTTCAAATAATCTTCTGTAGGTTGCATTATAACTCTTTTCTAATCCGTGCCGTATCACAAATGCTGTTGTACCAAAATCAGAGCCAAAAACCCCTCTACCCAAATGCAACATATTTATAAATGTAGAGTTGCTTAGCAAGTTTCTCCTCAAAGAAAAAAAGCTGCTCTGTGTCATCCAAACTGGGATGTTAATCATTGCATACATTCCATTTTGTTTGCAAATGCGCTGACATAATTCCATAAAAACAGTACTCAAATCAGCTTTTGAATCCGGATAATTAGCTTTCACAAAAGAGCTTAATACTGTCCCCATGTTATTACTGCCCATATAAGGCGGGTTGGTGACCACCACATCGTATTTTTGGGCCAGCACCTTGGCCACCTGGACCAGGGGCAGCAGCTCGGACAGGGCTGCATTCCGCTCCATGTGGGGGTCCTCCTGCCGCAGCTGGTCAAAGCGGGCGTCCAGGGCGGCAAAATCCACCGGGTGAATCTGGAGGATGGAGCCATACTCTTTGGCATCCTGCAGGTCGTTGAGAATGCTGTTCACAGCCAGGGCCAGGGCCGGGTCGCCGTTGGTAAAGTAGGCCAGGGCGTTGGGGTCTACCCCGCCGCTCTCCCGGATGGGATACACATGGGGCTGGGGAACGGCGGGGTCGCCGTTCTCATCCCGCCGGGCCAGGAAACGGCGGTCATACTGGCGGGCCTTCATCATCACCGCAAAATAGGCCAGCTGGGCGGCGCGGTCGTCAATGTCCAGGCCGTAGAGGTTGTTTTCGATGATGCTGGCCACCGCTTCCCGGGTGGTATAGCCGTAGCTCTCATAAATCTGCATCAGCACATCAAAGAGATACACCAGAATGTGGCCGCTGCCGGCACAGGGGTCGATGCACTTGATCTGGTCCGGGGTGAGAGCGGCGTGCTCTTTGCGGATGGCGGCCAGCTGGTCCTCCACCGCCGGCTCCTGGGGGGCTTCCTCCAGATAATACTTCCAGCCGGCTTTCAGCCCGTCATTGGGGTGGCCCTCCACCCACAGCCGGCCCAGGCTGTTTTCCACCATATAGCGGACAATCCAGTCGGGGGTGAACAGCTGGGTGGCTGCCGGGATATTCTCTTTGGTGATCTTGACGTTCTTTTTCAGCGCCGCAAAGACCTCGTCTTTTTTTTCGCTGTTGTAGTACTGATACAGCCAGCCGATGATCTGCACCGCGTCCTGCCAGTCCGCCTCGGGGATCTTCTCGATCATTTGCTGGATGACGCTGCCTTCCCGCAGCAGGTTATCGGGGAACAACAGCTCGGTGTAGTTGGAAATGGGCTGAAACATCCCCGGCATCACCGCCGACAGGGCGTTGCACTGGACAATCACCAGATACTTGAACAAGCCGTCGTCATCGTTGGCCTGCTTGTAGGCGTAGACCTTTTTCATGTCCAGGCCGTCCAGCTCCAGGTTAATGGCCTCGGTGAGGATCTGGGGCTTGAAGGCGTTGGCGTCGTCGGTGAACACCCGCACATGGGAGGGCAGATAGCCGTTCACCTCCATGAAACGCAGGGCGATGAACCGGTTGAACCAGGTATAGGCGATCTCCTCCGTCACTTCCCGGTAGCCTTTGGCCCGGATGTTCTCGATCAGCGCCCGGCGCTGGATTTTCTCCTCCGGCGTCAGCGGCCGCTCCAGCGCGGTGTCGGCGGCGGGGTCACCGGTGTTCTCCTCGGTGATCTCATAATAGGCAGCCCGCTGGCTGACCCGGGTAATCAACTCCCGTCGGGCCCAGACTGCATACTTTTTGATTGCGTTTTTATCCATGGTCAGCCCTCATTTCTTAAAAACTTCATCCAGCATTTCATTGACATCCTGATCGCTTGCAAACGCGTCCACGTCATTTTTCTTCAGTTCGCTGTAGGGCAGCTTCATATCCTCTGCGTAGATCACAGCCGCCAGCTTTTTGCTGCCAAAGTACTCCACCACCAGCAGAATCAATGTTACCACTACAACACTCACAATCGTAACAAACTGGGAGAAAGAGGATTCCGGGCTGAATGCGGCCAGCAGATATCCGATCACCAAATCAAGAAAAGCTGCCATATTAAGATAGATTTTATGTGCACTTGCCCGCAGTTTGTCTTTCGGGATGATGCATTCATTGTTGCCATCCGGCTGGACAATATTTGAACCGGGAAAGCAGCTGCGTATCACAGCCTTCCTGCTTCCAATACAACAGTTCAGCAGCAAAATCAAGGCGCCTGCCAGCTGAAATACCAACATTGCAATAAAAAACACTTGACCACCTCACTGCAGCTGGATGCCGTCGCAGTTTTTCAGGAGCTCTTTGAGCTGCTGTCGCACCTTCTCCACATAGTCATCCACGTCCTGGGCCGTTTGCAGCGTTTTGGCTGGGAAGACAATGGACCGGTTATAGGTATGGATGATCTTTTTGGGTGCGGGAACCGCGGGGGTATCATCCCCTCCTTTGGGCGGCGTCACCGGCTTGGGCGGCGCCAGCAGCACTTCCAGGCTGTCCACAGCGTCGTCCTTATACCGCAGCATGGGCGGCACAAGGCCGTCCATCAGGGCCAGGCTCTGGTAATCCTGCACCTTTTGTTTCTGCTGGTCGAAATAGCCGTCGGCTTTCTTCACCAAGTCACGGGCCTTGGGGTCTCCGTTGGCGGCCTGATGAACTGCCGCCATGCACTGGGCAATCAGATCGTTCAGGTCGTTCCGCTTGGATTCCAGCAGGCGGTCATGACCTTCCCGCACTGTAGCCATCAGGCCGTTCAGCTGCGGGATTTTCTGATAGCTGAATCCGCCGTCCACGGCCACCATCAGCCGGATCTGGTTCAAAGCTGCGTTTGCCTCCGGCTCACGGGACAGGTAGTCCAGGTCGGTCTGGAGGCTTTCCACCATATTGGCTGCTGCATCAAACACCTGCACCTGATTTTTAAAGAAGCCTTCCACAGCCTGCAGGCTTTCCTTGCTGTCAAACAAATCATCCTCCAGCTTCAGAACCCGGTCAATCAGGGCAATGTTGTCCTTCTGCTGGCTGAGCACATCCGCTGCCAGCTGAATGGCCTTTTGCACCTTGCGCTGATCGGGATAGTTCCGGCCGGGAATGTAGCGCTGGTTCAGGGCCTCGTAATGGGCTTTCAGCTCCCCAAACCGCTTGACAATGTCACTGACCAGGCCGTCCTCGTCATCGGGAACGCCCATCACATCAAAGAAGTCCCGCAGGAACTCCTTAACGGCCTTCATCTTAACCGCCGTCACCACCTGCCGCTTGGAGATGCTGGTCTTGCCAATCTCGCTCTTTTTCCGCAGCAGATCGGGAAGTTTCGGATCGCCGGGCTGGATGGTGGCCCCCCCGTACTTGATGGTCACCTTCTGCTGATTGATCAGCAGCGCCACCACCGCGGCGATGTCGATCTCGCGCCAGCCATAGGGAATCTTCTGGTACCGGCTCTGGATGTCATACATGGAAGTAGGCAGATTGGAGCGCTGCTGCACCTCCAGAAACTCTTCCACCTTGGCGGCGGCATCCCGGTTGGGCTCAGTGCCGGGGATGTAGGTGGCGTTCAAAATGTTTACAATGTCCGCATCGGTGCTCATGTTCTGGGTAATGAGCCCCAGATCACTGTACACATGGGACACCAGATACTCCAGCGCCTGGTCGATATGGGCTTTGGCATCCCCCGTCCGAATCTCAATGTGCTCGCCGTCCACATAATAGGCGGCCTCCACAATCGCCTTTTTCAGATCTTCCAGCGCAGATTCTTCGCACTGCTGAGCTTCCTTCTGTTGATCGCGGATGATATCCTGGATGGACTTGGGCAGCTGGGCCACATTCCGCTGCTTCACATACTTGTGGATTTTCATGGCCCGTTCCAGGGACTCATAGTAAGACGACCCCGAGAGTACCACAATGGCCTGGCCATGGGATTCCGTCAGCAGACGGAGCTCGGATTTCTCATAGGCATCGGTGGCCACCGTCAAAAAGCGCAGCTTCATCCCATCGGTAACGTTGCCCACCGCGACGCCGTCCACCATTTTATCGAAGTCGAAATCGTACTTGTTTTCATAGCGGAATTTCCGGGTCTGGTAGATATCCGCATAGATCTTCTGACCGATCCGTTCCACAATGGCAGCGGTGTCCACCACCGTGTTGCTGATATCCCGCTGCACATCCTGCTCTTCATCGGTCAGGAAGTTGTAGACATCCCCCGACCGGCCGATATAGTTCTGGCTCAGCAGCCGGCCCAGAGAGGCATTCACCTTTTCCCGCAGGGCAATCTTGTCGGTGCGGATATCGTCGGCCATCAGGATCACCAGATTGTCCAGGTTGGCCGGAATATCATCCACATACCGGATCAAGTAAAGGAGCTTGAGCACGTCCACATCCTGCTGCTCGATGCCTGCGCCGCTGTCGGCGGCGTTCTGGCACCGCTCAATCACCCGACGGATGGCACTGTCCAGGAACGAGTGGACCGTATCATAAAACCGGAAGAAAGGCACCAGGGCATGCTCGTCCCGGTCCTGGATTTTCTGGGCTGCCTCCTGGAATCCCGACAGCATCGACCGCTCGCCGCCGGACAAATGCTTGCCGGCGTTGCCGTGCTTGCGGATCTCCGCAAACACTTTCTGCATAATGATGAACTGATAGGGTACAAAGGGGAAATTAGTGGCAAATTCCTTTGCGCCTTCAAAGCCCTTGATGTCCAGAACCGAGCTGGTAAAACTGAACAAATTCCGGAGCACCGAATCATTCTCCTGGTACAGGGCCTGCAGCTGTTTGGCTGCCTCCGGCTTCTTCTCCAGGATACGCTTTTGGATCACTTCGTCCACCGAGGAGGAGGACAGACTCAGCCGGGTTTTGAACCGGGCCTGAATCCGGGAGAACTCGTCAGCCCGCACCTTGATGATTTCGTCAATGGCTTCCTGGCCGGTACACATAACCCACACTTTGCCGCCGCATTCACTGCCGATTTTTTCGGTCAGGGACTGCAGGTTCAGCAGCATATCGGTATCTGTGCCCACATACTGCCCCACCTCGTCGATCATGAACAGAAGCCGGAAGTCAGCGGGCTGTTTCTTCACATAGTCTTTGATATCTTCCACCAGCTGTGCGATGGAGAACTCCACGGCCGTCTTGTCGTTGAACCAGCGCTTGGCATCCTCTTCGCTCATGTCCAGCACTTCCATCAGAGCCGGAATGATGTACTTGCCATTGAAGGCAAAGGCCTTTCTCTGTTCGGTCCAGGGCTTTCCCTTTCTGGCCTCAAAGGCACTGCGGAAAGCATCGGTTTTTCCCAGCTGGTCCAGATATTTTTCCAGCATGGCCACCTTCAGATTCTCGCCGTAGAACCCCAGGTGATTGTAAAACATCTTGGCAAAAACCCGGAGGACAGCGGTTTTATCTTTGTTGATGGACCCCTCAATGTCAATATTGAACAGAATGGTCTCGGTCTTTCCCCTGGTGGCGCGGTCAATCAGCATGAAGGTCGCCGGATCATCCGCAAACTTCTGGCGAAACCGTTCCACCGTGGAAACGCCGTCAATCACCTTGTTTTCCAGAATGTAAGAAAGCATCTTCAGAAAGTGAGATTTACCACTTCCGAAAAAGCCGGAAATCCACACGCCAATGTCATCTGTGGGTTCCTCAAACGCGTGGCTGTAATAATTGAAGAAGTTCATAAAGTGCTTCTTCAGTTCTTTTGTGATGACATACTCCCGGACCTCCTGCTCAATGGCAGCAGTTTCATCCTGCTCCACCTGGATCACGCCTTTGATTTTGCGGTTGATATCCTCGGCGAACATATCGCGAATCAGCATCTTTGAAATCCTCCTCAGAAAAGGTTGAACGCCCTGTAGTAGTCATTGGGTTTGAGCCGGCCAAACAGTTTCAAATAGTGGCCATCAAACTCTCCCGGGTACATCACAAGAATCGGAATGTCAGAAAAGTGGGGCTGCAGCGCCTCCAAAAGAGAATGCACCCGCATAAAGGGAAAAGCATTGCCCACACCGGTAATCAGCAGAACATCCCCTCTGCGATGGGGCGCATACTGGATTTTTTCAATGAATTCACCCTCCCCGATCGCGCTGTGCAGCTGTTCCAGCAGGAACTCTGTGCCATCCGCCTCTTCCATTTCAGGAATAGCCTCTTCAATATCCATATCATCACAGATGGAAAGAAACGTCTTGTACAAATCACACTCAATCAGATGGCAGCGCAGCGTCTGATCCATCCGCAGCTGCTGGAGAAAATGGGATACCGTCATTTCATCCGCCGCATCGTAGCAAAAAATCCGAATATTTACCTCGTTGCTGAGGCCCTTGCCGTCCAGAAACTCATCTTTTTGGATTTCTATCCGCAGCAGGTCCAGCCGTTCCTTTAGATCCCCCATCGTTCTCTCCCTCATTCAAAACAGTTAAAGGCAGCCAGTGCTCTCAAGTCCCCGCTGCTGCGTATGGAACGCTCCAAAATCGGTGCAATCAGAACCGGGTTCAGGTGGTCTGCCGCCACCTGGTCCAGATACTGGTTTTCCACCAGTACCCTTGCCAGCACCTGCTTGATTTTGGTCACTGTGTTGTCACTCCAGGACGCAACCCAGTCGTCCTGTTCCTGCAGACGCAGCATGAACACATTCAAATCCACCCGGCCAAAGGTTAAGTCGCAGCTGGCAAATTTCGCGCCCACCACAGTAATCATAAAGTCCCATACCAGCCGGTACTGCTTCATCATGGCATACAGGCAGATCTGTTTGGACACGTCGCTGGACTGTGTGGCAATCGCCTGCACAAGTTCCGGGTCGGCCAATGCATCCAGCCTTCTCACACAGACCCGCGCCATGCCTCGCAGGGACTTTTCAGTGGGATATTGAAACAGGTTTTCTGCAGTGATCTGGTCCACTGCCTGGGCCCCGGTCATTCCTTCGGTCAGCAGGCGTGCCGTTGTCCGCATTTCGTAAAAAAGGAACTGCTCCCTTGTGATCACAGCCGAATAGGGACTTGCGCCTTTACGCATCGGATTGCTTTTTTGGTACATGACACTTTCCCCTCGTTATCCCTGTCTGCTGTCCTCTTTGGATGTCTGTTGATCCGGGATGATTTCTGCGATATCTCCCAAATCACAGCCCAGTGCAACACAGATGTTGTTCAGCACATCGGTCATCACATTGTCGCCGCGTTCCAGTTTGTGCAGTGTTGCATAGCTGATGCCGGTCAAATCCCGCAGGTCTTTCTTTTTGAGATCCCGGTCGATCAGCAGCTTAAACAGTTTTTTATAAGAAATCGCCATGTTCACACCTCAAAATGGTTGGCCCTCGCGACCAGTATCGTATTCTGTCTGCCCTCATCAGGCTATATAAAACCATAATACAGTATAGCAAAACCACAAAACAATTTCCACTCACATTTTGTCGCGATCTTTACAATTTTCATGCTGCCGTTCTCTTTTCTCAGCGATCGCTGCATTTTTGAGCAAATAAAAAGCCGCCGGACGCAGAGGCATATTGAACCGCTCCAGTAAAAGTAGACAGTGAAAAAAGAAGGCCTCCTGTGGTAGAATAAAACTACTACAGGAGGTCTTTGCTATGCCCAGAAAATACAGCCACATTCAGGAACACGAGAAGGAAATAATAG
>ERZ1090861.206-NODE-206-length-39283-cov-8.211838_pt1 | contig 39283 bp, 20 predicted proteins | sample MGYA00478482_ERZ1090861 | MGnify/ENA primary metagenome ERZ1090861 (study PRJEB33644, sample SAMEA5815744) | chicken gut metagenome | biome: Chicken; feature: Gastrointestinal Tract; material: Caecum | place: Ireland | collected 2019-01-01 | study: A study of the... | reverse complement strand
GCCGTGGCCGAAACGGGCGCGGAACCGGCAGCGGCCGAAAACGCCTCACCCGAAGCGAAAGCAGACGCCGCCGACGCATCCGTTCCCACGGCCGTCGCCTCGTACGACTTCACGTCGACGAGTTTTGACGGCACGGGGTGGAGCTACCTTGCCGGGCCGAACGCGACCGCCGTTCCCACCGTTACGGAAGGAACAGGGCTTTATCTGAAAGGTGGATACCAAGGGGAAGGCACGGCGGGCGCCGCTCTTTCTTATGGCCGAGCCAATCCGTTGAAGGGACAGGTTAAAGACGGCTTTTCCGTCATCGTCTATCTCTATACGGGAGCAAATATGATCGACGAATATACGGGGATCTTTGGGTTTACCAAAGATTCTTCGGGAGCGCTGTCGAACGGGATCAACAACTTTTTCTTTGTTGCGAGCGACGGCGTGTCTCTTCGCTTGAACAACATCGGTACATCCGGGGACGGCAACGATTTTTATGACATCATCGGCGGCAGCAACGGGCACGCCGATCTGGATATGACCGATCTTTCGCAGTATATTCTGACGGTCAGCGGCACATCGATCAGAATTTATCTCGATGGCTCGGAGATCGCCGAATACACGTGGACGGAAAATGGAGCCGCAGGAACGTACCGCATCAATACGCTCGATTTTGTCAACAATGCGGACTGGTTCATGTTCGGCCGAGCAAACAATATTTGGGGTAATCCGGACATCACGGTCGAGCAGACGGCGTTCTACGCTTCCGCCCTTACCGCCGAAGAGATCGCCGCCATCAACGCGAGCTATGCCGATTTTTCGGAATTGAATCCGCTGGTCGAACAGGGCGAGGCCATCCGTGCCAACAACTATGACCTGAGCACGAGCGAAGGTGCCGCGGCGTATGCGGACTTTGACAGAGCCTTTGCGTCGGCCCGGGCGCTCAGCTTCCTCACGGCGACGCAGAAGCAGGTCGACGACGCCGCCGCGGCATTGCAGACGGCGCTGAACGGTTTGCAGGCGCATTACCGTGACCCCGACCTGACAGACGGCCTTGCGGCGGCGTACCCGCTGACTGAAAACGGCAGAGATCTGACCGACGCGGCCAACGCAGAAAACCGCGTCCTCTATATGAATGGCGAGGAAACGTCTGAACTGGAGGCCGCCTCGTTCGTGCGCCGGCAGGGCAGGGCGGCGGCCAAGCTGTTCACTGACGACATGCTCAACCGCGGCGAAATGACGACCGACCCGGACGCGCCCTCTTCCACGGGACTGAAGATCCCGTCCGCCGCCTTTGCAGGCGTCACGGCCGATACGGGCATGACGCTGACGGTCAGCGTGCTGGCCGAAAGCTGGTCGGCCGAATACCAGTGGTCGCGCATCCTGCAGCTCGGCACCAAAAATCCGAACGGCGACGGCGCCAGCGGCGCGCAGTTCTTTTACGCGCTGCAATCCATCTACACGCGCGCCAACATCACCACGCCGGGCACGGGCGGGCTCAACTGGGTCGCAGACAACGTCGGGATCCCGACCCTCGGCGAGTGGATCACCGTTTCGCTCTCCTTCGAGCCCAACCAGCACACCATCTACCTGTATGTCTCGTCCTTCTCCACGAGCCAGTGGAGCGGCGGCACGGCGATGACCGAATACACCGTCAGCGCAGCCGAATATGAAACGATCATCACCGCCATCCTGAACGGACAGGACAACTGGATCGGCCGCTCGTACTGGGCGACGGACGACAACCTGATCGGCTACGCGTCCAACCTGAGCGTGTACGGCCGCGCCCTGACGACGGACGAGGTCACGCAGCTGCACGCGGCGAAAGATCTTTCCGCGTTTGTGGAATAAGGAGGGGAAAGCGATGAAAAAGAATCTCTGGACGCGCGCTGCCGCGCTCTGTTTTGCCTTGGTCATGGCCCTTTCCTTCGTGCTCGTCGGCTGTGACAACGAACCCGAAACGCCCCCCGCAACGACCTACACCGTCACGGTGGTGGGCGGCACGGGCGGCGGCGAATACGAAGCGGGCGAAAGCTGTACCGTTACCGCCACCATCCCGAACGGAAAAACGTTTGTCCGCTGGACGGTTGGCGGAGAAGAAGTTTCCACGGCCAACCCGTATACCTTCACCGTCAGCGCAAACGTCACCTTAACGGCGCAGTTCGCCGCGGCCGGGCAGGAAGGCGCCGCGCTCAGCCTCCAAAAGAGCACGGGCGGCAACCCCATCGGCGGCTTCGGCATCGGCGATTCGACGTACGACGACAGCTGGACGACGGACAGCGAACCCTGGCAGAAGGGCGATCCCGACTATGCCGACGTCATCACCTACGGCGGCGACCCTGCGGTGCTCGTCGAGGAAGTGAACGGCGTCGAAACGGCGTACCTCTACGTCGGGCACGACATCACCAAGGCGGAAGTGACTTCCACCTATACCATGCCCGAATGGATCTGCTATTCTTCCACCGACCTCAAAAACTGGAAGGCGGAAAGCATCATCATGGACATTGAAGACGTGCCCTGGGCGCGCGGGCAGGCGACGGGCAATCCCGAGCCGTCTGCGTGGGCCTCGCAGGTCATCAAGTACGACGGGCTGTACTGGTTCCTGTTCTGCTCGTGGGCAGAAAATACGGACGGCTATGTGACGGCGGGCGAGGGCGGCGCGATGTGCATCGGCGTCGCCGTGTCCGAAAGTCCTACGGGCCCGTTCACGTGCTACAACCAGCCGCTGGTGTACAGCAGCTGGACGAGCAATCTCGACGACGTGGCGATCACGCCGACGGATCCGACGGTCGCGCCGAATCCCGCCGGCTGGAACGACATCGACCCGACCGGCATCGTGACGGACACCGACGGCGACGGGCATGACGAATTCTACATCGCCTGGGGCAATTCGAACGCCTTCATGGCGCAGGTCATGGTCACCGACGTGACGGACGACTACTACGCGCAGTCGCGCAGCGGCAGCACGTTCACGAAGGACGAGAGCGTCACCAAGGCGCTCGAGATCGTCGACCAAAGCGCGACGTCCGACCCCGACGCGCCCGTGGCCTTCGCCCGCACCGACCGCACCAACCGGCCCGTCTACGGCGGCGATACGAGCCATCGGGACAGCAAGACGGAAAGCGATTGGGACATTATCAAGCTCGACCTGTGGCGGGACAATTCGTGGGGCAACACCTTCACCGAGGCGCCCTACCTGTACGAGCGCGAGGTGGACGGCAAAACGAAGTATTACATGATCTACGCCGGCGGCTGGCGCGAGGCGCTCGCGTACAGCACCAGCGACACGCTGTGGAACGTCACGTGGGATTACGGCAACCGCCTGATGGACGTCACGGCGACGTCCAACACCAACCACCCGGCGGTGTTCGACTTCGGCGACAGCACCTACATGATCTACCACAACGGTTCGCTGCCGTACGGCCTCGGCTACCGCCGCGTGGCCTGCATCGCCGAGCTCGAATTCGATGAGGACGGATACATCTCTTACGTCGCCGAATATTCGACGGGGCTGGACGGCGTTACGACCAAGATCACGCAGGGGGATGAAAACGACCCGACGTACGTCGCGCATTACAGCCCGATCAACCCGCAGCACACCGCGTTCGAAGGTCTTTATCCGCTCGTGTACGATACCCTCGTCATGCGGGAGGCCGAGTTCGACGATATCAACGGCGTCGAAGACGCCCTGTGGGAGATCGAAGAGGCCAAGTACGTGCCGAGCGGCGAAAACGCCGGAAACTACATCTCCATCCAGGCGTACAACAAGGCCGGCCTGTACCTGTGCTACGACATCGCGACAGGCAAGGTCGTCATCACGCAGGATTCGCACGTGCTCGGCAGCGAAGAAGCGATCGCCCAGCAGACGAACATGTCCTTCAAGACGGTTTCGGGCGCAAACGGCGTGGGCGTGATGTTCCGGTGCGCTGCAGACAGCAGCTACTACCTGGCCATCGTCGACGGCGAGCTGGTCGTATCCAACGCCGCCACGGCCGCGCAGCGCACCTTCCGCGTGCAGACCGAAACGGGCAACCGCACCTGGTCGTACGAATACAACGAGGGCGTGTAAGCGCCGGCCTGCGGCAGGGGCGGCCAAGGCCGCCGCGGAACGCAGAAAAACGACAAAAAGGCGGGGCTTTCGCTCCGCCTTTTTTCCGCCCCGCTCTTGACAAAGCCGCGCCGCCGTTGTACTATTATGAAAAGACAAACGAACGCGCGCCCGCGGGGCCGCTTCAGGGTTTTACAGACCAAAACAAAAAAGGCGCGCCCGCGGGCGCGCCACGGAGAGACCCATGTTTACCAGAGAAGCAAACGAACTCGTATTCCGCCGCCGCGGCGAAACGGTGCGCATCTCCGCCGTCGGGCAGGACGCGCTGCGCGTGCGCGCCACGCCCGCGCCCGAAATGGACCCGCGCGACTGGGCGCTCGAAGGCGCCGTTCCCGGCCGCGCGGAGATCGCCGTCGGCGAGGCGGGCGCCTCGATCGCCAACGGCCGCATCCGCTGCGAAATTTCGCGGCTGGGGCAGCTGCGCTTTTTCAAAGACGATACGCCCGTCCTGCGCGAATACTACCGCATGTACGAATACGACATCGCGCACACCCCGTCTCTGCGCCTGCCGGCGCGCGAGTTCCGCCCCCAGCGCGGCGGAGACTGGCGGCTCGTCGCCCGGTTTGAAGCGAACGAGGGCGAAAAACTGTTCGGCATGGGCCAGTACCAGCAGGACTGCCTCGACCTCAAGGGCTGCCTGCTCGAGCTGGCGCAGCGCAATTCGCAGGCCAGCGTGCCCTTCGCGCTCTCGTCGCTCGGGTACGGCTTTTTCTGGAACAATCCCGCCGTGGGCAGCGTGCACTTCGCCAAAAACGCCACCGAATGGGTGGGCGAGAGCGTGAAAAAGCTGGACTATTGGATCACCGTGGGGGATACGCCCAAACAGATCGTGCAAAATTACACCGCGCTGGTCGGCCGCGCGCCCGAATTTCCCGAAAACGCCATGGGGCTGTGGCAGTGCAAACTGCGCTACCGCACGCAGGAAGAGGTGCTCTCCGTCGCGCGCGAATACCACCGCCGCGGCATCCCGCTCGACGTCATCGTCATCGACTTTTTCCATTGGACGCGCCAGGGCGACTGGAAGTTCGACCCGCTCTATTGGCCGGATCCCGCCGCCATGGTGCGCGAGCTCAAGAGCTACGGCACCCGCTGCATGGTCTCGATCTGGCCCACCGTCGACAAAAAAAGCGAAAATTTTGCGGAAATGGACGAGCGCGGCCTGCTCGTACGCCCCGAACACGGCTGCCAGTGCTTCGACTTTCTGGGCGATTCGTACATCTACGACGCGACCAATCCCGAAGCGCGGCAATACATCTGGGAAAAGAGCCGCAAAAACTATTACGCGAGCGGCATCGACATGTTCTGGCTGGACGAGGCCGAGCCCGAATACACGGTCTACGATTTCGAGAACTACCGCTACCACAGCGGCACCGCCCTGCAGACGGCCAACATTTACCCCGTCTGCCACGCGCAGGCCTATTACGAGGGGCAGAAAGCCGCGGGGCAGAAGGATATCTGCAACCTCATCCGCTGCGCCTGGGCGGGCAGCCAGAAATACGGCGCCGTGCTCTGGTCGGGGGATATCCAGGGCAACTTCGAGACCCTGCGCGACCAGTTCGCCGCGGGCCTGAACGTGGGGATCGCCGGCATCCCGTGGTGGACGACGGACATCGGCGGCTTTTTCGTCGACGTCACCGCGCCGGGGCACCGAGAATTGCTGCTGCGCTGGTTCGAATGGGCGACGTTCTGCCCCGTTTTGCGCCTGCACGGCGACAAGGGGCCTTCGAACATCCCGCTGCTGGACGAGCGCGACTGGGGCGGCGGCTTCTGCCACACCGGCCTGCCCAACGAGCTGTGGAGCTACGGCGAAGAGGCGGAAAAGGTGCTCGAAAAGTACGTGCGCCTGCGCATTTCCATGAAACCGTACATCCGGCAGGTCATGCGCGAAGCGAGCGAGAACGGCTCGCCCGTCCTGCGCACGATGTTCTACGAATTCCCCGAAGACGCCGCCTGCTGGGACTGCGCCGACCAGTACATGTTCGGCAGCCGCTACCTCGTCGCGCCCGTGCTGTGGGCGGGCATGACCGAGCGCCGCGTGTATCTGCCGGCAGGGGCGTGGAAAAACATCCACACCGGCGAGGTGCTCGCCGGCGGCCGCACCGTATCCGTCGCCGCGCCCGTCGACGTCATCCCCGTGTTCGAGCGCCTCTGACCGGTTTCCGATCTGTGAAAGCATCCGTTCTGCGCCCGCGGCCTCTGCCGCGGGCCTTTTTTCGCGCCGTTTTTCCGGCCGCGCCCCGCCTCCGGCGACGTAGTGGTCTCCGCGACGCGCGCCAAGGCCGGCGAAGAAGTCAGCTTCCGCGTGACCGGCGGCGACGCCATCGAAAGCATCGTCATCCGGACCGAAAAGGGCGCCGTCACGTACAGCGAGAACGACGGCGGCTACAGCTTCGAAATGCCTGCGGCCGACGTCACGATCGACGTGGTCTACAGCCAGGGCGGCGGCTGCAGCGGCAGCCTCAGCGGCACGGCCGGCATCGTCACGGCTTCGGCCGCGATCGGGCTGATCTGCCTGTCCGTGATCTGGTGGAAAAAGCAAAAACGCTCCGCCTCCGGCAGAAAGTAAACAAAAGGCAAGCAAGCAAAACCCGCATTCCCCCTATGTCAAATCGGTCGTAAAAACGTAAAATTTTTCATAAAGATTTGACATAGGGGAGGGGGTAAGTGTATACTGGTTTTGTCGGGAATAAATTCCCTTATACAGCCGAAAAACAGCGGCCCGAGACAAAAATCCAGTAGAAATATGGTGGAAAAAATGAGCATCAAACTGATTTCCGAAATGACCGGCATCTCGTATGCCACCGTGGCGCGCGCCCTCAGCGGCAACGGATATTGCAGCAAAGAAAAGCGCGATATCATCGCCAAGGCGGCGGAAGAGATCCATTATCATCCCAATCTTTCCGCGCGGACGCTGCGCAACAACCGCACCGAAAAGATCCTGCTCGGCATTCCGGATATCTGCAACGCGTTCTATTTCCGGATGATCGAAGGCATCACCGAGGAATTGGACAAAGTGGGGTATTACCCCATCATCTTCAACACGCGCCATCTCCTGGACAAAGAGCTGAAGCTGATCGACCTTCTGAGCCAGCGGTACGCCGACGGGCTGATCTTCGTATCCTTCAACTTCACCGAAGAAAACATCGGGGCGATCCGCCGGACCAACCTGCCCGTCGTGCTGACCAACCGGTACGAGGGCATCCGCAGAGACGACAATTTCGACTTCGTCTACAGCGATCATACCGCCGGCATGGAAAAGCTGACCGAATACATCCTCGGGTGCGGCTGCAAAGACATTCTGCTTTTGGCCGGGAACGAGAGCGAACAGACCTCTCTCGAGCGCGTGCAGGGCTACAAAAACATTCTGCAAAAACACAATATCCCCGTTCGGGAAGAATACATCCTGAACGGCGAATTCCGCACAGAGCCCGCGCACGACGCGTTCGGCGCTTTCATGCAGAGCGGCCGCCCCGTCGACGCCGTGATCACGGCCAACGAGCTGATGTTCATGGGCGTGATGCGCTATATGACCGAACACCATATCGATCTGAACGCCTTCCGCATGGCGTCTTTCGATAATACCGATTTTTCCAGGAACCTCAGCGTCACCAGCCTCGATCTGAAGCAGGACGAGATCGGCCGCAATGCCGTGCGCCTGCTGATGGAGCGCATCGACGGGAAGCGTACGGAGTCGAAACAGGTCTATCTGATGCCGGAATTGATCGTCAGAAAAACGTAAGGAGCTAGTATGCTGAAAGAGGTTATCCGGAGGGAAAAGGACGCCCTCGAGGAGCTGCTCAACGTGGCGGACAGCTACGAGAGCATTGTCGAATGCCTGAACGCCTGCAAGGGGCGCATCGTGTTTATGGGGGTGGGCAAAAGCGGCCACATCGGCGAAAAACTTGCCGCCACCTTCGCTTCCCTCGGCGTTCCGTCCTTTTTCGTCCATTCGACGGAAGCCATGCACGGCGATCTGGGCATGATCCAGCCGCAGGACATCGCCGTCCTCATTTCCAACAGCGGCCGCACCCAGGAAGTGGTGCAGAACATCACGCCGCTGAAAAACAACGGCGTAACCACCGTGGCGTTCACCTCCGTCGCCGACAGCGAGCTGGCGCAGCGCTGCGATTACAAGATCATCTATCCGCATTTGAAAGAGGCGGACGATCTGAACCTGGCGCCGACCGTCTCGTCCACGCTGACCCTGACGCTGGGCGACGCGATCGCCTGCGAACTTTCCAAACGCAGAAACTTCACGCGGGCGGATTTTTACAAATATCATCCCAACGGGGCGCTGGGCCAGATGCTCAGCAAGGAGTAAAGTCATGGGCAGGATCACGGTGGTCGGCTCATTCGTGACGGATATGGTCGCCACGATGCCGCGGTTTCCGGAAGCGGGCGAAACCATCCTGGGCGAGCGCCTGCGCGTGTATCCGGGCGGCAAGGGCGCCAATCAGTGCGTGGCCGTCCGTCGGCTGGGCGGCGATGCCGCCATGGTCGGCATGCTCGGCAAAGACGAGAACGGCGAAAAGTTTTTAAGCCTCTTCCGCGAAGAGGGGATCGACGTTTCGCACGTGTACCGCACGGAGGAAGAACCCACTTCGGTGGCGCAGGTCCAGATCGACGGCCGCGGCCGCAACCGCATCTGCGTCATCCCCGGCGCCAACTATTGCCTGACGGTACAGCATTTGCAGGACGCCCGCGCGGCGATCTGCGCCTCGTCGATGGTGATCGCGCAGATGGAACTCCGCCCGGAGGTGACGGAGGCGCTTGCGCGTCTGTGCGCGGAAAGCGGCGTGCCGTTCATGCTCAATCCCGCTCCCGCCGCGCCGCTGTCCGACGAAGTGCTGCGCTGCGTCAGCTACCTCACGCCCAACGAAACCGAGCTGGCGCTCATTTCCGGCTTGCCGACGGATACCGACGCGCAGGTGGAAAAGGCGTGTGACAGCCTGCTGGCGCGGGGCGTGCGCAACATTGTCGCCACGCTCGGTTCGCGCGGCGCCTACGTCGCGGGGGAAGCCGGGCGCGGCATGGCGGAAGGGTTCCGCGTGGAGGCGGTCGACACCGTCGCCGCCGGAGACAGCTTCAACGGCGCTCTGGCCGTCGCGCTGAGCGAGGGGAAGGCCGTGTTCGAGGCCGTCCGCTTTGCCAACGCCATGGGCGCGCTGACCGTCCAGAAACGCGGCGCCATCCCGTCGCTGCACACCCGCAGCGAGGTGGAAGCGTTTTTGCGCGCGCACGGCGGCTGAACGCCCGCCTCCGGCGCGTCCGCGCCGGTATGCGCATAAATGTATAAAATCATGAGAGCCGGGCTACGGACCGGCCCGCGCCCCGCCGCAGTATTCTGCGGCGGGGCATTTGCCTTTTTCGTCCGCCGCTGTCGACGAGCGGCATTTTTTGCGATAACGGAGGGCGCGCTCTCCGCCGGAAGAGGGCGCGGAAAGCAAAACTATAAGAGGAGCAAATGTGAACGTAATGAATAAAAAAAGAAATGAACGTGAAAAAAAAGAGGAAAAGAATTGACAAAAAGGTGAATATAACTATATAATATTCCAAAACAATTCTAAAACAGGCAAAATGCGGCAAAACACCCGGGTGTTTTCATTCCCCAAACTGGGGAATGAAAACATATTTAGCGGCTTTGTTTGCTCTGCATTGCGCGAGGTGGATATGAAAAGCAGGATCAAAAGCCTATTCGTCGCTCTGTTGGCGGTGGCGGCGCTCGTCTGTGCGGCGGCGTCTCTGTTGGCCTGCGCGCCGTCCTCTCAGGGAAGCGACAAGACTGTCACGGTCACGCTGGTGGGGGAAACGCTCGAAGAGACGGCCGTACAGGCAAAACCCGGCGATCCGCTCCCCGTTCTCGAGCTGGAAGACCGCGATTTTGAAGGGTACTGGACGGACAGCAGCTATGCCGTGCGCTACGAGGGGACGACCGTTCCCGAGCAGCCGATCAAGCTCTATTACAAGGCAAACCTGCAGTATTATACGCTCGTGCTCGATTTCGGTTCCAACGGTTCGCTCTCGCTGGAGCTGCGCCGTGGCGTCAACGAAAAACTGCCCGACATTTCGCCCCTCGACACCGACGCCGTCGGTTTTGCCGACACAAAGGACGGCACGGCCAAGTACCTCGTGGGCGATACCGTCAAAAACCTCGCCGAAAAAGGGGAGACGGCCGTCCTGTACGCCCGCTACGAAGTCAAAGACGTGGGCGACTACACCATTGAAAACGGCACCGTCGTCCGCTACAACGGCTCGAATACCGCTTTGACGCTGCCTTTGGGCGCGACCAAAGTGGCCGCCGGCGCGTTCGCGGACAACCCCCGCAGCGCGGAGATCCTTTCGCTCACCGTGCCCGAAACGTATACATCGCTCGAATGCGGCGCCTTCGAAGGCCTCACCGGGCTGGAATCGCTCACCGTTCCGTTCATCGGCGGCAGCCGGATGTCCAACCGCTTCCTCGCTTACGCCTTCGGCGCCGAAGCGTATACGGACAACACCTATTCCTTCGCCGGGTACAGCGACGGCATGTCTCTGTATCTGGGAGACGAGCACTACGAAAACCAGGTCCTTCCGCTCACGCTGAAAACGGTCCGCGTGACCGAAAGCGTCCGCGACATCGCCGAAGGCGCCTTTTACAGCGCCTACGCTCTGCAAAATCTCGTGCTCGATCATCCCGAAGACCTGCGCACGATCGGCGCTTCCGCCTTTGAAAACTGCCTCAGCTTCGGCTACGATTCCTCCCTCGGCATCTCGATCTCGCCCTTCTGGCTGCGGTATGTGACGTCCATCGGCGACGCCGCCTTCAAATCGTACACGGGCAACACCGAATCTTCGGTCAAGGTCATCTATCCGTACGGGCCGGACTCTCCGGAAGAGACGGCAGAACTGGTCACCTACGAGTATCCGTTCAACAACCTCGTCACCATTCCGCGTCTGCAGAACGTGACCGAGATTGGCGAAGAGGCGTTCTATTACGCCGCGGCGCTGGGCGACCTTTCCTTCGGCGACCAGCTCCGTTCGGTCGGCGCGCGCGCGTTCATGTTCGCGCTTTCCCTCGGCGAACTGCGCTTCCCCGACTCCGTGCAGACCATCGGCGACTTTGCCTTCTACGTGTCCGGCGTGCTGAGCGTGGAATTCGGCACCGGTATCCGTTCCATCGGCACGCACGCCTTCGGCGAATGCCCGAACCTGTCCGAAGCGGTGTTTGCCGGCACCGAACCGCCCGAACTGCGCGGCGGGCAGAGTTTCAGCAATTCGCTCGTTGCGGCAGGGGATAACAGCTACAATATCCAATTCAGCGAATTTTATATGTACGTCCCTGCCGAGGCCGCAGACGCTTATCTCGGCGCGGTCGGCTGGGACGAATACGACAGGTATATCTATGCCGCCGATCCGGCGGAAGAAACCGCGTACTGGTCGCTCGACGGCACTTCGTGGGACGCGAAATTTGAATTTCTGAACGGCCGCGTGTATGTCACCGACCCGCAGCAGGCCTTTATTTCCGAAATCGACTGGGCCAATTACGGCGAGATGACGTACGGCCTGACCTGCGGCACCTATTATCCGATGATGTACGAGGTCCTCTCCGCCGAAGAATATGCGGCGACGGCCGCGGGCACCGGCTCGCTCGGGCACGCCAAACCCCTGTACGAAAACCAGTACATCCTGCACCTGTGGCATCCCGAACTGCTCGATTACGACGGGTCCGTGCTTCAGGATCTGTATTTCCTCGTCAGCGAACTCCCGTACGAGGCGGGCGGCGGGCGCAAGCTCGTGCCCGTGCTCGAACAGATCGGCATGGCGGGCCTCGAATACGGCAGCGTCCGCACCGAGGGCAGCTATGTCGTCGTGCTGAACGAGTACGGCGTTCCGCAGGTCGGCCGCGTGGTGCGCGACGGCGCCTTCTATACCGTCGATTTTCTCGCCGATCCCGAAGACACCTACACCGCGCGCATGGAAGCGGGAGACGGCTACTACTCCTTCACCTATTACGACAGGAATTTTGACGTCATCGACGTCAGAACGTACGTGCAGCTCGACGATACCGGCTATTCCTGGGACGCTCCCATTTACGAAAAGAGCGAAGATTTCATTCTGTTCAATACCGAGCCGACTTATAACGACGGCAATCAGCTCTACCTCGACGGCCTCGGCGGCGCCGTTCTCACCCTGGAAGAGGGAGAAGCCAAATACACCGCCTCCGTCCGGCAGGACGGCGCCCTCGCCTTCGGCGAAGAGGGCTACACCGTCACCCTGTATGACCTGAAAAATTCTGCGGGCAGCGCCGTTGAGGGCACCGCCACGGCCGTGTTCCGCGACCATCTGGCCGGGCAGTACAACCGCATCGATATTTCCTTCGGCTCCTACACGTATACCATCCTCAACGTCACGTTCAACGGCTATTGGTACCGCCATTCGTACCAGGCGATCACCGATGCAGAGATCCATCTCCCCGAATACAGCGACGACGTCACGGACGATCTGTGGCGGTACAAGAGCCTTTCGACCTGCACGGTCGATACCTCTCTGATCCTTTACCGCGTTTCGACGGACGATCTGGCCACGGTGGCGGCTGCCTATTACAGAGAGTACCGCGGCGAAGAGCTCATCTCCTTCGGCACCGTGGAATACGGCGCAGACGGCGCCTTTGTGCTGGTCTCCGACGACGGCGTCCGCCGCGTCGCGCAGACGCTGGACAACCGCGGCTCCTTCGAGATCGAAGCCTCGGAAGGCGGCACGGCCAAGGTCTACACCCGTTACGACGATTCCGAAGACACCACGCTCGTCTACGCCGAAGACTTTTACGGCTATTCGATCTACTATTACACGGTCAAGATGGATGGCTACGGCAACATGTACATCCTCGACGAGCACGAAGACGGCGTTCTCGACATGTACCTCGGCACCTATGACGACTACAACAGTTTCTCTTCGGGCGGATCCGATTTCTACGAACTGAAGTTTACCGGGCACCTGCTCGATGCAAACGGCGACCCCGTCGGCGACGAAGTGACCTGGTGGATCCTCTACGATTTCGGCACGCTGGCCGCCTGGTCCGACGACGAGACCGACGCCCAGTGGTACGGCGCCATCGCCGCGATCTATACCGACCATGCCGATAAGACGCTGACCATTGTCGACGCGTTCGGCTTCAAATTGTTCGACCTGACGATCGACGTGTACGGCAACACCGGATATGTGCAGTATTCGTACACGCTCGACCGCAACGGCAACCCGACGTACAGCGTCACAGAAACGAGCGACGTGGCGATGTTCGTCTCCGTAACGGACTCCGCCGGAGACGTGCAGTACGTCATCGCGTTCGATTCCGCCGGGTACGCTATGTATTCGGCACGCCCCACGGCAGACGACCCGGATGTGTACACGATCGTCTACGACGGCGGCCTCTATTCGCCGGTGAATACTGTTTCGGGCTTTACGGTCGATACCGACCGGATGGAAAGCCTGCCCGCGGGCGGCGTTTCCTTCGGAACCTTGGATTGAACCCCGTCCCGTTCGGTCTCCCGGGCGGGCAGGACTCATAAAAAATAAAAGGAGAGAATTCACGAATGAAAGGCAAAAGGGTAATTCTCAGCTTGCTGCTGTTCCTGCTTTCGCTGGCCTGCGCGGCCGGACTTGTCGCGTGCGGCGAGCCCGGCGGGGAACCCGGCGGCGATCAGCCCTCCGGGCCTGCGGCAACTTCGATCTCTCTTTCCCCGGCAGACGTTACGCTGACCGTCGGAGAGGAGCTCGACTATGCAGACTTCCAGATCACCGTCACCTATGAAGACGGCACCACCGGCACCGTCACGCTGACGGCCGCCATGATCTCCGAAGAGGATAAGGGCAAACTCTCCGAAGTCGGCGAGCACGAACTCACCGTCACCTGTATGGGCAAAACGACGACGCTTTCGGTCACCGTCGATCCTATGGAGATGGGCGAAGTGACCGTGCAGCCCGTCACCAAGACCTACGACGGAACGCCTGCCTCCATGCCCGCCGTGAGCGGCGCGCCGCAGGGAGCCTCCGTCTCGTACGAGATCTTCGAAGGCACTTCCGCCGAGGGCACGCCCGTGCAGAGCGCGGTCAACGCCGGCAGTTACTTCGTCAAAGTCACGGTCAGCGCCCGCAATTACGCGGAGGTCGAAAAGACGTCTTCCATCACCATCGACAAGGCCGTCTTCGATCTGGCTACCCTCACGTGGGAAAACACGAAGTATATCCACACCGGGGAGGAGATCACCCTCGAAGCGCAGCCGGTCGGCCTGCCGGAAGGCTTCACGTTCAGCGGTTTTACCGCAACGGGCAGCCAGGCCACTTCCGCCACCGAGACCGGTACCTACACCGCCACCGCCAACTTCACCGGAGAAAACCCCAACTATACTCTGTCGGCGGCGAGCTGCGCCGTCAGCTGGCGCATCGTGACCGGCGTTGAGAGCAACAACTGGTACGCCGTGCAGGGCGGCACGCTTTTGAAGGGCGAATTCGGCCTGAATTCCGCCAGCAAACCCGTCTTCATTTTCAACGGCGCCGAATCCACCTACGAACTTTCGTACGAAGGCGAGGTCCCGTCGATCACGATCAGCGGCTACACGGCCGCCTCTGTGGAAGACGATGTTCTGCGCCTGGTCGCGTCCGACAGCACGGTGTACGTGCTGATCCCCGAAGCGGCGCTGAACAACTTTGCCGGCGAATATTCGATGTACGTCGAAGACTTCACCATCGCCTTCGATTATGAAGCCGGCACCGCCAAGCTCGTTTCGACGCTCCGCGGCGAAAGCCCCGTCACGCGCAACCTCACGTTGCAGGTCCCGGCCGACGGCACGGTCGACGACGCCGCTTTGCTGGTCGACGGCACGGATATGAGTTTCATCTACACGGCCGACGCAGGGAAAGTCGGCCTGACGGGGTATGCCAACCCCGCCAACTTCGACCAGGTGGATTCCGACCCCGTTTACCTGGCGACCAAGGATGAAGCGGAAGAACTCATGCAGTTCACGGCAGGTCAGTTTGTCGATGCAGAGGGAGCGAATACATTTGTCGTCGGCGCGGACGGCAGCCTCACGTACAACGGCTACGCGCTGACCCCGTACTGCAGCTACTATTACAGCTCTTACGGCCTGCAGGATCTGGAGATCTATCTCTCGCTCGATTCCAACAATACGAAAAAAGAACTCATCATCGGCTCCGGCTATTACACCGTCGGCGGCGACGCCTACATTCCCGCGGAATATGTCGACTACGCCGGCACCTACTATCTGAAGGATGCAGAGGGCCTGCACGTCGGCAGCGACTATAAGATCAGCTTCTTCGAATATACTTCGTATTTTGACGTGCGCATGCTCGGCACCACGTATACCTTCGGCGCAGAGGCTTCCGAAGGCTCGCTCGCCCTTTCGTTGCAGGGCGGCGTTCTGACGGCGACCCTTACGAAGGACAGCGACGTCAAAACGCTCGTGTTTGACCGCGCCACGGGTACGCTCACCTACGAAGGCGGCACGTATATCCAGGCGGATCCTCTTCTCGAAAATTACAGTTCCTGGTCCGGCGGCGGGTATATCAACGGGAAGGGCGAGGTCGTGACGTACAGCACGTCCTCCGCTACCTTTACCGTCAAGGGTGAAACGTCGACGGCCTACACCATCGCCCGTACCGAGGAGGAGACGACCGTCACCGTCACCCTGGCCGGCGGCTCTGCTGTCATCCGGTGGGGCGCGGACAACCGCTTCATCACCGTCGACGGCGTGCTGTACGTGTACAGCAATCTCGAATCCGATACCGACGGCAGAACGGCTGACGAGGTGTATTCCAACGGTGATAACAGCATCGTGTTCGACGGCAACGTGTATGCCATCAACGAAAAAGTTTTGCAGGATGTGACCTATACGCTGGTCGACGACGGCAACGGCAACGGCCGTATGGTCCTGCAGGCGACCGGTACGATCGACGGCGTATCCTATACCGTTCTGCACTATTCGCAGGCGGCGTGGCTGGTCAACGGAGACGTATATGTCGCCGACGTGTTCGCCGGCATCTACGGCACCGAATACAAGCCCGCCGAATCCTCGTCCGACGTGTTCGTCTTTGAAGACAGCGGCAAAATGCTCTTCCGCGGCACCGAGGTGTTCATCACTTCGCCGGACAGCTATTCGCACTTCTACTGCGAACGCGACGGCCGCCTGTACTACTTCTCGTTCGACGTGAACGGAACGTTCATCCAGTTCCACGACGCCGTCGTGTGGAACGTCCGCTACTATCCCGCGGCGTACTTCACCTTCAGCGGCGCCTACGTCTCCGAGGACCGCACGCAGGCCTTCTACTTCGGCGATGAAGTCGTTTACTACAACGGTACTTCGACGGACAGCTTTACCGTTATCACCACCGAAACGGGCGCCACGATGACCGTCGGCGGCAGTCAGGCAGTCTTCACGAACGGCACGGGCGGCGCCACGCTCACCTACGGCGGCGTCACCTATACGCGTGAACCTTCCTTCTCGCTGGCGCCCTATGCCAGGACCTACGCCGTCTACAACGGCACGGAGTCCGGCATCACGATGACGTATGATCCCACGTCCACCGGATATTATGACCCCGAGATGGTAGCGATCATCATGTACAACGGCGAGCTCACGCCCGTTATTACCTACAACTACGGCGACAGGGCGTATCTGATCCGCAACACCGACGGCCAGACCATGGCGCAGCTGCCGTACCTGGCGGTGCAGGATAAGTATGCCGATCTCGTCTGCACCGAGCAGTTCCAGGGCAAAACGCTCTCCATCACGCTCGGCGCCAGGCAAAAACCCAACAGCACCGACTGGATGCCTTCGCTCAACGTCGTCTACAACGGAGAGACGGTCGAGCTCGGCGTAGTCAATGCCTATGCCTCCGTGTTCAAAGCGACGCTCGGCGACACCGAATACTACCTGCGCCCGAACACCGACGCCGAAACCTCTTCCGTGCTCCCGCTGCTCGTCTTCGACGGCTGGTGGTACGATTACGACGGCTCCGAATCGAAACTGAACGGCAAGACCGTTCGGCTGGAGATCGCCGTCGGCGGCACGGAAGACGCGCCCGAGGCGGTACTGCAGGTCACCTACGACGGCGCCGTCGTCGATGCGGAGTTCTCCGTGGCGGCCAGCGGCTACAGCATGGAGTTCACCAAAGACGGCGTCAACTACGTCGGCGTGCTCAGCGATACGGCCGTGCTCGACGTCAGCGTCTACACCGAAGCCGAGTACGAATTCTTCTTCGCCGCAGGCTTCAAAAACACGGTCGGCGGCAAAGAACTCGTCTTCCCGGTCACGATCACCCACGAGTTCGACAGCTATTACAGCGGCTATACGATCGTGCTCGACACGGCCGGCACCACCGCCGCCACCTACGGCGGCGAGGCGATCACCCGGGCGCAGTACCTGTACAACGACGGCGTTCTCGTCTTCGAAACGGCGGGCGAAAGCTACGCGTACGACATCGCGGCAGACAAGCTCTATACCGATGTCCTGCCCGAAGGCAGCGACTTCCGCGATGCCGAAAACGAGGGCGCGTACGGCTCCGTGTTCGAGGACATGAAGATCGACGTTCGCTTTACCTCCTTCAATAAAGAGAGCCGCAAGGCGGTGCTCGGCTTTTACTTTGACGATACCTTCCGCGGCGAACACACCAACCTCGCGCAGGCAGTGCGCGTCAGCGAAACGCTGTACAAACTCACCGGCAAAAACGCCGAAGAAGAGCAGGTCACCCTCTATCTCGAAAAGCAGACAGACGGCAGCTTTGCCCTCTATACCGAAAGCGAATATCTCTTTACCGGCGAATTCACCGTCGGCGAAAAGACGCTCGTCATCGAGCGCACCGTGTCCGAAGGGGTAGCATCGTACACCGCCGCCTATGACGGCGACGAACCCGTCGCCATCGAGCCAGACTTTACGTCCAACTCGTTCGCGCTGCAGGTCGGCGCAGAGTTCTACGTCTTCAGCTGGACGGTCGAAGAAGGGGAGCTTGTCTTTACGGTGCAGGCAGTGCCCGCTGCGGCTATGCAGTTCGTTTGCTCCGATAGCTATGCATATGATACATATTACTACAGTGAAGATATTGTATTAAATATTTCTATCAACGGCATCGTAGATGGGCAGGTGACGTTTAATGTGACCTCGACGGGCTACTACGAGGGAAGCGGGATCGGCACTCTCAGTGAAGACGAAACGCATATTCTCGTAACACTGGATAATTCGACGCACCGCATTTATCTGAATTCCGGCGTAGATCCGGAGGGATATATCGAGTACATTTTTGTACGCGATTCCGTTACGGCAGCGGATCTCTTCGGTACCTTCACCACGGCCGACGATCAGCAGATCAGCATTCTGCTCAGCGCGACCAGCGAAGATGATGAAGGCGTGCCCACAAACGCAAAACCGGCCATCGTAGTCACTTACAACGGCAAAGCCTGCGAGTGTTCCACCTCGTACAGCGACGGGATGTCTTCCGTCACCTTCACCTGCGAAGGCAAAACCTACACCGCGAAGTTTGTCGACGGCGTCATGACGGTCACGGAGCAGGCATAACCTTTTCACTTGTTTCCAAAATCAACGGGCGGCAACCCCCGCGAGTATTCGCGGGGGCGGCCTACCGTAAGGCGGCCGCTTCCGCTCCCGCCGAACGCCGCATAGCCAGGGCGGCACGCCCGCGGCAAACGGCCGAAAAACCGTGTCTATGGACGATTTGAAAAAAAACGGCGCCGACGCCTGCGACGACGGCCGCACCGTGGCAGACATGTCTGCGGAATGGATGCCCTGGAACCGCGGTTTGCGCGGGTATTTCGGGCAAAGACGCCGGAAAACGAAAGAAAAAACCAAGAATACAGTCAATAAAAAAGAATTTCGAGCGGCGGTGGCAGGGCAATATCTGGCAATGCTGCCGGCGCTTCTGTGCATTTTGGCGGCGTTTACTCTCCTGTACTTTTTGTTGCGTCTTTGGCTGTTGCACTGAGGTATCTATGCATTTTCGGATCTCGAAAAAAAAGCTCATCCTTATCCTTCTACTGGCGGTCTTTGCCCTTTGCGCCTTTTCGGCGTGTACTACGCTCTACCTTCCCGAAGAAAACGGGTTTACGGCGCTCGTCGTGTACGACGCGAACGGGGGGCGGTTCGGCAACGCCGATTCCACCGGGATACGTACATTCAAGTACAGGCCTTCCGTCTCCATCATGGAGCCGGGCGGCGCGCAGAACGCGCAGTTTGCCGCCCCGACGATGGACGGCAGCCACGTCGTGGCGTGGTATCCTGCCGAGCTGGACGAAAACGGCGAACCCCGCAAAGACGAACAGGGCCAATACATCCTGCAAAGCGAACCGTGGGATTTTCATACCGACCGCATTCCCGCCAACGACGGCTTCAAACTCTATCTGGTCGCCCGGTGGCAGATCAATTACAGACTCGTCGTCGATGTGGGGGAGGAGGCGCGCGCAGACGGCGTCGAAAACGTGGTGTACAGCGATTACACCGAGGCCGGCCCCGTTTCGCAGCCGGGCATCGACCCCGAATGGGACCGCCATACCTTCTACTACTATTATTATCTGGGGGAAGGCGGCGCCAAGGTCCGCCTGCGCAACGCCGACGACTGGGCAACCCTGACCCTCTCCGACGAAACGCCGCAGATCACCGTGTACGTCGAATGGCTCACGGGCGTTTGGAACATCATCGATTCGGCCGACCAGCTGCAGACGATCAGTTCGCAGCGGAACTACATCCTCGATGCCGACATCAACATGGGCGGCCGCTCGTTCGGCCCCGTCGTCAACTATGAGGGCACGTTCGACGGCAACGGCCACGCCATCTACAATTTCGCCACCGAAGACCGCCAGGGCGGCACCGAGCGCGCCAAAGGCCTGTTCTCCTTCCGCGGCAACGGCAGCGTGCGCAACGTCACCTTCCGCGACGGCTCGTACAGCGTGCTGCTCACCAGCCGCATTTCGGGCGTAGACGCTCGTTTCAACGTCGGGTTCCTGTGCGGAGACGGCTCCGGCCTCGACCTTGCGCGGTTTGAAAATATTTCCTTTATCGGCTGTTCGCTGCGCGCCGAGCGCATGGGCGCGGCGGCGCAGATCCCGGTCTCTACGGGCGAAGGCAGCCATGCCGGCGTCTTCGGCACGGTGGCGCAGGGCGCGCAGTTCGTCCCCGGGCCCGGCAGCGAGGCGATCGCGGTCGAAGTGATCTGAAAGACCTTTTCCCCCAAAAGCAAGGGGCGCTGTCGCCCCGTTCAATACCAGAAAATCAAAAGAGGTGTATAGGATGAAAAAGATTTTGGCAGTTTTGCTGGCCGCCGCGTGCATGCTCGCCATGTTCGCAGGCTGCAAAAAGGACGGGAACGACCTGTACGTTTCCAGCGAACGCGAAGAGACGGAAGCGCTCGTATTCGGTATGGACAGTACCGACGGCGTCTTCAGCCCCTTCTTCTCCACGGCCGCCAACGATTCTGAGGTCGCCGGCATGACGCAGCTGGGCATGCTCACGTCCGAAGGCGCGAACTACGTCTACGGCGACGACCAGGCATGCGTGGTCAAAGACCTCGACATCACCTATCTCGACAGCCAGAACAACGAGATCACCAGCGCGTCGAGCGCGGCGTTCACCCGCTACGATTTCCTCATCAAAAACGGGATCAAATTCTCCGACGGCGTCGACCTGACCATCAAAGACGTGCTCTTCAACCTGTACGTCTACCTCGACCCCGCCTACACCGGCAACGCCACCATCTATTCCACCGACATCGTCGGCCTGGACGAGTACCGCACGGGCTCTTCGCAGGAAGGCGCCAGCGAGGCGCTGGAAGAAAACGCCACCGCCGCCGCCAACGAGCGTCTCAAGCGCATCTCGCAGTGGCTCGTCAACCAGGCGCTTTTGGCCGATACGCCCAACGGCCGGTACGAAGAGCTGACCGAAGAACAGAAAAATCAGTACACCACCGCTGCCGATTCCCACGCCGAAGAGGTGCAGGACGATCTGGCCTATTTCCTCCCCCTGTACCGGAAGGAAGTGGAAAATAACTACGCTTCGGCCATGTCGTCGTTCGAAGAGGACCGGAAGACCTACGCCTACGACGACGGCGAATACTGGCAGAGCTTCATGTATATGTACGGCATGATCGACGTCGCGCGCGACGTGACCGGCGCCGTCCTGCGCGACAAAGATGGCCGCTACACCTTCAACTTCACCGACGACCAGAAGCACGGCGTCAACAACTACAAGGGCATCAAAGACTTCATCGACGAATACGCCGACGAACACTGGCAAGCCGCCGAAGGCGCCGACGAAGATGCCAAGCGCGCCGCCGCCAAGCAGGCGGGCGCCATCTTCTACGTGCTCAACGCCACCGCCAACCTCGACGAAAACGGCGACATCGAATACGCCTACACGCAGGAAGGCCTGGCTCTGACCGTTCAGTCCAGTGCCAGCACCACCACGCTGCTCACCGAGATCCGCGCCGACGAGCGTTCCAAACTGATCAACGCCGCCATGGGCGAGAACAAGGTCCGCTCGATCTCCGGCATCACGACCAGCCGCGTCACCTCGTTCAGCAACCGCGAGGGCGAAACGTATGACCTCGACGGCGAGTACGACGTGCTCACCATCAAGATCAACAAGGTCGACCCGAAGGCCATCTGGAACTTCGCGTTCAGCGTCGCGCCCCTGCATTACTATTCGTACGAGGGCGCCGGCGACGAGGGCGAATGGAACGTCAACAACAACTACGGCGTCATCTACAACAGCACCGATTATATGAACGACGTCCTCAAAGAGACCGAAAAACTGGGCGTGCCCGTCGGGGCGGGCGCGTATAAGGCCAGCCAGGAAGGCGGCCTCGGCACGCTGACCTATCCCAAAGCCAACCAGTTCAGCCGCAACAACCGCATCTATTACGAACGCAACACCTATTTCGACATGGTCGACGGCGTCGAGGGCGGCGTCATCCAGAACGCGAAGATCAAATATCTCCAGTACAGGATCGTCAACGCCAACTTCCTGCTCGATTCGCTCCAGCAGAACGAGATCGACGTGGGCACCCCCAACGCCACCTCCGCCAACATGAACCGCCTCAACGGCATCAGCTACCTCACGGGCAGAACGGTCCGCACCAACGGTTACGGCTATGTCGGCATCAACGCGGGCAAGATCCCCGACGTATGGATGCGCCGCGCCATCATGAAGGCGATGAATACGGACATCATCAGCGAAGGCTACTACATCGGCGGGCTGTGCGACCTGATCTACCGCCCCATCTCGATGGAATCGTGGGCGTACCCGAAGGGCGAGGACGCCAGCCGTCCGTTCGCCTTCACGACGGATACGGACGAATACGTCGACTACGCGTACGACGACGCCGGGCAGGATATCCTCCGCATGCTCAAAGCACACGGTTACGAGGTCAGCGGCGGCCAGGTCCTGCGCGACCCGGACGGCAACAGCATCAAAGAGAAGAAGATCACCTTCACGGTCGCGGGCGAATCCAACGATCACCCCGCCTGGCAGATGTTCAAAAAAGCGGAAGAAGTGCTCGAGGGCATCGGCTTCCAGATCGACGTCAAGACCGACCCGTTCGCGCTCAACAAGCTCAGCCGCGGCGAGCTCACCGTGTGGGCGGCGGCCTGGTCGAGCACCATCGACCCCGACATGTACCAGGTCTACCACAAAGATTCTACCGCCGGCAGCACCTTGAACTGGGGCTACAACGAGATCAAGGCGGATAAGAGCAAATATTCCTACGAATGGGGGATCATCGAAGAGCTCTCCGAGCTGATCGACCGTGCGCGCACGTTTGTCGACAACGCGCCCCGCGCGCAGATCTACGCCGAAGCGCTCGATCTGATCATGGAGCTCGCGGTCGAAATGCCCACCTACCAGCGCAACGACCTGACGGTGTTCAACAACACCAAGATCGATTCGTCCACGCTCAACCAGAATCCCACCGCGTTCGACGGGATCTTCTCCAAGATCTGGGAGGTCGGTTACGTCCGTTCGGAGTCAGAGAATGGTTAAATACATCATCAAGCGCGTCGCGCTTGCCGTCGTGATCCTGCTCGGCGTCTCCATCATCATCTATTCGCTGGTGCGCATGATGCCCGTCGATTTCGTCACCAATCAGTTCGCCCAGCTGGTCCTCAACGGCCAGATGGACCAGGCCGAATTCGACCGCCTGCTCGAGATCTACGGCCTGGCGGACCGCTCCTTCGGCGGTATCCTGAAAGGGTACTTCCTGTGGATCGGCAACGTGCTGCAGGGCGACCTCGGCAACTCCTTCAAGTACCAGGACAAAGTCGGCACCATCATCGCCGAAAACATGGGCATCTCGTTCGAGATCGCGTTCGTCGCGCTCATCCTCGAGTTCATCATCGCCATCCCGCTCGGCGTCAAGGCCGCGACCAGCCAGTACGGCGTGATCGACTACACCGCGAGCGTGCTCACCATGATCGGCACCGCGCTGCCCACCTTCTTTTTCGCCGCGATCTGCATCCAGCTCTTTTCGGTGCAGCTCGGCTGGCTGCCCGTCAACGGGCTGGAAAGCAACCTGCCCGTCGACGCGTCCGACTGGACGCGCTTCTGGGACAGGATCTGGCACCTTATCCTGCCGATCTTCATCATGGTCTTCCTGTCCGTCGGCTCGCTGATGCGCTACACGCGCACCAACACGCTCGAGGTGCTCAACGCCGACTACATCCGCACCGCCCGCGCCAAGGGCCTGGGGGAGCGCAAGGTCATCTACAAACACGCCTTCCGCAACACGCTCATCCCGCTGGTCACCCTGCTTGCGGGCACGCTGCCCGGGCTGTTCAGCGGCGCCATGATCACGGAGCAGATGTTCGCCATCCCCGGCATCGGCCTCAAGGCCTATGACGCGCTGAAAGCGGGCGATATCCCGTTCATCATGGGCTACAACATGTTTCTCGCCATCCTTACGGTCATCGGTACGCTGCTGGCCGACCTGATGTACGCGGTCGTCGACCCGCGCGTGAAAATCACGAAGTAAGAGGAGGCTTTCATGTTCCGCAAGGAGAAAAACAATCCCGAAAAGGCTCCTCTCAACGAAGAGTTTGAAAACCTTTCGGCCGAACAGCCGACGGGCCGCCCCGTCAACGAGGGCGCCGAAGAACTGGCCGAAACGGCGGCGGCCGGCGCCGAAGCCGTCGCCGCCGCGGAGGAAGAGCGCCTCGAAGACCGCGTCCGCACCCTTTCGCCGGGCGCCATGGTCGCGCGGCGGTTTTTCCGCTCCAAACTGTCCGTCATCGGGCTGGTCACCCTCATCTTTCTGTTTTTGTTTTCCTTCCTCGGCCCGCTGCTGCAATACGTAACGCCCGCCGTCTGGGGGCAGGACGAGGTAGACCGCACGCAGGGCAAACTGGTGGAGATCAACCGCCCCTTCGAGTACGAAGACGAAAACGGAGAAATGCAGACGGCGTACGAATACAGCGCCACCTACAACGTGTTCAATTTCGACGGCCCGATCTCGCCCACCCATCTTCTAGGCACCGACAAAAACGGGTACGACGTGTTCTCCCGCCTGATGTACGGCGGCCGGATCTCGCTTACGCTCGGCTTCGTCGTCGTGATTCTGGAAACGCTGCTCGGCGTCGTACTGGGCGGCCTGGCGGGGTATTTCGGCAAATGGGTCGACATGCTCATCATGCGCATCGTTGATATCTTCAACTGTATCCCGACGCTGCCGATCATGCTCATCATCAGTTACATGCTCGACGCGAACAACGTGGCGGACATGCCGAAACTGTACATAATGATGGCGATGCTCACCCTCATCGGCTGGGCGGGCGTCGCCAGAATGGTACGCGGGCAGATCCTGTATCTGCGCGAGCAGGAATATATGATGGCCGCCGAATGCACGGGCCTGAGCCTGTGGCGCAAGCTGTTCAAACATCTGCTGCCCAACGTCCTGCCGCAGCTGATCGTCTCCATGACGCTCGGGTTGGGCGGCATCATCCTCACCGAAGCGACGCTCGGCTTTCTCGGGCTGGGCGTGCCGCAGGATTTCGCGACCTGGGGCAACATGATCAACGTGCTGACCAGCGAAGTTTCGTATTGGGGCCAGTACCCGAACCAGTGGATCCCCGTCGGCATCTGCATCGTGCTGGCGGTGCTGGCTTTCAACTTCGTCGGCGACGGGCTGCGGGACGCGTTCGACCCGAAAATGAAGAGGTAATAGTGTCGCATGGCGGAAGAAAAGGATAAAAAGAGCCGCGGCAAAGCGCAGTATCTTTCCAAGAAAGAATCGCGCGAGATCGCAAAAACGAACAAAAACACCATCCGCGCGCTGGAAAAGCGCAAGCGCAGAAAGGCGGACGAATCGGAATATCTCACCCGCATGAAGGACGAGAAAAACCTCGTCGAGATCGAAAACCTGCACACGTATTTCTTCACGGACGCCGGCGTGGCGCGTTCGGTCAACGGCGTGTCGCTCAACATCCCGGCAGGCTCCGTCGTGGGCGTCGTGGGCGAATCAGGCTGCGGAAAATCGGTCACCAGTCTGTCCTTGATGCGCCTGGTGCAGGCCCCGCAGGGCCAGATCGTCGAAGGGGAGATCCGCTTCCGGTCCAGCGAATACAAGACCGGCAAAGACGGAAAGCCCGTCCCCGTCTACGAAACCGAGGTCGGGGAAGACGGCGCCGAACGGATCGTCATGCAGCCGAAGCTCGACAAACACGGAAAGCCGGTCCTGGACAAGGAGGGGAACCCCGTGCAGGAACCCGTGCAAAAGCGCGACGCATCCGGCGTGCTCCTGTACGAGATGGTCGAAAAGACCTTCGACATCGCCAAAATGCCCCTGTCGGAAATGTCGCGCATCCGCGGCCGGCAGATCGCCATGATCTTCCAGGAGCCGATGACCTCCCTCAACCCCGTCTTCACGGTGGGGAACCAGCTGAACGAGGTCACGCTGTTGCACATCCCCGGCGCCACCAAAGAAGAGGCGCGGCGCCGTAGCCTTGAAATGCTCAAGCAGGTCGGCATCGCCATGCCCGAGCGCGTATACAAGTCCTACCCGCACGAGATCTCGGGCGGTATGCGCCAGCGCGTGATGATCGCCATGGCCCTGGCCTGCAATCCCCGCCTGATCGTGGCGGACGAACCGACGACCGCGCTCGACGTGACCATCCAGGCGCAGATCCTCGACCTGCTGCGCGCCGTCCGCGCGCGCATGAGCGGCTCGATCATGCTGATCACGCACGATCTGGGCGTCATCGCCGAAATGGCCGATTACGTATACGTCATGTATGCGGGCAAGATCGTGGAAAGCGGCACCGTGCGCGAGATCTTCAAAAATCCGCTGCACCCGTATACGGTCGGCCTGCAAAAGAGCAAGCCGGTCGTGGGCAAGCAGGTCAGCGAGCTGTACAGCATTCCCGGCCAGGTGCCGAACCCCATCAACATGCCCGACTATTGTTATTTCAAAGAGCGCTGCGACCGGTGCACGGCCCGCTGCAACGGCCCGTGTCCGCCGTTCCGCTGGATCACGCCGACGCACGGCGTCGCCTGCCATCTCTATGCAGAGGAGAGCGGAAAGGGAGAATGAACATGAACCAGCCCAACGCAGAGCCCGTGCTTTCCGCCGCGGCGGAAGAGCCCGCAGTGCTGCTGCAAGTCAACCATCTGAAAAAATATTTCCCCGTCGGCGGCAATCTGTTCGGCCGGAACCGGCAATACGTGCGCGCCGTCGACGACGTTTCGCTGCAGGTGCGCGAAGGCCGCACGGTCGGCATCGTGGGCGAATCGGGCTGCGGCAAGACGACGATGGGCCGCACCATTCTCCGCCTGCACTCCGTCACCGCCGGAGAAGTGCTGTTCGGCGGCGTCGACCTCGGCAAGCTGAAATCGCGCGAACTGCGCAGGATCCGCCCGCAGATCCAGATGATTTTTCAGGATCCGTACTCCAGCCTCTCCCCCCGCATGACGGTGGGGGAGATCATCGGCGAGGCGGTGCGCCAGCACAAGATCGTGCCGCCGGCGCAGTACAAAGAATACGTGTTCGGCGTCATGGAAAAATGCGGCCTGCAGCCGCAGTATTTCGAACGTTACCCGCACGAATTTTCGGGCGGCCAGCGCCAGCGCATCTGCATCGCGCGCGCCCTCGCGCTCAAACCGAAACTGGTCATCTGCGACGAGCCCGTCTCCGCGCTCGACGTCTCCATTCAGGCGCAGATCATCAACCTGCTCAAATCCCTGCAGGAAAAGAACAAGATCGCCTACATTTTCATCTCGCACGACCTCTCGGTCGTCGAACACATCTCCGACGAGGTGGGCGTCATGTATCTGGGCAGCATGGTCGAATACGGCAGCACGGAAGATATCTTCCGCAGCCCGCTGCATCCCTACACCGAGGCGCTGTTTTCCGCCGTACCCGTGCCCGATCCCGATTACAAGATGAACCGCATCATTCTGGAAGGGGACATCCCTTCGCCGGCCAACCCGCCCTCGGGATGCAAATTCCACACCCGGTGCAAAAAATGCATGGACGTGTGCAAAGAAAAGGTCCCCGAATACCGCGAATACACGCCGGGGCACTGGGTCGCCTGCCATCTGTACGCCGACAAGGCGGAAGACGGCGCCCGCGGCTGACAAACGCAAACACAGGTAAGAGGATATTGTAAGAGGATATTATGGTATACAGAAAGTACAGGTTGCTCGCGTGGCTGCTCGCGCTGATCATGTGCGCGTCCTTCTGCGTGGCGGCGTTTCTGCCCGAAGGGAAACTGACGGGCGCGCTTGGCTCCGAACAATCCGCGCGGCCCGCCCTGACGGAAGAATCTTCGCTCCGGCTGGCCGACACGTCTTCCGCGTTCGGCGACGCCGTGCGCATCGCTCCCGAAGTGAAGGGCAAGCAGTGGCTGATCGTTTCGCTCGAAGACGAGAGCCTGGCTTCCCGCAGCGAAGGGCAGAACGTCAACGCATACGCGCAGACGGCCAAAGGCCGCCGCGCCGAAAAAAGCCTGCGCAGCGGCCAGCAGGAATTTCTGGCCGGGCTTCAGCGGGCGGGGATCCCGTACGAATACCGGTACGGCTATACGCTCCTTCTGAACGCGGTCGCCGTCCGCGTCGATGTCCGTTACGCGGAACAGATCGCCCGCATGGACGGCGTCAAGAGCGTCGACATTTCCGAATATTACTATGCCCCGAAAGACGTCGCGGTCAGCAACAACGCGAACGTCTGGGGGACGGGCATTTATAAAGTCGACGAAAGCATCGCCGCCGAATACGACGGCTCCGGCATGGTCGTCGCCGTGCTCGATACCGGCCTCGACGCCAGCCACGAAGCCTTCCTCACCGAGCCTTCCGGCGAAGACGTCCTCACCAAAGAAGAAGTCGCCGCGCGCGTGTTCGACGGCGAGCCTTCCGGCGTGCAGGCCGTCGACCCGAGCGTGACCGTCGACGACGTGTATTACAGCAAAAAGGTGCCCTTCGCCTACGACTATGCCGACAAGGATACCGACGTCTACCCGTCCTATTCCTCGCACGGCACGCACGTGGCCGGCATCATCGCCGGTTCGCCCATTCTGGGGGAAGACGGCGAGCCCGAAACCATCAAGGACCAGGACGGCAACGAGATCCTCGACAAAGACGGCAACCCGATGACCTTCACGGGCGTCGCGCCCGAAGCGCAGCTGGCCTTCTGCAAAGTGTTCACCGACAACGAGAACAGCGAATCGCTCGGCGGCGCCGAAACGATGGACATCCTCGCCGCGCTGGAGGACTGCATCAAGCTCGAAGTCGACATCATCAACATGAGTCTCGGTTCTTCCGCCGGATTCTCCACGGGGGACGACGAATACATGCAGACCGTGTACGACAACGTGCGCGAGGCCGGCATCATGCTCGTGACGGCCGCCAGCAACGATTACAGCTCGGGCTACGGCGGCGCTTACGGCACCAACCTCGCCTCCAATCCCGATTCGGGCACGGTCGGCTCCCCGTCCACCTATCCCGGCGCGCTCAGCGTGGCGAGCATCAACGGGCAGCAGTCCAAGTACATCCGCGTCAGCGTGGGCGGCGAAGACAAATACCTCTACTTCACCGAAGCCAGCGACGGCAACGGCAACGAAAAGGATTTCGTGAAAGAGCTGAAGGAGAAAAACCCTTCCCTCGTCGACGCAGACGGCAACATGGCCGTCCAGTACGTCGTGGTCCCGGGCTACGGCCTGTCGGTCAACTACACGCGCAACATCGACGTGACCGGCAAGATCGCGGTCGTGCGCCGCGGCGGAGACGTCACCTTCGAACAGAAGGTCCGCATCGCCAAACAGAAGGGCGCCATCGGCTGCGTCATCTACAACAACGTTTCGGGCATCATCCGCATGAGCCTGGGCAATCTGAACGACCCCATCCCGACCTGCTCCATCACGATGGACGCGGCCAACAACTTCGTTTCTTCCGGCGCGGGCACGATGTATATCAGCGATTCGCAGAAAGCCGGCCCGTTCATGTCCGACTTCTCCAGCTGGGGCCCCACGCCCGATCTGCGTCTCAAACCGGAGATCTCCGCCCACGGCGGCGAGATCACCTCGTCCGTCGCCAACGGGTGGGACGAGTACAGCGGCACCAGTATGGCTTCGCCCAACATGGCGGGCGCAATGAGCCTGATCCTTTCCTACGTCCGGCAGCACGTCGAATACGATCCCACGCATACGTATACGGACGACGTCGCGGTCTCCAACTTCCTCGTCATGAGCACGGCGACCATCGCCCGCGACGAGTTTGACCGCCCGTATTCCCCCCGCAAACAGGGCGCCGGCCTGGCGGACATCAAAAAGGCGATCACCACGCAGGCGTACGCCTACCGGGAAGGCATCGACAAAGCCAAGATCGAAGTGGGGGACGACCCCGACCGCACCGGCAGGTACGAGCTGACCTTCCGCGTCAAAAACATGTCCGAAGGCACGCGCACCTATACGCTGGGCACGCAGACGATGACCGAAACCATCGCTTCCGACGGCATGACGGTCGCCGAGCGCGCCTACATGCTCGATTCCATGGCGGATATCGCGTTCGCCGGCGACGGGGTCGAGGGCAACACGCTCACGCTCGCGGGCGACGCCGACGTCGAGGTCCGCGTCACCATCCGCCTGCAGCAGTCCGCCAAGGACTATCTGGACCGGTATTTCGAGAACGGCATGTATGTGGAAGGGTTCGTCACCCTGACCGATACCTCTTCCGATTCCGCTTCGCGCGTCGATCTGAACATCCCCTGGCTGGGATTTTACGGCGACTGGTACGCTGCGCCCATGATGGACATGAGCGAATACGAACTGAGCGACGCCCTGCAGGACGACAGCATTCCCGAAGACGAAAAACCGCAGGCGGCCATCTATCCCACCGTCCCGCTCGGCTCTTATTACGACGAAAGGTACATCATCCCGCTCGGCACCTATCTTTACGAGCAGGACCCCGCCGAACGGCAGATCTACTCCTCCGCGGACAAGGCGGCCATCTCGATCTACGACGAAGAGGGGCACCGCACGGTCAGCCAGCTGTATGCCATCTACGCCGGCATGCTGCGCGGGGCCGAAACGATGAACGTCTCCATCACCGACGCCGTGACAGGCGAGGTCGTGTTCTCCGAGCAGCAGCGCAACATCCGCAAGGCGTACACGGGCGGCTCTTCCACGGCGCGCGCCTCGGTCATCGAACTGGAATGGAGCGCCAGAGAACTGGGCCTGGAAAACAACCGCCAGTACCTGTTCCATATGGACGGGGAAATGGCGGATCTCCCCGGCCGTGCATACGACGCCGGCCTGTATTCCTACAACAAATCCTTTGATTTCAATTTCTACGTCGATACCGAAGCCCCCGAGATCGTCGATTACCGCGTCCGGTACGAACCGTACAAGGACGAGAGCGACAAAACGCGCTACAACGTGTTCCTGGACGTCGACGTCTACGACAATCACTACGCGCAGTCCATCGCGCTGTGCTTTGCCGACTATACGTCGATGACGCTCGAACTGCTGGATACCAACATGATACCCGTGTACAGCGAGCGGAATTCGGTCACCACGGTCTCCATCGACATCACCGACTATTACGACCAGGATGTCGATCTGTATCTGCAGGTCGACGACTACGCCCTGAACGCCCGCGCCTACCGAGTCAACGATTTCAAGCCGCTGCCAGACGCGGTCGATTACCCCGATTCGGTCGAGATCGTCACCGGGGAAGACGCCTCCGCCGAAGACTATTCCAAAACCGTCTCCATCGGCGTGAACGAGGCGCTGAAGCTGGAAACGCTCGTTTCGCCCGAAAACGCGGCGAACGTCAATCTGTACTGGCATTCGTTCGACGAGAGCGTCGTGCGCGTGCAGGACGGCGAGCTGTTCGGCGTGCGGCCCGGCACGGCCGTGGTGCGCGTCTACGGCGGCAAAAACGAATACGCCGCCGCCTCCGACGGCATCCTTGTCACCGTCACCGACGAAGTGAACGCGGCGCCGGGCATCACCAAACTGAACCTGGGCCTGATCGAAAACAGCGAGAACAACCTGGTCGATCCTACGAACGACGTCGTTTCCGTCCATCCGAACACCGGGTTCCGCATGTCGGTCGAAATCGAGCCCTGGTACAGTTCGGCCGATCCAGACATCGTCTGGGAATCCACGGTGCCGGACGTCGCCACGGTTAACCGCGATACGGGCTTCGTCCGCACGCTGGCAGAGGGGAGCACGGTCATCCGAGCAACGCTGTATCAGGACGGCCGTCCTACGCTGTATTCCGCCTCGACCACCCTTTCGGTCGGTCCCGAATTCGTCGTGGAAAACGGCTATCTGCGCGAATACCACGGCCCCGGCGGCAAGGTGACCATTCCCAAGAGCCTCAACGTCTATTACATCTACGAAGAGGCCTTCCGCGACAATACGAACATCACCGAGCTGGAGATCTCGGCGCCCTGCATCGAGATCCAGACCTTTGCGTTTTCGAACATGAAGGCGCTCAAACGGGTGATTTTGCCAGACACGATCGAATACGTTTACAGCAACGCCTTTTACAACTGCCCGAACCTCGAGCGCATCGACCTGCATTCCCGTTCCATCAGCTTCGGCGCAAACTGTTTCGCCGACTGTACGTCGCTGAAATACATCCACAACGTGCAGCTGCTGCGCGGCCTGAAAGCGGAAGACGTTGAGATCCTCGATCTGGAAGAGGGGACGGATTTCATCCGGATCCCCGCCCACATGACGACCATCGGGGCGAACTGCTTCGCCAACTGCACCTCCCTCGAAGAGCTCGACATCACCGAGCTCCGCGTCGCCGGGCAGGCCGCTTTCTATAACTGCGCCGGGCTGAAAAAAGTGCGCCTGAGCCGCTTCACGGCCGTCAGCGACGATATGTTCCTCCACTGTTCCGCCCTTTCCGAGCTGGTGTATACCGACGTCACGCCGGACGATATCTCCGTGCTGACCTATGCGAACATCGTCTCGCCGTTCGGCAACTGCAAGATCGATACCATTACCTTTGAAAGCGGAGACGACGCCTTCATCGCCGAAGACGTCGGCGGCGTGCTCGTTTTGTATGCCGACCGCGAGAAGAAAACTCTCGTGAAGGTGGGGCAAAACGCCTCCTCGTTCGCGGTGCCGGCCTCCGTCGAAGTCATCGCGCCGAACGCCTTCTCAGGGAACACTTCGTTGCGTTCGGTCACCTTTGCCGAAGACGGCAATCTGCGCGAGATCGGCGCTTACGCGTTTTCGGGCACGGGGCTGACGACGGTCGCCCTGCCTGCCGGCATACAGTCGCTCGGCAAAGGCGCGTTCTCCTGGTGCGAAGCCATGACGTCCGCCGACCTCTCCGCCTATACGGGCGCTCTGCCCGCCATGGCGTTCTACAACGCGTCTGTGGCGCAGGTCGCTTTCGGGGCGGGCATGACGGCCATCGGTTCCGAAAGCTTTGCCGGAACGGCGCTCGCCTCCCTCGATCTGACCGGTACGCAGGTCACGTCCATCGGCGACCGCGCGTTTGCCGGCTGTGAAAACCTCGCGCAGGTCCGCCTCGGCGCGATCGCCTCGCTCGGCAGCGGCGTCTTCGCTTCCTACGGAAGCGGCGCGCTGGAAAGCGTGTCCTTCGGCAGCGGAAGCGCGGATCTGGGAACGGATACGTTCTCCGGCCAGGCGTCTCTGCGCACGGTCGACCTTTCGACCCTCTCGTCGCTGACCGAGATCGGCAGGGGCGTGTTCCGCGGCTGCTCTTCGCTCGCCTCGCTCGCGCTCGCTCCCGTTTCGGCAGGGGACTCCGCGTTTGAAGGCTGTACGGCGCTCGCGGGCATCGACCTTTCCGGGTTGAAGAGCACCGGTGTCGCCGCATTCAAGAACTGCGCTGCGCTCGCCGTATCCGCGCTTCCTGCCCTGGAAAGCGCGGGGGACGAAGCGTTTTACGGCTGCGCCGGGATCGTCGGGCTCACTCTCCCCGCGGCGACGTCGCTGGGCGCTCGCGCGTTCATGGCGACCGGTCTGCGCTCCGTCGAAATGCCGGTTGTCGAGACCGTCGGCGGCTACGCGTTCGCCAATACGGGGCTCGGCAACGACGTCGGCGGCGTCCTCGAGATCCCGTCTTCGGTCCGTTCGATCGGGGAAGGCGCGTTCAGCGGCCTGACCTTCGTGACCGCGTTCGAGCTCGGCCGAAACGACAGGTATTTTGTGGAAGACGGCATCCTATACGGCCGCGTTCCCGACGGCGTGCAGGTCATCGCTTGCCCCGCAGGCAAGGCCGGCGACGTGGTCCTTAACGAATCGACGGTGCGCACGGGCGCGAGCGCCTTCGAAAACGCCACCCGCGTCACTTCCGTGGAGTTCCCGTATGCGTTCCGCGCCGTCGGAGACCGCTCCTTCTACAAATGCGGGGCAACGCGGTACGTCTTCGGCTGCCTGCAGGCACCCGTTCTGGAGGCGAAGCCGCTCACCGCGTCCGATTTTGCGCCCGGCGACGATATGTATCTGATCCTGAACGAGACGGGCGGCATCGCCAGCGAAAAGTATTACGCGAATTTCAAAGACTACGTCGCCCGCGTGATCTTTGCCGGGCAGAAGGGCGTCACGGGCGTCAAAGACCTCGGCCTGACGGCCGTATGCCCTGAAAACGCCACCGGCTTCGACGGCCGCGTTTACGGCGCGTATTTCTCCAAGCTCGAACGGAGCGAACTCATCGCCGACGATACCGCGCGCGAGGCGCTCCGCCTGATCGGGCTGATCCCCTCGGCGGAAGAGGTGAACGCCCTGACGGGGGCGGATACGGCGTTGTGGGCAGAATACCGCGCGTCCGTTACGGCCGCCCGCGAAGCGTACAACCTCGTCACGCCGACGCAGAGCCGGTTCGTCACCAATTCCGACGCGCTTTACGCCACCGAAAGCGCCATGCGCGCCAAGGCGGAACTGTTCGGCGAAACCGTCGTCCGGCAGAGCATCCTCGTCAATACCTATCCCGATAAAACGGAATATGTCCGCGGCGAAAAATTCGATCGGACGGGCCTGTCGCTCTTGTTGATCTGGTCCGACGGCTCGCGCGAGGTCATCTCCGACGGCTACGAGATCGTCAACCAGGACAGCGCCCTGACGCTGAACAACCGCACGATCCGCATCCGGTACATGGGGCTGCAGACGCAGATCAGCGTGACCGTCCGCCGCCCGGACGTGCAGTCCATCGAGATCGCCGAATATCCCGCGTCGCAGAGCTACCGTCCGGGAGATACCTACATGTCGGCAGGGCTGGTGCTCAAAGTCATTTATGTCGACGGCGAAAGCGAACTCGTGTATACCGGCTACACCGTCGAGGCCGAACCGCTGAAAGAAGGTGAAAACGCGATCACGGTTTCGTACGGCGGCAAGAGCGTAACGTATACGGTCACCGTCGGAAGCAGCGCTGCCGAACAGCCCGAACCCGAAAACAACGACCGTACGGTCATAATCGCCGTCTCCGTTTCGGCCGCCGTCGTGGTGGCTGCCGGCGCCGTTCTGGCGGTCGTGCTCATCCGCAAGAAAAAAGGCAAAGCCTGATCCGCGTGCGATAACGTTGCGGGCTGTTGCCGGAATACGCCCGGCGGGCAGAGCGATCGTCGCTCTGCCCGCCGTTTTTTGGGCGCCGGATCATTTTTACAGAAAAACGGCCCGCCCTTTCCGCAGACAGAGAAGGGCGGGCCGCGCAGGCCGGAGGATTTTCAGGCGCCGTATCCCCTGTTTTATGCCAAAATCTGACGGGAGAGTCGGCAGAACAAAGCCGTTTTCAGCGGGTGTTGCAAATTTCGACAAAAGATTTTTAAAACAGGTCCTGCTTTGCCGGCGGCGCATTGTTCGGCGCGGGGCCGGGCGCGGTCGGCAACAGCTTGCGCGGAAGACGAGGCTGGTATAGACAATAAGAGCAGGAAAACCGGAAACGTAAAGAATGCGCCCCGCTTTCCCTTTTCGGGAAAGCGGGGCGCGTCCGTGGTGCCGCTGGGTGCAACAAGTTTGAACCGTCAATAATAAAGAAAAGCCGATGGCTGTCTTCGGGAGACGAGCCATCGGGCTTAATCGGATCGGTATAATTATAGTAAATTTTAATTTTATCGTCGTATAGGACGATTTTTTTGATTAGAGCATGTATCATCAGTTGCGGGCTTTGCAGAATTGTATGTTGCAGAAACTCTACGACCTGTTCACGCTTGAGTTGGTTTTGCAGATTGTATTGCTCGATCAAAATTTTCTCTTTGATTTCCGAGAGTTTTTCTTCCGCCTGCTCCATTCGTGTTTTGGTAGTAGGGGTTAATATCCCTTGCTCAATCGCATTCATAATATTGTCGATGACGCGCTGCGCCTCGTCACGTTCCGCATATAAAATATTCAAAAGCGATTTATCGTGCATTCGTTTTTCATGAATCTGCATTACCGCATCGGCAATCGTGTCGATGTTCTCCGGTGAATCGAGAATGCTGTGTGTCGTTTGAATGACAAGTTGCTCCAAATCGGCTTGCTTTATTACGCTCTTTTGGCAGATGTGGTATTTTTTCCTGCCTTCGCATTTGTAATAATGACGGACGGAGCCATCGCGAGCCGTTCCCGTTTCCGCATGGATATGTTTGCCGCAGTAACCGCAAATACATTTTCGTTTTAACAGATAATCGGTATCGCGGCTTTTGGCACCGAGTTTATTTTTAGCCAAAATTGCCTGTACTTCATCGAATAGCGGTTTCGGCACGATGGGTGGATAGATATTATCATACACCCCGTCGCTCAAATGAGCGATGCCGATATATTTCGGGTTATGCAGCATATCATAAAAAGTATTTACGGCGAAAGGCTTGCTGTGATGTTTGACTCCCTGCGCAGTCAGTTCGTGTAAAATAGTCTTTGCATCTTTTCCGTGCGCATATTGGTCGAAGATAAGCCGGACGATTTTTGCTTCGTCCTCGTGTACGACGATTTTTCTGTCTACGGCACGGTATCCGAACAGCAGGGCGCCGCCGCAGTATAGACCTTTTTTACGGTTTTCATGAATGCCGCGTTTGACCTTTTGCGAAAGTTCTGCCGAATAGTATTCAGCCAAACCGATATACATATTTTCAAGCAATATGCCGTCAAGGTTTTTTGAGCCGTCTATATTTTCGGAAGTGCGCTGTGTGGCGGAGATCAGAGTTTTATTGTTTTTCTTTAATTTCTGTTTATTGAGTGCTATTTCAATAGAATTTCTTCCGAACCTGTCAATCGCGTACACGAGTACGATATCCCACGGAACTGGCTTGGCACAATCCGCCAGCATTTGCTGGAAGGCAGGACGTTGGTCGTTTGTACCAGTCATGGCTCTGTCTATGTAAGTATCTATAATAGTAAGCCCGTTTTCAGCGGCATATCTTTGGCAGATATCGAGTTGTCCTTCGATGGACTGGTCGTTCTGCCGTTCGCTGGAATAGCGGGCATAGACAACGGCACCTCTCATTTTGTCCCTCCATTATATTTAGATAATCCCATTTTCAGCCATTCTTTAATCGGTAAATCTTTGTCAAATTTTCGGATTTCTTCCATAGAGTATTTGATTGGTTGTTCCGGTAGTTTTTTTGAAATACGAAAATAAAATGCAACTTTCACAGCAACGCCTCCTTTTGTTCGATGGCGGTTATGAGCCGTTTGCCTGCAAAGTTCAGCCTTTGCATATATTCTATATATTTGTGTGGCTCTCTGAAAAAACGTGAGTGATCGAGGATAATGATCGTTTCCCAGCATGAATTTATATCTTTGAGAAGCTTTTGCAGGGCGGGGCGTTTTGCCGACCTGCCCGATGCATTATTGTCTGCAAAGATACGGACAACGGTATAGCCGTTGTCGTCGGCGAATTTTTTGCAGAGAACGATTTGAGTGCGGAGCGAATCTTCGTTGAAAGAAGCACTCCTTGCGTAGATGACTGCGTTTTTCATAGGAATTGTGACCTCCGAGATTTTTATGCAATTATCATAGCAGAAAAAGAAAAGGAATGTTAGAACATTGTCTTGACCAGTTTCTGCCCAAAACCAAACCAAAACCCGACCAAAATCCAACATCAATTTGCGAAAAAGGAAAAAACTATTTTCTTCGAACACCGAAAGAACACCGGAAAAAGGCGGAGCCGTCAAGGAAAGGCGGGTTTAGGAAGAATAGCAATAAAAGACCGCCGCAGAAAAAATTGTTGCGTGAGAATAAAGAAAGAGAGCCGAGCAAAAATTTGCTCGGCTCTGTATGGTTTAAGCGAGAATTTTTTCCCTTTACGGCGCAGGCTTTTTCTGGTAGGCTATTAAGCCAAAAAAGAAAAAGGAAAAGGGGAAAAGCGCAGAAATATGTTGGGTTCAGGTAGGGAAAAGGTCGGGAATTGGCGGGAAAGTGATCAGGGAGATGTTCTAAAATTTTTCTTTTAATTGTGTTAAAATAAAAGAAAAAACGGAGGAGCGGGAAAAATGCAGGAGATCGAAGTAAAAGAAAATCCATTGAAAATAAAGGTATTCATCAACGGAACGCCCGAATTAAAAAATATCCCGAAAGAAAAAGCGGAGAGTATCCTCGCCGCTTTGGAATCAGAAATTTCACAATTTTTTGAAAATTCAAAGATTTAGTATAACTTTTAAAGCCTGCTGATTCTATAACGGTGCGGCGTTACGCCGAAGCGTTTTTTAAAGGCGGTGATATAATAGCTTGTGCTATCATAACCAAGATGCGACGATATTTCAAGGATCGATTTGCTTTTATCTGCCAAAAGAGTGAGAGAATAATCAAGTTTATAGTCTGTCAGATATTGCGAAAAAGTCGTATTGAAATACCGTTTGAACAATCGGCAGAATTGTGTGTGCGAATAGCCGGTTCGTTGTACTAATTCATCGACAGTATTTGTCAGGAACAGCTTTTTGTTTTTTATATCGTGTACCAATTCTGAAAGCCATGTCGGGATAGCGGTATAAAGCAGATTATTTTCGTAAATCAAGCAGACGAGATGGCTGCAAAACGCCTTGAAAAAGGCGCGGTCATATTTTCCTGTCTTTGTATAATCGATAATATCGTCGTATTTATGGCAAAAAGAATCAATATAATCGGTTTGCAGGTCGTTCAGTTTTATACTGAACGGCATTTTTTGTGCCTCTAATATCTCGTAAGCATCGTCTGAGATTCTTTCGCATATGTCTTGCATGTCTCGCTGCGTTACGTAAATATCGCGGTGCTGATAAGGTTCTTTGCCTGTGATTTTGAAATAGTGCCGGTCTTTCGGACGCAATAAAATCATATCCCCGCGTGATACCGGGCTTGTTATGCCGTTGACGGTATGATCGGCGGACGAACGGATGATCAAAACAATTTCAAAGAAAGTGTGATCGTGTTCCGCAGAATGCTCCCATCCGATATTCGCTGTAAAAGGGTTGTGGCGGTAATTGATCTGTTCTACTTTATCCATAAGCACCTCGTGGAAACGATATGGTAAAAAAAAGCAATTTTTTGGTACGACAGAGCAAGAAAAATCCAAAACTATATGATACAATAGATACTGTATTATGATAGTTTGATTATAGCATAAACCGTTAAACAAAGCAATTATTTTTATAAAATAGTAAAAAAATAACAAAATTTTGCGATCATATGTTTGAATGTTTCAAAAATTCGTGGTTACACAGTCGGGGGGGGGGTGAAAAATCAGATATTTTTGCTGTTTTTTAGCTTTTGTGTAATAA
>ERZ1090861.205-NODE-205-length-39379-cov-11.990667_pt1 | contig 39379 bp, 53 predicted proteins | sample MGYA00478482_ERZ1090861 | MGnify/ENA primary metagenome ERZ1090861 (study PRJEB33644, sample SAMEA5815744) | chicken gut metagenome | biome: Chicken; feature: Gastrointestinal Tract; material: Caecum | place: Ireland | collected 2019-01-01 | study: A study of the... | reverse complement strand
TTATGCTATGACGTTATGGAAAAACGGATATAAAACGGGAATTTGGAGGGAAAAATCACCTGGCAAAACAAAGTTCCTAGATTTGGTGAAGGAGGTATTTACAAGTGAAAAAAATAAAAGTTGTTTATATACTTCTCATAGTCTTATGTGTGGTGGCGGTAGCAGGTATATTTTTTGCTATCGGTTATAAAACGGCTTATGATCGTATTGAAGCTGCAACACCCACTTTAAAATCACAAACATTTTATGCGTCCATATCAGATATACGAGACAGCACATTGTCAGTGCAGGGGATGGATGTGAATGATATAAATTTTAGAGGCGATTTTGTTTTGGATATAGTTGAAGAAACAAAAATTGTGTGGCGATATACGGAACTTTCATTTGAAGATCTGGATGTAGGAGATAAGATAGCAGTTACATTCTCTGGGGATGTTCTGGAGAGCTCTCCTGCCCAAATTACACAAGTCGAGCAGATTCAATTACTAGACGACGAAATTTGAAAATGAAATAGTAAAAAGCAGGTGATAAATATATGAAAATATATATCATAGAAGACGAAATAGCTATTCGCGAAGAATTGACACAACTGCTTCAAAAGTACGGGTATGAATGTTCCAGTTCAGATGATTTTCAGAACATAGGGGAACGAGCCTTATCTTCAGAAGCAGATTTGATTTTGCTGGACATTAATCTCCCATATCAGGATGGTTTTCAAATTTGCCGGTATATACGCCAAAAATCAACTGTACCGATCATCATTTTAACCAGCCGTAATACGGACTTTGATGAATTAATGGGGCTCAATATTGGCGCCGATGACTTTATTTCCAAGCCATACAATGGACAGATTCTCCTTGCTCGTATCCAGAAAATCTTAGCCAGGACATATGAAATTCAGGCAAATACCATGCTTGTACATAAGGGGCTGACACTCAATCTTTTGAAAGCTACTATGAGTTGCCACGGAAAAGAAATAGAATTGACAAAAAACGAATTGGGTATTTTACGGATGCTTATGCTGAATAAGGGAAATATCATTCCAAGAGATGCTATTATTGATGAATTGTGGCAGAGCGAAGAATTTATTGACGAGAATACTCTCAATGTCAATATCGTCCGCCTTCGCAAGAAACTGGCTGAAATTGGTTTTCCTGACTATTTGGAGACAAAGCGCGGTATGGGGTATTGTGTATGAAGTTTTCAGATTATATCACAGACAGGATTGTATCTGTTGTCTGTTTTGTCATTTCGGAAGGGCTTGTGTTTGGCCTGCTGTGGTTAGTAGAAGTACCGATGGTTTTTATCATATTCACGGAAATAATTTTTCTGCTGTTTTTTCTGGCTTCTCTTATTTGGGACTATCATAGAAGAAGTGGTTATTATAATCGGTTGCTGCAATTACTGGACCGATTGGACGAAAAGACCCTGTTGATGGAAATTGCCGAGCGTCCAGGTTTTTTGGACGCAAAGATTGTTTCTTATATATTGAAACAAAACAATAAGTATCAAAACGATAAGATTGCGGAAATGCAGAAGCAGAGCCGAGATTATCGCGATTTTTTAGATACATGGGTGCATGAGATCAAGACACCGATTACATCGGCGCGCCTGATCATAGAAAATGAAAAAAATCCCACCACATTAAAAATAGAAGATGAACTTCGCAAAATTGACAATTTTGTAGAACTAGTGTTGTACTATGCTAGAAGCAGTGATGTGGAAAAAGATTTTAAAGTGGAGAATACCACCTTGAAAGCGCTGGTCAGTACAGCCCTGAAGACATATTCCAAACCGATAATTCAAGCAGGCGGCCGCATCCACATGGAGGGCATGGATATTCCTGTTTGTGCGGACAGTAAAAGCTGTTCCTTTATCATAGGGCAGGTTATATCCAACGCGATTAAATACCGTCAGGAAGAATTTTGTTTGGAGTTTAGATCACAGGTGCAGAAGAATAGAATAGCGCTGTTGATTCATGACAATGGGATTGGTATCTCCAAGGCAGATTTATCCCGCGTATTTGACAAAGGATTTACGGGCGAAAATGGCCGCCGGTTTTCGAAGTCGACCGGGATTGGCTTATATCTTTGTAAAATGCTGTGTGATAGGATGAATATTGCCATATCGATCAGTAGTGAGAAGGGACAAGGAACAACGGTAGCTTTATATTTCCCAACAGAAAGTTTGCTGAAAGGGGCGGGTGTGTAACCCGTCTTTTTCTAACCTTACATTCTGGTAATCTAAATGTAATCTAAGGTAATGGCAGAGCTTACAAGGGTATGATAATGTAAAAATGCAAAGAGAATTATCCCTTAGGGAAGGAGCTGAAACTTATGAATGATGCAATTTTACGGGTGGATGATATCCAGAAATATTACGGGAATAAAGGCAGCCTGACGAAAGCGGTAGACCATATTTCTTTTACAGTTGAAAAAGGAGAGTTTCTTGGAATCATGGGTCCGTCTGGCTCCGGAAAGACTACCTTGCTCAACTGTATATCCACCATTGATACTGTGACCAGCGGACATATTTTTGTAGAAGAGCAGGATATTACCACGTTACATGGTGGACGGCTTTCTGATTTCAGAGGACAGAAGTTGGGGTTTATCTTTCAAGATTTCAACCTCCTGGATACCTTGACAGCATACGAAAATATTTCCCTTGCACTGTCCATTGCCGGGGTTAAACCGGCAGAAATACAAAAGCGGGTTAAGCAGATTGCAGAAGCCTTGAATATTTCCGAAGTATTGGATAAGTATCCCTATCAGATGTCTGGCGGTCAACAGCAGCGGATTGCAGCAGCCCGCGCCATGGTCACAAATCCGGCAATTGTACTGGCAGATGAACCTACGGGGGCATTGGATTCTAATTCTTCGCGGATGCTCTTGACTATGCTGACAGAATTGAATGAGCGTCTATCTGCTACTATACTAATGGTTACGCATGATGCTTTCTCGGCCAGCTATTGCCGTCGTATCCTTTTTATCAAGGACGGGAAGCTCTTTCATGAATTAAACCGTGGATCTGACAGCCGGAAGAACTTTTTCACTAAGATATTGGAAGTGGTGTCTGTACTGGGAGGTGAGCAGAATGACCTTCTTTAAGCTGATTATCAAGAATGTGCATAAGAATCTCCGGGACTATCTGATTTATTTCCTCACCCTGATGCTTGCGGTCAGCCTGTTTTATGCATTCAATTCTATCTCTGATCAACCTGCATTCTTAGAGATGAGCATGACACGTGCGTTGCTATATGAACAGCTTGGTAAAATGATTTCTGCATTATCAGTAGTGATTTCAATAGTCCTGGCATTTTTGATCATTTATGCAAACCAGTTCCTCTTGAAACGACGTAAAAAGGAATTGGGTATTTATATGATGCTGGGTATGAAGAAAGGGCGAATTTCTCGTATCTTTGCAGGTGAGACATTGTGTGTGGGAGTGATTGCTCTTGGCGTTGGTTTGATTTTCGGATTTATACTTTCACAGGGCGCTTCACTGATCGCCTTAAAGCTATTTGCCATTGAATTGGATAAATACCAACTTGTATTCTCAATAGGAGCGTTTCAGCAGACAGTTATCTGCTTTGCATTGATTTTTTTTATTGTTATGCTTTTCAATGTCTGGTCCGCATCAAAAGTTCAGTTGATTGATTTGCTGACGGCAAGTCGTAAAAATGAAAATATAAATACTGAAAACCATGTACTTCCTGTGTTGATGTTTGTTCTGTCTTTCCTTTGCATTGGTACAGCTGGCATTCTTTTTTACAGAAATGGGATATTGCCTTCCAGAAAAAATATATTTTTTCAGATTGCGGGTATTGCGTTGGCTATAGGTTCTTTCCTTTTATTTTACTCATTGGCGGCAGTATTCTCTCAATTTGCGAGTTCAAACAAGAAATATTACCTGAAGGGATTAAATACCTTTCTGGTACGACAGATCGGCAGTAAAATACGCACCAATTACGTTATTATGACGATTGTCTGCGGATTGCTGACTATTACGATTTGTGCTGTTTCCATCGGATCAAGTACAGCGTTAGCGATGAATGAACTAGCTCAGTCGGCTACTCCATATGATCTGAATGTATTATCTGACGTAGTTATAGATGGTGACAGCAGTATAGCTGACTATCTGGCTACCTGTGACGTACAGATATCGGACTATGCGGAGAATATGGAGCAGATTAGTATTTATGAAGCAGATATGACCTATGCAGAACTATTTGATGGTCAGAAAGTGAATTTATGGGCAATTGACGAAGCCATGCCGGCAATAAAGGTATCTGCAATTTCTATCTCAGATTTTAACCTTGCATTGTCAATGCAGGGCAAGGAACCAGTAACCTTAAAAGCGGGAGAGTATTTACTAAACTGCAATTACAAAGGAACTTTTCAATATACAAGCGAAGCCCTTAGTAACCATCCCGAATTGACCATTGGAGGTGTTACTTTGCGCCGTGCTTCCGAAGAACTGCTTCAGGAAACTTACTATATGACTTCCGTAGGAAACAATGACCGTGGCACTTTAATCGTACCGGATAGTGTTGCAGCTACTTTGCCGAAAGACATAAATGTACTATTGGTGCAATATAAGCAAGGAATAAATACAAGTGAAGTATTGCAGAAAATGATTCCTATCGGTCTGGACGAAACACATGGGTATAGGTACACAGAAAAGAACATGATGTATGATATGTTTTACGGGATTAATGCGTTGGTGACATTTCTCTGCTGCTATATTGGCTTAGTTTTTCTTCTTGTATGTGCTGCTCTGCTTGCCCTTAAGCAGCTAACGGAAACGACAGATAATATTTACCGTTACAATTTGTTGCAGAAGTTAGGAGCAAAACGACGGCAGATCAATCGTACCCTCTATGCTCAGACAGCCGTGTTCTTTGTAGTACCGCTGGCGGTCGCTGGAATTTATTCCATTCTTTTGGTCGGAAAAGGGATGGAAATCGTTGAGGAATTTATGAATCTTCATATTTCTACCAATGTAGGGATTACTGTTATATTGTTTCTTATTGTTTATGGGAGTTACTTTCTGGCAACTTACTTATCCTGTAAACGGATGGTTATAGAACAAGATGAAGGGGAGGCGTAAGCAATGTTTCCAGAAAATGTAAAATGGGATGCCGTATTTCAGAGTATTGTCGACACATGGCTGCCTTTAGCAGGTGCAGTAGTAGTAATTATTATCATCGCTATTGTAATTTATTTCATAAACAAAAAGAAATAATAAGAATCTGTATATAACGGCAATATAAGATAAATCTGCTGTCTATGTAAGAAATTCATATAATTAAAATATATGCGGTGGCTTTGAACAATTTGAGCCACCGTTTTGCATTTTAAAGTAATTTATTAGATTTTTTTCAATTATGCGTAACCAAAATATATGATGCTGTGTATTAATTAGTGAAATCAATACTAAAGTATGCATTGTAAGAATTTTTTCAGGTTATACCGGTATATGAGGAGATAGTACAGATGGGGATCGACGATATTGAAATTTATAGAAAGATTATTAGAGGAGATGAATCCGGGTTAAGTCTTCTTATAGAAAAGTACACACCGTTGGTTTTACATATTATCAATCAATATTCCAATCTGCATTTGTCATATGAAGATAAGGAAGAAATAATATCGGATTGTTTTTTTTCGGTATGGAAGAGCATAAAAAGTTTCAGCCCTGAAAATTATTCTTCTTTTAAACCATACATTTGTAAGATAGCTCATAATTATACAATCAACAAAAAGCGTTATATAAAAAAATCCGGTAGTCTGGCGTATGACGATGCGATAATATTGCCGGATTCTATGGCATCAGCAGAAAATGCGGCTATAAAAAATATACTAGGAAAAGAACTCTTAGAAATTATCGCGGATTTTACGCCACAAGATCGAGCGTGTGTGATTGGGTATTATTATTTAAAGAAGAGCGTACAGACAATAGCAGATGAATTGGGGATAAGCAGATCCAATGTTAAGATTCGATTGATGCGATGCAGGAAAAAATTGAAACAAGAATTAGAGAGGAGATGTATTTATGAATCTAAAGATTACTGAGATAATGGAATGCTTACCAGAAGACCAAGCGTATAAAATGTACTATAGTGTAACGAGTGATAAACAGGATGTGGATATGGAGGCAATTAAAGGCCGGGTTTATGCCAAGATGCATAAACAGAAGAAGCCCTATTTTGTTTATTGGAAACAGATCGCTTGTATTTTATTGGTAGCCTTTATGGCTCTTGCATGGAATATGCCGGGCGTGAAAGCCGCTATTGATAATATTGTTAATATGCTGCTATCAACGGTAACACCGATTACAGATGAAGTGCGAGACTATGTAGGGCAGTCCTTGGAATCCGAAGAGTACACAATTAAGGGCAAAGATGGAAAATATTATAATCAGGATGGAGAGATTGTACCGGATATTGAAAGCGAAACAGTTTTACCAGAAAACGCTATAGTAAAAGAGAACACCATCAGCTGGATGACCCCATCTGATATTTCGATATTTAAGGTGACGGACACACAGATCCCCGAAATAATGATACCTAATGGCGCTCTCGCAGTTTTCACCAATAATCGTGAGATTGGCTGGGATTTAAAAGCCGGGGATTCAGTTACAATATCTTATGAAGTTTACCAACATGAAACAATAAGTGAACAGGCACTTATGATTGGATATATACAAGACGGGACACTTGTGGAAGGCAATATACTGCGTAATGCAAAAGGAGAATGTACTTTTGAAATCGAAAGTAGTGGTATCTATAATTTCTACTTTATGGGATTAAGCTCTGACCCGATATCTATACAAAGTGGAGATTTAGAGATGGAATAAGAGATGTGAATATGAATGCGTAATATCTATTATAGAGGAATGTATAGTGACATTTCTGAAGATGCGCACATTTTTGAGCGCTGGAATAGATGCACCCATAAGATTAGAGTAAATAGTATTATTATCTGATCCCACAAGGAAACAGGCAATAGCTGTGATTGTGGGATCAGTATATTAGATAATTGTTCCAAGATTCGAATTAGTAGTTTTTTGCCCATTTTATTATTGGCGAGTAAATATATTATGCATCAAGCCATTCGAAATATGTATAACCTTGGCGTACACTGTAGGACGAATCCGAGTAATATGTGGTTGCGGTCGTCTCTTCAATGACATGGTAGTTTCTGGAACTATGACGCCAATTGTAAACCATATAATAGTAAACTCTTTTTGCGTTTGCTTCATATAAATTGGCGGCAACTTCTCCTATTCCCTCGATCGCGTTTTGAAGGACTTTATTTTGAACACGAGCCGCAATTATAGAAGTAATAGTGCTGATTATTCCTGAGATTGTTAAAATCCGAATTTCATTATTTCCATATCCTGAAGTGGTTACCCATTCATATTCAGCTGCAGGAGCGAGTGGACTTATGGTGTTTGTTATTGAAGGGGATAAGACATCTTTTTAATATTGCCTTCAATATCTTCGATTGTCAATACGATGGAGCCGTTTTCGACATCTGTTGTCTGTTTATATATTTTCTCAAATGATTGATCACCATTGTTCCATACATAGATATCACTGTTTACACTGCTGAAATCTTCAGTTGCATTTTCGATGACTTTATAAAGTATGCCATTTTGTTCATATGTATATTCTAAGTGGGTATCACCAGGTTCACCCACTAAATACACAACATTTGTTCTTGGGCCATCAGACGTTGTGGCAGTGCTTGCCTCGTCTGATAAACTTGTTGATTTAGCCGAAACCGGTGTTACAGATAAACCAAGTATCATCGTAAAGCAGAGCGTCAAAGATAAAATGCTTTTCATTAATTTTTTCATATTTTTCCTCCTTAATGATTGAAATGATGCAATAATGTTGAAAATATTTGTGGCAAAAAACTACATTTTAAACACTATTATTGCTTTAGCCTGTATAAAAACTAACCATTTCTAATGTTTTCACCTCCTGGAATATTAGATATAAGAGAAATTGTGTATTATAAAGCCTATTACTTTAGACTAGTATCTAATATTTGTTATCGAAAATTCTATGTCGAATGTAGGAGTTTGACCGTATTGGGGAACTAATATGTTCCCATTTTCTGCGGTTGTATATCCCGAATAATGAATTTTACATTCAACTATTACGCCAGCTATATTATATGTAAAATCACTATATGAATTGGCTTTATTTGAAATAGTTTCATAAATTTCTTCTGGCGTTATTGGCAAAAGATAATAATCATTTTGTGCACAAATATAAGATATTGCTGTAAGCGCCATAAGATCCCCGTAAGGTGCGAGCATTACATCTTCATTTTTATAAGACTGAGAAAAAGATATTTCCGATAAATTATTATCCACATTTTTAAAATGCAATTCTGGTAAATCACCATATGAAGAGGAGTAATCTTGGTAAACTCCAGGTACGTCCTGCCAAGAACCATCTTCGTTTAAAATTGTAGGAGATGATTCATGAATATAAGCAAATGAATCGGGTATATTTACTGGCCGATCTATTTCAAAATACTGTTGAAGTTGATTATAATTTTCGCAGAATTCTGCTATTGTAAGATCTCCTCTATGAATAGGAAGAGCTCCGGCCTGCCAAATGAGAAACGAACAGATTGCTATAGCTGTATCCATTAGTAAATATTTAAATACTAAAATTGCTGTTGCTTTATGATTAAGTTTTAGTGAAGAGTCTGTTTCCCATTCTAGCGTCTCAATGTTGCGGCAGGTTTTATAAGATGAATATAAGCGAAGCAAACTATATATTGGCAGAAATAATCCATATCCTTTAAGCACTACAAGCCATGTCCTGTGTAGTGCTTTCCGATAAGGAATATGAGAGCTATCTGTGCTGGTTACATAGAGACCAAAAAGAGCTTTGCCAGGCGTTGTACGTGTTAGAGTGATCATAACTGGCTCTATGAATAATATAAGTACAATTTGAGCAAACCAAAGAAATAATGTTTTTCCAATACTAAATGTATGTGTATTAATATGTAATACCAATGAAAGGAAAATATCTATTATAAGTCCATAAATTGATAAATCAACACCTCTTGCAAAAAAGCGTTTCCATGGTGCAGTAACTTTTAGTAGTGAATCATCTTGCAATTCTGTTGATTTAAAATGGAAAGTGTCTACAAGATCCATATATTGCTGCCAATCTAAAGAAGAATAATCTGCTTGATCATCATGAATCTGGCTACATATCTCACGGCAATGGTGAAGGTCATTTTCATTCATTCTTAAATCTCGAATGTGTGATGCAAGTACATCACTAAGTTGCCTTTTCCCAAGGATAATGGCATTTATGTCTTCCACGCTAATATGCAATGTACGAAGTAATCGAATTTTCTGAAGTGATTCTAAATCTTCATTAGAATAATTTCGGTAACCATTTGGATTTCTGTTAGGATGTAGAAGTCCTTTTTCTTCGTAGAAATAAATGTTTGCTCGGGTTAAGCCGGATAGATTTTCGATTTCCTTTATCGTCATATCAGATGCACTCCTTATAGTATTAAATGAATTGAGGTTATCGTAATGTATGAAGTAGGGTTATAGTCAATAGATTTGTCGCAAAAACTTTATATTTTACATACAATATACATGAAGTTAACATTTCGGGTTGACAAAGTTTGTTATCGAGATATTTAGAGGTTCACAATCGGAAATATCTAATTAAGGATAGTATTTTAAAGCCGGCAGTATTATCTGGATGAAAGAAAGCAGAACAGTAGGCGTAAGCACATTTATTGAAGTAAGATCTACCAGATGATAAAAGTTCTGCGTATGACTGAAATTGTGGAAACATTAGAGTAATAAATACATTGAGCAGTATAGTGACTCTGTGGTTTTCCTGCAGACTATTTGTTCCCGTTTTATTGGAATCAAACGGTCATAGCGATAGAGGTGATTGTTAGGTATTAGTAATAAACAAGCAATGTGAGGCCCGCTCTTGTATAATATTTAGTAAAAAGGAAACGTCCTATTTTGACGGCTGAGTTCTTTTTTTAAATTCATGTTTGACATAAATAGTAATCATGATTTATGTGTAGTACTACATATAGTGTTCGCTGGATAAAAAGTGATTAAGTGAAAATCAGAACAGAAATTTGGTAAGAATAAACTATTGAAAAACAAACATATGTTCTATATAATGATTTCAGAAGGAGGCGAACATAAGTTTGGATAGGGTTATATTTCACGTTGATGTTAATTCTGCTTTTCTCAGTTGGGAGGCCGCATATCGTCTTCATCACCTTGGCGGACGGGAGGATTTGCGGGAAAAGGTGTCTGCAGTAGGAGGGGATATGGCCATGCGTCACGGAATCATTTTGGCGAAATCTATTCCGGCAAAGAAGTATCACATAAAAACAGGGGAAACTATTTTAGAAGCGAAACAGAAATGTCCAGAATTAATTCTTGTTCCGCCAAACTATAATCTGTACGAGAGATGCTCTAAGGCATTTATGGATATCCTGCGCCAGTATTCTCCAACCTTAGAGCAATACTCGATAGACGAAGCCTTTGTGGATATGACAGGGACGGAAAAAATGTGGGGCAATCCGTTGACGGCAGCTTACAGGATGAAAGATCAGATCCGCAATATCTTGGGATTTACAGTAAACATCGGGGTTTCTGAGAACAAGCTGCTGGCCAAGATGGCATCGGATTTCCAGAAGCCAGACCGGGTGCATTCGCTATGGCGTAATGAGATTAAGGATAAAATGTGGCCGCTTCCGGTCAGCGATTTGTTCTTTGTAGGCAGGGCTACGGCGAAAAAGCTGTTTAGCCTGGGGATCCACACCATAGGGGAGCTGGCTCATGCGGACCCGCATCTGCTGAAGATCCATCTGAAAAAGCACGGGGAGGTCATCTGGGCGTTTGCCAACGGGATGGATGTATCTGTGGTACAGTCGGAAGCCCCGGCCAATAAAGGATACGGGAACTCCACTACCATCGCCTTTGACGTAACGGATGCGTCTACGGCGAAACTGGTGCTGTTGGCGTTGGCTGAAACGGTGGGAACCAGACTGCGGGCGGCAAAAGTTCGGGCGGAAGTAATCGCCGTGGGAATCAAAACTTACGATTTAAGCTATGCCAGCCATCAGATGACTTTGCAGAACGCTACGAACATTACCATTGAGATCCATCGCTGTGCCTGCCAGCTTTTCGATGAACTGTGGGACGGCTCGCCAATCCGGCATCTGGGAATCCACACCAACCGGGTAAAGGATGGCATAAATATGCGCCAGCTTGATATGTTTGATGCAACGGACTATGAAAAGCTGGAGAAAATGGATGCTGCGGTGGACCGGATCCGTGGGCGGTACGGGATTGATTCCGTGAAGCGGGCGGCATTTGTGAATAGTCCTATTGACCATATGTCTGGAGGGATTTCAAGAGAAAAAAGGACTGTTGATTATAAGAAAATCAAGGTAAAATAGGAGGTGGAGATCTATGAGTATGGGGATTGGAATAAATACTCAGAATCCCGATGCGGGAGAATTGAATAGAAAATTGGAAGAAATCGCCTGCTCTGTTTGGTATACGAGTGAGGGCAGAACAATTCCTAAAATGTTTAAGTATCGGGATGAAGAAGGCGTAATCCAAAAAGTTACTAAGATCAACGTGAAGAAGCAGGAAGAAAAATTCTATTGCGGTATTCCTACTCAGGAGTTCCGCTGTAGCACAGTGATGAAAGATCAGGAATGTCCGTTCCGGTTATATTTTTATCCGGAATTACATCTTTGGAAGATAAGCTGGGGAGAGTAATAGTGGAAAAGGGTATTTTGAAATTTTCAGAAGAGGGACTAAAGCAAATACAATTCTTTATGGAAGAGCTAAGTTTTCCTGTGGCAGTTGCTGCATATTCAGAACTGGATATTGGGAAACTATCTTATCTGATTCGGTTGCTGCAGAGGGGAGATATCCGCAGTACTTATGCCCTGTGTATCTGGTGTATCCGGCAGAGGATTTCTTATCAGATTCTATTTCATATATCAGTAAAAGAAATTATTCATAATCCTATTCGGGTTTATGATTATTTCCGCCTTCAGAGACTGCTGAATAAATACAAGGAGCATATGCAGGGAAGTGCATAATAAGGGAGGAGATTCTATGTGTGGGCAATATTATGTGGATGATGAGACAGCAAGAGAAATTGAAAAGATTGTGAGGGATTTGGACCGAAAACTTCATGTCGAGCGCACAGGAGATATTCGTCCATCCCAGAGAGCAGCAGTGATAAAAGGTGAGAACAAGCAACTGATGGCAGACTGTATGGCGTGGGGATTTCCTCGCTTCGATGGGAAAGAACTTTTGATCAATGCCCGGGCAGAGAGCGCCATGGAACGAAAGACTTTCCGGAACAGCGTGCAGCACAGGCGCTGCATCATTCCGGCAAAAGGTTTTTACGAATGGGATAAAAGCAAAGAAAAGTTCTCTTTTGAACGCTATGATTCTCCAGTTTTGTTCATGGCTGGCTGCTACAATCAGTATGATCAGGATCGCTTTGTGATTTTGACGACAGATGCAAACCCATCTGTTTCCCCGGTACACGACCGGATGCCGCTTATCTTAGAACCGGATGAATTGGAAAGCTGGGTATTAGATGACGGAGCGACGGAATTTATACTGCATAAAACTCCAGTTATGCTTAAATCCAGTACGGAATATAAGCAGATGAGTTTGTTTCTATAAATTATTGCTTTCGAGGAATTAAATTGACGGAGGCGGAAGCCCTCTGTTATTCTATTATGGTAGAAACGGGGTGAGTAAGTGGAATTGTTTATGAATGAACCAGTGGAAACACTTATATCTGATCAGGATATTATTAACGAATATGAAAAAACTAAGGATAAAAGGGCTACTGCAAGGCGTTACTGTATAAAAGTTGCCGATGTGACAGCAATCGTAAAAAGAAAGAGTAAACAGCAGGGAGGGCGGTTAGAATGACTTATGCGCAGTTGTCTGCGATGAAACCGTATAGAATAACAGAAGCAAGCAGTGACCGGACATTTATCCCGGAAGAGATCATCTGGATTTCAGCGTCGGGAGATATTAATTGTGTACGGGGTGCGGGAGTGATAATGCCCAATGAAGTCGATAACAGAACGCTTGATTTTACTGCGGAGGAAGCCCTTGATTATGAAGTGATCAAGAGCCAGTATGCGGAAATATGCCGGCCAAAAAGATATGAATTGTAATTTGCCTTAAGGTAAGGCTGAACATTATTGATATGGTAAAAGTAGGGATATATCGATACGCTTTAAACAAGCCAAAGTATACGATTTTCTAAAAGAGTAGCCTAATATTTTGACAAAATGACAGTTATTCGGTACTATATTTGTGATACCGATCTTATTATTAATATGGATCTGCATTAGCAGATTGTAGTGTAAAATTCCTGGGAACAGGTTTAGTGGCATCTGAGGTTTCACTCGGATGCTTTTATTATGTCAAAAAGGAGGGCAGTTTAGTTTATACAGTAAGACGGTAAATGGCATCAGCTGTGGAGGCTGGTGCTTTTTTATTTTTAGCAACATATGTAGAAGCTTAATGCAGTGGTAACAAATATAAGGAGAGGATGATCATGACGAGTGAGGATATAAATACAGCACTTTATAAAAAAATGTATGCGGAGCAGGAAGGATTCCGCAAATGGCTGATGTTCCAGCCGCCTGAAATCATTTTGAAATATGCATATGAGTACAAATTGAAGGAGGATATCCTATTATCTCTGGAATATAAAGATTTGGAGGATATCCAGGCAGAATCACTTCTAAAACTGGATCAGCCCTTGCAGAAAATTTATGAAAGGCTTGACAGTAAAGAGACTGGGTATATGGACAGTGTGTGGGAGACAATCGAGGAATGCGCATCAACTGAAAAATCGTGTTTCGGATTTGCCGGCTATGAGAAGGAAAACAGATAAAAAATCAAGGTACTATATTTAAAAAATGGAAGGAGAATTAGGAAAATGGAAAGATTAAATGCAATGAAAGAGAAATATACAGAGATTTTTGTACAGGGAAAGCCTGTGTTGTTTACAGATATGCGGATTGACCGGAGCACGGTGCCGAAAGAATTATATTTATATGAGGTAAGACACGCCGATGAGGACTGGTGTGATCCCGCACAGATTGCAAAGGGAATACTCGTAAACTTCTTTGGATCTATCCTGACTCTTGAACCGATACCCCTGCCGGCGGACGGCCGTCTGGATATTGATTCGGAGAAAGAGTGGGATTTTGGGGAAGGTGAACCATATTCGATACAAGAGTTCATAGAAAAATATGGATCGTGTCAATAGTGAGTCTGTAATTTCAGGAGGAATATCATATGAAAGAAGAGCAGGGATATAAAATTCTGTTAGATATTGTTTTTGAAGATGACCATGGGTTTGCATTAGGTTGCAATCTTATGGCTTCCAAGATTTTTGTAATCTGGCAGTTTACGGAAAATGAGAACGGCCAGAGGGACTATTATCACGGATATTTTGAAAATGATTTTACTATTGCTATTCAAAATCTGCTGAAAAGACGTGAAAATTTCGGTTATCTAAATCGGATTTTAGAACGGAGCTATGCAAGAATCCCAGCATTGTATTATAGATACTACTCCACACAACGCCCGGTAGATATCGGTACTTACCCGAATTTTTCAGATAACAAGCCTGTTGTGATCGTAAATTATGATGAAAACAGAAGACGGTCGGTCGTAGGGGAATCATTCGAGGCATGGGGCGAGCTTACATATATGCAGCCTCTGACCAAGGAGCAGATGGAGGCTTATGAACTCAGGCCGGCTCCATGTAACAAGGACTCAGCAAGCTGTTTATGGCTGCAAAATATAAATGCAGCTATTTGAGGGCATTTTCGTAGTAACACTTTATTATAGATATGCCGCATGTTGATACAGCTGATGGCTTTTTTATAAAAGGAGGATATACAATGGATGATCTGATAAAAAAGAAACTTCACAGATCTAAAGATATTAGCATAGTAGATGGAGAAAATTGTTATATACAGGAAACTGTATCTGGCACCACACCGCAGGAAGAGAACGATATTTCAATTGATTTGCAGAAAAAAGCCATAGAAATTTTCAATGCTTATAAAGACTTGAGCCAACAGAATAAGATTGATATTATTGCAAAAGCATTTGGCTGTAAAACAGGCGAAATTTACACTTCTGCGTGTACAGGTAAATGGCGTGGCACCAGTGATATTTCTATTCGGTTTGAAAACGGCGTATCTCTCTTTATCGGGAATCATCTGACGAGGAGAGCAAAGACGACTAAGGCACAGATAGAATATATTAACCGTACATTGATGCGGTTTAACCCGGAAATTATTGAAGTGACAAAGGAATTAGCTCTTTCTGCTCTTTTGCAGCAGGAGACTAAAGACAATGAAATTGCATTACAAAAAGGTCTGAAGCCATATCTGATCTTAACTGTAGAATTTAACGATGCAGCTAACACGAGATTTGCAGACTATATTGGATGGTACTATGTAACTTTGGCAGTCGACGGGAAAATATGTACCCATTTGGAAACAGGTCTGAACTGTGATATAGCAGAAGGAAGAGTAGGCAGAGCTCCTATGCAACGAGATTATTTTGTTGCAGGAGCTTTAAATGAAGTGGATTATGTTTTCAATAATGTTGGGTTTTCTTCTTCATCAGGGCTGTATTCCTTGCCATTGCGGGAAGAGGTGCGCAAACGTGTGGAAAAAATATTGGAAGAGCGTATTATGGTCTAAAGGAAAAGTGACGTGTTTTCAGGGCGTTCATTTGAAACAAGTTGTAAGGTAGGAAGCTAGGTAACTGAAAGGAGAATACAAAAAATGAGGGCGCGGGAGTCGGAAACGGCTCGTCGCGCCTTGATTTCATGTGGATGCTGATGTATCAAATATGTAGGAGCAGGTAATGTCACTTCTCAGAGCATATGATTGTAGGATTGCTCACTGAATGGGAATACACAGTTCACAATAGTGTCTATCTACAAGTGGTCTGCTATAGCGTTCCATTATAGGTCTGCTTTTATCCAACAAATATCCTAATTTCTGTAATTCAAAAAAACACATTTTCCATGCAGTTTGAATTGCCTTTGCTGTGTGGGGAATCAAAAAAGTTAAATATTTACCGCCCTCTAATTCTCTGCACTGGATTTGATTTGGTGCAAATTTATATATTGTGGGTTGCTTGATACAAACATCGTAACGGCACTGGAACGGATCCACTATTTCGGGGTTATCCATGGGTATTGCATAAATCACAGTATCCTCATTATACAAATCATTCTCTTGAATCCATTTCTTAAAAGTACCCATCAGTTTATAATTTTCAGAACCATACTTACCAGTTCTTCTCATATAAATAATCTTAGAAGAAGGTAAGTTTTCTTGCATGGTACTAATATAAAATTTCAAAATTGTTTTCTCCAATCCTATAGAGTACATCGATGTCTAAGCAAAGCATAACCCGAATTAAAATGATTTACAAGAAGTATTTTAAAACAGGATTTACTATTTTATATTATTCTTTTTTGGTTCGCCCTAAAAAAATTACACACCAGACTGGTGCTATAAATTGCATAATAAAAATAAAATAACAGCCAACCTGCGCTGAAAAAATTGACAAATTACCCACCAATGCAAATCCTATACAAGCTGCTGCCAAGCTAAATACTATTGCGAGCACACTAATCAATATCCGATAACTATTATGCATTGTATAACCTCCTGTTCAAATGCCAATTTCTTATTCAACAACTTAGGGTTGGTCATTCGACAAATCTCGATGATAAACCTCTAGTAATATCATTATAAACCGAACTTCCATCAAGAATAGTTCCAAATGTATCGATCCAAAATGGTATATAATCACACCTACTGGCAACCATCTGCGAGCCAATATTTGTTACAGAAGCAGAATAAAATGGAATAATATTTCGCGCCAGTAATTCTTTAGTTAATCCCCTCACTAAATACGTTCCCAATCGGGCATTTCTATATTCTTCCATAACATCTACGCCTATTTCCCATATGTCATTTACGGATGATTCTGCCGCACCCGCCACTCCAATAATTCTATTCTTGTCCTTTGCAATGTAAGCAGCTTTTGTTGATGTAGAATCATTTTCATCAAATGCTATTGAATTTTCAAAACCAGTCAACCCAGTAAGAGACAAAATATCTCTGTCAAAAAGATATTCGCACTCAAAATTCAACGATACTGATGCATCTTGTGTATAGTTATCATTGGGAACATAATGTATTGTCTGGCCATAAACTAACGGAAGTTCAAAAATTTCATCTCTATTCTTACTTTGTACAAGTTTTCGTACTTTATAATACAAATCTTCTGATGTGCAAATCACAACACAATTTCTATAGGCTAGTATCTTAATATATGGTTTTTTTGCATTGATATTAACAGAATACACTACTGATTTTCCATTTAATTCATCAGCACTACAATAAAATTCCTTTGACAATAATTTTTCAATTTTACTCCTAATAATTGCCTTCATATCCATCTCTATAAATTCTAATTTATTGTTCTACTGTTTGCTTTATTAAACTGTAACTGTTCATCAGAAATATCGATAGCTGTCCATTTAGCTCCGTATCGATACAAATTTCTTGGTATGACGCCTGTCCCGGTACCCAGATCCAAAACATCCTGACCAGTAATACATAGTTGCCGGTTAATTATTTTGTCATAAAAGAGCTCTGGATATATATCACGATATTTTGCGTAATCTGATGATGTTCTTCCCCAATCAAAAGGGGTACCATCGTCAATATTTTTATTAATTATTTCCATAAGGCGTTCCTCAATAATCCTTTTTGTTATCATCCTTTTTTGCATCTTTAATTCCGTCTCTAACTGCGAAACGGATTATCCAGTAAAGGATAAATAATATAATGATAGCTACACCAATTCCATTCATGCGTAAGCCCCCTTCTCCTGTATTTAAAAATGTTCATCGCATATTTTGCAATAATATCCAACAGAGGATATATCTTATTGTGGATCGCCTATATAAAGGATTGCATAAACTTTATCTATCCGAGCCGGAGAAGTTTCTGCGATATTTCCGTCATAATATACGGATACTTCGTCTCCAATATTAAAACTTGACATACTGTCTTTCCTTTCAATATCAAGAGATACCTCAAGACTGGCATAGCTTTCATATATTTCATCATCTTCATTTACATCAATGACGATATAATCTTCACTTGTTTCTGATACTATCCCTCTTACGCACGGCTCGTTATCAACAATGTAGTTTATGTCTTTTGCACATCCAGATAATAACATTAGACAAGTGCAGGCAAGAACCGCTATAACAGCCATATCGCGCTTTCTCATCCAAAACACCTCCGTAAATAAGGACAAGCCTTGAAATCTAGAATGCCTTAATTCTTTAATTCTACAACTTAGAATTTATAAATCGAGTTTCATATATATGGAAGTATCCATAGGACTATCGTTATAGCTGTCTATTTCATAAAAACCGTATTTTTTATACATATGGATTGCACTTTTCAAAAAAGGCAGTGTATCTAACAACATATGCGAATAGCCAATTTTTTTGGCATCATCTATGATTTTTTCAACCAGAAGGTTGCCTATTTTTCGCCCTCTGAATTTCGGCCTGACATAGAGACGTTTCATCTCACAATTTTGATTATCAATTTTTCTCAGCCCTATGCAACCAGCTAATTCCTCATCACAATAAACCAAATATAATCTTCCCTCAGGTAAGCCGTATTTGCTCTCCAAATGCTCCATTTCTTCACTATAATTTTGGATGTCTAAGTATTTTTGGAAAGAGCTATCGTTCTCAATTAGCATATCAGTATATTCTGTAAATAATTGGCTTACTTCTTCAGTATGATCGTAAGCATATACCATTTTTATTCCCATAACTGCTTGTCCTCCTGCATTATTGAAATCCAGTCATTAAACTGACATTTAATATTCATTAAAAAAATTCTGCAATTCCTCCACAAATTGTCCGATATGCAAACCATCTACAAATGAATGATGTGCCTGTACAGAAACCGGAATCATTATTTTTCCATCTTTTTCATAATATTTTCCCCAATCAAAAAGTGGTGTTGCATTATCTTTCTTTCCGGAGTTTGTGTGTGATATATGAGTATATGTAACCCAGGGCATAGGAGAACATTGAAAAACATCATTTCCTAATGGACCGGTAAAATATACGCTCTGTTCTTCTGCCGTTTTTGCTGCTAACTTACAGTATTCTTTCAAATCATCTATCATTGGAACATTCACCACTTTAAACAAGCCTGTATCCTTATTCAAATAAGTAAAAGCGGTGTCTATTTTATTATAAAGAGCAACTTGTCCATCTACAAAACGATAGCGAAAAGCTTCTATGTTATTAGCACATTTACACACCGCATATACCATAGCAAATGTAAAAGATAATCCTTGTTCCTTGATCATACGCTTAAAATTTGTAATGTCCGCTTCAAATGTCACGCAAAAAGCAGGCTCAACACAGTTTCTAAAAACAGCACAGTGAATTGCTCTTTCCCATGTTTTTTCATCTATTATCTGATATGAGTTAGCCATACATTATCCCTCTAACTTTCAATTAATTGTTTTAATGCTTGCTTTATTAAATTGTAACAAAACAAAGGAACAAATACTATATTAAAATGATAATATTGCTAATTTGAGGAATATACGAGCCGAAATTTGAGTGGCTGCAGGATGCATCTGACTGGAGATGTCCATTCTAGTGTACTGGAACGAATAGGAGTGTGGCAATCGGGTGAAAGGATCTCTATTCTCCGATCTGAGAAAAACTGGAGCCGGCAGCAGGCCTCTCCGGTTTATTTCTTTATATACAGACGACGGATGTTCCGTTATAATTGATATGGTAATTTGACTGTCAGGAGGAATTTGTTTTGAAACATATATTGATCATCGACGACGATATACATATTAACGAAATGTTGGACAAGGTTCTAAAACAGGAAGGATATCAGGTGTCCCATGCATATTCCGGTACGGAAGCGCTGCTCCTGTTGTCGAACTGCCGGCCGGATTTGATTCTGTTGGATCTTATGCTGCCTGGTTTATCCGGGGAAGAAGTGCTTCCACAGATCTCCGGGATACCGGTCATCGTTATGAGCGCAAAAGTAGATGTAAAAGGGAAGGTGGATATGCTGTTAAACGGGGCAGCAGATTACATAACCAAGCCTTTTGAGATTGAAGAACTGCTTGCCAGGATTATCGTACAGTTTCGAAAAGCTGCTTCCCCATCTAACGAAACGATACTGCAATATGATTCGCTCCGCTTGGATGTGTTCACTCATGAGGTCATCGTTTGTGGTCAGGCTGTAAAGCTTACAAAGACTGAGTTTGCCATCCTGCGCCTTCTGATGGAGAATCCGAAGCAGATCATCACAAAGAGTGTGCTTCTTGACCGAATCAGCGAGGATACGCCGGACTGTATGGAGAGTTCCCTTCGTGTGCATATCAGTAATTTACGGAAGAAACTTCGTGAGCCGTCCGGGAAGGATTATATTGAAGCTGTCTGGGGAATCGGATTTCGGATGACAGGAGAGTAAATCTTTACACTTTCTTTGCAATTCTCTTAACAGCTTTCTTAACACCTGCCCGATAGAATGACAGTATCAACAAACAAGAAGGAGGCTTTAAGAGATGAAATACATCCTGACAGCAGATAATCTAAACAAAAACTATCGTCATTCCCATGCATTACACAATTTCTCCATGCATATCCCGAAGGGAGCAATCTACGGATTTGTTGGAGAAAATGGCGCCGGAAAGACGACTTTGATTCGAACCATCTGCGGGCTGCAGGCACCGACTTCCGGGACTTACAGCCTGTATGGGGTGAAGAATACAGATAAACGCATCCGTGAAGCGCAGCAGCGTATCGGGGTCGTGGTAGAAAGCCCGGCTGTCTATCTTGATATGAGTGCAGAGAATAACCTGAAGCATCAGTATCATGTACTGGGACTTCCGACATATGACGGACTGAAAGAGTTGCTTCATCTGGTAGGACTGGAAAAAACAGGCAGAAAGAAAGTGAGGAATTACTCCCTTGGCATGAAACAGAGGTTAGGTATCGCGGTAGCCCTGGCAGGCAATCCGGATTTCCTGATCCTTGATGAACCGACCAACGGACTTGATCCACAGGGAATCATAGAGCTGCGAGAACTGATCCTAAAGCTCAACCGTCAGCGGCAGATCACGGTTCTGATCTCCAGCCACAATCTGGATGAACTCTCAAGGACTGCGACCCATTACGGTTTTATTGTGGACGGGTCCATGGTAAAGGAGATTACCGCAGAAGAACTGGCTAAAGCCTGCAGAAAGTGTGCTGTACTGACTGTGACAGATACGGGAGTCCTTGCACGTGCATTGGACCTGTTGGGACTTGAGTATGATATATTATCGGAATCAACGGCAAATGTATATGGAGAAATCCCCATATCGGAGTTGACTTTGGAGTTGGCAAAGGACCAGTGCCGGATCCTTTCCCTGCACGAGAAGGACGAGACTCTTGAGAGCTATTATATCAATCTGACAGGAGGTGGCAGATATGAGTAAACTGTTATATGCAAACTTTTTCAGGCTTTGGAGAAATAGATTGTTCCAGATTGGACTTGGTTTTATGTTTTTTGTCGGCAGTTTCCTAGTGTTTCAGCAGTACCGGCAGCTTGTTGGGTATGGAACCAATGTGAAACTGGATAGTACTATGTTTGGCTATACCATTATGATCGGAGTCATCAGTTCCATTTTCTGCTCCCTTTTCGTAAGTACAGATTATAATGATGGAACGATTCGGAATAAAGTGATTGCAGGCAGCAGGAGAGCAGAGATCTATATCGCGAATCTGATTGTTAATATTGTGGCATCGTTTCTGTTGTGCTTCTCTTATATACTGGCGAATATCGTGATTGGTATTCCACTGATCGGAACCCTTGAGACTCCCCTTCCGAAAGCACTTCTTATCTTGGCAGGAAGCCTGCTGACAGTGATTGCATTTTGTGCCGTATTTACAATGATCAGCCTGCTGATCCAGAGCAAAGCTATAGCGCCGGTAGTTTGTATTGTGGCAATGTTTTTATCCATTGCATTTCTTAACGAAGTGCAGAGGATCCTGGATCAGCCGGAATTTTGGTATGACGGTACAGTGAATACCGCCTATGTGGATGGAACAGAGCGAGAAGTATTGGAATTTCTCTATAATGCGATACCTGCAGGTCAGGAGATGCAGTATTCCAGGAGAAGCACGGAGAATATTGGTGAAATGGCGGCTTACGCAGGGGGCCTGACAGTGATTACAACAGGGATTGGCGCATTTTTCTTCAATAGAAAAGATATAAGGTAGGTATGGATATGAATGTTTGGATATGTGTGATAATTGGTATTCTGATAGCTACAACAGCGGTATTGGCGGTCAAAGTTTATCTTATGAAAAAATCGGCAAGGGAGATCCGCCGGTCCTTTGAAGAGAAGCTTACTCAGGATACGAATACTTTGATCCACATATCCAGCCATGATCCGGATATGCGGGCGCTAGCAGGAGGTCTGAATGCCCAGCTGCAGATATTCCATGAGGGACGGCAGAAGTTTGAGCATGGTGACCTGGAACTGAAAGAAGCTGTCACCAACATATCGCATGATCTGAGGACACCGCTGACAGCAATTTATGGGTATCTGAAATTACTGGAGAATGAAGAGTGCTCGGAGACGGCACGGGATTATCTGGCGGCGATCGGTGAACGGACGCGGGCATTGAAGCAGCTCACAGAAGAGCTGTTTAGATATACCATCGTCACTTCGGATACGGAAGAGCTGAAATTGGAAAAGCTTTCGATTAATGGAATCCTTGAGAGTGTGATTACATCCTATTATTCCGTACTTGTGCAGCGGAATATTGAACCCAGTATCTCAATACCGGACGAGAAGGTTGAACGGATGCTGAATGGCGAAGCTCTGTCCAGGATTTTTGGAAATATTATCAGTAATGCTGTGAAATACAGTGATGGGGATCTGATGATCTCGCTGACAGAAACGGGAAAGATTACATTTGCTAATCATGCGGCAGGGTTGACGGAGGTACAGGTAGGAAGACTGTTTGACCGCTTTTATACAGTAAATAATGCACGCAGGTCTACCGGACTTGGCCTTTCTATTGCAAAAACACTTACGGAAAGAATGGGCGGGAACATTGCGGCAGAATATAAGGATGATATACTTAAAATTTCTTTGAAATTTGACTAATCTGTAAGCAACGAATTATGGAAGTAAACCGAGTACCTGCGGTATAGCAGCGCAAGTGCTCGGTTAATATAAATCAACGTTTTTGACCTGTAAATAGGGCGTCTCACTTATCATTCTGGTATAAGTAATAAGCGGTGGTTATTTTTCATCAATCATATTTTTCAATTTTTATTGTGGCTATTGCAGATTGATTTGGTGCTCCGGATATAAGATCCTGAGGGGCAGGTACTAACATCATGAAACCGTCTTTATTGTAGCGGTGTTCATAGCCACGGGCATATTTCTCCTCAACAGAAATATGCTGTACCTGTCCGATAACCATGGAAGTGATGCCGGCACCACTCAGATCCTGAATATCTTTCAGGACACATTCCATATTTAGAAAAGCTTCCTGTATTACTGGGGCATGAATACTTTTAGCGTCAGAAAGCGTGAAGTTTCCTACAGCAAATTCATCATCCTCAATGTTATTGTGATGAATCGTTGCTACCAGTTTGTCATAATAGCTTAAGGGCAGAAAATTGATACAAAAACACTTGTCCCGCTGAATGTTAGCATAGGTATGTGTATGCTGATATAGATTTCCCATTACAGCGAAGAAAGCAGTCTTATCGCCATGAAAACAGCTCCATGAGTGGAAGCATACATTTGGCTGGCCGTTTTCCTTCCAAGTTGTAATGGCAAATAGAACGGTAGGAATCCCTGCGGTTACTTCAAAATGTGAAAATAAGTCAAATTCTTCTGGATATAAGGGTTTAAAATATTGCGGAAAATCCTTGCCAATTTCTATTTTCATTCCAACACCTCCTGAAAATGACATTATGATATATAGTAAAGCAATCTAAAAAGTTCACTTTATGAATTCAATCCTTTAGATTTGTATTTATATACTGCAACGATTGTTATTGAAAAAAGGATCATCGCTGCGTTTGCAACAATTGTTCCGGGCCATGTCATTGTCATAGGGATAAAAAGGGAAGAGGCAGCATTGAACATGGTATGGAAAAGGACATAAGCAAATACATAACCGTTCCCGGCTATTTTATAAACTGCACCTCTAAAAAAACTTAATGACATGACCTGAATATTGAACATCCAGAAATTGATCAGTCCTTCACAGTGACTCGTACCGGGAATAAAAAAGAGTGGGATATGCCAGAAAACCCAAGTTATACCGATCAATAGAGAAGAAATAGCAAATCCATACTTTTTGTCCAGCCTTGGTTGTAATACATACATCCATCCAGTTTCCTCTAAGCCACCGATAAAAAGGTTACCAGGCAGAGAGAGGAAGAACATATAAAAGGGCAGCGCCATTTCTATGCGGCCCGATGCTATTATATGCATTCCAAAATACAATACAAGACCTGTAATGACAATCAAATAGACGGAAATCCTATTTTTGGCCCAGAAAACTTTTTTCAGCCATTCCAGAAGACCTGTTACTTCTTTATTCTGCTTCAGAACGAGATAAGAGGCGATTGCAGGAGATAAAATATAAAGCGCAAATGGTATATTCATTGCAAACTGTGGCAGTGAAACAACCAGACTATATACATGGTAACCGAATTGACCGAGCACAATTAATATACCTGATGTACAATACGCGATACAAAAGGTCAGGATAGTAAATTGAAGAATAATTTTTTTTTCAGTCAATTGTTGTGCCTCCTGAATCATATAATTGTTATATTGTTTTCTTACATCTAAAGAATATAAAATCTGGTCGGTGAAGTGTTCCGCCAAACTGAGCCGGATACTTCTTTCTCATTCCCTCGGATACATGAGATTCTTCGCATTCTTCAATCAAAAATCCAGCATTTACAATAGAATTGACAATACTGGAAAAGGTTCGATGATAAACTTCATAGTTCTCGACAACCCATTTGACTGTCCTTTTTCCCTCAACCATATAGTTGCTGATATTTGCATAAAGTCTTTCGCCTGATTCTGTTCGGGTATATCTATCATATTGACCATCCCATGCTGTTGCCATTGGATGAGACATACTAAATACAAAATGAGCACCGGATTTTAATAGACTATATACATTTTTCATTAGTTTGTCTAAATCTTCGGCATAATCAAATGCTAAGGAACTTGTAATCAAATCAAACTGCTCATCAATTTGACATATATCTTCCAACGCTAGTTGTTGATAAGTAATATTTTTAGCATGAAAATGTTCTTTTGCATACTCTAGCATTTTTTCAGAAATATCTATACCTAGTACAGATTCAGCTCCCATATCAGAATACTGCTTTGCATGCTGACCCAGGCCACAGCCTATGTCTAATACTTTTTTACCATTTACTTCTGGAATCATCGCAAATAAAATAGGGGTTTCTATACAATCATTGAAATTAATCTTGTCGGTACGAAGATTTTTGAAATTTTCAAAGAAATTTTCATTATCATATATATTTTGTTTTGCCATTTTCTCTCCTGTTCAACGATTAATCCTAGCTAGCTTAGTCAAATACCGGTTTATTTTCTATTCCTTACTGTGAGGATAAAAAAGAATTGTTACTTCCGATTCGGTTTTCTCTTAATAGCCAACAAATTCATGTAGTCAGCAAATTCAGCAGTATTGGTCGGATAAAACATTACCCATTTCCCATCACGATAGGTTTTTGCTTCATCAAATTGCTTACAGACAGTATTGGAAAGAGTACCTCTTATATTTTCAAATTTTGTTCGTTCATCCTTCCCAAAGATAATCATGAAACCAATGCAATTATTTTTGGCGTAGAGGCAGCAAAGCGTCTTCCCACCTTTACGATATTTATACTCGTAGATCCAATTCTTCCCACCAGTATTCCATATTCGTTCTATTTCGTATTTTTCATCAATAACCAAACATAACCTCTGCCAGATTTCAAACAAAGATTGTCCGAGTAATTCAGTCATGGTTTTTTGAGATGGTATATTTTCAAGCACTGTATTTCCTCCATAAAATCAGATATAACGCCGTACTTTTTTCATATATTGGATGTATGCGTCACCAAATTCCTCTTTACATTCTCTTTCTTCCGCAAGAATGATCCAATGAGCAGAGAACTGAAATATCAGTATTACTGCAAATAGTATTGAAGATTGAGTCAATAGTGCCATCCTGATAAAGCATATAAAATATGCTATATACATAGGATTACGTGAAAATCGATAAATTCCATTCGTATTCATTCCAGATGCGTCAGGTGTTGAAAAGTTCACTATTGTAATTGTGCATAAACAAAGGCCGATAGAGTAAAAAACAACACCCAGGAAAAATAGCCACGAAAAATCAAATTCTACAGTCAAGAAGAACAAATATATAAATAATGTAATATTTGAAATTTGATAAATATAATAGGCAATTTTTTCATTCCCCTGCATAGGAGCAAAATGAGCTGCTCGTTGAACCGATTCTTTGTTTAAAACATGAAGCAGCACAAATCTTATGATCAAAAAGGGAATCAGTAATAAAAATCCATTCATGATATATTACTTGTCTTGAAGATTTTTATATGCATCGGGGTTATTGGCGATAAAAGCACTGATCGTTTGGCAGTCATTCAGATCCGTGCAGTCACCGCATGTTGTTACTCCTCTTTTCAAAGCACACTGGCGAATACTGCAGAGATTATCACAATATACGGTTTTCACCCCATCAACGCGGCAACCCTCGCAATTGATATGTTCTGGCAGAATAGGTGCCTGATTTAATTCAGCCCATAGTTCGGCAGTTTTTTCCCGCAAAGCCTGGTCATCATGAATTGTTGCAAGATAAGCATCACACTTTTCGCAGTCCAGACCACAATACGCAATCATATCCTTCATCGCTATGTACCTCCTGATTGTTCGATTTATAGTCCATTTTTATATATTATACCATTCTGGTATCCCTCTGTCATTTTGTTTCTCGTATGTGCTCGTATGTATAAAATAGGCGAACAGCAACAACTGCCGATCAATCCCCTAGAATACAAAAATAGGGTCTTCTCAAAAATGGTCAACTATATATAATGAAAATTAACCACACTGGTCAAAAGGAGGTGCCATGAACGAAAAATTTTACAGTTTGTCAAAAGAAAAACAGCAAGCAATCATCAACGCCGGCTACAGGGTTTTCTCACAGAACAGTTATAAAAAGAGCCCGATGCAGGAGGTCGCTGATGCAGCAGGGATCAGCAAATCACTTCTTTTTCACTATTTTCACAACAAGAAAGAATTTTATATGTTTCTCTGGACAACCTGTGGCAAAATTTCTATTTCTACAATGATGTCTTATGGATGTTATGACCGCAGGAATCTGTTCGAAATGATGGAACGGGGATTGAGGGCCAAGATAGATATTATGAAAAAGTATCCTTTTATGGGAAGCTTCGTGATTCGTGCCTATTATGAAACAGATCCTTCCATTCAGCCGGAAATAGAGAAGAGCTATGCTGAACTGCTTTCTCTGGAAGCTGCCCCGTCATGGTCTAATCTGGATCCGGACCAGTTTATAGAGGGAGTAGAACCTGAAAGGATTCTGCGGGAAATGTATCTTGTTTCAGAAGGATATCTATGGGAGATTCAGAAAAAAGGGTCTCTGGACATAGATGAGGACATTGAGAAAATAGAAGCGGATTTCCATGAAATGATCGCATTCTGGAAGAAAATATATCTAAGAAAGATGGGATAAATGATGAACGCAATACAGACAGATGGTCTTACAAAATTTTATGGCAGGTCCCGGGGGATTATCGATCTTGACCTGGAGGTGCATGAGGGTGAATTTTATGGATTTATTGGGCCAAATGGCGCTGGGAAAAGTACAACCATTCGTATTCTGATGGGACTGATACATAAAACCCGTGGCAGTGCAAAGATATTTGGAAAGGATATTTCAAAAGAAAAAGAACAGATTCTGTCTGTGACAGGATATCTCCCTTCTGAAGCAGTTTTCTATCCGGATATGCGGGGACGGGACCTGATCCGGCTTTCAGCGGATCTGCGCCGGAAAGACTGCCGGAAGGCATCCGCTGACCTGTGTGAGCGATTGCAGCTGGATCCTTCCCGACGGATCAGCGAGCTTTCGTTCGGAAATCGGAAGAAGCTGGCCGTCGTCTGTGCCCTGCAGCATGATCCATTGCTTTGCATTCTGGATGAACCAACAGGTGGATTGGATCCCCTGATGCAGAGGGAATTCTTTGAGATATTGAAGGAAAGAAACAAGAAGGGCATGACTGTATTCCTCTCTTCCCACATTCTCTCCGAAGTCCAGCGCTTCTGCAGTAGGGCCGCGATTATACGGGCGGGGAGGATTATTGCCTCCGGAAGTGTGGAAGAACTGACACGTACAAACGCAAAACGGGTTACTATCCGGGGAGCTTTTGATTCTTCCGGTCTGCCCGATGTACGGGATTTTCAGATGTCTGGTGACACGGTCAGTTTTCTGTACGGTGGTGACATTAATCTGCTCCTGTCTAGGCTTACCAGTCATCAGATCATGGACCTCAGCATATCCGAACCAGATTTGGAAGAGATTTTTCTACACTATTATACGGAAGGAGATGAGAAGTAATGACAATTTTCAGACACGAACTGCGACAGGGCCGCTTAAGCCTGATTATATGGACTGCATCAATCGCATTTCTCTTCGCGGTATGCATCTTCCTGTTTCCGGAGATGAAGGGGGAGATGGATCAGGTCAGCGATGTTTTTTCAGCTATGGGAAATTTCAGTGCTGCCTTCGGCATGGATCAAGTAAACTTCGGCACCCTGACCGGTTTCTACGCTATTGAATGTGGTAATATCCTTGGGCTTGGAGGAGCTCTGTATGCTGCCATGTGCGGGATCTCGATGCTGTCTAAAGAGGAAAAGGGACATACAGCAGAATTCCTTCTTTCCCATCCGGTCAGCCGGAATAGTATCCTGAGCGGTAAACTTGCAGCTTTGTTTCTTCAGATTCTGGTCCTCAATACTGCTGTACTGATCATCTCCCTTATATCCATTTATGCGGTGGGAGAGGATATTCCATGGAAAGAAATCCTCCTGCTGCATTTGGCCTATGTCCTTTTACAGATAGAGATTGCATCCATCTGCTTCGGAATTTCAGCTTTTTTGCGGAAGGGGAGTCTGGGTGTTGGCCTTGGTCTTTCGATCATGCTTTACTTTTTCAATATTATTGCAAATATATCTGATTCTGCTGAATTTCTAAGGTTTATCTCTCCGTATGGATATGCAGAGGGCACGGAGATTGTAACAAATATAAGCCTGGACGGAATGCTGGTGCTGCTGGGGATGCTTTACGGTGTGATCGGAGTTTGTGCAGGCTATATTCAATACAACAGGAAGGATGTTATGTAGGGGAAACGAATCGTCTCTTTAAACGAAACCGTTTCCCACCATCCCTTGAAAAAGGATGACGTTTGAGCTGCCGCTTATACACAGTGGTGAAAAAACTCATTTTCAAGGAGTGCATAATTCTTAGGATTTACTGCGGATATAATCTTCCTGTCTCTGGTTATGAATAATACTTCGTCGCAGAAGTTAGCGACAAGGTCTAAATTGTGGACAGAAAAGAGAACCATGCAGCCTGAATCCCGGCTTTGAATAAGCATCTTTTTCAGGATAGCAACACTTTCCGGGTCAAGTCCGTTAAATGGCTCGTCCAGAAGCAGATTGCGGGCTCCAGACAGAAATGCTGCAATAAGATAGATTTTCTGTTTCATTCCCAGCGAATAGTTGGCGATATAATCGTCTAATGACTGGTCAAGCTTGAAAGTACAGGACAGCTCTTCGATAATGTGGGATGTTTTTCTGCTCTCTTGTTGGTATAGCTTTATCACAAACTGAAGATATTCCCTGCCGGTCAGATTCAGGAACATTTCCTTATTGTCCGGGACATAGAAAAAGTGTGATTTTGACTGAAATAGATCACTGCTGATCCCGTCGATTTCAATTTTCCCGCCATCTATTGAGAAGCTTTGTGTTATGGCATTCAGCAGAGTGGATTTTCCGATGCCGTTGATCCCCACCAGTGCATAGACCCGGCGGTCGGAAAGGGAGCAGGAGACACCATTAAAAATAATCTTTTCATATTTCTTTGATAGATTAGTTATTGCAATCATAAAAAAATCCTCCGATAAAAGTGCCAGATGCAGAATTCTATTCCCACGATGCAGATACTGCAAGAAAAGGCAAAGGGGAGCAGACTTGCGGAAAAGCCCCCATTTACAGAGAATTCTAATTCCCATACAGTGAAGGCAATTGCTATAAACAGCACGATCAGTTTGCTGATATTACCGTGTAATAGTTCATTTGTGCTGCTTACAGTGCGAGGTATTTTATAATCAATCAGTACGCCAATCCAGGCGCAGGCATAGTTCATCATAGTAGCATAGAGCAGGAGCAGCAGAGCGTCGATCGGCAGAAACTGTCTGGAAAAAACAAGCCCTGTCCAGAACAGTATCACAGTCATTTCGCCCCATAGGAAACCGTTTATTGTTTTCCAAAGAAAAAGTCTGTGCGAAGATATCGGGAGAAATCCATAGTATTTTATATTGCTGTCGCTGGAATAAGCAGTACTTGATATTGTATTAACGGAGCAGCAGGATATCATAAGGAATAATTCCGCTGCATATTTCGGCATCGGGCCAGAGAATGCGAACCCCTTTGACAGAAACCCGTACAGCAGCAGGACAGTAATGATATTTTTGATATTGGAAAAGAAGATTAACTCCTTATTTCCTGTCACCCTTCTCCATTCCAGGAGAAAATATGGGTTACGGATCCTTGATATCCGGACAGATCTAACTCGCTTACGAAGGTAGAAATTCTGAGTATTTATATAACCCCTGATATAAAAAAGCCTGACTCCTATCGAAGAGAGGAACAGCATAAATATCAGTAGTAAAATTGTATATGGCAAAAACCCCGCCGGTATCATATCATTAAGCCCTTGTATAAATACAGGTCTCACAAGAAGCGATGAAAGGGACTTGAATGAATGCACTGCCAGAAGGAGAAAAGAACCATACTGCAGGATAATGAACCCATATACCGTCAATTTGGCCGGAAGAATGATGCTGATCAATATACAGACCAGCAGAATACAGCAATCAATTATCCAGTTGACCATGCAGCAGAAAATAAAATACCATAATACTTCAGATCCCTGATAAGTGAAACCAAGCCAGAATAAGGAGGTACAGACTCCGATCTGCAAAGCGCCAATCTTTATGAGTATAGGAAAGATAAGTCTGCCTGCCGTAATAGGATAATGAAGTATCCTTTTGATATGATGATTTGTGAAGAGCTGATCCGGAATCTGGTATATCCCAACAGCTGAGCAGATGACCAGTGCCAGGATCGACGCTATTACAGGATGATCAGGACGGTAATCCGCAAGAAAGTACTCCAGGACATACCAGAATAAATAACCGGCATATATGCCCAGGATCACAAGTGAAATGGTAATGACAGGAGAAGTTCTTCGTTGGGTCAGGGTTTTGTATAATATGCGGTTCATAGAAATCCTCTGTTCATAAATTAGATATATAGGTTGCTGTCATCGCAATGAGCAGAATAACAAAAACGGCAGTATTCACCTTGCTCAGTCGGTTCTGCTTGATAAAACCGATGTTGATCAGCAGAGCAATGAGTGGAAGCAGCCATACGGCGAGTGCACTGGGAAGAGGATAGTAGGTATTCCCCATATGCAGAATTGAGATCTGTTCTGGCAGGAAAAGAAGCATGATTCCGGATACAATAAACATGATCAGGATAATGCCAAAGTTCACGATCGCCAGTTTCCCATTGCTTTCAGTGTAACTTTCCCCTAATAAATTTCTCATCATTTTTCGAATCATAAGAGAGTCCTCCATTAATTATTCGCTGCATATTAGTCTGTAAGGGCCTGAAGCCGTTGGAGTATATTTTGAAAATGCGGATAATCCTTAAGCGGTTCCAGTGTTTTACATGACGCGATACAGTTATATATACTTTGACGAGTCATGATGCCGTTACGCGGCATATCATTCCCAAGTGTAAGAGTATCCTCCAGCCATTTATCCAGCTGATCAAAATAGCTGTCGCCGTGTAGCTGCAGTGGATAGTGGCAGTGGGTGGCAACTCGGGTATATTGCTCCAGCATTTCCAAGGCCTTTTCATCATTATTGAGTTTCATATATCCCTGTGCAGCTGTAAAGTATAGTGGCAGGATAATCCCAGGATGAAGCTGATTCAGGTCAAAAGCTTCTGCAATCATAATAGAGCGCTTACAGGTTTCTTTAAAAGCGGGTTCATTCTCTAAACATAAGCCCATATAAATAGATAGCAGGTTTATAAGAACAACGATATGTTGGAAGATACCGACCTGCAGGATATTACGGGCTTCTTTTTTATTTCCAAGCATATTATATGCAGTGGCCAGCAGGGGCTCTGACGATGTCATGGAGAAATCAGGACTGCCGAGCAGATCCAGAACTTCGGCAGGCTTACCCAGTGACAGCCGGCACAGCGCCTCCATATTCAAAGCCTGCTTAGCCAGGTCAACATTATCTGTTTCAGCCTTTACACGGGCAAACAGGTCTGATGCTTCATTTAGTAGATTACTTGCAGTAGTACGGTCCTCTATAAAAGAGATATGATTAACATATAGGCTGCCAATTTGATAGAGCAGTGGGAAACAGGAAAAATATTTTCGAGTAATCTCCCGGCAGTGATCAAGCACCTTCTCAAGTGGCAGGGTTGAAAAATCTTCGCTTAACTGCCGGTATAGAATACGGATCTGTTCCTTTGTTAATTGTGGTTCATAGCCCATCAGTTCATCGATACTTATATTGAAGTAGGCAGCCAGCTGAGGAAGCAGTGTGATGTCGGGGTATGTCGTTCCAGTTTCCCATTTTGATACAGCGGTTTTTGAAACCCCCATATAGGCAGCCAGATCATCCTGTGTCAGCCCGCGTTTATGGCGGTTTTCTACCAGTACACGGCTTAAGTTTATTTTTTTCATTAGCTCCACCTCCTGTCAGTCATTATATGGAATGAGATAGAGGAAAACAATAGAACAGAAGTTTACTTTGTACGAAAAAGTTAACCATCAGGCAACTTTATAAGCTGATTTGTCCGGTTGTGATATTATGCTCGCCGTTGTTTCAAATGGAGGGTGTAATTTGTCTTTTTGCAGTTTTTCAAGCTTCAATGTTACGAAAAAAGACATCGCCTAAGCAATGTCCTGTTTCTTATTTCAAATATAAATATGTACAGTAAGGTATTTTCTGTGACTGATTTTATGTTGCTTTTCAGCCAATGAGCTGTTCATAGGCGGGCATCAGGAGCTTTTCCCATCTTGCTTGTATATAAGTCTGATAGAATGTGTGTTGCAGATCCGATAAGTAAGGAACTTCTTGTAGAAAGTTCTGAATCTCATCCATGTGAATTCTTGGTACAATCCGCATTAATGCTTTGTTACAGTCCTCGGATTTTTTAGACATGAGGAAATCATAGTAATGGATTTTTCTTCCCTGATCTTTTACAGCAGATGTAGGAAATTGAAAAATCCGAGCGTTTAATTCGTCTTTGTCCTGCAGGACACGTTCCATGACCTTGTCATCTGCTTGAGGAAGTAGGCAACTCCCACAGTCGAAGACTGGTGCGATTTCAGCATTTTGTGTAGCAGAATCGAATAAAAATCCCCAATTTCCATTGTGCCGATCAAAATTGCCAAGAAATGCATCGACAACAAACATATTCCAGAAGTGTTGCTTTAACGTATTGGGATTAACAAACTGCTGTTTTTCCATACTTTCCATAATATCTGATAGTTCAGTCCCAGTACCGCCATGTTCAGAATCAAGGATTGTGTTTTTTATAGAACAGAAGTCATAAAGAATCTTACCGTTTGCGGTAAAATCTTTGCAGGCACAAACCACCTTTGTTTTTCCGGATATCTGGAAGGTGCCGAGCAATGTTTCCTGCGTGCATATGCCAAGCATACGGAAAATGCTGCTTGCGATATGTTCACTGAAGCAACTGTTTGTGTAGGAAAGATCGGTGGGTTTATTTTCTGCAGAAGGCGGAAACTTAAGCATATAAACCGCGCCTTCATATTCTACTGCAATTTTTTTCCCGTTTGCTCCATTGTAGGCTTTTCCGAAAATACGCCTACATTTTGTAAAATCAACGTGCTCCATGCTTTTCCCCACCTCCCCATAAGAATTTTTGCCTGAGATAATCAGCATGTTCTGGCGTGATTGCTTTTTCGTTAATTTCTGCTATGTTAATACTGCCATATAGTTCACCCCACAGGCAGTCCATAAGGGAAGATCCAGTTTTCATACCTTCTTTGAAAGCGTCAAGATCCTGTTGGAGATATTCCGGCAGACCATGTTCATAGGATTTTTCTCGAAGCTCTTCTTTTGTGTTTGGTTCTGCGAACACATCCTCCACTAGAGTTTCCATGGATACACCAAGTGTCTTGGCAAGTTTATAAATTGTTTCTACGTGAGGAACTCCGCTCAACGCGGAAAGGCGGTATTTGGTTATGTGCTTTTCCTGTAAAAGTTCATTAATTCCCATAGCTATCACCTGATTATATTATATCGGTATGGCGAAATAAAATCAAGTGAGCTTTTTTTTAAACAGAATTAATATATGAATTTTAATTAACAGATGAATGCCATTTTCTTGTTAATTTTAATTGTCACAGATAGGGCAGAGTATCCATTCTATTTTGTACTCTTTATACTCATACTTAAAGCTGCCTCTTGTTTACAATCGGAATACTTATAGCAACGCATATTATACATAAGGAAACAGTGATAATAATAGCTTTTATATATACGTCTATTTCTTCCGTACCCATCAAAAGCGAGTTGGTATTCATTAATACTGTGGGTGAATAGGCCTTTACTTTCGGTAAGATACTCAATAAATATGCCAGCAGTACTGTTACGCCAACGCATAGGGTAACACCTGCGTTATTTTGAAACAGCGATGAAAAAAGAACAATAAGGCATATAACCCATACACCGAACAGCCACCATATAGTCACCGAGAAAACTAAGTTATTCATAATACTGTTATCCCAAAAGTAAGCATTGTATCCATAAGTAATGGCAAAACATATTCCGTAGCCAACTGTCCAAAGCGACAGTAACAGCACAGCTTTTGCAAGCACAACCTTATATCTTGACAAGCCCTTCGTCAGTATGAGCAGCAAGGTTCCAGATTTATATTCTTTCGTAAATATATCGCTGAAGATCAGTACAAAAGCGATCAGTACAATAGGAATGTTTTTAAAAAACTGTGTCCATGAGGTCAGGGCGTCTACTTGAACATTCGTAACAATGAACCCGCTTTCTGCCATTGAATCAGACAGCGTTTTCATCATCCAGGGCGTCAGCTTCGCAATGGCAGGACTCATGATACCGAACAGAACAAACAGGAATAGGAGAATCACGATTTTGCCCGTCCTTGCAGCTTCCAGATATTCCTTTTTCATAAAAGAAACTAGAGATTTCATTTTGTCACCTCCAAAAACAGCGATTCAAGCGTCGGCTCTATCCGTTCAATTTTTAGTATGGGAATCTTATTTTCAGAGATATATTTCATAATATCGAAAAAATGATCCTCGTCTCCCTGATAAACAAGCACATTTTCCTCTGTGCGTTGAAGTTCACGAAAGGCTTTTGTAAGCGTATCCGTGACTTCTTTTTTCTCCATTTCCATGATAAATCCGTTGGATGACCGCTTATTTCGCAATTCTGAAATGGTTCCCTGCATGGCAACTTTTCCATCGTTCAAAAAAGCTGCCTCTGTACAGATGCGCTCCACATCTGAAAGAATATGTGTGGAAAAAAATACTGTGGTCTGCTCTTTTGCCGCAAGAAGGATATCCAAAATTTCCTTGCGGCCTGCCGGATCAAGCGCGGATGTGGGCTCATCACAGATTAAAAGTTTTGGACGGTTTAAAAGTGCCTGTGCAATTCCCAGGCGTTGTTTCATTCCCCTTGAAAATCCTTTGATACGGTGGCGCTCCTGCTCAAGACCAACCAACTCCAACAGTTCTTTCCTTCTCGTTGCAATGTCATCTTTGTCCATTCCGCACACTTCTCCGCAAAGAGTCAGGTATTCATTCGGTGTCATATAAGAATAAAATTCTGGCACATCAGGCAGGTAGCCGATGTGCCTGTTGGTGCTGGTCTGTCCAAAACGCACTTTTTCACCCATCACATGGATTTCCCCACTGTCCGCTTTCAGAAGACCAAGGATGGCTTTCATTGTCGTTGTTTTTCCTGCGCCGTTTTTTCCGATAAAACCGAAAATGCTGTGTTCGGGCACAGACATATCAAGTCCGCAAAGCACTTCCTTGCTGCCAAAGCTCTTTTTCAGGTTTTGTATCGTCAGTATATCCATGTCAATCATCCTCCTTGCCAAGCAGGAAATATAGAATTGGACCGATAAACTCCATGCCGATAATTGCAATAACGAGCCACAAAGTACGATTGCCTCTTTTATAGTTTTTATGTGTCAGAATGTGATAAAGTGTGTAACCTAACAGAGCAAACTGAGCGACTGCCAGTGGGATCAAAAACGGAAGAAACTCCATTAATTTATCCATTCTTTTTTTCCTCCTCTCCATAGGTTTCCACGCAAAAACCTTTATACCCACAGTGCGTACATGTCAGTTTTCTAAGCGTGGGAGTGTGCCTTGCAAAAATAGCCTCTTTCAGTTTGGGTTTAAAAACCTCATGGCATTGCGGACAGATATACGCAACTTTTTTAAAATAGAATTTTGTGACCCAAATTGCATATGAAATGGCTATCAGAACCCAAAGAGCAAAAAGCCACCATATTCCCGTGAAAATCCAGAGAATAATAGATATCCACTGAATGATGTTGATAGGAAGACCTGTAATCAACAGGATAGTGTGTAGCTGTCTCATCTTCTTTTTGTTTTCCATTACATAAGCTATATCACCGATAGATTCGATGGAAAAATTTTCTATGCCCTTCAGCTCTCGCTTAATTCCATCGAGCATATCAAGTTTTGCTTGCCGTTTGCGTACTTCTTCACGAAGAAACTGCTCCTGTTGTTCAAGCAAAACAGAAATAACACTGCCGGGATTATCTTCGGACAGCAATTCTCCTATGCTGTTGATTGAAATATCAGCGTCACGAAGAAAGCAGATAATCTTCATCCGCTTCAAGTCATCCTCTGAATAGAGCCGTCTGCCACCCTCTGTGAGCTCGCTGGGGATAAGAATACCACGGGTATCATAATACTGCACCGTTCTAACAGATACACCGCAGAGTTTTGCAATTTCTCCAGTCGTGTATTTTGACATAGCTTCAACCTCCTTTCGCGCCTATTTTATATCATTACGTAGCGTCACAAGCAATATGTTACGCAGGGTGATTTTGGAAAATTTCTAAATTGTATTCAATAAATATTTCTTTGTTATAATTAATCCACTAAATATTATAAATAGAATAGGCAAGAATTTATTTACTAAAATAACAATAATAAGTCTTTTATTACATTTCAAATTTCTTCTAAATGTTTACTCATTTTTCTGTCTCCTTTTAGCAAATCGTCAAGGCTTATGGAATATATGTCGCTAAGCTTAATAATACTGGTTATATCTGGATATTACCTGGATACTGATTTCTTTCTCCTTCCGTATTACTTTCATGAGGCTTATCCTGATGAAAAAGGACACCGCTGAAGCGATGTCCCAAGTTAAGATTTTTGAGCTGTTCATAGGATGTCCATCTTGTTTGAATAATAACTCCCCGCAGGGTAGGCTATGCGGAAAAATCCAACTGTAATAGTCCATTTATTCTCACTGTTATCACTTATCTAATAGTGTCGGTATACGAAATATATAGTCTTCGTACAAGAAGACCGCTAAAATCTATTTCTCAGATATCTTTTGAATAGATAAATTTGTGAAATTGTTAATAAATTCGTTTCTTTTAACTATTGTAGCAATTATAACAAATAAAGAATATAATAGATTCCCTATATATGGCTGAGTATTAAGCTTTACAGTTAAATCTGCGCTGATACAAAAAGTGAGAACTGCCAGCCCTAATATGATCCAAGATGAAAAATTAACTCTCTTGATATATAAATATCCTATTGGTATGTAGATTATTCCAAGCAGCAGTTTTACAATGTAATCTGGAACGTCAGGCAGATTGAAAACTGTATTTAACTGACTGCCGTTAAATATTAAAGATAATAACGCAATAATTCCGCCAAATATATAAAATCCGCCTATAAATGTAATGATTTTAGATTTTTTCATGTTTTACTCCAATAATCGTTATAATATTCATTTTGGTTCTGTTGGTAACAGACATAGATAATCGATAGCGACCGGATCCTCAATCATAAGCAAAAGTATAAGCAAACCGCATGAAGCAGTGCCATAATAAAAGGCCCAATTGTTCTTATCGGATTTTTCATATACAGGCCGATGATACCGTCTACGATCTGAATAACCAGCATGGCACTTGTAATAGACACCAGAAGTAGGGTTGAATGAATAATTAATGCCATGGCAGCTACCCAGACAATCGCTATACTTCTTGCAAGCATATATAAAGCGTATTCTTTTTCTCTATTTTCCCCAGCTATAGTAGCATGAATAGAAAACGTTGCTCCTAAAATGGCACTGATTAAAGTGATAAAAGCAGTAAAATAAAAGGTCAACATATTCATCTTTTCACTTTCATTTTCTAATGAATTTATTATATCAAGTATATTCATGAAATACTATATTTTTTTGAATACGTTGATGCGGTGGAATAATTTTAATATGATATAGTTAGAATAACTACTCTGATTATCTAGAAAAAGCCTGTAAATACGGGCAAATCACGGGATAGGGCCACTGAATTTACTACCAAATTACTACTTTTGAAATGAGCCTCGACACGCTTACTACCTCCCGTGAACTGCGCCACCCAGACGGCACATTAGATTAAAACTGAATACGACACCGCAGAAGCGGCGTTCTCTGATCCCCTTGTGGGAGAAAAGGAC